>Ga0209501_10005352_pt1 | contig 11895 bp, 24 predicted proteins | sample ArcticOcean_MG_C_4_FD_187434 | JGI IMG/M metagenome (GOLD analysis project Ga0209501, IMG submission 187434) | Marine microbial communities from western Arctic Ocean - ArcticOcean_MG_CB4_134 (SPAdes) (version 2) | ecosystem: Environmental > Aquatic > Marine > Oceanic | place: Arctic Ocean...
CCCGATGGGTGGACTTGTATTGAGTGTGGTGACGAATATTTAGAAGACACAGAAGGTCAACTTGTAGCTGACTACACAGAAGGTACACTTTGTAGAAAATGTAATCAACAACGCGTTCCCGGTCTTCCGTATACAAGATCTATTATGTTGTGCGTTGGAAGGGGGAAGTAATTATTGGTGTCGGCAACATAGTTTTCGATATCCTGAAGGGAAAGGCAAGGATGACTATACTTATCGTCATCTTGAGGTAGCCTTAGATGGTGGCATTCAAGTATTGGCTGAAGATTGTGGAGATGGGCAAGTTCCTATTACCCGTGAATTGACCCGTGAAGTTATTCAAGATGGTCTCGAACTATTTTCGAAGTTTGAACCAAAATACCACTTCGTCAATTTCATAAATGAGAATGAAGATGCAGAAACTGGAGATGTTTTTCTTCAGTTGTGTCTTCTTGATGAAGTCAAGTACGGCTAAATATAATATATTCACTAATTGGGACCGCTTACTTTAACGCTTGACATTACCTAAAAACGGTGTTAAGCTATGCGTAGACAATGGAGAAAGCGTAAACGCAGGAGAAACCAATGAATAAAGATGGACAAGCCAAGATTGCCGAACTGACTGCCGAAAGCAGCAACCCATTTGCGGGAGCGCCTGTTATCTCCTGTTATACATGGGAAGATGCAGTCAATGACGGAACTTTCGTAGAGGTTACAGGACTCGCAAAGTCATGGGGTTTCAGTCTCCCCGTTGCTTTGACTCGTTCAGTTTTTACTCTCTGCGAATCTGATACCAAACAAGTATCAGACAATCATATTACTCTACTTCTCGTTGCGCTCCATACCGAAATTAAACGGCTCAAGGAAAGCAACGAGGACGATTCCGATATGATTTTCTTCAAGCATGAGTTTGAAAAAGGAAAGTCTATTGACGTATGGGCAAGCATCGAAGGACGCAAGCCCGAAAACCCTGAACCTGTAATGACGATCCTTTTGCCTTCTGACCGGTGATTATTTCCACGAAGCACCCCGAACAATAGAACTAATCATCGAAGAAGAGTTGACAACGCGAGGCATATCTGTTACAGTCTACGATTAGAAAGGTTAAGTCTATGGAAATCCCGTCAACAGGTATCATCGAAGTAACAGTCAAGCTGCATCTTGAAACGGACGTAGACAAGGAAGACGCAAGGGAGATCGTAGAGAACCTTTTTAATTCGTTTCGGCATCCTCTGATCCAAGATACAGAGATAACGGGCGACGACATAGAGCAACGTATCGCAGACAGTCAGGCAGACATTGATTTTGAAAACGCTAACGGAGGATGAACATGGGAGCAATACCCAAAGAGTTTGAAGGTAAACTGCAATGCGATTGGTTTGCTCTCTGTAAGAACAAGGCAACCAAAACTCGTTCGCATCCTATCTTGGTAGAAGTTCCGATATGCGATAGATGCGACAAGAAAGTTGAGAGGCTAAGTACATGAATAAAATCGAACGCAAAGCCTTTGTTGACTCATACATGAGTAACTGCGCCTATGGTACAAAAGAAGATCTTGTAGCATTCCTTGATGAAGAATCAGACGTGGACCATAACCTACTTGAAGGCAAATATACCTACTACTCATCGTACATGGATACGCTTGGAGTATGGGCAGACGCTCTGAAATTCTCCCAAATTCCTGCTTGACATTCTCATAAGGCTGTGCTATTATGTTCCTCAAACAATAGGAGGAACCCGATGAGTACGGACAACGAATGTTTATTCTTTCAATGGGAAGAAGGCAAATGGTATTACCTGCTTGAAGATTACAACGCTCCCAAGAACTCTTGGGATTGGCGAGATCATGCAGCAAGCTATGGTCCTTTCTCAACCGAAGAGAAGGCGCATGAAGACTTGCATCAGAATCATGCGAATCCCAGTGGACATACCTTGTCCCCTAATCCAGAGAAGGAAGATCCTGTACTGATTGAGCATGTAAAGAACGCAACAGTCATCAAGCGTAATTCCTTCTACCGATGGTAAATTAACGCTTGACGTTGGGGAGAGTATGTGATATAGTACTCTCAAACAATAGGAGGAACCCAATGGCGCATATCATCAAAGCAGACGGAACGGAAGTCCCGCTCCCCGATACGAAGCTCGAAACGCTTCAAGCAGCAGTCGGCGGATACATAGAGTTAATCCCGCTTGGCAACAGTAAGCTCATGCTCGTCGATGAAGAGGGATTGATGAAGGACGTTGCAGAACGTCCTGACAACCTCAAGGCATCGACCCTGTACGGCAGACGCATCGTTGGCGATGTCGTAATCTGCGAATCAAGCGAAATGGATTAGAACGGAGGGAAACGGCAATCAGGGATGTATCCTGCGGAGGGTATAACCCCTTGCGTTCGGTTTGATCAACCGTTTACAGGCTCCCGACAAGAAAAGTCACGATTGTCGCTTTTCCCTCTTGACTTTCTCGAAAGACTGTGATAGTCTATTCCCATAATCAATAAGGAGGAATCAAATGAGTCTACAGCATCAGATCGACAGCCTAAACGTTTGGCGCAAGTTCAAAGGCAAGAAGGAACTCTCCCTGCATTCTCTTAAGCAGGCAGACATTGACGACCTAGCAGGCAGTATCGATGGACAGATGTCCCCTGAGAACCTGCATTGCGATGGCGAGATCAGCGCCTCAGAAGCTCGCCGTAAGGCAACCAAGCTCCGCAAAGCGTTCAAGGAATTGAAGGCGTATGTCGTCAAGCGCAACCTGACCATGCCCGAAACTTGGGAGATATAATAATGAAATACTGCGCCTTTTGCGAAACCGAAGCGACCCATGTCATCATGGAAACCGATACTCCAATCTGTACTTCTTGCAAGGATGTATACGAATGCGGTCAAGCAAGTCCTAACTCAAGCCTTGAAGAGGTATCATGACCGAATTCCTGATAGGGCTAGGAGTTGTAGCAGCCATAACCGCAATCATTCTAATGTGGCGATTGTGGTATGTCGTCGCCAAAGATCTGATAACAAAACCTTGGAGTCCAAAATAGTTCTTGACTTCCCGCGAAAACTGTGTTACTCTATGCGTAGACAATGAGGAAAGCGTAACAGCTTAGAGGAAAGCGTAACAGCTTAGAGGAAAGCGTAGGAGGAAACAATGAAAAATCAAATCGAACTTATGAGATCCGTTCGTAAGGAGTTGCCGCCCCGAGGTCGCGTTCATACGACCAAGAAGGGTAAGCGAGGTTATGATCGGCGCGACAGCAAGCGTATCGCTAAGGAGTCGTACTGAAATGAAGAAGGAGCATCAAATATATAAAATCACCCCAACCCAGCGGGAGCAAGAGGATACCCTTTTAGCGTTGGGTGAGTCGGAACTGGGAGACTTGATACTGGGTGCTCAGGACAGGGCGATTATCCGCCAGATAAAAAAGGAAAGGAAGCTGGCCAAAGAAGAATAGGATAAAAAAGGTCAAAAGTACGAAGGGAGTATTCAATGGATAATGGATTGACGTTTGAGGAATATCAGAGAAAAGCACGTACAACCGCAGTTTACCCTGATCTTGGGAACAACTATATTTATCCCGCTCTTGGTTTAGCAGGCGAAGCGGGAGAAGTTTGCGAGAAGATTAAAAAAGCACTTCGTGATGATGGTGGAGAGATTACTTCGGAAAGATACTTGTTACTAAGAAAAGAAGTTGGCGATGTTTTATGGTATGTGGCTAATCTCTGTGAAGAACTTGACATGATCATGGGAGATGTTGCTCAAGAAAACATTGATAAGTTATTGAGTAGAAAAGAACGTGATGTATTGAAAGGTGACGGCGATGAGCGGTAGCCATATTGAGTTTCAAGATGTAACAGGAGATGATATATGACGAAGAAGAAAATGGCAGAAGAAATAGAGGGTTTACAGGGCGAGAACGATGGGCTAGGTGACAGCATGCGCGAATTGGCGAAGGTTGCAGACATTCCCGACAATAAGGGACTCCGCGTACAAGTTGACAACAGGTATCTTGCGTTATTCAAGGTCGATGACGAAGTTTATGCAATCAACGCGCTATGCCCACATGCCGGTGCATTCCTTGATATCGGCTACTTTGATGGCACCATTGTGACCTGCGCCCTGCATGGCTGGGACTTTGACGTGACCACCGGCGAATCCCCCTCCTTCGGCGTAACGGTTGGCTGCTTCGACATCACAGTTAAAGACGGCACCGTGTATCTAAAAGAGTAGAGCGCACCACTGCCCTTTTCTCAATTCAACGCAAAAAGAACATGACTGACTACAAACACAAAAAACTTGCAACAGGCGAAGAAAAAGCTTGAATAACAAACAGCGATCTGATATAGTACGAACATACTCAGTAAGTAACCCAAAACAGCAAGGAGCCAACAATGACAGATCTCGCATTCCTAACCCGCGACCCCGAACACGGCGGCAACAATTGGGTCGTCGCAACGCAGACAGCAAACCCGCAGACCAATTCCGATTGGCGCTACATCGCCTTTGGTAAGGGACGCGGAGCCATCAAGGGATCGTCCTTCGCGGAAGTCGAGACCGACCTCTTTCAATACATTGCCAATCGCGTCAGCAACGGCTATGTCGAGCAGGTTCGGTTGAAGGTTTTCTTCCCCGTTGAGAAGATCGTCAAGTTCGTCGTCAAGCATCTGCCGACGATCCTCAAGGTTGCGGACAGCATCCGCATCCAGTCGCCTTCGGGATTGCCGTCTGAGTTGACGGACCTCCTGAGCAATCTTCGGCGCTAACCCCCCATAAGCCAACTCTCAGGCAATGGTTTTAATAATTGAACCTTGGGACGGGTTACTGAGAGTTGGCTCCCAAGGAACGGACCTCAAGGCGCAACAGCCTTGAAGCATGGGGCAGGGGTTAAAAGAAACCGTTACTCTGCCCATTTATGTTAAATAATATGAAAACTCATACAAAAGTTAACATCATCTTGGTTGTCGTACTCGCCTTATCTGGCGTGATATGGTGGAATCTCCCCGATGCCCGTAGCACTCGACAGGCTTGGAAGTCCAATACTGTCGGTCTGCATCGTACTATCGTATGGACAGGCGTTGAACCGAGGACATGGAGCGAAGAATTACATAATTTGCTTGACGATTATGAGTAACTGTGATAGTATGTCCCTCAACAATGTAGGAATATATATGAAAAAAGAAATGTGGATGGAAGACGTTCTGAGTATCGCTGTCAATGCGGACGAGTTGATTGAGAATCAACTGAAAGAGGTTGGAATTACGTTGACGGATGAACAAGAAGATGAAATACATAATGCAATTTGGAAAGTTTTGGAAGGCGTAAGTAACGGAGAATATAGGCATCACAACTAATGGATGGAAATTAGATAATTTAATAAAAAGGCAATCGAGTCCCCATAGTGTAATTGGCTAACACATCAGGTTTTCAACCTGAAGACTTACGGGTTCAAACCCCGTTGGGGACGCCAGATTTTCGATCTGAGAAGAGGGGTTCGACTCCCCTATGCCGTGCCAGTTTTACGGCAAGAGATCGCCAGTTCAAATTTGGGAGAGTAAGAAAATGGATGAACGTTATAAGATAGACGAAAGCCGAAGGGTTTATGTCTACAAGAATCTTCACAAGGATTGCTACTCTGTTAAGCAGGATGGTTTGGTGAAACTACATGCCAGTAACATTTGTTTATATGACGCTCAGTTTAGAGTGGGAAAGAAGGGCAGAGAACGAGTTTTAAAGGAAAAGCGTAAGAATGTTCATGCAGGAGTTACTGGTTATATCGACACAAATTGGAATGACGATAACTATCCCGATAACACACGAAGCGTTATTTACAACCCTTACAAGTATGAGTCGTTTGTGGACAGTTCAAAGGAAACGCCTGTTTACTGGTCATCAAGTGTTCGCTTGTTTCATAAGATATTGACCAACGGCAAGGGAGTCGCAACCATAGATGCAGTTCCATGTATGAAAAGTGAAAATAGGTATTGACAAATATCCATTGAAACTTTCACTATGTTCGTATCTTCTTCTGGTTCAGGATTTGTAGTTGCTTCTAGCAGATATGCTTCTCCTACCGACCATCTATGTACATTAGTTCGCAATATATACTTGACTTTAACAATGGTTTATGATAGGTTATTAAATTATAAAGAAAGGTCATATATGAAACGAGCGCAATGGATTACGGCAAAGGTGACTACAGCAGCGGTGGTTGCGATAGACTCTTTATTCTGTGCGACAGACGGCGAGCTGGAAGCGACTCAAGAAGAACTTGAGGGAGTTGCCAAGGACATAGCCAACCACGCCTCGGAGAATCAGCTAGAAAACGCGTACTATGTTATAAGTCTAGCGAGTAAGGAGAGGTGTAAGAGGACTTAATGTGCGCAATATATACTTGACTTTAACAATGGTTTATGATAGGTTATTAAATAATAAAGGTAAGATATGTAGGAGACTAAACAGATGAATGCTTCTAAACGAAAGAAACTGGAGAAAGCTGGAAGTTCGGAAGTGCAGCAGACTTCCTGATGAATTTTGTCTTGACATTAATTAATACCTGATATATAGTGGGTATACATTTTAAATGAAAGAAATATTTCCAATAACAGTATTCCATGGTACGGTTGAGGATAATAGTCAAAGAAGTTCTATTGTGATAATATCGGATGGGGAGAACTAATAGTATGACACCAGAAAACATTAGAGAACAGCTAGGGATTGAGCCTGAAATCGAACACTTGAACCCATTGGAACAGGCTGAACATTGGTATTTTGGTTCACAGGGGCATTCTAGTTCTACCAGAAACTATCGAGAACAAGCAATCGAACTCTGTGTTAAAAAGAAAGCTTCGTTCACTTCAACTTGCAACTCTGTTTATAACTTATTCGGAAAGTTCATAAAGGCTGCTTGCCCTAAATGTAAGCGTAATATGGAACAGAACAGTGGTTCCGGTTGCGGGGGCGCACATACCATAAATTATAAATGTAATCACTGTGATATACAAACATCTATTACATGCCCCAGCGACGGTATTAGTATTCAGTTCCCTTGCGAAAGAGCTCGATGAAGAACTTGCGTGGAGCCTTTAACAAGATTAGATAAGGATGAGCAAAGCGATGAGTAAAGAAAAAAGAACAATCATAAAAGAAGAAATCGTTGGGCAATTCATGGAAGATAGGTCAAGGGCTCCTTGGTACACGCTAGTCTGGTGGCGATTCTGCTGGAAGTGTGAAGCGCTTGAGTATTGGTGGCGCAAGAAACGCCAGACTTGGCGAACGGGATTTCCGCACGAACAAGCGTGGAATTTTCAAAGTTGGAACGCTGAGATGGTTGTGCCTCGCTTGAAGTATCTCCGAAATAATCTTAACGGTTGTCCCACCGAGATGTTTGAAAAGGATTACGATCACAACGCCGACTCCGAATTATCCGAGCAGGAGAGAGAATTAGCTATGGATAGGGCTATGCGTAGCTGGGAGAAGACTTTGGATAAGATGATTTGGTCATTCAAGCACTGGGATGATTCAATTAGACCAATTAAACCCAAAGACTACGACCCAAGATACAAGAAGACTACCTACAGTGATGGGAGCGTTGGGTACGAGGGCTTGGATGATAGTAAATGGGACTGGACACCATGCGAGGAGCATAGTAAAAAAGTTCAAGAGGGACTAGATTTGTTTGCTAAATATTATTTGAATTTATGGGATTGATTTTTGTCCCAAGCACGGGGGTTCAAACCTGCCAATGAAGAGAACTTAACATTCGGAGACAACCTATGATCTCAGCAATCATACTCGCAGGAGCATTCGTTGCACTCTTACTCGTGGCAAAGATACATGTTATGTATCCACCGTTAAGCGTAGTGACCAAGTACCACCGAGATCGCACGATCTGCATAGTCTTTGTCATTTGGGGTATTGCAGCGCTAGGATGGCTTTGTTTCGCCCTTGCAGCAATTTAACTTGACTCTTCCCGATGGATGCGCGTAACCGATGAATAGGACAGCATTAATAGTTGCGGTCATAGTCGGAATAATCATAATCACATTATTACTTTGTTTTGGACCTAACCCTGAACATAATGCTGTTTTGTTAAAACCAATAACTCCATGACAGCATACCGGTTTAACTGGAGACTAGAAACATTAGACAGGAGCATTTTAAATGAAAGTAAAAGAAGTAATTAAAAACTTAAAGCATCTCGATCCAGAGACGGAAATCATCAACTGCTGGTGGGATCACGGAGCCTTTCCCGATGTGGCTGATGCGGAAGATTTAATTAATTTGCAGTGATGTTATTCTTTCCTTAAGAAAACTCTATCTGTAAATTCCATATCTACTGTAAATCCGAAATGCTTGATTAAAAAGAAGGAATCCTTTAGATTTACAACTTCTACTGCAATTTCAGACTTACCGATAGCTTCGTCATAGTCCATTCTTTCCATTTCGAATTTATCTATAGCCCTTTGAATTAACGTAGGCCCTATCTTTAAGTTGGCATATTGTGGTAATACTGCTATGTCAAAATGGAATTGAGCAATATCTTCGTCTACTCTCCATTCAGAGACCACTGTGCCAACAACTTTTCCATCTTTCATGGCTATGTCAGAAATATCTCTACTCTGAGATGCTCTTATTTTAACCGTATTGAAAATAGTCAAAGCTGCATCCATGGTGTCCTCGTCCATGTCAGACTCATCTCCAATATATTCATAGTCAACTTGACTAGCTAATCTGTAAATTTTCATCTTAATCCTAACATTTGTCCGTCAACTTCTTCATATTCCGGCTCTGGGTCGCTTTGGTCAATCCAGACTTCATCTTCATCTTCTTCATACTTGTTTTTGCAATGAAGAAAGGAATCCTTTCCTACTTAGAGCGATATTCTCTTAGGTCGTTACGCAACTCCTGTACCTCATGCACAAGCGCATCTATGATACCCCGCATATTCGCAACGACGGCATGATTCAGTTTACGTAGATCGGCTGCGACTACCCCCATGAGTTTGTAATGCTCTTCAATATAGTTGTGGGTGTTAGTTACATGACGAGTCTTGCTCAGCCAGTCCCATATAATTTTACCCACTAATGCAATGATTGCACCAACAATTATTAATTCGTAATTATCATTCATAACTCTAATGATCACCATATTCCATTTCTGAACTAGATAATCCTGCGCCATTTATCCAATGGGCATACATGCAGCTACAGCCCGATCTGCCTGAACGTTACTTCCTTGAGACCCATAACGCTTATTGGGCTATCTCAGGAGATAATTGGGCTATCTCAGGAGATAGTTGCTTCATATGGGAATTTAAACTCTTGACTTCCCATTGAATGCGTGATACGATACACGCATGATGATTGAGAAGCCAATCCCGCTAGAGGAATCGAACCCCGAACTCGCGGGACTGATTCAATGGTTCGTCGAGCAACCGCAGCACGTTCGCAGGCAAATCAATACTACACGTGTTGCTCCCACTCTAGGACGCAACGATCCTTGCCTTTGTGGGTCAGGTTTCAAATACAAACGTTGCTGTTTGAAGTAACCTCAGCACCGCATTAAAGAAGATATCCCCCCAAGTAAACAGCTTGACTTACCATTGAATGTCCGTTATAGTACACGCATAATAAGGAGATAAACATGGGAAACGAAGAAACAACCTTTAAGTTTGACGCTACAGGAACTTTCTTAATCGAAAATGGGTTCGAGCAAGAACTAAGTTGCATCGGGGAAACTGTAGGATTCAAATTACCCGATGGGAGAACCGTTAAGATATGTATAGCTCTTGAAGTAGAGGATGCAGACGGAGAATCATTTGAATACATAACCAATGAATCGGATATGGACGCATTAGGATTTAGATGCTTAGACTATATAGATTTGAAATTCTCAAATTAACACTTGACTTTCCCACTGAATGCGCGTATAGTACACGCATAATAAGGAGAGAACTATGAGCGATATGTTTTTAAATCAAAAAACCTGTTCCCGTTGTCCAAACAATCTCAAAGTACGGATTATGTCTTGGTTCAATGACGATACGATCTGTATGGATTGTTCGGACAAAGAATCTGAGATCAAAAGAAAACTGCGCGAAAAAGGAATCGATAGCGCAATGGAAGGTTGCGGATACGTTCCTAACGAATAGTTTATTTTATAACTCCGACAAAGTTTAGGAGTTGACAGCTTCCCTAATTGTGTCATACTACGGGCAACAATTAAGGAGAGTTGAATCACGAATAATGAGTAAAAACGAACATATTCACGAACCACCTCGACCTTATACTTGCTCTCGTTGCGGAGAAGTAACAATGGTCAACTGTTGCGAAGTTCCAACACGTTGCGAAGCTTGTAATTATAAATGGTTTACGTCGGCATTAATTTAAGTTCGACGTTAAAAGAAGCAATGATCCAATACGACGAACTCATGCAGGCAACCCCTATGCCATCCACCAATCTTGTTGGTTATATCACCAACTGAATGCGTATATAGTACACGCATGATAGGAGTAATTATGTCAGCAGGATGGAAAAGAACACAGCCACAACCAATGAATCGGATATGGACGCATTAGGATTTAGATGCTTAAACTATATCGATTTGAAATTCTCAAATTAACACTTGACTTAGCACGTAATACGTGATAGTCTCATTGCATGAACATGGGATTAAGCCTTTGCCAAGCCATTCTCTGGAAAGAGCTTGTGCAAGCATCCGTTCCACTCACCGTAGCGGAACGAAAATGAGCGATTATACGCAACTAGCTTCAGAGAAAAGACTTACGCTGTTTGCTCTGCTTAATCTGCTGCCAAGAAGTGGATAAGCCTTGGACACATGCCTACAAAAGACGTTGGGATAGATGGGCAAATAAATTGTCTTGACTTAACACGAAATAGATGATATGGTACACAAATGAAAATTAAAAGCAGGTCGCATTGAAGAAGAAGGAATGTTGCATCGAGGATGGGTATGCTGGTAAGAGTACCGCACTTCCGATAGAGGGTTCTGATGATCAGGATGATGAATTTCCCATTGAAAGTTTACGTGCTCGAAGGGCTGCGGACTTCCTTCCGTTGGATATAACGGGAGAAGTGATGAAGTCGAAGGACTTCAGTTGGAAGAAAATTGGTATGAAAATTAAAAACCGTTCTGAAGAAGTCAGAGAACAAATACAGGAAGATGTGATCACCTACCTTAATCCTCTACTGGATAGAGATTATGAATTGTCTCAAGACAACATTGATGACCTATGTCAAATCATAGTAGATAACTTTAAGAATTTGGAAGAAAATTGGTATGAAAAAAACAAAAATCTCACTCACTTGTAAAAAATAGAACTTACCACCTCAGAGCACGGACAACAGTTCATGGAGTCCATACGAAATGGTTCTTGACTTTACCCACTGAATGCGCTAGTGTACATGCATAATAACAGAGCAATATTATGACATCAGTAGCGACACAGAAGAGAATGCTTTCAAGCGCCACAAGCAACTTCGCACGTAGACCGTCACTTTGGGGACGCTTCTCACATTGGCTCCCAAAACTACCTTGAGAAAACACTTGACACTACCCACTGAATGCGTGTACGATATACGCATAACAATGGGAAACGGAGAAACGGCAATGATTAAAGCACTTGAAACTATCGCAAACGGACCTGTTTGGCAACTGCCTTGGCATCTGCAAGATGACTCTTGGGATATTAGCTTGACTTTCTTGCTGCTCCCTGTCCTCATCTATATGTTCGCTACCAATGTCAGCGGATGGATAATCGCATTGACATTCTTGAGCGGATTTCAATTAGGATTTAGCCCTTCAAAATGGTAGTTGACAAGCAACAAAAAGTATGATACGCTAGCGTCAACAATGGAGAGAACCTAACGGTTCAGGAGGAA
>Ga0209501_10005355_pt1 | contig 11886 bp, 10 predicted proteins | sample ArcticOcean_MG_C_4_FD_187434 | JGI IMG/M metagenome (GOLD analysis project Ga0209501, IMG submission 187434) | Marine microbial communities from western Arctic Ocean - ArcticOcean_MG_CB4_134 (SPAdes) (version 2) | ecosystem: Environmental > Aquatic > Marine > Oceanic | place: Arctic Ocean...
TATCGTGTATCGAGTGAGACGCTCTTTACCCGCCTACATGAATTCCTTGGTCCAGGCATAGAATACGCCCGGCTTGATTCCCTCCCGCCGGAAAAGGTCGCTGACGGTAATCTCCCTTCGGAAACCCTCGAGAACGATGCGGATCTTGTCATCTGGCGCGTACTTCCTGCTGGTCTTGGCCCGGACCTGCCGGATGAAAGTCTTGGTCTCTTGTGTTGAGGTCTCTGCTACTTGGGCTTGACTGGTGTTGCTCTGGGACACTTCTGGCTCCTTCTTCGGTGGGGTAGATCTATACCCTGCACCAGGAGTCCAAACACCCCATCTCCCTCATGTTTCTCTCACCTTTTTCTCTCCCCTTAAAAATGTCCCATTATCGCTGAACGCCTACAGTAGTGAGACAACGTTCCTGCAGTTCTCAGAATTTTGAGCCGTCTCGATCCTGATTATGGCAAATAGAAAACGCCCCGGAAAATTTTCCGGGGCGTAAGAATCTCAAACTCTAACTGGGTTATTACCCAAGCAAGAATCGGCTAAAGGTTCATCGCGTCGAGGCCAACTCGGGAAATGTCTTCGTCGGACTGGCCGCTGGGGTAGCCACCCACACCAATTCCGCCCAATATGACCCCGTCTTTCATGATTACCAAGCCGCCTTGGCCAAAGGTCATCATTGGGTCTCCCAAGTCGGCGATGTTCCGGCCACCGCCGTGCAGTCGCTCTGCATGGGCAACTGAATCCATTCCCATCATTGCAGAGGTGTAGGCCTTCCTCTGTGCGTGGCGGCGGCTAAACATCCGTAGATTGTCCATCTTGGCATAGGCCTCCAAGTTGCCGGCTGCGTCAACAATGCACATCGCAATCGGCTCGGTGGGCTTTTCCATCGCCTTGTCCATCATGGCCTTCATTGCTGCTTGAACCATCTCCATCGTCAATCCCTGTGCCATCAGTGCTCCTCCTCAATATTGTTACTCGTGTCGGTGAATGGGTGGATTATACATACAATCAACGTCTGCAAATCTACTTCTGCCAAGCAACCTTTGCCAACGAGCTCAGGCAACAAATTCTGAACCCTAGAGTTTCACCAGATAGCTGGTTTGGGCGCGTAACTCAAATTTGTGCCGTTGTTTCACCCTTGCCACAGAGAATCGACGGCGGCTATGATAATGAACGTGGAATCAAACAAAGTTAAATACGATATTGGTGCCGCTGTCAGCATTGAAGCACTGACCTTTGGTGAACCTGGCCTCCGGACATTTCGCGTGGACGCCATATCCGGAGCTGCAACATCCTCTGTCTGGATGGAAAAAGAACAGCTTCTGCAACTGGGCGTCTATCTACGTGATATGGTGGGCCGCCTCTCTCAAGAGGACCGTGACAAAGAAAGCGACCTTCGCGAGGGCGTATGGTCTGGCGGGGAACTGACCATAGATTTCAAAGCCGGCCAGATGCTCCTGAGCTATGACAAAGATAGCAATGCCTTTTACCTTCAAGCGTACGAGCGGGAAAGTATCGAGATGCCAGAAGGTGATTCTCCCTTGGGTTCTGAGGGGAGCGACCCGCAAAGTGACGATTCAGCCGATGCTCCTGAGACGGAATCGGTCGGTTTTTGGATAACGACTGCTCAGGCAATTGTATTAGGCGAAGAATCTCTTAAGATTTGCTCCGCCGGTCGGCCTACATGCTTCCTTTGTGGACAGCCCATCAACCCAGATGGCCACGCTTGCCCCAGAGCCAACGGGCATACCGTCTTGGAGGCTGGCTAAACGCCGGCCTTACCCTCAAGCTGCATTCCCGCTTGAACTTGAACTACCCGAGCTCCGACTTCAAAAGTAGCACCGCAGGATTGACCTTTTGACGATCGAGTCGAATTTTGATTCGAATATAGAGCCTGGCTCCGGGCCACAAACCGGCCCGATCGCCACCGAGATTATTCGCCACGGCGAAATCGTCTCCCACGATTTGACCCTGCAGGGCTCAAATTACACCTTCTTGGTCAAGATTGAGCTCCACGGCAGCGAAAGCTTGGCCATCTACAAACCTCGCGACGGAGAAGCCCCCCTTTGGGATTTCCCCAGTGGCACTCTTTATAAAAGAGAGTACTGTGCTTACTTGCTGAGCGAGATTCTTGGTTGGGACATCATCCCCTTTACGATTATCAGAGATGGCCCGTACGGAATCGGCTCGGTACAGCAATTTGTTGACCATGACCCCAAACAGAACTACTACACACTTGAACAAGGCTGCGCTGACCAACTGAGGGTAATTGCCTGTTTTGATCTAGTAGCCAACAGCACCGACAGAAAGGCGGACCACCTGCTGATGGGTTCTGAAGGCAAGGTTTGGAGCATTGATCACGGTTTGACCTTCCATGAAGAGATGAAGGTCCGCACGGTGATTTGGGATTTCTCCAGTGAACTGATTCCGTCACATTTACTGCAATCGTTGATTGATCTGCGAAATCAGCTGAATTCAGCCACCAATTCCCAGCCCAGCCTAGTCCAAGAACTGGTCAGAATTTTGCCTCCAGAGGAAGTGGATGCTTTGAAGCGGAGAATGGACTGGGTCTTGGAAGAGGGTATTTTCCCTGGGTTGCCAGGGCGTAATCGACGCCGACGAGGTTAATCCCTTCTCTTGGTCTTTTTCGCCGGCTCATTTATTCTCGAGTCTTAACGTCGCTTTTATTTAACGGCTTAACAGCGCTTATATAGGAAGGACAGATTGAGCGTTCAGTCCATCAGCGCAGTCACCTTAATCGTAGCCGACATGGCAATTTCAGTGGAATTCTACCGAGAGAAAGTGGGATTGGAAATGCTCTACGGTGGTGCCTCGGCTTCATTCACCAGCTTCAGAATTGGCGAAGGCTACCTCAATCTCACTTTGCAACCAGATCGAACTGCAGCTTGGTGGGGTAGGCTGATTTTCCGCGTAGACGATGTAGACGCGCTCCACCAGCGTTTGGTGCAAGCAGGTCTTACCCCATCCACTAAACCGGCCGACGCGCCATGGGGCGAACGCTACTTCCACATAAATGACCCCGATTCCCACGAACTGTCCTTTGCCAAACCCCTCTAGGCTCAATTACCCAGGGTAATGGTTCTTTTGTTCGTTGCCTTGCTATTCGCCTGCGGGTCTTCGGTAACCTCAACTCCAAGCAGTTCGGGATCTACAACAGACTCGCCAACTGCAGCACCCCAGCCTACCACAGGCTCATCATCGTCGGGCAGCACTACAGCTAGGCCAACCGCTCTGCCTGAAGCTACTAGAGTGCCCATCACGGAAGTTAAGCCGGTAGGCACTCTCAACCACGGCGTGGCCGAGACCGGTATCTTCCAAGGACACCCGTCCGAGGCCTCTAGTCCCAGGGTTCAATATATGTCCAGTTCCATAGGTGAGGGCCCGGTTACCATCGGAGAGGAAATCCTACCCAACCCGATGATTGCCTTGTCCTGGGATATCTCCGATGACTTCCTAACCTGGACCTGGAAACTGCGGCCCGGCATCCAGTTCCACAAGGGTTATGGAGAAATGAAAGCAGAGGACGTAGTCTATTCTGCGGAACAGTTCCATTTGGGGGCCAAGCTCGCCCGCGCTGGAATCATGGGAGATTATTACGACCACAACGGCAAAGGGAACTCAGAAACTAAAATAGTCGACGACTACACGTTCACCGTCACTAACACCAAGCCATGGGTGCCCACAACGGTCTTTGAGTTCTCCCGCAACGCGGCCGGTGTCAGCTTCTGGGCGGTCAGCAAGAGAAAGTCTGAGGAGCTTGGGATCGAGGACGCGAGCGTAGACATCGCCTCCACCGGCCCCTGGGAAGTCATAGACCATCAGAGCGGCTCCTTCTGGAAGTTTAAAGCCGTTCAAGACCACTGGCGCCAAACCCCTTACTTTGATGAATTGGTCTACTGGACCATCCCTGAGGAATCTGCTCGGGTAGCCGGCTTCCAGACCGGTAATCTGGACATATTCACCATGGCTTTCGACTCCCTGCCCACCGTAGAAGCTGTAGAAGGCGCTTCGGTCACCGGCTGGGCCAACGGCGGTCAGTCCGGGCTGAACTTCCACGGCCAATACTACGGAGTGGGCAAAGAGGGCAACTCTTACCCGGCTTACGACTGCGGTAATGCTTGGGTTTCTTGTGATATGGACACCGAGTTTGAGGCGTGGGCCACGGCCCTTAAGGTACGGCGAGCGATGAACATCGCCATTCACCGCCAGACCATCGTTGACGAACTCTTGGCTGGGTTCGAGCGGGTTCAGTCCGTCAGGGACTGGATGGGCCACGACCATAGACAAAACCCAGATTGGAACTACGAATTCGATCCGGTACTGGCCAAGCAGATGTTGGCCGAAGCCGGTTTCCCCGATGGTTTCGATATCACATTGACGCCGGCCATCCGAAACGCTCCAGCGGAGGTCGAGTCCTGTCATGCCGTTGCCCAGTATTGGGAAGACATCGGCATCTCCGTCAAGATTCAGGCCTTGCCCTACGCCACCATTCAGCCCTCGTTAATCACCAGGAATTACGTTGGCATCACCTGCCTAACCGTTGGCACACGCCTGTCTCCGGTCATAGGAGCCTCCAACTACACGATTGACTCGACCTATACCTATGGAACCCACCACCCGTGGTTGGATTAGCACATCTCCGCCGCTCTGCTCCAGGTAGACCCGACGAAGCTTGCCGAGCAGACCAAGGAGGTCCACGGCTGGATGTATGACAATGTGATGTCATTTGCCCTTTACGCTCATGACGGCGTATGGCCGATTGGACCCGCTCTAGACCCCGAATGGATGCCATGGGGTTTCAGCGAAGTCCGAACTCCAACGGGATTTGAGTACATCAAGCACCGTTAGATAGCACCATAATCTAACCAAAGTCGTCAGGCCCAACAAAGGTCAGATCAAACAACCTTCCTGAATATTCGGGAAGGGCGTTTTTATTTGCTGTAATTACTTTGTTTTTAGATATATCATCGCGTTTTATGGATTTTTATTTGAGTTATTGCGAATAAACATCTAATTACTATTTAAATATTACATTTTTAAACCATATTAAATAATTATATATTTTCGATTCGTAAAGGCATAATTAATATTGGATGATATACAGTATTGACAAAATCTGTGTATTGCCATATAAATCAATAGTCAGTTCGCTGGCTAGTATTGGGAAAACTCTATTGTTTTATTGCAAAATAATACTATTAGATTACTGTTATTCGTAAAAAATGGAGGGAATACTTGCCACAGTCATCACCACGGTCAATGCTATTTAGGCATCTCCCAAAGGCGGTAGTATTGCTATTCGTAGCATTACTGGTTGCCTGCGGTTCCTCGGCAACGGCCACGCCTCAGTCGGATAGTGGTACTACATCACCCACGTCAGCGCCACAAGCCACAGCCGTGCCCGCGACTTCGGGGGGTTCACCGCAGGCCACCGCCGTGCCGACGGCGGCAGTCCAAGCCACCAAATCGCCGGCGACTTCGATGAAACCCACCGGTGTCATCAACTACGGTGTACCGGAAACCGGCATATTCCAAGGGCATCCGAGAGAACTATCCAGTCCTCGGGTTCAATATGCCGCCGTTTCATACGGAGAGTCCATGTGGGCGATCCAGCCGGACCTCAGTCCTGGGCCGTTATTGGCGACGGAATGGAGTATTTCCGATGACTTCCTAACCTGGACCATTAAAATCAGAGACGACGTCAGATTCCATAAAGGTTATGGACTGATGACAATCGAGGATGTCGCTTGGTCCTACAAGGAGTATCACGAGGGAGCCCTCAACGCGCGGGCGACCATTCTAGGAGACTTCTGGTTGGGCAACCAAGGTGGCTCCCAGGAGATTGTCGATGATCACACCATCAAGTTGAACACCGGGGTTCCATGGGTTCCTGAAGTAGCCTACGAAGCCATGCGCCACCTAGGCGGGACCAGCACATCCATAGTAAGCAAGAAACAGTCCGACGAATTGGGCGTATCAGAAGCCAGCGTGGACATCTCCGCCACTGGACCTTGGGAGATTGTGGACCACGCCAGCGGCGAATTCTGGAAGTTCAAGGCCGTCCAGGACCACTGGCGGCAGACACCGTACTTTGATGAGTTCATCATCTGGACTATTCCTGAAGAGTCTGCCAGAGTCGCTGGTTTCCAGACCGGTGCCCTCGACATTTTCCAGATGGCATTCGACTCACTGCCGACCGTGGACGCTGTTGAAGGCTCCAAGATCGTAGCCTGGCCTAACGCCGGTCAAGCCGGCCTCAACATCTACGGTCAGACCTACGGCGTTGACAAGGAAGGCAATCCTTACGACAAGTTGGATTGCACTAACGCTTGGGTCTCCTGTGACGAAGACACTGACTCGCAGGAATGGGCCGACGCGGTCATGGTTAAGAAGGCCATGTCACTCGCCATCGATCGGGAGACTATCGTAGAGACACTGCTCTCAGGCTTCGGAAACCCCATAGCCCTCCGCGACTGGATGGGGCATGAAGGTAAAGCCGACCCCCGTTGGGAATTCCCTTATGATCCGGAAACTGCCAAGCAGTTGTTGGTCAAAGCGGGTTATCCAGACGGCTTTAGAATCACACTAACTCCGGCCATTCGGGGGGCGCCCGCCGAGACAGAAGCCTGTGAAGCGGTTGCTCAGTATTGGGAGGAAATCGGAATTAGCGTAGACATCCAAAACGTTCCTTACGCTACAATCCGACCGTCTCTAATCACCCGGCAGTACCAGGGTGTGACCTGTCACACCGTTGGTCCTCGGTTGACTCCCATCATCGGGGCTGGTAACTACGTCAGCCAGTCAACCTTCAGCTACGGAACTGAACATCCCTGGTTGCAGGAACACGTCACCGACGCCAAGGCTGAAGTTAACCCCGCTGAACTGGCACGCAAAGAAGTAGAAGTTTACGGTTGGTTCTTCGACAACGTAATGGGCTTTGGCCTTTACGCCTTCGATGGAATCTGGCCGATTGGTCCGAAATTGGATCCGGATTGGACTCCTTTCGCTTACAGCGAGCCCCGGCTACCCAACTCGTTTGAGTACATCAAACATCGTTAGGTAAAACTCTAAGTAAAAGCCGGGGTAAAACCCGGTCTAAATGGAGCCTCCAAGCCCCATTTAGAATAACAAAGGCGCCCCGGTATTTCTATACCGGGGCGCCTTTTTGTGTGCTCCAATCATTTCTAAAATCAACTTGCAATCACAATAAACGGAGCTTTTTCGGTTCTCATTAGTATTTACATTGATATTTGGTCATTATATTACGTTTATCAATTTATTATTTATAATTTAAGTTATCTATTCGCATACAAAAATTTGATAATGAAAGATACAGAGTATTGACAACTTACCCACTCTGACATATAAATTATTAGTTCTAATCGCTGGATGTTAAAAGGTTTAAGCCAGCATTTTTCCGAAAAGCATTAAGAGTTAGTAACATTTCGTATCGAGGGAGGACATTCGTGCCACAGACAGCAGTCAAAGCCCTGGTTTCCAGGCACCTAACAAAGGCGGTCGTACTATTGTTCGTAGCGCTGTTATTTGCCTGCGGATCATCAGCAACGGCAACACCGGTCCCGGCGGATTCAGTCCCACCCACTGCCGTACCTGCCGCAGCGGTTCAGGCGACCAAAGCGCCGCCAGCTAAGGCCGTTCCGGCAGGCGCAATCAACATGGGACAGAAGGAGACTGGTATCTTTGAGGCTCACCCGAGCATGAGCTCAAGCCCTCGGATACAGTTCACCAGTAGCTCTGTCGGTGAGGGTCTTATTACCACTGCCAAGGACCTCTCTGCTAGCCCAATGCTAGCTGCGTCATGGGAGATTTCGGATGATTTCTTAGAATGGACATGGCATTTCCAAGAGAATGTGGAATTCCATAAAGGTTATGGACTGATGACGGCAGAAGACGTCCTCTATTCCTATCAACAATGGAACGCGGGTGCTCTGCATGCTCGGTCCGGAATCATGGGAGAATACTTCTCTGTGGGAGGCCCCGGTAGAGAAGGGGCATCCGTCAAGATAATTGACGAGCATACCTTGTGGGTCAACACAGGCACTCCTTGGGTTCAACAAGATGTGTTCGAATTCATGAGGAACGGCGGCGGCTCAAGTTCTTGGGTCGTAAGTAAAAAGCAATCTGAAGAGATTGGCATCGAGGAAGCCAGCAAAGATATTGCAGCAACTGGCCCTTGGCAGATTGAAAGCCATGCCAGCGGTGAATATTGGAAAATGAGCGCAGTGAAGGATCACTGGCGCCAATCTCCAGTCTTTGACGAGCTAATTTACTGGACGATTCCTGAAGAAGCTGCCCGGGTAGCCGGATTCCAAACCGGCCAATTAGACAGCTTCGACATGGCCTTCGACTCCATAACGACAGTTGAATCGGTCGACGGTGCAAAGGTTGTAGGATGGCCAAACGCCGGGCAAGCCGGACTCAACTTCTATGGTCAGCTCTACGGCCTGGATAAAGACGGCAATGAGTATGAATATTACGACCCGACCCTCGCATGGGTATCGTCTGACTTAGACACCGATTCTCAAGCTTGGAAAGACGCTGTCAACGTCAGGAAAGCCTTAAATATAGCTATTGACCGTGAGACAATCGTAGCCACGATTCTATCTGGATTTGGAGCAGCCCAATCGATCAGGGACTGGATGGGCCATGATTCTAGGGCCAACCCAGACTGGGTATACCCTTACGATCCTGAATTAGCCAAGAGCATGTTAGCTGAGGCCGGATATCCGGACGGGTTCTCAATCACCCTCACACCGTCCATTCGTGGGGCACCTGGAGAGGTCGAAGCCTGTGAGGCAGTTTCCCAGTATTGGGAAGCGATTGGTCTGGACGTAAAATTCCAGAACATTCCTTACGCCACCATCAGGCCTGAGTTAATTACGAGGAAATACCAGGGAGTAACTTGCCATACAGTAGGAATCAGACTGACCCCGATCATCGGCGCAGGTAATTATCAAACGAAGTCAACTTTCAGCTACGGATCACATCACCCGTGGATGGAAGAGCATGTCACAGCGACTAAGTTAGAAACAGATCCTGCAATGATTCAAGCTGGCGAACGAGAGATTTACGACTGGATATTCGACAACGCCTTCATGGCATCTACGTACACACACGACGGCATATGGCCTATAGGACCTCGCCTAGAACCCGGATGGCAACCAACGGACTACAGCGAAGTTCGAACAGCCACGGCCTTCGAGTATGCACGACCCAAGTAACTAACGAAACGGTTTTTCAGGGAGGTCTCGTCCTCCACTGACATCCCAAATAAAAGAGCCCCGGCATTAAAATGCCGGGGCTCTTTTATTTGTCGATTAATCTCAACTAATCTATAAAACCGTTTACCACATAAAAATCCAAAACTATTAAGTAAAAAACTCTTATATACCCAAAAATTCCAACGTTCTACTTAATAGTTTAGTAAGTAATAAATACCGAACTGCACGCAATAATTTGGTACTACGCTAGCTATTTTATTGATGTCATCGATAACGTGGCTTATAAATAATAGGCTAGGAATCCAGATTCTCGATTTGGGTTCACTATCTTGTGCCTTCGATATCAAGGCCCTTGATAACGCTAATTCGTAGGAAAGGAGTGCAAACGTGCACAATACTGGTACCAGAAAGGTATATCCGTCATTGGCCTCAGGTATTGACCCTGGTAGCCCTTCTGGTGTACGCGGTTCCTCTGCAACCGTCACTACGGCGCCTTCAACGGGAGGAGACACCCCGTCCCCAACCACTGAAACTGCAGTAGCTACATAGGTCCCGTCTTCAGGCGGCGCGCCCACCGCGATGCCCAAGCCACCACAGTACCCCCTCAGTTGAGTCGGCTAACACAATCAACATGGGCCAGAAAGATACTGGACTTTACGAAACTCATCCTTCCATGCGTACCAGTCCCCGCATTCAGTTCACCAGCAGCGCGGTTGCGGAAGGTCTAATCACCACCGCCCCGGATTTGTCTGCCAGCCCAATGCTTGCTCAGCCCTGGTCCATCTCAGACGACTTCCTTAATTGGACTTGGAAGTTCCAGGAATGCGTCCAGTTCCACAAGGGTTATGGAGAGATGACCGCGGAAGATGTCCTCTACTCCTACATCCAGTGGAATGCAGGCGCCAAACACGCCCGCGCTGGTATCATGGGCGACTACTTTAGTGGTGAAGACGGCACCTTTGGTGGCCGTGCAGGCGCCTCTTCAGAGATCGTTGATGACCACACATTAGTATTAAACACCGGAGTTCCTTGGGTTCCGGTTCAGGTCTTTGAGTTCCTCCGCAACGGCGGCGGCTCAAGTTCCTGGGTAGTCAGCAAGAAACAGTCTGAAGAGGTCGGTATCGAGGTGGCCAGCAAAGACATCGCCGCCACCGGTCCTTGGCAGATTGAAAGCTCCGAAAGCGGCGTATCTTGGAAGATGAGCGCTGTTGAGGACCACTGGCGCCAAACTCCTCACTTCGCTGAACTAATTTACTGGACAATTCCTGAGGAATCGGCCCGTGTTGCCGGTTTCCAGACAGGAACTCTAGACAGCTTCGACATGGCCTTTGACTCCCTCGCGACCGTTGAAGCCGTGGACGGAGCCGAGGTAATTGGCTGGCCCAACGCTGGCCAAGCAGGCCTGAATTTCTATGGCCAGACCTATGGTTTGGACCGAGACGGTAACGAATACGAGTTCTACAACCCAGATCAGGCCTGGGTTTCCTCCGATCCCGACACCGACTCACAAGCTTGGAAAAACGCAGTCAACGTCCGGAAGGCGATGAACATCGCCATCGACCGGCAGACTATCGTTGACGAACTCTTATCCGGATTCGGCAAGCCTCAGTCCGTCAGGGACTGGATGGGTCACGAGGAAAGAGCCAACCCCGATTGGAACTACGAGTTCAACCCTACACTCGCCAAGGAAATGCTGGCCGACGCCGGTTTCCCCGACGGCTTCTCCATCACACTCACCCCCTCCATCCGTGGTGCACCCGCTGAGGTAGAAGCCTGTGAAGCGGTCGCCCAGTACTGGGAAGATATTGGAATCAGCGTAAAGGTACAGAGCGTGCCTTACGCCACCATCCGGCCTGAGTTAATCACCCGGAAGTACCAGGGCGTTACCTGCCACACTGTTGGCGTACGCCTCAATCCGATCATCGGCGCTTCTAACTATGTCATTAAGTCGACCTTCAGCTACGGGACGCATCACCCGTGGATGGAGGAGCACATCTCTTCCGCTTTGGTAGAGGTTGACCCGGCCGAGACAGAACGGAAGGTCCGTGAGGTCTATGAGTGGATCTGGGACAACTCCACGTCAGCCTCGCTCTACACCCATGACGGCATCTGGCCAGTCGGCGCACGCTTGGACTCCGACTGGCAGCCCACCGACTACAGTGAAGTTCGGACAGCTGTTGCCTTCGAGTACGTCAAGCACCGGTAAGTAAGTAAGCAGATTTTATACGGGGATTTAACGCTCCATTAGAATCACAAAAAGCCCCGCGCTGAGAAATCGGCGCGGGGCTTTTTTCATTGCCGATCACTTTTTAGATTTTGTATATCGTTTTCACCATATATATTCATATTTTTCAAGAAATCAGGTATATGTACCAGAAATAGTTCACGTTCTACTAAATTAAATCCTGTGAAGTAACAAACGAATCGGAATATGTTATTGATACTAAGCATCCATCAGTATTGACAATTGAGATACCGTAGCCTATAAATTATAGGCTGGGGATTCGGGTTATACGCCCGGGTCACCAATCTTGTGTTTTCGATATACGGTCACACGATATCGGTATTTCGTAAGGAAGGAGTGTCAAACGTGCCCAATTCTGGTACCAAGAGAAAATATATCCGTTTTTGG
>Ga0209501_10005356_pt1 | contig 11885 bp, 6 predicted proteins | sample ArcticOcean_MG_C_4_FD_187434 | JGI IMG/M metagenome (GOLD analysis project Ga0209501, IMG submission 187434) | Marine microbial communities from western Arctic Ocean - ArcticOcean_MG_CB4_134 (SPAdes) (version 2) | ecosystem: Environmental > Aquatic > Marine > Oceanic | place: Arctic Ocean...
TTTCCCTCATTATTGGAATTCCTCTATAATCAACTATAAGATCTTGGTAGCCAAACTGTGTGCCTCTATCTGTAATCCAAGCATTTGAGTTTCCAGAATCTTTAACTTTTTGAACAGCAAACTTCATGCTTTCAGGACTCATGAATTGACCTTTTTTGAGATTAATTATTTTTCCTGTTTTTGCAGCAGCAACTACTAAATCTGTCTGTCTTACAAGGAAAGCAGGTATTTGAAGTATATCAACATAACTTGAAGCTTTTTCAGCGTCATTTACTTCATGAATATCGGTCAAAGTGGGTATATTGAAAGTATCACCTACTTTGGATATTATCTTTAAGGCTTTTTCATCACCAATACCTGTAAAGCTATCAATTCGACTTCTATTAGCTTTTTTAAAGCTGCCTTTGAAAATGTATGGTATTTTTAAATTATCACTAATAGTAGTGATTTTTTCAGCAATATTAAGCGCCATACTTTCATCTTCAATCACACATGGGCCGGCAATTAAAAAAAATTGGCCACTTTCAGTATGTTTTATTTTGGGGACGTTTTTAATCATCGCAAAATTTTAAACAAATGTACAACAAATATAGTCCCAGTCTAATAGGATAAAGAAACTCCAATTTTAAATTGTTTAGCTTTTGAATATACTATATTTGCCAAAATTTTAAGTTAATATGCAAGATTTAAGGAACATAGCTATTATTGCACATGTTGATCATGGCAAGACAACATTGGTTGATAAAATCTTACATCATTGTTCTTTGTTTCGTGATAATCAAAAAACTGGAGAGTTGATTTTGGATAATAATGATTTAGAAAGAGAAAGAGGAATTACTATTTTATCTAAAAATGTTTCAGTTCAATACAAAGGAATTAAAATTAATATAATAGACACCCCTGGTCACGCAGATTTTGGAGGTGAGGTTGAAAGAGTTTTAAATATGGCAGATGGAGTTCTGCTTCTTGTAGATGCTTTTGAAGGTCCCATGCCTCAGACGAGATTTGTTCTTCAAAAAGCAATTGATTTAAAGTTAAAACCTCTAGTTGTAATAAATAAAGTAGACAAAGAAAATTGTACACCTGAGGAAGTCCATGAAGCTGTTTTTGATCTGATGTTTGAATTGGGTGGAGAGGAGTGGCAATTGGATTTTCCTACTGTATACGGTTCCGCAAAGAATAATTGGATGGGCTCTGATTGGTCTAAACCAACAAATTCAATTTCTCCTTTAATTGACATGGTCTTAGAACATGTTCCTTCTCCAAATATATCAGAGGGTTCTACGCAAATGTTAATTACCTCCCTAGATTTTTCATCTTTTACAGGCAGAATAGCAATTGGTAGACTTCAACGCGGTACATTATCCTCAAATATGTCAGTTAGCTTATGTAAACGAGATGGTAAAATAGAAAAGTCTAAAGTTAAAGAATTGTATGTTTTTGATGGACTGGGCAGGAAAAAAGTAGATGAGGTCGTTGCAGGTGATTTGTGCGCAGTAGTTGGATTAGAAAATTTTGAAATCGGAGATACTATTGCTGATATAGATAATCCAGAAGCGTTACCTACAATTAATATAGACGAACCTACAATGAGTATGTTGTTTACTATTAATGATTCACCTTTTTTTGGCAAGGACGGAAAATATGTAACCTCTCGTCATATTAAGGATCGTTTAGAAAAAGAATTAGAGAAAAACCTCGCTATGAGATTAGAGCTCACTGATTCAGCTGATAAATTCATAGTTTTTGGAAGAGGAGTGTTGCATCTATCTATTTTAATTGAAACTATGAGAAGAGAGGGTTATGAAATTCAAATAGGTCAGCCACAGGTTATTATTAAGGAAATCAATGGAGTTAAAAATGAGCCTATAGAGGAGCTTACAATAGATTTACCTGAAAGTGTTTCAGGTAAGGCAATTGAAATGGTTGCACTCAGAAAGGGAGAAATGACTAATATGACTCCTAAAGGTAGTCGAATGGTTTGTGAGTTTCTTATACCTTCTAGAGGTATTATAGGGCTTAGGAATCAATTATTAAATGCTACTGCTGGAGAGGCTATTATGAATCATAGATTTAAGGAGTTTCAGCTTTATAAGGGAGATATTCCAAGTAGAATTAATGGTTCTTTGATTTCAATGGAAAAGGGAACAGCTATTCCTTATTCTCTTGATAAACTTCAAGAAAGGGGTAAGTTTTTTATTGGTTCAAATGAAAAGGTTTATACTGGTCAAGTAATAGGTGAAAATTCAAGAGGAGATGATATGGTTATTAATGTTACTAAAACAAAAAAACTTTCAAATGTAAGAGCTGCAGGTACCGATGATAAAGTAAAGCTTGCTCCTCCAATAAAATTTTCTTTAGAAGAAGCCCTAGAATATATTCAAGCTGATGAATATGTCGAAGTAACCCCAAATTTTATTCGTCTTCGAAAAGTATATTTAGATGAAAATGAAAGAAAAAGAGTGTCTAATAAAGTTTAATTTTTTTTTGGAACAACTTCAAATATTCCTTCTTCTTCACACTGAAAAATTTTACCAGGAAATTTCATTATCATATTATAATCATGAGTAGCCATTAGTATTGTTATACCACTTTCATGCAATTTTTTTAGAAGTTGCATTATAGTCTGACTAGTTTCTGGATCAAGATTTCCTGTTGGCTCATCAGCAATAATTAATTCTGGCTCATTAAGTAGAGCTCTAGCAATTGCGATTCTTTGTTGTTCTCCACCAGAAAGTTCAAAAGGGTATTTTTTTGTAGGAACTTCTATTGAAACAAGATCTAAAACTTCTTGAATTCTATTTTTAATTTTGAGTTTATCTTTCCATCCTGTAGCTCTAAGAACAAAATTAAGATTTTCATAAACTGTCATATCTTGAAGAAGCTTGAAGTCTTGAAAAACAACACCAATTTTCCTTCTTAATAAATGAATTTCATTACGTTTAAGGTTTTTTAAATTATAGCCAACCACATTTCCGTCCCCTTGTTCAATAATTAGATCTCCACATAAAGTTTTTATTAAACTACTCTTTCCGCTTCCTGTTTTGCCTATTAAAAAAACAAATTCTCCAGGATTAATTTTAAAGTTAACATTCCTAAAAATAATTTTATTTCTTTGACTGATTGTGACCGAATTTAATAAAACCATCTTTTATTTAATTGATGTGATATTGTAAAAATACCTTTTAAGTACAACCTTTCTAAAAATTGTTGATAAAATATACCTTTTTGCTAAATAAAACGTTATAAATAAGCAGGTTAAAAATGGTAATTTAGTGTATGTTTAATAATAGAATTTTCCCCTATTTATTTTTTTTAATAACTCCCGTTTTATATGCACAGAACTTTCATTTTGACACTTTTGATAGATCTAAAAATTTATTTTATAATAATGCCTTTTCTAACTCTGTAGCTTCATTTAGATTATCAACAAATCTTAATGAAAAAGAATCTATAGAATATTTAATCTTGTTGTCTTCCTTAAGGATCAATCAAACTGGCTCTGACAAACAATTACCTTATTTTTCAGAACAAAATCCTTTAAGTTCTTTAGGCAGTAAACTTCCATTTGATTTGGCTAATTTTTATTTTGAAAATCAAAAATACTCATATGCTTTAAAATGGTTTAGGAATTTGAAAGAGAGTCAGTTTTCCAAATCTCTAAGAAATAAATTTAATTTTAATAAAGGATACTCATTGTTTCATGTTAAAAGATTTAGAGCTGCAAAACCATTTTTAGAAAAGGTTAAAATGATTCCTAAATATGAGTCAGATGCACATTATTATTTAGGTCATATTTCTTATCAATTAGATGACTACGAGAAAGCAGAGGATGAATTTAATAAAGCTAATAAAAGTGCTGGGCAAAATGATTTGGCTTACTTTCAAGTAGACATGAATTTTAAGCTAGGGAGATTTCAGAAGGCTATTGACCTTGGTTCTGATTTAATAGTAGATTCTAATGAATCTATTAGATCACAATTGTCTAAAATAATAGGAGAAAGCTTTTTTAATTTAAAAAAATATAATGAGGCTTTAATTTATTTACAAAATTATAAAGGCAAAAAGGGTAAATGGTCTAATGAAGATTTTTATCAATTAGGATATGCCTATTACATTACTGGAGATTATTTAAATTCAATAGATCAGTTTAATAAGATTATAAATAAATCAAATTCATTATCACAAAATGCATATTACCATCTTGGGGATAGCTATCTGAAGGTAAATAGAAAGATTGAGGCATTAAGTGCATTTAGAATAGCTTCAGAAATGAATTATGATTCAAAAATTTCAGAAGAGGCATTGTTACAATATGCCAAATTGGGTTATGAATCAGGCAACCCCTTTGAGTCTTCTCAAAAAGTAATGGTTCGTTTTTTAAATTTATTTCCTAAAAATGATCAGGTTAAAGATGTAGAATCTATATTAGTTTCATCATACACCCAGGGCGGTAATTATGATGCTGCTATATCAATACTTGAGTCTGGTGGTGATTATAAAGACGACATAGCTCTTCAAAAAGTTTTATATCTAAAAGGAATATCTTCCTATAAGTCTGGTGATTATTCAACAGCTCAATTATTACTTAGTAAGGCTATAAAAATTAATAAAATTCATCAAGTAACTGCTAAAAGTTTATTCTGGAAAGGTCAATCTTTGTTCGAATCAGGTTCGTTTTCAGCATCTAAAAAATCATACGAAGAGTATTTTAAAGAAACTATTCAAAATGACTTAAAAATTCATGAAAATTTCTGGTATGAAATAGGGTATTCATATTTTAAACTAGAAAATTATCCATTGGCAATTGATTGTTTTAAAAAACAACTTAAAAAGCCCAATGAGCTAGACTCAAGTTACCTGTTAGACACTTACCTGCGTTTAGCAGATAGTTACTTTGCAAATTCAAATTATTGGCCAGCTCTTGAAAATTATAATATCTCAATTAGTTTATCAAATAAAAACACAAGTTATCCGAAGTTTCAAAAAGCATTATCATATGGGTTTTTACAAAAACTTGATAATAAAATTGATGTTTTAATTGATTTAACTTCTAGTGATCAAAATCATTTTTTAGTAGATAAGTCTCTATATGAATTAGCTAAAACGTATGCGTCTTTAAATGAGTATGCAGATGCTTTAAATACATATGATGATTTAATAAGGCGTTACCCGAATAGTAATTATATAAGTAGAAGTTATTTAAATAAGGGGTTAATTTTATATAATACAGAACAGTTATTAAAAGCCCAACAAGTTTTAGAGTTTGTTGTAGAGCGCTATAGAAACGATAGGATTACTTCTCAGGTATTAAATACATTAAAAGAAATTGCTATTGAGTTAGGAAAGGTCGATGTTTTTTCTGAATGGTTACAGAAGCAAAATATAGATTCATTTACTGAGGGAGACCTTGCTAATTCAGCATTTGAAGCTGCTGAAAAATTTTATTTTGAAAAAAAGAATAGACAAGCTGAAAGACAAATTAAAGATTTTTTAATTCGTTATCCTGATTACAGTGACGTAACCACATTAAAGTACTATCTAGCAGATATAACTTTTCAAAATAAGGATTGGGATAATGCAATTATTAATTATGATTATCTTTTGAATTTGCCTGACCATGAATACACTGAAAGATCTCTAGTTAATGCTATTTTAGCACTTCAAAATTTAAATCAAACCAAAAAATTAATTTCTTTATTAATTAGGTTAAAAAAAACTACTTCATATGAAGAAAATAAAAAATTTGCTCGTTATAATTTAATGAGAACATACATGAAAATTGAAGATTACTCAGAATCTGTTTTGTTGTCTGAAGAGGTTTTAAATGAGGAGAATTTAGACCCCAATATCCGTTGGGATGCACTTGAGATCTTTGCTCGTTCTGCATTAATTCAAAAAGATTCTTCTGCAGCTTTCAAAAAATTCAAAGAATTAGAAAATTCACCAAAAAAAATACTGGCAGTGGAGGCTAGATTTTTCAAAGCTTATCAACTTTCTAAGTCAGGAAAATATGATTTATCTAATGATGTGATAGCTGAATTGTCAAAAGTTTATGGTAATTCACAAATTTGGAGTGCAAGAAGTATTTTGTTAATGGCTAAAAATTTCAAAAATCTTAATGATGATTTTCAATCAACTTATTTGTTGGAGATTCTTATGAAAAATTTTGATCAATATCCTAAAATAATTAATGAAGCCAAAGAGTTGCTTTCTAGAGTTAAAGAAAGATCGTCTAAAGATAATTCTTCAGTTCAATCTAACGCCCCAGATAATGAGTAAATATTTATTTTTTTTAATAATGCTTTTTGTTGTCTCTAGTGCTAATTCTCAAGACGTTAATGAAAGTATAAAAACTCAGCAAATAACCGTTTCTAAATCTTATGCTCCGGAGTTAACAAAGATTAATAAAATTAGATCTGTTATTTCAATTAATGATTTACTTACAAGTAATAAAGTAACTGTAACTTATAATTTGATTGATATACCTGTTGTTTCTACATTTAAGCCAAATAAAGCTAGCCCATTAACATTGAAAAGAAATTTTGTTGACGAATCTAGTTTTAACAGTCATTTTGATTTTGGCATAGGTAATACAGGTCAATTAACTTTGGATTTTAGTAGTCATATGAGTATTGATCGTTCTCAAGGTATTGGTGTGGATATAATAAATACAAGTTACGGAGATATTAATTCAACTAAAATTTCAAGTGATGAATCATTATTTATTTTTGGATTAGATCATATCCTATCATCTCAAAAAATGGAGATAGTTCACAAAATCTTTTTCAATCAACATAATGTTAACTATTATGGCATTTATGATGATTCATCTACATTATCAGATCCTTTGTTGCTTGAAAAAATAAATAGTAATCAAGTAAGAAATAGTGTAAACGTATTATCTAATTGGAAATTTTATAATAGTTTTTTAAAAGGAGCTTCATTAGCTGTCAAGTTTCTTAATGATAGTTATGATTCAAAAGAAGAAGTGATTGATTTTAAAACTGATATGTTAATTCCAATTTTTAGAATGAATCTTTTGGTAGTTCCAAAAGTTTCATATGTAAATACATTTTTTAATGAAGATTATTTCGATAGAAAAAACATAAAATCCTTTTACACAAAGCTTGAAACATCAATTCAATTAAGTAATATTGAAGATAAATTGAAATATCAAGTTGGAGGAACAATTAATTATCTTTTAAAACAGTCTAATAAATTAACACCTGAGATTTTAATAAGTCCAAAAATAATGATTTCATACGGTTTAAATGGCTCAAAATTTCAGCCATATCTAACATTGAATGGGGGTGTAGAAATAAATAATTATTCTGCTATTTCAAATTTAAATCCCTATGTAGCTCCTACATTAAAATTAATTCCAACTCAAAATCTATATGTTGGAAGAATAGGGTTTAAATCATCTTTTGATTCAGGTCTTGATTTAAATATTGGTTCACATTTTAAAAAACAATTGAATTCACCTTTATTCAATCGTTATGCTTATGATCCGTCAATAAGTAATCAAGGTTATAGATTAGCTAATTCATATGGTATGGAATATGATGAAATTAGTCAATATGGGTTTTTTGGTGAAACATCTATTAATTTTGGTAAAGAAAACTTTTTTAAAATTTCATTATGGCAATTTAGCTATGATACAAATAAAATTTCACACCCATGGAATCTTCCCAATTTTGAAGGTAGGTTAACATTAGATTTAAAAATAGCTAATAAATTAAGAATAAATATGTTGACTAGGTATATAGGGGAAAGACCGTCAGCTTATAAGCGGGTTTTTTTAAATCAATTACCTAAAAACAGTTCAACTGAATTAAAAATTTTATCTCCAATATCTCAAATCAAAGCTGAAATAAATTATAGGTTAGCATTCAAATGGCAAACTTACTTACGTGCACAGTTTAACATTGGGAATTATAATAGTCAATGGGATTATTACTTGTTAAATCAAAATTTATTTTTGGCAGGAATGAGGTATAGTTTTGACCTAACATTTTAACTTGTGCATAAAAAAATTTTCAATCTCCAAGTATTTGGATTAAATTTAGCAACTTATTATCAATAATGCTCATGCAAAAAATTTTATATATTTTCTCGCTTTTTCTTATTGTTTCTTGTGGGGAAAAGGTTGATTTATTAGTTCATAACGCAAAAATTTACACAGCTAATGAAACTTTTGACGAAGCAACAGCTTTTGTAGTTAAAGATGGTATTTTTATTGAAGTAGGAGGGGGAGATTTAAAAAATAAATATAATCCTAAAAGCGTTGTTGATGCTCATGGCTTGACAATTATTCCTGGTTTAATTGATGCTCATTGTCATTTTTTACAATATGGGTTAGAAAGTCAGCAAATCAATTTGAGAGGAACTAAGAGTTTTAATGAAGTTATTGAAAAGATTAAAAAATTTGCATCAGAAAACAATCCAAAAATCATTTATGGAAGATATTGGGATCAAAACGATTGGAAATTAACGGACTTTCCCGATAAAAAAGAATTAGATATCCTTTTTCCTAATATTCCGGTTGTTCTAGAACGTGTAGATGGTCATGCTTATTTAGTCAATCAAAAAACTTTAGATATTTCGGGTATTAATTCTGCAACACAAGTTCCGGGAGGCACGGTTGTTTTAAAAAATGGAAAGCCTACGGGAATGTTAATAGATAGCCCTATGGATTTGGTTAAGAAATCTTTACCTAGTCCTAGTGTTGAAGATAGGATTAAGGCTCTTATTATTGCAGAAGAAAAAAGTTTTGAGTATGGATTAACAACAGTTGATGAGGCTGGACTTTCAAAAGATAATATTTTATTAATTGACAGTTTACATAAATCTAACATTCTTAAAATGAGAGTTTATGCAATGATATCTAATGATAAAGATGATGTGAACTATTTTTTGAATAGAGGTATTTTAAAAACTAACAAATTAAATGTTAGGTCAGTAAAGGTTTATGCAGATGGAGCGCTTGGATCAAGAGGTGCTGCATTAAAAAGCTCTTACAGTGACAAGGTGGATCATATGGGTAAATTTATAACTTCATATGAGTCGATGGATAGTTTAGCAAAAATTATTGCCTTAACTAATTTTCAAATGAATACACATGCAATAGGTGATGATGCTAATCATTCTGTTTTAAAAATTTACAATGAAGTTCTAGATAACATAGATGATCCGCGTTGGAGAATTGAACATTCTCAGATTATTTCTTCTGAAGATTTCCAGATGTTTAATGCAAAAATCATCCCCTCAATACAACCAACCCATGCTACGAGTGATATGTATTGGGCAGATGAACGTTTAGGGCTTAAAAGACTTAAAGAAGGTGGTTATGCGTATAAAAAATTATTAGACTGGTCAGGAATTCTTGCTTTAGGAACTGATTTTCCTGTTGAAAAAATTAATCCTTTTCATACTTTTTATGCGGCTGTTGCAAGAAAAGATTTAGAAGGAATTCCTTATGGTGGATTTCAAAGTGAAAATTCCCTATCTCGATATGAGGCTTTAATGGGTATGACGGCTTGGGCAGCGCATTCTAATTTTGAAGAAAATGAAAAAGGAAGTATCGAGCCAGGAAAAATGGCTGATTTTGTTATACTTGATCGTGACATTATGAAGGTTGAAGAAAAACAAATTACAACAACTAAAGTAGTAGCTACAGTTTTAGGCGGAAATGTTGTTTACAGCAATCGTTTATAGACTTGATAATATTTACTTATTCCATATAATTTTAAATTAATAATTAAAATTTATTAAAAAAATTGAATTTTAATTGATATTTTAAATCAAAAACCCTTTTCATGAATATTTTAAATTAAAAATTTATATTTTTGATTTAAAATTTATATATGTGTGGTATAGTTTGTGCTTTTGATTTAAAATCATCCCCGGATAATTTAAGATCTCAAATTTTAGAGATGGCTAAACGAATTAGACATAGAGGTCCAGATTGGAGCGGGATTTATTGTCATAAAAATGCTATTTTGGCTCATGAACGTTTAGCTATTGTAGACCCTACATCTGGTCAACAGCCTATTTACAGTAAGGATCGAAAATTAATTTTAGCTGCTAATGGTGAAATATACAATCATGTTGAATTAAGAAAAAAATTCTCAAATGATTATTCGTATACAACAGCTTCAGATTGTGAAGTTATTCTTGCTTTATATCAAAAAATGGGAAAAGATTTCATCAATCATCTTAATGGTATTTTTGCTTTTGCTATTTATAACTCTATTACTGATCAGTATTTAATTGCAAGAGATCATATGGGTATTATTCCGTTATATATGGGGTGGGACTCAAACGGAACATTTTATGTGGCTTCTGAATTAAAGTCTCTTGAGGGTGTTTGTAACAAAATCGAGCTTTTTCCTCCTGGTCATTTTTTGATTAGTGGTGATGCAAAACCAACTAGATGGTATAATAAGGAATGGAGAGAGTTTAATAATGTTAAAGGGAATGAAACATCAATAAAGGATCTACATGATGCTTTATCTGACAGTGTTCATCGTCAATTAATGAGTGATGTTCCATATGGGGTTCTACTTTCAGGAGGGTTAGATTCTTCAATAACCTCTGCGTTAGCTAAAAAATTTTCCTCTAAAAGGATTGAGTCAGGGGATAAGCAGACGGCGTGGTGGCCTCAACTGCACTCTTTTTCTGTTGGACTAGAAGGCTCTCCTGATTTAAAAGCGGCCAAAATAGTTGCTGATCATATAGGGACAATTCATCATGAAATTAAATTTACAATACAGGAAGGTTTAGACGCGGTAAGAGAAGTAATTTATCATTTAGAAACATACGATATTACAACTGTTAGAGCATCCACTCCAATGTTTTTAATGGCAAGGGCAATCAAATCCCTAGGTATAAAAATGGTTCTTTCAGGTGAGGGTGCTGACGAATTATTTGGAGGCTATTTGTATTTTCATAAAGCTCCATCTGCCAAAGAATTTCATGATGAAACAGTAAGAAAACTAGATAAACTTCACCAATACGATTGCTTAAGAGCAAACAAATCTCTTGCTGCATGGGGAATTGAAGGACGAGTTCCTTTTCTTGATAAAGAATTTATTGATGTTGCTATGAGGATAAACCCTAAAGATAAAATGATAACTAATGATAAAATGGAAAAATGGGTTTTGAGAAAAGCGTTTCAAGATTATTTACCTGAAAGTGTTGTTTGGCGTCAAAAAGAACAGTTTTCTGATGGTGTTGGTTATGGCTGGATTGATGCTCTTAAAGAAACTGTTGAAAAGGAAGTAACTGATGAAAAAATTCAAAATGCTCATTTTCGCTTCCCAACTCAAACCCCTCAAAATAAAGAAGAGTTTTATTATAGGAGAATTTTTGAAGAACACTTCCCTAGTGATGCTGCAGCTTTAAGTGTGCCCTCTGTTCCTTCTGTAGCTTGCAGCACACCAACTGCATTAGAGTGGGATGAAGCATTTAAGAATCAAAATGATCCAAGTGGAAGGGCTGTATCAAGAATTCATAAAAAAGCTTATGAAAAATAAATAATTGGTATTATTTATTCGTGTTTCTGATTTAAAGTCTTGTTGATAACTCACACTTAGTATTTACATGCTAAAATCAATAATGGCGTGTGTTTTTAGTATATTTAGATAACTGAAAAAGACATAATAATTTTATGAGTGATTCTGAAAAACACACACAATATTCTGCTGATAGTATTCAGGCCCTTGAGGGTATGGAGCATGTAAGAAAAAGACCTTCAATGTATATTGGCGATATTGGACATAGAGGCCTCCATCATTTAGTTTATGAGGTAGTGGATAACTCTATTGATGAGGCTATGGCAGGACATTGTGACACTATTACTGTTACAATAAATGAAGATA
>Ga0209501_10005360_pt1 | contig 11873 bp, 22 predicted proteins | sample ArcticOcean_MG_C_4_FD_187434 | JGI IMG/M metagenome (GOLD analysis project Ga0209501, IMG submission 187434) | Marine microbial communities from western Arctic Ocean - ArcticOcean_MG_CB4_134 (SPAdes) (version 2) | ecosystem: Environmental > Aquatic > Marine > Oceanic | place: Arctic Ocean...
ATGATTCTAGTCGCGGCGATCAAGCCGGGCGAACGGGAGACGAAACATGACCGCCAACATTCAAACAGACGTAACCAACCGAGTAATCGCCGCGATGACGACCGCCGGCACCGACTGGACCGCGCCGTTTCGCCGGTCCACTGGCGGCGCCGCACGATCCGTAGACGGCCACGTCTACCAAGGCATCAACGCGCTGTTACTCGGTCTGCAAGGCGGCGGCGTCTGGGCAACCTATAACGCATGGAAAAAGCGCGGCGCTCAAGTGTCTAAGGGCCAGCGCGGCACAGGCATCGTATTCTTTAAAACTATTACGAAAAAAGATAGCCAAACCGGAGAAACGGAATCCTTCGGCCTTGCGCGCGGCTACACGGTTTTTTCGGCTGATCAGGTCGAGGGATGGGACGGCGCCACGCAAATCACGCCGGACCCTGTCGAGACTGCCGAGGTTGCCGAACGGTTCATTGCTGAAACTGGGGCTGTGATCCGGTATCAGAACGGGCGCGCCTACTACTCGCCACAAGGCGACTTTATCAGCGTGCCGGCAGACTGGCGCAACACTCCCGGCGTTGACGCCAGCGCCGGGCGCTACCTCACCACATTCCACGAGCTCGGCCACTGGACCGGCGCCGTCCACCGGCTAGACCGCAAATTCGGCGCGCGGTTCGGTGACCAGGCCTACGCATTTGAGGAACTGGTGGCCGAGCTGACCAGCGCGTTCCTAGCCGCAGCGCTTGGCGTTACCGGCGAAGCCGACGCCGGCCACGTCGAGAGCCACGCAAAATATCTTAACTCCTGGATTGCGCGCCTTAAAGAAGACAAGCGCGCGATTTTCACGGCGGCGGCGGCGGCGCAAAAAGCTGTCGCATACCTATCCAACGCCGAACAAGTGGCGATAGCCGCCTGATCGCCATCGGTTTGCCGGAGCCGTCGCGCTCCGGCTCTCCGATGCCGATGGGGCATCGCTAACCAAGGGATTCCGACCATGGACCTAATTTGGCACACTGACCCCGGCCATGAATGGCTTTTCGCGAGCAACGCCCAACTGCGGACGCTAGGCATAACCAGCGCTATTTTTTCCCGGTATTCCTACCGCGATCGGAATGGCGTTTACGCCGAAGGAGACGCCGACGCGGGCGTTCTGTTCCGCGCTGCCGAGGGCGTCGGCATAGCCATCAATCACAGCGCCGAACGACACCACCAAAAAAACGCGCCGTGTCGCAGCATGGCGCGCTGCAACTAACGAAGCCCCAGAAAGGGAGTTAAAAAAATGGCCACGTTTACGATGGAAAATACCGACGGATACACGCCGGAGGATTTGGTTCAGTTCAACATAGAGGAGGATGCGATTCTGGCAGAGATCGAACCGGGTAGCGCCGAATATCACGCCGCCGTGCAAGCATTCCAACATGAGATAAGTCGGCGCAGCATCCGCCGCGTCGGCATAGTTTCGCCGGAAATCACGCTGGCGACCGCTCGGATGCTATATGACAGTCTCGACGACCTGTTGATGGAGATAACCGACGGCTACAATAGCACGGCCTTTCAGGACGACCCGATAAAACAGCGCGCGATTGAGGGAGCCATGGATGCGGCGCACTACGCCAGGAGAAAAATGGGATGGACCTAGAAGAATTTCGGCGCGCGGGCCTCGCCCTTTATGGGCGGAGCTTCGCGTCCGGACTGGCGGCGGATCTAGACATTGCGCCTCGGACTATCTCCCGAATGATGTCAGGAAAGATCAATATACCGCCCGCGCTCCGGCCGCTGATCATGGACATCATGCGGGAGCGGGGGCCGGAGATCGCCCGACTGCTGAAAGAAATGGAGGGTCCGATTGACGAGTCGCTTATAGGAGTTTGACCCCTATCTAGGTTTTTACGAGTCGCCTATAGGAGTTTGACCCCTATCTAGTTTTACGAGTCGCCTATAGGAGTTTGACCCCTATCTAGTTTTACGAGTCGCCTATAGGAGTTTGACCCCTATCTAGTTTTACGAGTCAGTACCCCAATAACCCAATCCGAGGTTATTGGGGTTGCTGATTGACTAATAGCCGCGCATATCGGCAACCCGGTCGAGACCATTTTTAACCATATCCAAAATAGCGGGACTGTACCGCTCATCCAGCAGCGCTTCGACGCACCGCGCGGAGACACCCATCTCTCGGATCGCCTCGGAATAAGCCTTCCGGTTCCACGCTTGTTCATCGCTCATTTCAGCATCACCCCCAGGAGCTCCATAGGAGCCCACCACGCGGGGTTCTAGTCCAGCGCTACCTCGACACCGTAATAACCAAAGACCGGCCTCCAGTCGCCTGTCAGACCCCCTGGCGTCCGTTCCTAACAATCCCGTACCATACAGCCGATCGAGGGTCGTCGGATATTGAACGGCGACCACGTCCTCGGTTGCCATGCCGCTTCCGATCTTCATCGACCGGATAGTGGCCTTATCGTGCTGCCACCGCTCTGGCGGGCCGTTGTCCCTAGAACCCGATTTCATCACCCTTCCTCCAATCAATTGGGATGTCGCGGACGCCTTCGATGATCGCTCCGGGGAAACTCGACACGACCGCGGCGCCAGCCGCCGGCACTTGCGATGCGACCATCGACGCCACCGCCTCGGCACTGATGACGGTGACCGCTCGCTCCTCGTCATCGGGTCGCCGGTACGAGTCGGCGAACGGCACGATGATCAGCACCGATCCATCTGGCATTCTCGTTTCGATTTGCCTACCAATTGCGAGCGGTTCAACACCGGCTGCGACCGCCGCGCGTTCGAGTGCCTTCCAACCTTTCACGACGCCGTCACCGTGGGCGGCGACCTCGGTCGCATTGCGTGTTTCCCAGACCGCCCAATTAAATTTCTCCAACTGCCGATCCATACGCTCTCGCAATCCGGCATCCGGGCACGAGGTGAGCAGACGACCAACACCCCATCGCGATTCCAATTCCCTCGCCACCCCATCGACGGTCTCGATCACCCCAATAATTTTACGATCCGATTCTTCACTCGTCTTGGTCATCTTTTCCTCCGACGCCGGTAGGGGACAGTCAGGACACCCCCTTAGGGGTGTGTCCCTGACCGTCCCCCCCAGCAAATGCGTTTTTTAAACTACCATTTAGCTTGTATCTACAAGGTCATAAAACGTCATAAACTTTTGATCTGAAACGATCTTTCGCACCTTCTCCAACGTCTTAACCGACCGCCCAAACGCCTTTTTCTCTACATCGGTTGGGGCGGCGTCCCCTTGACCGTCCCCACGACCTGTTTTGCGCTCTTCAGAGACGAACGCGGCACGCACCAAATCGCGTTTCACGGCGTCCCTGGCCCAGACGACGACACCGTCGACTTGAATGGATTCCTTCATCGGCACGCGTCCATCCGCATTCAGCAGATTTGCTAAAATCGTGACGATGGACCGTTGGCGATCGTTTAATTTTTCTTGCCTCGGACTGACCTCGACAGGCACCACGACGCACGATGTAATGGGCTTGCCGCGCTGGTCCTCGCCAACGCTTACGACCTCCAATTTGAATCCGAGATCGCCCCCCATTTCCATGTCTCTTTGCTTGGCAGTTTTGACGATGCCGAGCTCCTCGGAAATTTTGACAATTTCAAATTCGGAATCGACCGCCGCCCGCAACGACGAATGCCCGCGCGCTCCTTTCGACGTGTCTTTGCCCGAATGATGGATGGAAGCGACGTGCGCTCCGACTTCGCCTTTGATCCGATCGACGGCCTTGATGAACGCTGTCATATCTTCTGGGGCATTTTCATTGCCGCCGGCAATCGCTCGGGACAATGTATCAATCACGATCAGTTTGACCGGCACGTCCATCGTCTCGGCGGCAACCCGGCATGCGGCGATAACCCGCTCCACGTCGTCGCTATCCGCCGATCGGAAATCGACAGATGATGGGATAACCGCGAGCGCTACATTCCCAACTTCATACCGAGTTTGCCAAGCGCGGCGCCTTTTCCGCAACGACCCGGCGCCCTCTGCTGCGATATAAACGACGCCGCCGGCATCACATTGTTTGCCGAACCAGTCTCGACCCAAGGCGACATGGCACGCCAGGTCAAACAGCACGAATGTTTTGCCCGTATTGGACTCGCCAAACCACAGCGACAGGGTTTCCTCGATGAGCATGCCCTCGACAAAATCCCGTGGTGGGTCGATGTCGTCCCCCTCACCCCAGAATTCCAACGGGAGCGGCAAAATGTTGGGAGGATAAACTTCCGCATCCGTTTGATTTTTACCTGTGTTTTCTCCAGGGTTTCCGGGCCTAACCGCCTCTAGGTCGAGCTTACTTTTCGTCGATCTAATCTTGGCCCAGAGGTCATCCGGCCCGCGCCCGTCTTGTTCCAGGCTACGGCCCTCTCGCTGCCTGACCTGATCAAAGAACCGCGACCAGGCTCGATCAAACCATTGTTGAACATCGTCGACGTTGCCGCATTCCTCCAGCATCAATTTGCCGACATGGAACACGGCCTTGGCCATCACCAATTCGCGACCGTCAGTCCGTTTATAGGCTTCCATCAGCCCCGATGCTGGCGCCGCCATCTCGACTACTGGAGCATCGACGACTGGTGCGGCCTGACCGATCGCCTTAATCATCGACATCGACGCCAACGCAACGATGGGGCATTCCTCAATCGATTGCCCGTCGCGCCATCGGTATCTGCGACCGTTGACTACCGATCCTGGTACCAGAACGTATCCGCCTGACGATTTGACATCGATCCCAACGCCCAGAGCATCGGCGGCAGATTTGCAATGATCCACGCCTGGAGGCCAAGCCAGCCAGACATGCACACCGCCGTTGGCGGTATCGGCGACCACGCCGCCCGGCAGGTCCACCCCATAATCGAGGATGGTATCGGCAAAATTTTGGATAACCTCGCTGCTCTTATAGACGTCGGCATCGACCACCAGCATTTTCCCACTCGCTGGGATCACTCCGATGTTAGCTGTTGGATGCTGCTGCCAGATCTCTCGGATCTGCCCCTCGGTCAGCGGCGTATCAATCAGCGCCCGCCATTTGATCAACGGCAGTTTCGAACCCGGCTGGATAGGCACCACCGAGAACCCGCGCGCACACCAGCGAAGGGCTACCTCCATAAAAGGGCTTGCCTCAACGCGGTCAGCCAGCATCGAGCTTGCCAGTGCGTTTTAACAGAGCCAGAAATGTCGACCACCGCATAACCACCAGCCTCTCCTGCCGGTCAGCGCGCACGGTGAGGAAATTGATGTAGGGTCGCAGCCAGCCATATATCTGTTTGAACCCGGTCGCCCGGACTTTGGCTTCGCCTAGCCAATCGGCGCCGGTTGCGTCGGTGACGATCACGTCACCTTTCCAACCCTCGACGGCGCCGGACAGCGGCACCCGCCGAGCGGACAGCCCCGCCTCGATGGCTTCGCCGACGACCTGGCGTTCATCGCGGTCACCTTTTTGCTTCGACCGTGACGGCATCAGCGGAGTCCCCTTTTCCTGGTATGGACAAGCGGCGGCGGTGCCAGGGCGGATTCCTCGGCAGCCGAGAGATGCCGCTTGCCCCGCGCGGACACTTTAGCCTTCAGTGAGCCCCGCCCCGCGCTGGCGGTCAGCTTAGTCCCGGAGGCTAGGGTTAACTGACCGCCGCGTTTCCAAGCGGTCACCGTTGTCCTCGGCTGACCAGCGCCAGGGCATCGGCGCGGGTTGCCTCACCCAGCCCAGCGGCAAGGATCTCGCCGATCAGCGCCATCCTTATGATGTAAGAATCCGGCATCCCGCGTTGTCCCCACTTTTTCAACGCTGATGGTCCTACATTCCGGACACCCCGGACGCGCAACCGCTGGGCCAATTTGTCTGCCCCGCCGAGCACGGCTACTAGATCTGGTATATCCATACGATCTGTCTACCGCGATTACGTGTATTGTCGCAAGAGACAATCCGTCTTTTTTGCCATGAGTCCATGAGACACAACGTCTTGACTCACCGCATTTCGCGGTATAATGGTCAGCAGCAAGGAATTAAACGAATCAGGGAATCTCAATGAGCACCAGCCAATTAGAAATTTACCAGAAGCTCGGCGAACGCATTCGATCGCGTCGGCTTGAATTGGGGTTAACTCAGTTAGATGTGTCTATGAAATTGGGAATCCCGCAGCAGAGCTATTCCGACATCGAGTTGGGGACGCGCCGCGCGCGCCTCGACCGAATAGCATTGATTGCCGACTTGTTTAGAACGAGCCCGTGTTGGCTTGCATTCGGACGTGGCGGGGAATGAGAGGAATAAGAATAGGATGAGAACTCTACACCAAGCTCCATTTTCATCAGCGGCGTCGAGTGCTGTAGCTCAAGCGTTGATGGCTACCAGCCTCAAGTCGTTCTCAGAACACTGCACACTTGTGTCTGCGTCGGTCGAGGTCGACTCGGTCAAACTTCTGGATCGTGCCTGGATGATCACACTGGCAATCCGCGGAGTGGATCTGCCTTGCGCTATTTCTTGGCTGTCCGATAGCGCCGTGTATGGCGAGATTGTTTCGGTTAGTGCCGGCGACGCCCCTGGGGTGCTGCCGGCCATTGGCGGGCTAATCGATCGGCTACACAGTCGAGCATATGGTGATGGTAAGTCCGACGTGGCCGCTGTCGGCTCTGAGGACTCCCTGTTCGGCGAGCTCCGCCAACAGGTCCATGCGGGGCTTTGGTAATTCCATTTTTTTGCCCGCGAATACCGCGTTAATGTGTACCGCTTTTCTGGGTGGTTGGGATTAATATTTTTTTACCTGAGAACACCGCGTTTTCGTGTACCGCAAAAGGGAGTATGGCCATGTTGCGAGTCGTAGTTATGGAGATGCTTGGCGCCGCCTGTGTTTTTATCGGAATTCCGGTGGTGGTCATGTTCTGGGGCGTCGCCCTGGGGCTCAACTGATGCCGCTATACGCACGCCTGTCTGCGCTGCCGAGTGACCTGCGTGATGGTGTTGAGCTCCGATACGACGGGCCGATACCAGACGAAGCGGTCGCAGCGGCAGAAGCCGCCGCCGCACGCCGAGATCCATCCCGGTGGATGTGGCGCAGTCCCGAAGCCCGGTGGGTGCCGATCCGGGGAGTAGCCTGATATGGCGGCGGCGGCAGAGGGCGTGGCGTGTCCATGGAAAACGCACGACATCCACTGGGTCAGTCCAAGCAATCTCAACAAAGCGGTGGCGACCCTGCCCGCTTGGGTTCTCAGCTACATATATAAAATAAAAGAGCCTACGAACCCGGCCATGGCCCGCGGCATCGCTGCCGAGAGCGGCGTGGTCGCAGGGCTGCTGGATCACCGCCGCCCGATCGAAGATTGCGTCCGCATCGCGTTCGCCAAATACGATTTGATGATGGCGATGGCGGCGTCTCCAGACGATAAAAAGCAGATCGAGCGAAACCGTATTGAGCCAACCGTTTCCGGCGCCATCTTGGAGCTCCGAAAATACGGTACCCCAACATTTCCTACCGACGGCCAACGGAAAATCTCCATCGATCTCGATGGCGTCAATGTCCCATGCATCGGCTATCTGGATCTGTACTACCCCGACCACGGTCTGATCATCGACCTCAAAACCGTTGGTAGAAAGACGCAGACGATCTCACCAGCGCACGCCAGGCAGGGCGCCATCTATGCAGCCAGCCACGCCAACCACGAAGTCCGGTTCGCCTACGCCAGTCCGAAAGAGACGATCGTCTTGCGCCAGGAGGACACCCAGGAGCGCCTGGAGGAAGTCACGAACATAGCCCAGCGGCTCCAGCGCTGGCTGGCTCTATCCAGCGACCGAGACGAGCTCGCGGCGATGCTGATCCCTGACTACTCAAGTTTTTATTGGTCGAGCCCGGTCATGCGGCAAGCCGGGCGCGAAATCTTCAAAATGTAGCTGCGAATAGAAGGAGATGAAGCATGTCACTAATCAAACTACAAGGCGGAGCCCCTGTTGGCGGCGGCGTTTTTTTACAACGGGTTCAATGGGATGCCCGATCCGGTGTGATGTCGTCGATCAATCGGATCAATGGTGCGAACGGCTGGGAGAATGATCCACAAATCATAGCGCAGCCGTTCAGCTTGGCCATGGATCTCGCTAATATCGAGATGGTCTGGATGCGGTTAATCAACGGCGTGGACGTGCAATCGGTCAAGGCCCGCGATGTCATCGCCGGGACCGCGGCCTGGATGCCTCGGCCATCGGATGATCATAAAGAAGGCTTCCGAGTTCAGGTTTCAAACGCCAAGCTGTTTGACGGGGTGCGGGAGTGGAGTTCGACGGCATTCTGCGTCCGAGAATCACTGGATGGCTTACATACTCAGTTCGAGGCCGAGGCCTCCCAGCATGAAGACGAGGTTCCCATCGTCACCTCGAAAGGTCGAACGGCGGCGACGACTTCCAAGGGCACCAATTACGCTCCGACCTTTGAGATCACCGGATGGTCGTCGCGCGATGTTTTCGACTCGGTGCCTCAACCTCAAGACTCGCCGCCGGTCGTGGCGGTCTCGTCCATCCCGGCGCCGGCCAACGCTGTTGAGTTTGCCTAGTGACCGTCGGTCGGGAGCAAATCCTGGCTCTGGCGCATGTCGCGGTCAATAGCCGCGGGAGGCAGTACGGCGCTCCAGAAGAAAACTTTACCCGTCTGGCAGCGGTCTGGACGGCACTAACCGTAGACAGGTTGGATGTCGAGTTTGATGCACATTGGGTGGCGATATTCCTCGCCGCCTTGAAACTGGTGCGGGTTGCCGAAGACCCGTCTCATCAGGACAGTTGGGTCGACCTGGCTGGCTACGCGGCGTGCGGCGGTGAGATTGCCATCAACCATGAAAGTAAGGAGAGCGAAGATGTTGACGGAGACAGATAAAGGCAAAAAAGTGTGGGCAAAGCGGGAGGTCACTACAGCCTCCACAATATCGCGACTCATTGACCTTGGTCGCCACAAACAACATGAGGACCGAATGAGGATCACCCCAGCCATCGCTCGGGAGATGCTGAGATACAACACACGCAACCGACCGCTCTCCAGGAGAGGGATCAATCGGTGGGTCCAGGAGATGTCAGCCGGGAACTGGGAGGACAGTCTGACGACTCTAATGTTTTCCGACAAGGGACAGTTGCTCGACGGGCAGCACAGGCTGCACGCGATCGTCCAGTCGAACACCACAGTGCATCGGGCACTCGTCCGATTTGGTTTGCCCGCCGCCAGCTTCGACAAAATCGACGTCGGCGCCAAGAGGTCGAATGGCGATGTGTTCTCAATCCATGGAGTCTCTGACTCAATTATCATGGCGAGTGCGACGAAATGGATTCATCTCTATACGAGCGAGGGCCGGATGTCCTCGACGTCTATGTCCCCGGTCCACCTTGATCGCGGAGCTCTATACGAGCTCTTCACCAAAGCTCCCGATCTGCCCATGTCGGCGGCAGTAGCGAATCTGTTCCGCAAAAACCGGGTGCCGACCCCCTCCATTGCGGCCGCGGCGCATTATCTTTTCGCGAAGAACAGCCGGTCAGAGTCCGACATTTTCATGCGGAAAGTGGCGACCGGCGTTGGGATCTCGTCGCTGAAAGATCCGGCCTGGAAGGTTCGGGAAAGGTTGACTCGGGAAAAGCACTCCACTCGCGATGTGATGGCCACGATGATCAATGGCTGGAACGCGCATAGATCAAACAAGACCCGGCTCGCAAAACCTTCGTCCGACACCCGGGCGGCTCTTCCTCGAATTTACGGGTAATGGCCGACGGCGCTCCGGCTCGCACCCTGCCGGTTTGCAGGTGGTGCGGCCGGCCCGCGCTGGAAGAGGTTTGGGCGCATTACGTCGCCGGTCACCTCCAGTGCGAATGCGGGCGAAATGTTTCCGAGTGCTGCGACGGAGAGTCAAATGATGATGCGCGAACCGCCGAACCGCCGTCCGAGTGAACAGATCGAGTTAGATTTTGCGACGTTTCGGTTCGTTTTTTCGGTTGGATACCACCCGGACACCGGCATCCCTTGCGAGGTGTTTATCTCAGAACGGGGCAAGCCTGGTGACCTCAACGATGCGCTGTACGAGCTTGGAATTGCGATATCCAAAACGCTCCAGGGAGAATTGTATGAACGCGTCGGATCAAGTGCGACGGGATACCCCGTGGTTTTCGGAGACAGGCGATGACTTGGATTAAAATTGCGCATCAAGAAACCTCCGGTGGTCAGTGGGCGCAAGATCCTTTCTCATTATTCACGATCGATCGAGCCCGCCATATGTACGACGAGGGAACGGCTGAGATGGCTACGCGGCGTGCTGGCGCCGGCTTTGACCTGATGATCTGGCAACGGAAGGATCGGTGCGCACGGCGCCGGTATTTTTATCGTGGTTCCGCGTAGGCTTTTCAGCCGCCAGGATGCGGCGGTATACTGCGGAATATCGTTAAACCACTTCCTCCGCCACCTAGAGCCGCAGATAACCGCCGTTCCTGGCCTCGGAAAAAGACGCTTGTACGATAGATTCGACCTCGATAACCTGATCGACTCGCTGAAAAGCGGGGGTCGAAAAGGCGGGTGGGTCGAAGAATGCAATTTCGAATGAGAAATATAAATATCTTCAAAAGCCGACATGGAAAGACATATACCTACTACCGTGACCAGCGCACTGGCTTCCTACGGAAGCTCCCGAGCGACACAAAATCACCCGAATTTTACGAGGCTTGGAAACAGGCCGACGCCGATAATTACGGCACCGTGCCCGGTTCAAAGCGGCACCTGGGGGCTGAGTTAAAGGCCTCATATCTCAAGTCACCGGAATTCCTAGATTTGTCAGCCCGAACCAGGAAGGATTACGCCTACTATCTCAAACGGATGCATGAGATGGACGCGGTTCCGGTCGATCAGATGACCCCGGCGTCGCTGATGGTCTGGCGCGATAAGATCGCCGAGGGCGGTCGGCGCCGGACTGCGAACTACACGCTTACGGTAATGAGTCGGGTATTCAAGATGGGGATCTTGCGCGGCCTAACAAAAGACAACCCGTTGCGCGAGGTGCCGAAACTAAAACGTGCCAAGGACAAGCCGAAGGCCAACCGACCTTGGACGGACGGCGAACTGGACGCAATGATGGGCGCGGCCACCCCCCAGATTCGGACCGCTATTGCTCTCGCTGCATATACCGGAATGCGCCAAGGCGATGTCCTAACCTTCACCTGGGGGTCGCGCGAGAACGGATACATCAAGCAGCGCAAGACGGGCGACGTAGTGTACGTCCCAGAGCATAGTAAGCTGACAAAGATTTTGGACGCCACCCCCAAAACAGCGACAGTTGTGGTGTCGTCAGACCTTGGTCGCGCCTACACCTCAGACGGCTTTCGCTCATCCTTCTTTCGCTTGCGCGATCAGTTGGTAATTGAAGGCAAGGTCGGCACCGGCCTGACCTTCCATGGCCTACGCCATACGGTCGCGACTAAGCTGGCTGACGCCGGGGCAGACGCCGAGACGATCGCTGCCGTGACCGGCCATAAGAGCATGGCGATGGTCAGGCACTACACTGAGTCACGCGATAAAAAGAAGCTGGCTCGGGCGGCGATCAAGCTGATCGATACGAACTAAACCGGAACAACCATACAAACCTTTCGGACAAGCCATACAAACCTTTTCCCCGACTCCCTGCTAAGTCATTGAAATCTTTGGTGGGCGCGACAGGACTCGAACCTGTGGCCAGCGGATTAAAAGTCAGCCGTTATTTCAATGATATCAATGACTTAATTATACAAACCTACCCTATTCTTGTCATAGGGCACCAATGGGTTATGCGATTCCATACTAACCTTCGAACATCTCCCGCTCGGCTGCGCGGCGCCTCACAAGGCCCGCCAGCTTGCGCCCGCCGGCAAAGACCCAGCGGTCGA
>Ga0209501_10005363_pt1 | contig 11866 bp, 6 predicted proteins | sample ArcticOcean_MG_C_4_FD_187434 | JGI IMG/M metagenome (GOLD analysis project Ga0209501, IMG submission 187434) | Marine microbial communities from western Arctic Ocean - ArcticOcean_MG_CB4_134 (SPAdes) (version 2) | ecosystem: Environmental > Aquatic > Marine > Oceanic | place: Arctic Ocean...
CTACTGCGGCCGGCGCTGCCTCTGCCTCCGGAAGCCGGCTGTTTTTTTTATGTGGATACCTCAAGGTCCGAAACTCCCGGCAATGGATCATTCAATCACAGGTGAGGAGGACCAGATGTTCAGTGGATGTTACACCGCGCTGATAACGCCTTTAACCCAGGAAAAGAATGTCGATGATGAAGGTCTGGAAAAGCTTGTCTCTTTCCAGGTGGCTCAGGGGGTTAGCGGCGTTTTGGCCGTTGGCACCACCGGAGAAAGCCCGACGCTGAACTGGAAAGAACACAACAGCGTAACCGAACGTGTGTGCCGCCTGGTCAAAGGAAAAGGAAGAGCAATCGCGGGCACCGGCAGCAATTCTACCGAAGAGACCCTGCGGGCCACAGAGCACGCCGCTCACGCGGGTGCCGATACTGCACTCCTTGTTGATCCGTACTACAACGGGCCAAGCTCCCTGGAAATCAGAAGAGAATATGTAGCGCCTGTTGCAGAGGCCTTTCCCGAACTTGAAATGATTCCTTATGTCATCCCTGGGCGCTCGGGAACCAAATTACTGCCGGAAGACCTGGCCATCCTCAATCGGGATTTCACAAACGTGAACACCGTCAAGGAGGCCACCGGTGATCTGGAGAACATGGCGCGAACGCGCGAAGTGTGCGGAGATGCGTTCAATATCCTTTCCGGAGATGACGACGTCACCTACAAGATGATGACGGATGCCAGAATCAAGGCCACTGGCGTGATCTCGGTAATGTCCAACGTAGTGCCGGGTCCGATACAGAAGTTTACGGAAGCGCTGAACAAAGGGGACCGGAAAACGGCGGATGAATTGGCTGAAGCACTTCAACCCCTCTTCGGCATGGTAACGATCATTACCGAACAGGAAACACCATTTGGAAACGCACAAGTCAAAGCCCGAAACCCTCTGCCGATCAAGACCCTGATGAACATTCTTGGAATGCCGGCAGGGCCGTGCCGACGTCCGCTTGGCAAAATGAATCGAGCAGGCCTCCACGCCGTTCTTGAGATCGCAAAGACAGTCCAGTCCAACAATCCCGAACTATTTGCTCCCATAGCCGAATACTTTGGCGTCAACCTTGGCGACCGTTTGGCAGATCAGTCGATACTCCAGGACCTTGCCTACACGGACTAATAAGGTTCAGGTGTCCCGAGTGATTGGTGCAAACACCAGCCATCAGAAATTACTGAGTTGGGTAAAGGAATCCGCCTAACTTTGTGCACCTGCCGACACTCACTGGTGTGACGGATCCCAGGAAGAATACGACCTGCTGGCCCTGCGACGAAGTGAACAAATATATCGTCCACTATCCAGAAGACCCCTCCATCTGGTCCTATGGATCTGGTTACGGCGGAAATGCACTCCTGGGCAAGAAGTGCTTCGCGCTCCGCATCGGTTCCACCAGGGTTCGCAAAGAAGGGCGGATGGCAGAGCATATGCTCATTCGTTACCGCAGAACTCGACAATCTAGAGGCTGCCCTCAAGGCCTGACTTAAATCCTGCATGTTGAACAGGATCTGGAGAGTACAAATGACAAAAATTGTAATATGCGGCATCGCGGGCAGGATGTGTGGAAGGATCGCGCATCTCGCCGCCGAATCGGATGACCTGGAAATCATAGGCGGTGTCGAGTCTACGGGAAATCCGGCAGTTGGACGAGATATCGGAGAATTCCTCGGAACGGGGCCCACCGGAAGGCACGTTGTCGATGACCTGCAATCCGTTGTCGGTAGTGCAGACGTTATCGTGGCGTTCACAGCACCACCTGAAGGCACACTGGATGCGGCCAGAATCGCTGCGGAATCCGGTAGACCAATGGTTGTCGGTACAACTGGGTTCACCGGCGAGCAACTCCGGGAATTCACCCAAACGCTTGCACCGGTCCCCTGCGTGTTCGCCCCAAGTTTCAGCATCGGAGTAACAGCCCTGATCAAGCTCGTCGAGGAAGCCGCTCGAATTATGGGCGATCAATACGATGTGGAGATAGTCGAGGCACACCACCATTTCAAGGCGGACGCACCCAGCGGAACCGCGTTGGTTTTGGCTGATGCCGCCGCTCGCGGGTTGAACCGAAATCTTGAAGAAGTGGGTCTCTACGGAAGGCACGGGGATGTTGGCGCCCGAACCAAAGAGGAAATCGGTATACACGCCGTGCGGGCGGGAGATCTCGCAGGTGAACATACCGTCATGTTTGGCGGAACCGGCGAAATGATCCAGTTCGTGCACCGTGCGCAGAGCCGCGACTCCTATGCGACAGGTGTGTTGAGAGCCATTCGATACGTTGTTCAGGCGGAACCCGGTATGTATGATATGAAAGATGTTCTGGGTATCGGCTAAGTCAAAGCTGGTATGAATTCAAAGGCGCCCAATGCTCAGTTTCTTCTACGGAAATCGAGTTGGGCGCCTTAATTTTTATCCCTTGTTGCCCCCTCCTGATTTGAATATATTGGAGCCTTGCTCCCGAGAATAAGGGTCTGGAAATCCATCAGACCGGCTGAAAAACGTAATTACAATTGAATCAGAACCGTGCCCATCCTGTTGTGAAAAAATCGAAGACCCGAAGGAGGCCCCTGATGTCAGTTAGTGAAGTTGTGGAAGCCCTTGAAAGTGGACAGACCCTGGCGGTTGCGGATCAGATTCTGATCAATCCGTCAAAGGGGTCTCTAGGCGCACGAGTGGAAGCGTTACTTGCGGCAATAACCGAATCAGGGGCCGACGGAAAAGTGGTATGTCAGGCGCTCATCCGATTGGGAATGAACTTTGCCGGACGGGACGCTGAAATTGTAGGCTATGATGCGGCTGAAGTGGACAAAGCTTTCGATGCTGTTCTCAAGGCCATCGACAACCTGAACCCGGCGGCAGGATCAGCAATGGGTCAGGTGGTTGGTGCGTTCCTGGCTGAGATGAAATCGGTTAACCTAGGCGACAGCCTGGCCGGTCTTCTCGCCGAGAGGATCGAACCAGGTCTGGATGACAATCCGGGTCGAACATTCCTGACCGGACTGAAGAAAGAAATGCGAAGCGGGGTTTACTGGGAGATCATCGGGAAGAGCTACGGAAAATTTGGGAATGACTACGCCCGGGGGTTGGAATACCTTCGACACTACGGATTCTGCCAGGTATCCACAAACCCGGTTCTGGCTGCCAAGGCCTTCGATGAAGACGAAGCACTGACCGAAGAGCTCCGGGGTGAAATCGCCAAACACGAAGATTGGAAACAGGATCCTGAGGGACACGCCGATGAGATCGCCATGGCGGCAACCCTGATCGCGCTCTGGCCCAACCTGTCCATCTTCCGTCCCCTGGCTGTACACACCAATCTTGAAGACTATATGGTCAGTTTCCAGCTCAATCCGAACATCGCCGATCAGGCGGATCCCAGTATCGAAGATGCGAAAAACGCCTACAAACTTGCCAACGACTTCCTCAAGGACTACGATCGTCTGCTCGGTCTGGGTGGAGATTCAGGCAAGGTCCGTCCCAATCTGGTATTCAAGGTCGCAGCCAGTCATGAAGCGGCGCGCAAAATCACGCGCGACCTCAATACAGATGCAATCGGCACCAACAACACGGTCGTCTACACCGTTGCCCAGGAAGTGCAGCTCATCCTCGATGCTTCTGAGGGAAAGGCCGCAGCCGTCAAGGCAGGCAAACAAGTAGTCCGAACCTATGAAACGAACATGGGAGGACGCTTTGTCAGCCACCTCCGGGAAGTCGAGGCCGAAAACATCTTCAAAGCCGCTGCGACTGCAGCCGGTGAAGACACAGCTCAGACACTCCTGAATCAACTGGCAGCGGACTTGGGCATTGATCAGAGCGTAGTGGACAGCGCGCAGGGCCTCGCAGCCAAAGCGGAGGCCGTATGTGCATACAAATTCCTGAAATCGCTGGAACATCCAATTTTACTTGAAGCGGCGGAGAAAGCCGGACAATCTGCCGAAACCATCGAGCTCCTGGAAGCGGATCTCAAAAAGGCCGGCACACTGGTGGCGCGTCGTGTCTACGGTGTGTTTTACAGCCCCGAAAACAAACCAAAATGGGTCAGCTACCTGCAGAAGACACACGGCGTCACCGAAGAACAGGCCCGGTGGATCCTCGAGTCGATGGATGTACTTCCGGCATCCAAACGCATCCCGGAAGACACCTTCCACACGCTCGCCGAGAAAAACATGTGCAATACCGAGTTCCCGAACCACGCCCGTGCGGTGCAGATCGCCTCGGAGCAGGAAGGGTTCGATCTGGAGGAATTCAAAGAGGCCGTCCTCGACAGCTATGATCCGGGCGTTGCACAGCGGCTTCGGGCGCTTCCCGACTACTGTAGTGGGTACGACCTCACTCCATCCCTGAAAAGCTTCCTGGAGGAAGTCGGCATTGACGTCGACGGCTGGAAAACCCAGGGACTGGAGCCGGGTGACTGGCCAAATTTCGGATCTGTTCAGAAGACAAGCGGAGAATTCCAGGCGGCGTATGACGCATTTGCTGCCAAGTGCGTTGCAGTTGCGAAAGAGTTCGCAGGCTAATCACAGTATTCGCAAATAAAAGGGCCCATCCTGCACAGGATGGGCCCTTTTTCTATATGTACTCTCGACCATATACAGCCTTATTCAGGCGGTCGTCGCTGGTCCCAGGGTCTGCTCTGCTCCAACTGCCGCGCCAATCGAAAAAGCAGAGACTCATTCCCGTATTCGGCCACGAAGTGTGCGCCAATGGGCAATCCCTCATCATTCCAGAACAAGGGTACGGACATCGCTGGCTGTCCGGTCGCATTACAAATTGGAGTGAACGGTACGAATTTCAATGCCCTGTGTATGGTCTCCATCGGGTCACTCCCCGGAGTGAACTCGAAAGTACCCAGCGGAACCGGTGGCTCCCCCAGCGTTGGCGTAAGCCAGATATCGTAATCCTCGTAGAAGGCTGCGATCTCCCTCGACTGTTTATGGATCGTCTGCTCAGCCGTCAAATATTCTGATACCGTGAAGGTAACTGCCCGATCATAGAGTGCGTGTGTCAAAGGTTCAATCCTCTCCAACACGAAATCTAATCCATCCGATTCCGCAAGCGCATCCAATCCCGATGAAAGCCCGGCGATAAATACCACGGTGAAGGCGTCCATCAGACCGTTCCTGTCGAACGCCGGCTCGGCCTCCTCCACCTCATGCCCTAGATCAGCGCATAGACTCGCCGCATCCTCCACGGCTGCAATGCAGTCTCCGTGAAGCGCATCCTCACCGGCCACCGTTCGGCTGAACCCGATTCTGAGCTTCCCCGGATCTGCCCCGACCTCCTCACGGTAAGGTCTCTCGGGCGAAGGTGGAAAATAGGGGTCCCCTGGTGCGGGTCCAGCTGTCGCATCCAGCAGTGCAGCGCTGTCACGCACCGATCGTGTTACCGCGTGGGACCCGGCGAATCCTCCCGGAGAAGCCCCTCTGTCAGGTGCGTGTGTAATGCGACCTCTGGTCGGCTTCAATCCGAAAAGCCCGCAACAGGATGCCGGAATCCGAATGGACCCACCTCCGTCGTTTGCGTGTGCCATCGGCGTCATTCCGGCGGCAACGGCCGCTGCAGACCCCCCACTGGATCCGCCGCAGGTGACATCGTCCCTCCATGGATTGTGACACGGACCGAAGAGCAAGGGCTCCGTCGTAGGCATCAAACCGAACTCCGGGGTATTCGTCTTGCCAAGGATCACCAAACCCGCCCTTTTTAGCCGGACCACGAGTTCGCTGTCGTGATCAGAAACGAAATCTTTGAGCAGGCGTGATCCAGAGGTCAATTTCACACCGTTGTATACCCCGCCGAGATCCTTCAACAAATAGGGCACTCCTGCAAACGGTCCCTCGAGAGCGCTGTTGGCGGTTCGCCTCGCCTCTTCAAACATGGGCGTAACTATGGCATTCAACGCAGGATTCCGCTCTTCAATTCGACGAATCGCTGCCTCGATCAATTCTTGAGTCAAAATCTCACCACTTAGGATGAGGGAGGCCTGCGCTGTCCCGTCAAGCCAGAGGATCTCTTCGAAATCGGGCATACTGTCCTTTCTCGCACATAAAGATTTCATTTCCCAATTTGTCCTTCGGAGCGTTCGAATATAGCCAGTGGCCAACCACGATCAAATCATTCCTTTTGAATACGAGTCGAAAAACACGTGGTCGAACACATCGAGCAAAGATATATTCTCTCCAATCTGCGGTTACAAAAACACCTGCCCAGGCTCAAAGGAGTGTCAAATGGACGTCCGGATATGTCGCTGGTTCGAAGGCAAGCAAGCCGCCCTCAGCTTCCGATTCGATGATTCTCACACCACGCACATCGAGAAAGCGCTCCCCATCCTGAATGAATTCGGGTGTGTTGGAACCTTTCTGATCAATCCCGGTAATCCCAGATACGCGACCTATCGAACCGAATGGGAGCATACCGTCCTTGAACAAGGTCACGAGCTCGGTGATCACACCATGAATCACAGAGGTGCCAAAACGGACGCTGATGCGGAGGAGCAGATTGGCGAATGTGCTGAACATATTTGGAATCTTCAAAAAGAAAGGAGCAAGGTACTGGCATTTCAGCAGGGCGGCGCCACCACCTGGTTGCAGCGCAAGCCCATGGAGTTCTTCCTCAAGAAGTACCATCTCTTCGAACCCGGCCGCTCCATGTCCTGCAGCGAATCCTACAAGCAGTTCAGCGCCGATGCCTTCAGAAATCGCCTCGACGATGTCATCAAAAACGGCGAATGGATGGAATCGCATTTTCACGGAATTGACGACACGCACCTCTACATTTCTTCACCTGTATTTCGTGAATTGCTGGAGTACGCCCGAACGCGCAGTTCGGTCGTGTGGCAAGCCGGAATGGCTGCGATCCACAAATATCAGATGGCGCGAGATCAATCTTCCATCATCGTGCAAATCGCCGGCCCTGACGAAATTGCAGTGCACCTCACGTGTGCTACCGATTCGGCCTACTATGACCAGAACCTGACACTGGAACTCGAATTGCAGAATGGTATCGGCGAAGTCAGCATCGAAAACGCCCGGGGAGAACAATTGTCGTGCGACCACATCTCGAAAGAGAACACTATTGTTCTTCAGGTAAATGTGCCGCCAGAAAGCGATGTCCTCCGGATTAACGCGCAAGGACTGGGAGAACTGTACGAGAACGTTCACGGACCTGAGTTGCCATCGCCTGGCCCACACCCTTATCTCTTTTTCAACTCCAGCGATATCCCCAAACTGAAAGCGAAATCGACAACCCGGGTCGCCTCGGCGATGTGGGAAGAAATCCAATCGGAAGGGAATCGCCTCCTGGAGTCAGCACCCGAGAAACCAGGGGACACACCTGATTGGGAACAGGCCAGGGACGGTTCGAGCAGAATACGCGTCCTGGGTTTTCTCGGAGCGGTCACAGGAGACGCGTCCTATACGGAGCGTGCAATACCTGAGATCGTGACAATCCTCGCTGCAGACCGATGGAACCATCCCCTTAACAAGGGTGACGCGGACCTCGTAAGCGCAGAAATCACCTGCAGCCTTGGACTCGCCTTTGACTGGCTCCACGACACCTTGCCTGAGGACCTTCGAGAGAAAATGAAGGAAGCCATCGTCAGTCGGGGTCTGGAGCCAATTGTCAAAGATATCGGAGAAGATGTCTGGTGGTCTATCTGGTACCGTGGGAACTGGGGATCCGTCATCTGCGGTCAGTCCGGAGTGGCCGCCCTGGCGATTCTAGAGGAGGAACCCAGAGCGGCCGATTGGGTACGACTCTTCAGACAAAAAATCTGGGTGTTCGGGCAGGCGCTTGGCGAGGACGGCAGCTGGGGAGAAAGTGTCTCCTACGGGTGTTACGCGTGGTCAAATGCAACCTTGCTCATGGACGCACTTCACCACCTCTCAAAAGGAAAGATCAACCTTTTCGACAACGATCGCCTGAGACATCTTCCCGAGTGGTTCATCCACTTCCTCCTTCCTGATGAAACAGGATTTGTCCCATTTGCCAACTGTGGTCGTGGAACCACGTTTCGCGGCCAATACCTGCACCGTCTTGCTGGGGAATACCAGGATGGAAAGGCAGCCTGGATCGCGAACATTATGTCAGCTCGAGGGGGTGGTCCAAACGTCTTCGGATTTCTGTGGTGCGACCCCGACCTGGAGCCGGAGCCACCTGAAGACCTGCCCCTGACAAAGATATTCCACCACACAGATTGGGGTGTGTTCCGGAGCGGATGGAACGGCAAGGACGGAACCCTCTTCGCACTCAAGGGCGGCCAGAAGGACTGGGACCACTATCACCACGACACGAACCACTTCGCGCTCTGGTCAAGAGGACAACCGTTGATCACGGATCTCCTGTATCCACACGTCATCTGGGGATGCGAGACGGAGGCCCACAATACGGTGAAGGTGAACGGGAAAGATCAAAGAGGAGTGGTTCGCCTCCAGGGGTGTCGGGGAAAGCCCGATCACAGAGGCGTCCTGGGAGGAATAGTAGACACGCCTATCTACTCGCGGCTGGTTGGGGACGCCTCGCTGGCGTATGAGATCGAAGACGTAAACAGCTTTCTTCGGGAAGTGATCTATCTCCGTGAAACCGAGAACGCCAAAGAGTATTTCGTCCTCTTTGACGATATCGACACGACGGGAGCCTATCCGATCGACTGGCATCTGAACACATATGGCCGCCTGGATGTGTCAGGCAACTCGATAACCATCTCTCAAGAAGACGCTGCGGTAGACGTAGACCTGATCAGCCCCACAAAATTTGAGCACGCGATCGAGACGAGGACGCTCGAAGAAGCCGGCGCGCCCGAACCCTTCCACGGTGTGGAAGACATCAAGACGCTTCGGATCCGGCCCGACGAGGAGAAGGATCGAACCTTCTTTCTCTCAGTCCTCAGCCCCAGGGGCAGTCAAGACCCAAAGCAACTTCATGTCGAATCTCTCATCGCAGATAATGCCATCGGTGTACGTATTGTACAGAACGACGTGGAAGACTTTGTCTTATTTGCTCTTGAAGATCCAGAAGCAGAACATCAGGGTATCACATTCGTGGGTCGAACCGCATTTGTCCGTCGCGTTGATGATGAAATCACCAACGCTGCCCTCCACAGTGGGCAGAGCCTGACAGTTGAGGGAAACTGTCTATTCGAGACCGACGGCTGTGGACACGCTGTTATGAACTATGGAGATGACGGTACTGAAATTGACCTGGACCTATATGGATGTACTCACATAAAGGTTGGGTCAAAAACAGCGCCAACCACAGTTGTGGTGGATGGAGCGACTCGTGAGTTCGAATACGACGCGGAAACACAGTTGGTAACTCTCGATATCCACACCGGGAGGAAGATCCGATTAGTCGTTTAAACTGTTTTCCGGACAGATAAAAAGGGAGGCGAACAAAATGTTCGTCTCCCTTTCTTTGTGTATCGTGAATTCAGTAGCAAATCGTCTAACACGCAAGAAGACTATACAGGATCACAGTCCCCGCAGTCATCAGGACCGTCGTCTACCAATGTATCACCATGACCCAGGTGCGCAGGAACCGCGCTTGCTGGCACGCTGATAACTTTGCCATTGTGAACGATATCTACTTTATCGACCTTCGCAGAGGCCAGTACGACTGAAAAAACACAGATCGCGAATAGACCTATAACACAGCAACTCAGGAACCGCCTGAACATGTACACTCCTCCGGATCCAAGTGAACAGATGAACTCTGTATACCTTCGCTATTGTAGAATACCCTAATCAAGCAGGACAACCTAGAATAGGGTCACAGCCATCACCGTCGTCCACCAATGTATCACCATGATCTAGGTGCGCAGGAACCGCGCTGGCAGGGACACTAATGACATTGCCATTGTGATTGATTTCTACCATATCGACCTTGGCGGACACTAATGTCACTGAGATTGCCCCAACCAAAAAGAGACAAATCGCTACGATCTTTAACATACGTCTACACATACAATCCTCCCCTTCCATTCTTACACCGGTAAAAAGTGAGATAAGCAGGACATCTCATACAGAATATTACAAATGTAAGGGTGCCAATTAAGGCTGTCAAGGAACGGGGGCAAAAAATACGACAACTGCAATATTTATAGATTTTTACGTTTCGTTGCTATCCGAATCAATCTGCCCCAACACCACCTCCACCGCCCTATCCATCTGGGAATCCAATCCTTTTGCTGCCTCCCCGGGCGGGCGCTCCACGTGAACATCCACAACCCTTGGGGCTAGTTCCAGATTCTCATCTCCTTCTGCGGAAACACGGATAAAAGGCAGCCTGAATGTGGTCCCGTCCAGGAGTTCCCAGCTTCCCGTCCAGATCACCGCTCCCATCGTGGGTGTACCCACCACCTTTCCCAGCCCAAGACGACGATACCCTTCACTGAACATCTCAGCGTTACTTCCCGAATGTTCATTCGTCAGCAAGACTGTCGGCTTCCCCAGAATGCGATCCCCGGCGAGATTTGCCGAAGACGTCTTGATCTTTCCACGGTAAGTGCTGGACAGGTAGTCCCTCTTCGCCAGAACATCGAGGATGAACGTGGCGATGTGACCACCACCATTGTACCTCACATCCACGACCACACCTTCTTTACTGTGGGCCTCCGTATCGAGATCGATAAGAAACTGATGCAAGTCCTCGAGTCCCATCGCCTTGATGTGGACGTAACCCAACCGCCCCTCACTGATTCTATCCACATATTCCGTTTGCTCGTACACCCAATCCCTGTAAGCCAGATTCGATATTGCTCCGCCCCCCAAAGGCCTTACATCGACCTCCCGTCTCTCACTCTCTCCAGTTACCAATCCCACCTTGATCTTCTTCCCAGGCTTGTGTTTGAGCGCCTCCCACAAGTTGGCCCTGGCGTCAAGCACCATACCATCCAGGTCTAAGAGGCGATCCCCCTGAAGGATCGGTTCCTCGATCAGCGAACAGGGACTGTCACGCAGGATTCGATCTACGACATATCGCCCCTGTGCCAATTCCTTGGGATCAAACCTGAGTCCCAAATAGCCATCCCGGACGGATCGGCCGGAACCGGAAGCACCCAGGTGTGAACCGTTGAGTTCTCCAACCATCAGATTGAGAATATCCTGAAGGTCTGACTGCAGCTGAACACCTGCAACGAGGGGGAGATAGCGTTCCCTGACCTGATTCCAGTCTGCACCGTGGTGCTCGGGATCGTAAAAGTAATCTCGAATCAACGTCCAGGCCTCTTTGTAGACCTGGCGTTTCTCGATATGGAAATCCACATCCATTTCCGCACGGACCCTGAGCTTCTTGGTCTTCCCTTCAGGAAACTCACGGTAAGTGATCGCTCCCCCATCCAGGTAGTAGAGCTTTTTTCCGTTTTTGGAGAAATGCACCCAACTCTTTTCACCCTTCGTATCCGTTACTCTCTTCGGTGGATCGTTCTGCTTCGATTCCTCGAGTGAAATCCGCCACAAATTGGGTTTCCCCGAAAGCGCACCTCGGAAAACGAGCGTTTTGCTGTCAGGACTAATCGCCATAGCGGCTGCGTTGTATTCACCCGGTGTAAGAAGGCGCAACCGACGCTTCAGGCCCTCGAAGTCGATCTCGACCGGCTCGATCTCTTTTTTCTCTTCCTTCTTCTTCTCCTTCCCATCCTCGGAATCTGATTCTGCGACCTCATCTTCCTCTTCACTCTCTTCCTCGAACAGCTTATCAAAGTCATCTTCTTTAAAAACAGGTGGTACAGGATTCAGATCCACCCTCGCGATCTGTCCCTGGGTTCGGTACTGCTGTGTCGTGAAGATGATGAATTCGCCGTTTGGGGCCCAAAGGGGCAGGTGCGAACCGATCTGACTCAGAAAAGTCAATTGG
>Ga0209501_10005368_pt1 | contig 11861 bp, 11 predicted proteins | sample ArcticOcean_MG_C_4_FD_187434 | JGI IMG/M metagenome (GOLD analysis project Ga0209501, IMG submission 187434) | Marine microbial communities from western Arctic Ocean - ArcticOcean_MG_CB4_134 (SPAdes) (version 2) | ecosystem: Environmental > Aquatic > Marine > Oceanic | place: Arctic Ocean...
GGACCTAAAATCAGGTAAGCCTGTTACTTTAGCTAGCGGAAACCCAGCGGCTTATCCTATGTCAGTTGATGCAGTTTTGTCGGTAGAGGACGGACAAGAAATTAAAGCTGGCGATACTATTGCACGTATCCCTAGAGAAGGGGCTCGTACAAAAGATATTACAGGAGGATTGCCGCGAGTCGCAGAGCTATTTGAAGCCCGTAGGCCAAAAGATCACGCAATAATTGCAGAAATTGATGGGTATGTCCGATTTGGAAAAGATTACAAGAACAAGCGTCGTGTGGCCATCGAGCCAGGGGACGAATCTCTAGAAAAAGTAGAGTACATGGTGCCCAAAGGTAAACACATTCCAGTTGCAGAAGGTGATTATGTTCAGAGGGGAGATTACATAATGGATGGTAATCCTGTTCCTCACGATATTCTGCGAATACTAGGGATAGAGGCTTTGGCTGATTACTTAATTGATGAAGTCCAGGACGTTTATCGCCTTCAGGGGGTTAAAATCAATGATAAGCATATCGAGGTTATTGTCCGACAGATGTTACAAAAAATGGAAATTGTAGATAGTGGAACGACAACCTTATTAAAGGGAGAGAATGTTGATAAGCATGAGTTTGACCAAGCTAATGCGCGTGCAATAGAAAAGGGAGGACGGGAAGCAAGTGCCGAGCCAATCCTATTAGGCATCACAAAAGCATCATTGCAAACGAGAAGCTTTATCTCTGCAGCATCTTTTCAGGAAACGACTCGAGTGCTTACTGAAGCTTCTACTATGGGAAAGAGAGATAAACTCTTAGGACTGAAGGAAAATGTTATAGTTGGTCGACTTATTCCTGCTGGAACGGGTGGGGCAACTCAACAAATGCGTCGCGTTGCTCAGGATCGTGATAATGTGGTCATCGAAGCTCGACGAGCTGAGGTAGAGGCTAACCTTGCTTTGGCAGCTCCTGAGAAGGGGTCTGTTGAAGATATTTTTTCGGAAGTTTCCGACGAATAAATTATTGACGATATATCAATTAAAAAGCCTCGCTAAATGTGGGGCTTTTTAGGTTTATTAAAAGTCTATTTGATACTCTGGCGGTATATTATGAAGTCGATTTCTGATAATTTTTTTGGATCCTCTCTAATGGTAGGATCACTAGTGTTTTATACGATAAATGATTCTTTTATGAAAAGTTTGGGGGATTCTATACCTTTTTTCCAAACGATACTCATGCGAGGGGTAATAGTTTTTTTATGTTTATTAATTGCATCGGGTCTTACAGGAGCTTTATCTCAGTCAATTGGCAGCCATGATAAAAAACTTATTGTAATAAGGTCGGCAGCAGAGCTTGCCGGCACTTATTTTTTTTTGAATGCACTGTATCAAATTCCGCTTGCGAACTTAAACGCGATTATGGGTGTTCTGCCTTTGACAGTTACGGTTGCAGCGGTGTTTCTTTTTGGTGAAATAATAGGTTGGAAACGGATTCTCGCAGTTATTTTAGGTTTTTCTGGCATGCTGTTGATTGTTAGGCCCGGGGCGGAACAGTTTAGTGTTTATTATTTATATGCACTCTCGGCTGTTGTATGCGTTACTGTTCGAGAGTTGGTTACTAGGCGATTGTCTGAAAGTGTTCCTTCACTAATGGTAGCAACAGTAACAGCATTTTCGGTTCTAGTAATGGGTGTATTAGGCTCACTAACGATTGACTTGCAACCAGTCAGTATAGTCGATTTAGGAAAATTGCTGGGCGCATCTACTTTTTTAATCGTGGGCTCTTTGTGTAGCGTGTTAGCTATGAGAAAAGGAGATATTGGTTTTATCGCACCTTTTAGGTATAGTGGATTAATCGCTGCAATTATAATTGGATATTTTTTCTTTGATGAGTGGCCAGACATATTTGGGTTATTGGGTATTGCAATAATTATTTGTGCAGGCATATTTACGATTTATAGAGAGCAAAAAATGCTAAGCGGAAGAAGTGACAGGCTGTAGCTTAACACCTAAAGTAGAGGTATTTTAATGCCTTCGTGTTGCCCGAGTCAGAGTTGCATAGATTTAACCGATTATTTGTTCAACTAGTGTTGACACGTGCCCCGACTCCTTCTATTACCCCCGAACCTGCTGATTTATAATGCTAAACAGCGATAAGAATATTTAAGTGGTCACGATCCGGGTAAGAGCCTCGATCCTCTGGATATCCACCGCGTCGCTCCTGCGTTCGGGATCGGTAGCGGTTTTTGTGTTTTGCATGTCTGCAAAATGAGAACATCTAAGCGGGGGTAGAATCTCCCGTGTCTATTAAAGAGGGGTTAAGCCTTAATGCCAACAGTCCAGCAGCTGATACGCAAGCCACGTCAGCCTAGAATCAAACGTTCGAAGTCTATGCACTTACAGGAGTGCCCGCAAAAACGGGGTGTGTGTACACGCGTTTATACTACTACTCCAAAGAAACCTAACTCTGCTATGAGAAAGGTTGCCAAAGTTAGGCTTACAAACGGGTTTGAAGTTATTTCTTATATTCCAGGTGAAAGTCACAACCTGCAAGAGCACTCGGTAGTGCTTATTCGTGGTGGTAGGGTTAAAGATTTACCAGGAGTGAGGTATCACATACTCAGAGGTGTGCTTGACACCCAAGGAGTTAAAGATCGCAAGCAGAGGCGCTCTAAGTATGGCGCCAAGCGTCCTAAGTAAAAGGAAATATAAATGTCACGTCGTCATGCCGCAGAAAAACGGACAGTACTCCCAGATGCTAAATTTGGAGATAGAGTTCTAACGAAATTTATGAATAATTTAATGGTCGATGGAAAAAAATCTGCCGCAGAACGTATAGTATATAATGCGTTCGAACGGGTTGAAGCAAAGTTAAAAAAAACTCCTGTGGATGTCTTTCATGAAGCCCTAGATCTTATAAAGCCAGCTGTTGAAGTGCGGTCGCGTAGGGTCGGTGGTGCTACATATCAGGTTCCGGTCGAGGTTCGTCCAGAGAGGCGAGAAGCTCTAGCGATCAGATGGCTTATAAAAGCTGCACGCGGTAGGAATGAGCATACGATGGAAGAGCGCTTAGCGGCAGAGTTAATGGACGCAGTTAATTCTAGGGGTTCGGCTGTCAAGAGAAGAGAAGACACGCATAAGATGGCCGATGCAAATAAAGCATTCAGCCATTATCGCTGGTAGTTCTTAGGAAAGAAAAAAGTTATGGCACGTGATTACAACCTAACGCATTATAGAAACTTTGGTATTATGGCGCATATAGATGCGGGTAAAACCACTTGTACGGAACGCGTTTTATTTTACACAGGTAAATCGCATAGCCTCGGTGAGGTTCATGATGGCGCTGCTACTATGGATTGGATGGAGCAAGAGCAGGAGAGAGGTATAACTATCACCTCAGCTGCAACAACTACATTCTGGGAGAGAACTGAAGACGGTTCCGCGGATCGTGACGATAAATATAGGATGAATATTATTGATACACCTGGTCACGTGGACTTCACTATTGAAGTCGAGCGATCTCTTGCTGTGTTAGATGGGGCAGTAGCTCTATTAGACGCAAATGCTGGTGTTGAACCGCAAACAGAGACGGTATGGCGTCAGGCAGATCGGTATAGCGTTCCAAGAATCGTATTCGTTAATAAGATGGATAAAATTGGAGCCGATTTTTATAATTGCGTAACTATGATTAAGGATAGAACTGGCGCAACGCCGGTGCCTATTCAACTTCCAATAGGTGCAGAAACTGAACTCGAGGGTCTGATAGATCTCGTGACGATGGAAGAATGGGTTTGGGAGGGCGAGGATTTAGGCGCCACTTGGGAGAAAAGACCAATTAGAGATTCGCTACGGAAAAATGCTGAAGAATGGCGCGGAAAACTAATCGAAAATGCTGTAGACATGGACGATGTCGCTATGGAGGCGTACCTTGATGGCGTAGAGCCGGATGTGGAAACCTTGCGTTCTCTTATCAGAAAGGGAACTTTAGCCATGGCTTTTGTCCCGGTTCTTTGTGGGTCTGCTTTCAAGAACAAGGGAGTTCAGCCGTTGTTAAATGCTGTAATCGATTACCTTCCGAGTCCTCTTGATGTTAAAGACTATATGGGCTTTCGACCAGGTGATGAGTCTGAGACACGGGATATCCCAAGAAGGGCAGATGATGGAATGCCTTTTTCTGGCCTGGCATTTAAAATTATGAATGACCCTTTTGTTGGCTCGCTTACGTTTACAAGAATTTATTCAGGCATTCTCTCTAAGGGCGATACGATGCTAAATTCGACTAAAGGAAGAAAAGAGCGGGTTGGTCGAATGATGATGATGCATTCAATCAATAGGGAGGAAATCACCGAAGCTTTTGCCGGAGACATTATAGCTTTGGCCGGTCTCAAAGATACTACAACCGGGGACACACTTTGTAATGAAAAAGATGCAGTAATTTTGGAAACTATGACTTTTCCGGATCCAGTTATTGAAATTGCAGTCGAGCCAAAGACAAAAGTTGATCAAGAAAAAATGTCCCAAGGGCTTGCTCGCCTGGCTGCCGAAGATCCATCATTTAGAGTAGAAACTGATTTAGAGTCAGGTCAAACGATAATGAAGGGAATGGGTGAGCTTCATCTAGATATCCTAGTTGATCGTTTAAAGCGAGAATTTAAGGTTGAGGCAAATATCGGAGCGCCGCAAGTTGCCTATAGAGAGACTATAGGTCACGAGTTAGAGCACTCATATACACATAAAAAGCAATCTGGCGGTTCCGGACAATTTGCAGAAGTAAAAATGATTTTAATGCCAACGGAACCTGGAGAGGGCTATAGCTTTGAATCTCGTATCGTTGGCGGGTCTATTCCAAAAGAATATATTCCCGGAGTTGAAAAGGGAATTAAATCTGTAATGGATAGTGGTCCTCTTGCTGGGTTTCCCGTGATTGACTTTAAAGTAGTATTACTCGATGGAAAATTTCACGATGTGGATTCCAGTGTTCTAGCTTTTGAGATTGCAGGTCGTATGTGTATGCGGGAGGGATTAAAGAGAGCTGGTGCAAAACTCCTTGAACCAATTATGAAAGTAGAAGTCGTTACTCCAGAAGAGTATACGGGGGGAATAATCGGAGACCTAACCTCACGTAGAGGGCATGTCCAAGGTCAAGACTCACGTGGTAATGCGATTGCAATCGATGTATTTGTTCCGCTTGCTAATATGTTTGGATACATAAATACCTTAAGATCGATGTCGTCTGGTCGAGCTAACTTTTCAATGCAATTTGATCATTATGAGCCAGTGCCACAGACTATTAGTGAAGAAATTCAAAAAAAATACGCGTAGGCGTTTAGTTTCAAAAAGAGGAGACCACCATGGGTAAGGAAAAGTTTGTACGTAATAAGCCGCATGTTAACATTGGTACGATTGGCCATGTTGACCACGGCAAGACGACGCTGACTGCTGCGATTACGAAATATTTTGGCGATTTTATGTCGTATGATACTATTGATGCTGCTCCTGAGGAGAAAGCACGTGGTATTACGATTTCTACGGCGCATGTTGAATATGAGACAGAAGCCCGTCACTACGCCCATGTTGATTGCCCTGGTCACGCTGATTATGTGAAGAATATGATTACTGGTGCGGCTCAGATGGATGGCGCTATTCTTGTTGTTAACGCAGCGGATGGCCCTATGCCACAAACACGGGAACATATTTTGTTGGGTCGTCAAGTTGGCATTCCTTATATGGTTGTTTTCATGAACAAGGTTGACCAAGTTGATGATGACGAACTGTTAGAGCTTGTGGAGATGGAAATTAGGGAGCTGTTATCTTCTTATGATTACCCTGGCGGTGATATTCCGATTATTTCGGGTTCTGCTCTTGCTGCGATGGAAGGTAAAGACCCGGCTATTGGTGAAGAGAAGATAAAAGAGTTAATGGCTGCTGTTGATACGTATATTCCTACACCAACTCGTGCGATTGATAAGCCATTCCTTATGCCGATCGAGGATGTGTTCTCAATTTCAGGACGTGGTACTGTTGTTACTGGGCGTATTGAGCGCGGAGTAGTAAATGTTGGTGATTCCATAGAGATTGTGGGTATTCGTGATACTACGACAACAACGTGTACTGGTGTTGAGATGTTTAGAAAGCTTCTAGACTCAGGTCAGGCTGGAGATAATGTTGGTGCGCTACTCCGCGGTGTTGACCGTGATGGTGTTGAGCGAGGTCAGATTCTTTGTAAGCCTGGTTCAGTTAAGCCACACAAAAAATTTGAAGCTGAGGCTTATATCTTAACTAAAGATGAAGGTGGTCGACATACACCTTTTTTTGCAAACTACCGTCCACAATTTTACTTCCGTACAACGGATGTAACAGGGACTGTTGAGCTTGCAGCCGGTACAGAAATGGTTATGCCGGGCGATAACGTCTCGTTTAAAGTAGAGTTACTTGCTCCAATTGCAATGGAAACTGGCTTGCGATTTGCTATCCGAGAAGGTGGAAGAACAGTAGGCGCTGGTGTCGTTTCAAGCATCATCGAATAAAACTAATAATTAAGGGTCTAAGGCGCACTTCATCTATAGTGCCGCTTTTTTATTATCAAGAAAGTCCAAAGTGGTTCTTGCAAACTTTGTGTAGCTTGCTTAATCAAGGTCTTTAATAGCAGGGGCTTAGCTCAGTTGGTAGAGCATCGGTCTCCAAAACCGAGGGTCGTGAGTTCGAGTCTCTCAGCCCCTGCCAGAAATTTGAATGCGTTTGAGGTTTACGGTTTTGAATCTCTGTTTAATCAATTTTGATTGAATAAATATTAAAGGTGTTAAATATGGCTAATCCTATACGGTTCGTTCAGCAGGTTAGAGGTGAAGTTGAGAAAATTGTTTGGCCGAGCAGACGTGAAGTTGTTCTTACTACAATAATGGTTTTTATACTTGCGTCTATAACCGCTATTTTCTTTTCTTTGGTGGATCTTGGTATTAGAACCGGTTTGAGTTCTGTTTTGGGTTTGTTTTAGTTCTAAATGGCTGTTCTGTTTTATGTGCTTGAAGTTAAAGCCATCGGCGCTTAAAGAGAGCCAAGATTTGTATGAGCGCGTATCGATTCGGGATGCGCGCCTTCTTTGTTTGTTAACGAGACTATATGTTTCGTTTTTTATAAGTTCTCCGGTTTTAAGATCGGATTGGTAGAGGACGATTTAGTATGGCAAAACGTTGGTATTCCGTCAGCGTTCTTTCGAATTTTGAGAAGCGGATCGCTGAACAAATTCGACAGTCAGCGGAAGAAAAGGGGTTGCAAGGCGAAATTGAAGAGGTGCTTGTGCCGACTGAAGAAGTTATTGAAGTAAGGCGAAATAAAAAAGTTACTGCTGAGCGTCGTTTCATGCCTGGGTATGTGTTGGTTAAGATGGAGATGTCAGACCGAGGATACCACCTAATAAATTCAATTAATCGTGTTACTGGATTTCTAGGCCCTCAGGGCAAGCCTATGCCAATGCGGGATGCTGAAGTGAATGTTATATTAAATAGGGTTGAGGAGGGTGCTGAATCTCCGAGATCTACTATTGTGTTTGATATAGGCGAAAAAGTTAGTGTAACTGATGGTCCTTTTGAGGGCTTCTCTGGGCTGGTTGAAGAAGTTGATGACGAGCATCAAAGATTAAAAGTTACTGTGTCTATTTTTGGACGGTCGACACCAGTAGAGTTAGAATTTACGCAGGTTACGATACAGTCGTAGTATGCATTATTTGTGGGAGGTAATACGAGCGCGCTCGTTGACCCGGACCACGCAACCTAAAACCATATTTCGCGAAGTATGGTGAGTTGATTTAGGAGACAAGAATGGCGAAAAAGATAGTTGGAACCCTAAAGCTGCAGATACCTGCAGGAAAGGCTAATCCATCACCCCCCGTAGGGCCTGCGCTAGGACAGCGGGGAATAAATATCATGGAGTTTTGTAAGGGCTTTAATGCTAAAACTCAGGATTTAGAAGATGGCGCTCCTTGCCCTACAATAATTACGTACTATCAGGACAAGTCTTTTTCTATGGAAATTAAAACTCCTCCGGCATCGTTTTTGTTAAAGAAAGCAGCTAAATTGAAGTCAGGTGCTAAAACACCTTCGAGAGAAGTTGTTGGGCACGTTACGGCTGCTCAAATTCGTGAGATTGCTGAAATTAAAATGAAAGATTTAAGCGCGAATGATTTAGATGGCGCCGTTCAAATAATATTGGGCTCTGCCCGTTCAATGGGTATCGAGGTAAAGTAAAATGGCAAAAGTTGGAAAGAGAACAATGTCTGCTAAAAAGTCGCTTGAAGGGAAAAGAGATCTAACAATAGAAGAAGCGGTAGCCTTGGTTAAAGCGAATGCGACTGCCAAGTTTGATGAAACTGTTGAGGTGGCTCTTAACTTGGGAGTCGACCCTAGGCATGCGGATCAGATGGTTCGCGGGGTAGTGAGCTTACCTAACGGAACAGGGAAAACTTTAAGGGTAGCTGTTTTTGCCAGGGATGAAAAAGCAGATGAGGCTAGAGCTGCTGGGGCTGACATTGTCGGCGCAGAAGATTTAATGCAAATCGTTCAGGGTGGAAAAGTTGATTTTGATCGATGTATAGCGACCCCTGATATGATGCCAATTGTTGGACGATTGGGAAAAGTATTGGGGCCTAGAAACCTGATGCCCAACCCCAAAGTTGGAACAGTTACTATGGATGTTACCCAAGCTATTATGGCGGCTAAAGGTGGGGAGGTTCAGTTCAGAGCTGAGAAAGCTGGTGTTGTCCATGCTGGAATTGGGAAGGCATCTTTTGAAGAAAAAGCTCTTGTGGAAAACCTCCGTGCATTTATCGGAGCTGTTCTTAGTGCTAGACCATCGGGATCCAAGGGTGGTTATATGAAAAAAATTGCTCTTAGTTCGACCATGGGACCAGGGGTTACGATTGCAACTGAAAGTGCGATAGGCACTAAATAAAGAATTTATACCGCAATATTAGGTATGAATAACGAAGAGGTATTCTTCGTTCTGTCCGAGACGGAGGGTTAAACTTAGGTTTAATAAATCCTTTCTGAGATGGGAACCGAACTGAAAATCTCGAGGATTTACTCGAGTGATCTTGGTTAGGACCCTGAAATGGACCTTAAACGCTGGGAAACCAGCATAACTGAGCCGGAGGCCTTGGCCTCTAAATTTGGAGAAGAACTGTGGATAGAGCACAAAAAGAAAAAGTGGTTGAAGAACTCGGCCAAATCTTTGAAAGCTCTGGCGTTGTGGTGGTCAGTCACTATCAAGGTCTTACGGTTGCTGAAATGCAAGATCTGCGCGCTCAAATGAGTGATGCGGGTGGATTTGTTCGCGTTGCCAAAAATAAGCTCGCCAAAATTGCTCTTGAAGGAAAGCCTTGCGCAAGCATAGCAAATTTTCTTTCGGGTATGACTGTTCTCACTTATTCTGAGGATCCTATAGCTGCGGCTAAGGTGATAGAGAAGTATGCCAAGACAAATAGTAAGATATCTATTCTTGGCGGTGCTATGGGAGAGAATTTGTTAGATGTAGCCGGTGTTAAGGCATTGGCATCTATGCCGTCACGTGAGGAGCTTATTGCTTCGATTGTTGGCTGTCTAGTTGCTCCTGCATCAAACATAGCCGGTGCGATTGGTGGGCCTGCTTCTGGTATTGCAAGCATATTAAGCACCATTGAGGAGCGCGCTGAAGCTGCGTAACTCAAATTAAGACATTAATAGTGATGTAATTAGTCGCACGTTGGAACACAAATTAAAGAATGGAAACAGTATAATGGCCGATCTAAAGAAACTTGCTGAAGAGATTGTGGGATTAACACTCCTTCAAGCTCAAGAACTTAAAACTATTCTCAAGGACGACTATGGGATAGAGCCTGCAGCAGGCGGAGGTGTTATGATGGCTGCTCCTGCTGGAGGAAGTGATGCAGCAGCGGCAGAAGAGCAAACGGAATTTGATGTAATTCTGGTTGCAGCCGGTGGACAAAAAATAAACGTAATTAAAGAAGTAAGAACTATTACAGGTCTTGGACTTAAAGAAGCTAAGGATTTAGTGGATGCTGGCGGTAAGGCCGTAAAAGAAGGCGTTAGCAAAACTGAAGCTGAAGAAGTAAAAGCTAAACTAGAAGCTGCCGGCGCCGAAGTGGCACTTAAGTAAAGTTAAGATATTTTTTGCCCGTACAACAAGTTAATTGGGCCCAACGCATAGTTGGGCTCAAAAGCCTGAATCTTAGAAAGAACAAGAGAGTTTTTTCTTAGGAGCAGTTTAGACTCGGGAGCGTGCCGTTGGGAAGGTGCGCGAGTATTGGGTTGACTATTTTTTATTCAATAGGATTGGTGCTTTTCCCAAAGCGCCATTCTTAACCGAATTGAAAGGCTATTAGAGATATGGCACAAACATTTATTGGCAAAAAAAGAATAAGAAAATACTTTGGTAAGATTGATGAAGTATTGGAGATGCCAAATTTAATTCAAGTTCAGAAATCTTCATACGATTTATTTTTAAAGTCGGGGAGTGAATTAAAGCCGACAGATGGAGAAGGCATCAAAGGTGTTTTTCAATCAGTTTTTCCGATAAACGATTTCAATGAAACTGCTGTTTTAGAGTTTGTAAAGTATGAGTTAGAGAAACCAAAGTACGATGTTGAAGAGTGTCAGCAACGCGGTATGACATACTCTGGGCCGTTAAAGGTTACTTTAAGATTAATAGTATTTGATGTTGATGAGGATACCGGTGCGCGTTCTGTTAAGGGAATTAAAGAACAAGATGTTTTTATGGGTGATATGCCTTTAATGACACCTAATGGAACATTTGTAGTTAATGGAACAGAGAGAGTAATCGTTTCTCAGATGCATAGGTCTCCAGGTGTGTTTTATGATCACGATAGAGGAAAAACTCACTCATCTGGAAAATTCCTTTTTACGTGTAGAATAATTCCGTACAGAGGAAGTTGGTTAGATTTTGAATTTGATGCGAAAGATTTAGTTTACGCTCGCATAGATAGACGGAGAAAACTACCTGTTTCAACATTGCTGTTTGCTCTTGGGCTTGATCAGGAAGCAATAATGGATGCTTATTACGATACTATTGCATTCAAGCGGGTTAAGACGGGATGGTCTACAAAGTTCTTTCCAGAAAGATTACGGGGCACAAAGCCTGAGGTCGATTTGATAGATGCTAAAACTCGGAAAGTAATAGCTGAAGGTGGAAAAAAGATAACACCAAGGGCGGTAAAGACTTTTATTGATGAGGGCAAAGTAACTGAAATACTAACTTCGTTTGAAAGTATAATCGGACGATTCGTTGCTAAAGATATCATTAATGAGGAAACTGGAGAAATTTGGGTCGAAGCAGGCGACGAACTTACTTGGGAATTGGATAAGAACAATGAGGTTTCAGGAGGAAGCCTGAAGGTTCTTCTTGATAATGGCTTAAAGGAAATACCAGTTCTCGATATAGATCATATCAACGTCGGCCCATATATAAGAAATACGGTATTTGCCGATAAGAATTTTGGGCGAGATAGAGCTCTAATGGATATATACCGTGTCATGCGACCAGGGGAGCCTCCGACCGTTGAAGCGGCATCGGCTCTTTTTGATAGCATCTTCTTTGATAGCGAACGATATGATCTAAGTGCCGTAGGTCGAGTTAAAATGAATATTCGATTGGAATTAGATGCGGAAGACTCAGTTCGTGTTTTGCGTAAAACGGACATAATTGCATGTATTAAGGCCTTGGTCGATTTACGTGACGGAAAGGGAGAAATAGATGATATTGACCATTTAGGTAACCGGAGGGTTAGATCCGTCGGTGAGCTAATGGAAAATCAATATCGCGTTGGTTTGTTGCGAATGGAGCGAGCTATCAGGGAGCGCATGTCAAGTGTTGA
>Ga0209501_10005372_pt1 | contig 11855 bp, 12 predicted proteins | sample ArcticOcean_MG_C_4_FD_187434 | JGI IMG/M metagenome (GOLD analysis project Ga0209501, IMG submission 187434) | Marine microbial communities from western Arctic Ocean - ArcticOcean_MG_CB4_134 (SPAdes) (version 2) | ecosystem: Environmental > Aquatic > Marine > Oceanic | place: Arctic Ocean...
AATCTCAACCTTTGACCACAGAAGCACATCTTTTTCAATCAAATTGAAAATTTGTGGGCAGGCACCAGTGAAAAGAGTCAGTAAAAAACAATATGCACAAAACGTCAGATATCCTGGAATATTAAGAACTTTCAAAAAACTTATACGGAATGACTCTTTTTTAACAGTACTTTTATCCAATTCAGGAATTTGCTGATAAAAAAACATTCTTAGCAGCATCAGAATTGTAATGACACCCAGAATCGCCTGATACATTCCCAGGGTGGGGTAAAGTTCCAGAATGTAAATCACTATTAATGTGAAGAGGATTCCAATAGATTGCCAAGTATAGTTTAACTGTCCAAAAAAACGTCCCCTAATATTTTCTGGTATGATAGGGTGAAGCAGTGCGCGCCAATTTCCCAAAGTCATTGCTGAACCTATCCCAAAGACAACAATTCCAAATCCAACTGCCATTATTCTTAATGAGTCCGGTAAATGACTGACACCGATCAGCAGGGCAAAGCCGAAAAATGAAAACACCATCCCGATAATACCAATCCGTTTTTTACCAAATATATCTGAAAAATAGCTAAAAGGAATGATTACTAAAAATGTTGTTAACGGCAGGATTGATAATAAAATCAGGATAGTTGCGCTGGGAATTCCCAAATGGGAAAAGTAGGAAAGCAGTAAGCCGTTATTGAATGACAGATACGACATCCCGCCAAGAGATGCCGTAAGTAAAATCATGCGAATAGCATTTTTTGTTTCTAAATCAGACATTGCTTGATTGAACCGAATAAAGTTAAATAGTTGATGCTTAAAAAACAGTTTATGTTAAAATCAAACAGTATAATAGTTGAAGTTCCGACAGAACATGTTTTTGAGTGTTTTGTAAAAGAGGTTAAAAAATAATTTCAGCCTGATCCGGATCCATTTTCTCTGGTTATAGGCTGCAGAGGAAAGGGTTACATTAATCTGATCACCAATTTCACCTTTGAGGAAACATCTGCCAAGGCGGAAATCCTGTTTTAAATGACTGATGGTGGCCTCTATACCAACTCTTTTTCTGAATCTATTTCTTTGTTTACACTTTTTGTATTCACTATCATTAGTATCTGGCCGAGAAGAAGTCAAGAGCTGAGTTTTTTCCTGATTCTAAAACCATCGGGTTGCTGAATGGGCCTGGTGGAGTCTCACACATTCCAATTTTTTCTGGCAGGGAAGGTATTACTGCATAAAAGGCTGGTATACCCTCTGAAGCTGCTAAAGGAACAGTTTTTTGTTGATCACTACTGAGTGAAGAAAGAAGTACTAAGTCTTGATAATCGGGTGAATGATAATCTAGGAGCCTTGAACAATTTTCTTGTGCCACTCCTGTGCCAGTAGCTCACAAAATAGTAGTAAAAAGAAGGACAAGAGAAGAACGGTTTAAACATTTAATTTACTAATATCATTGATCTATCTTATCATAGATTGACGTGGATTACCGCCCCAATGACTGTTAACCAGGTAGAAATGCAATTCACGAATCAGCGGTATGGAAAGAAACAGGAGCAGAGTAAACAGGTTGACTCCGGAATTCCAGGTAGGGAACATAACCGTTGGCAAACATCCAGTAAGTCAATGTTTCGAAGATCGTCCAGAAACCGCAGCCGCTGGTACTGCTCCAGAAAATATTGTCCCAGGTCTGGTTTCGGAACAGGAAACCGGTATGGTTCGTGTGAAGCCACTTGTCGTTTTACTAGTACCGGACTCCCTGGGATTTCCGAACAAAAAAACGGAGATGCAAAGTGCCTGCTAACAGAATGAGAAGTACGAGGTTCCGAAAATAAATCGAAGCAACCCAACCGAGTTCGAAAGTCTTCGCTCGAACAAGATCAGGAGCCAAGAACCACCAGGTGATTAATGAAATAACCTTGATTAAGGCATTCCAGGGGAAGAGGTAACCGGGAAAACCGACAAACCACTTGCTGATTTCAAGTGGTTTCAGAGGCCAGCGAAACAAAGGCGGCAAAGCAGTATCCAGTGGCCGCCATTCGCCTCGTGCATTGTGACCATCAAAGGATTCTTTTATCACAGTTACCTCCTTCAAATAAGAGGAATGGGTACGTTTATCCAAAAATTTCTTTGAACATGCCTATGTTCAATCGAAAACCGGCTTCAAAATCACCGTTACCTGGGTGGTAGACGCTTTCAAAAGAAATCACTCCATCATAATTGTCAGAACGAAGGGCATCGGCCATCGGTTGGAATTGATCCGCCAACTGGCCTTTGCCCATTTCCCGCACTTCCAAATAGGCTTTGGGCGTATCTACCTGAACGTCTTTGATATGGATGTGGGCGATGTAACCGTCTCGGAGCAGCTCGTATCCATCCGGATAAGCGGTTTCATGGCACCAGCAACAGTTGGCAGGATCCCACAAAACCTTGAGAGTGTCTTTGGCGTCCAAGTCATCAATCAATTTGCGGGCAGTCCAGGAAGAATTCACCATCGTGCCATTTCCTGATTCGATCACAAGCGGCATTTTCTCCTTTTTCGCCAACTCGATAGCGGGGGAAACAATGGGTAATAACGCATCCCAGGCCCCCTTGGCGACGTTCCATTTTTCCGCGCCATGGGCTCCAAAGAGGATTTGTTCCTTTTTCGGGGAAAGAATCCGCACAGAGGGAGAACCGAGTTCATGTGCGATTTCCATGCAGCGTTTCAGGCGATCCAAGTGTTTGGTATGCAATTCGCCACCGGGTGTGCTGCTCATCGGCATGCCGGCAAAAATATGGTGACAGATGTTGGAAACACGCTTATTGTTTTTTTCCAGCAGCTCCTTAACCCGAGCAACCTCGGCGGGCTCAAGATTTCCCACTTCTTTGTCCCCGACAAACTGTAGTTCGGCATATTCCAGTGCAAATTCGTTCATGACAGTGAGCGCATGCTCAAAGTCCCGACTGATACCATCGGTAATTACTCCTATTTTCATTTTTTAACTCCTTTATTATCGTTTTAATTCAGCCTTGACAATTTCTTCAATCACCCTGGTCACAGTCCAATTGTCACCATCAGGATATTTCGTTTTTCCTGCCTCAAACAATTGAAAGGCTGTACTGGCAGTAAAGAGAGGGACTCCTAGTTGTCGGGCCATATCAAGAACAATCGTCAAATCCTTGTGCATTGTCGCGATATGGCTTCCGGTTCCCTCAAATTTTCGATCAATAATGTTTTCTAATGCGGTGTTGACCACACCACAACCTGCTCCCGAAGTGCTAAACACATCAAAGAGTACCTGCCCCTTCACCCCGGCCTTAGCAGCCAGGACAGAGGATTCAAAAGTTGCAGTAAAAATGGAACCAATCAGTGACTGCAGACAGGCTTTTACAGTTTGTCCCATTCCCGGTTCAGTGCCGACTCGGTGGATTGTTTTGCTGACAGCATGCATCACAGGTGCAAATTCATCGAGGACACCCTGTTCTCCAGAAGCCATCATGGTCAGAGTTCCACCCTGTGCTCCGGGAAATCCTCCACTGACGGGAGAATCGATTAAATGAACTTTGGCCCCCTTTAACTCCTGGGCTAAATTTCTAACCTCTTCTGCAATGATCGTGGCTGTAAGGATGATCGCTGATCCAGGCTTGAGGGAAGAGAGCAATCCTTCGGTCCCAAAGATCACATCCTTAACTTGAGCCCCATTCATCACCATCACGAAGACGGCATCGGCATGTTCTCCCACTTCTCTGATATTCACTGCCGCTTCCCCCCCCATTTCAGTGAAAACTTTCATGCGGGAATCATTGAGATCGAACCCCATTGTTTGGAAGCCATTCTTGATTAAATTTTTGGCCAGGCCGCTTCCCATATCACCCAAGCCGATCACACCTGTTTTTTTCAAGTTATTACTTATTTAATGGTTATGTAATAGAACAATTCAATGAAACGATTTTTAATCAAAAAATCAGTTCTTGAATTTAGAATTCTCGATTAACTGTTGGGACTTGGAATTAATGGTTTCACCACATAATCCGGTTCGTCCTTTGTATATTATAGCAGGAAATATTTCTCTCCACGCCATGAAGCAGACAATCCAGTAGGCTGTTGTATTGAGCCATTTTGTTCGGAAGACAGCATCATGATTCAGTTAATGGACCGGTGCTTAAACAAAAGCAAACACAATGGAATATCCTAAATAAACAGGAAAAAACCAAAAATAACCTGCCAATTCAAATGTAAAATAACTGAGGGAGAACAACAAGACGAAAAAATGAGCCAAAATGAACCAGTCCTCTTGTATCAGAACGGATGATTAATGCTTTCAGTACTTTTGGATCAATGTAAGATTCATACCAATCTTTTCGAGTTGTTTTCACCATCATTATAATTGTGGATTTTATCCTCTAATTTCTTTGATGACAGGTTGAATAAAATAATCAGGGTTTTTCATTTGTATTTTCAAACAATCGATGATTTCTATCCATGCATCCTTCAGGCTGCTCGCAGGTTTTGGCAGCTGATTCTTTATTTCTAAATGCAATATTTCAAGAGAATAAAAGGGAACCGAAGGGTACAAATGATGTTCGATGTGATAGTTCATGTTGAAGTACAAAAACCTCAGCACAGGCCCTATCAGGACAGTTCTGCTATTCAATCGATGATCCTTCACATTCGAAGCCAGTCCCGTATGTTGAGTAGCCGAACAGAAATTATGCAGCAAACCTCCATAATAGCGTGGAAAAATCACCAACAAAAGAGGGATCCATGTGCTGAGAATGAACGAAGAAACGATGATAGAACAATTGAAAAGGAGGTGAATTTTCGCATTCATTCTCATTTCATTGTACTTGGTTTTTGGAACGAATAATTGTGCATTTTCTGTGATTGTTCCAAACGAATGGAAAAGAATGGTTTTTGAATAATGGTAACTATCTCTGTACTTGATGAGATGATCGATTGGATCGGTGAGAATTTGAGGTGGTCTGTGAAAAGGCCTCCCTTCGATATCTTTGCCCTCGATCATGGTAAAATTATGATGCTGTAAATGGCTATAATAATTGTAGATCTGCTCATGCCCCAAAAGTAAACTGGTCATCCACAGCCCTGTTTTATTCAACCATGTAGATTTGAAGACCGATTTGTGCATCAATTCATGATGGGCGGCATTCAAAAATCCAAAAACTATCCCATACAATAAAAAACAGGGAACCACGTAAACCGTATTGATAGAAAGGAAGGCTATATATCCGCAGAGAAGCAGTATGAAAAAATAACTTCCCAATCGCATCAACCCTTTGTAATCGCTTTTTCGGGAAATTTCCTTAAGTAAAGCCTCTGATATTTCAGGTTTGTACCAATTGTTTTTTTCTTCTTTATCCATTTAGTTTTTCTAAATTTTCCATAAATTTATCCAATTCATGAGAATCAAGCCCGGCGGTTTCTTTTTCAGATGGGAAATTATCTATAAAAATATCCTCCTTGAATGCCTTCAATGATCTAATTCTTTCCTCATATATTTGTTTTTTTAAACCCGCAATATTTCCGTAAGCTCTGGCATGACGTGGAGGGGTCTCATTGTCTCCACAAATATCCTGCATGAAAAGGTACATCACATCGGCGTCAATTCCAGATCCAAGAGAAACCGTGATCAATCCCGATCTTTGAGATATCTCCTTCATCACCGGACCGGGTATGAGCTCTGCTTCAACTGAAAACGCACCTGCTTCTTCCAACCTGCGGAATCGCTGGTACAGCTCAAAAGCTTCATCACCTGTCTTACCAACCGCTCTTAAACCTCCAACCCAGGTGCTCTTTCTAGGTACAAGACCTAAATGCCCCATTACCGGTACGTCTTCATTTGCCAACATTGAAACCACGGACATACTACGGGCGGTAATGATGGCATCTGCGCCAAGCTCCAGGGCTTTAAAGGCTCCTCGTACTACATCAGATTCCGTGGCGTATTTTGGATGTCCTAAACCGGCTGTCAGAAAAAGTTCATTGTTACCCTGACGGACAAGCTCGACATTGTCTGCATTGCAAGCGATCATATCGATACCGGCCATTCCAGCAGCGTGAGATTCTTCCGCGGTATTTACTGACACCTGGCAGTACTTGCGTACGCCTTTGTTGGCCCGCAAATCAGAAACTGTAACGGTCCTGCTTGCTGGTTTTGCTGCCCAAGTATAGATCCTTTTCAAATTTAAGTTATATTTTATTTTTTATCCGTTTCCTTGGTTTTATGCAAGGCAATTGTTAATATATAAATTAGACTTATTATTCAAAATATTAATTTGTTTCGCAGACGGCACTTAAAGCTGATTTTATTCTACTGTAATCTTTTTCAATTTAACAATTAATAGTGTTGAAACTTTAACATGTTAAAAAAATTCAGATTTAATATTAGTGCCTTTTTATTGTGAAGTGGATTATGCTAGGGATTAATTCACCACAGGATCAAGTTCATTTTTGTGTGGAATTAACGGGATATGGCCTTTGATGAAGTAACATTCTTGTTGAACAGAAAAAGGGCAACCAGATGGCAGAAGCAAAGTATAAGGTAAAACGCAGAGCTTTAATACAGACAGAGATAACCCCTGTAAATACCAGTACGACAGATGATAGAGCTCTGTTTGTTGATTTTGGAAGAGCTGCCTTTGGCACATTGATTGTCCCTGTACAGGAAGATTCAGGTCGCGACTCAATAATTGTTCATCTTGGAGAGAAGCTAACTAATGATGGACGGATAGACCGGACACCTCCAGGAAATGTTTGTTATATTTGTATTGAGCAGAAACTCGACACATGCCTGGATTCCTATCGTATCACTATTCCCGGCTGACAATATCAAAGCAGTCGAAGCGGAACCCCTTTCCGATGATGTGTCAGCCGAAGTTAAAAGACGATTGGGTACGATTGGGATCAGATCGTCTCGCTAAGGCCGGGTATTTTGCTTAACTGCACCAAAGCAGAGAATATCTCAAGTATAAAAAAGATGCCAAAGAATATTATTTTCATCCTTTCTGACCAACATAATCCTAAGATCACCGGATTTGGCGGAAACAGCGTCGTCAAAACTCCCAACCTGGATCACCTGGCTTCCCAAGGGACATCGCACCTAAATTGCTACTGTGCCTCGCCCCTTTGTATTCCCAGTCGAGCAGCCATGCTTTCAGGCCTTTTGCCTACGAAAACAGGGGTTCTTACCAATTTCGAGTGCCTGCCTTCCGATAAAATGACCTTTGTTCACTCCTTGGGGATTGCTGGATACGAAACCGTTCTATGTGGTCGCATGCACTTCAAAGGGCCGGATCAGCGTCATGGTTTTATGAGAAGGATCATGGGGGATATCCACAGCCCCTATATTGGCGGGGGGCTAGATTTGGGCTTCCTAGAGGGAGCAGACGAACAGAGCAGGGTTGGACTTGAAAAATCAGGACCTGGCCACTCCAGTGTCATTGATTACGATCGTGATATCTTTGAGCAGGCAGAAAAATTTTTAGCCAGTAGGCAGTCAGAAAAGCCACTCTTCCTGACCGTTGGTTTATATGGCCCTCATTGTCCGTATGTCTGTCCCAAAGAACTCTACGATTACTATTACGAAAACCTCCCTCCCATTGAAAACAATCAGCCCTTTCAGGAAAGCGTTCATTCTGCCGTGAAAAAATGGTATGGAAATAGAGGGATTGCCATCGTGACTGAAGAAGAGACCAGGAGAGCAAGAGCTGCCTACTATGGACTGATTGAACTGATGGATTGCTCCATTGGTCGATTGATTGAAACCATCGATAAAACCATCGGTCTCAAGGAGACTCTTTTGATATATGCCTCCGATCATGGAGATATGGTGGGTGAAAAAGGCATGTTTTGGAAAACAAATTTTTATGAAGGGTCTGCTCGTGTTCCCATGATTTTTTCAATGCCTGGAGTCATTCAAACGAACAAGACAATAAAGCAGCCAACCAGCCTCCTGGACTTAGGTCCAACTCTGATAGATGTTTGTGGCGGCCCCAAACTTCCCAGGACCGATGGGGAAAACCTTTTTGATATGCTCAAAGGGGAAACCGAAGAAAATCATAACCGTATTGTCATTTCTCAGCTTGCTGACAATAAAGGGGACAATCCTTCAGCGATGATCAGACAAAATGACTGGAAACTGGTGAGCCATCAGGGGTATAGCGATCCGCAGCTTTTCAATTTGGAGGATGATCCTGAGGAGGTAAATGACCAGGGTGGAAATGCGAACCACCACCCCAAAAAAATCGAGCTATTGGAGGCACTTTCCAAGCATTGGGATGGCGAAGAGATAGCCGAACATTTAAAACATAGTTCGTCACATATGCGTTTATTAGAAAAATGGTTCGAAGTGACCCAACCGGAAACGTTTGACCAGTGGGATGGCAAAGTTGAAAATAATTTTTTGATATCAGATCATTGAAAATATCGAAATAATGGTAAATTAATCTTTTCTTAACACAAACAGGAAATCATTATGGTTGGATTTGCGTTGTTTGGAGCGGGAGTAATTGGAACGATTCATGCCCGCAACATTGCTTTGCACCCAGAATACCAATTGATTCATGTGGTCGATTCAATGCCTGATAAAGCCAAAAAACTCACCGAGATGCACGGGGGAACTCCCGGCATGGAAATTGATCAGGCTCTAGAGGACGAACGGGTGGATGTTGTGATCATTGGCTCATCGACTTCGGCTCATGAAGCGCAGGTTCTTGCTTGTGCAAAAGCCGGCAAAGCGTTTCTCTGCGAAAAACCGATATCGGATAGTTTGGAAGGTGCCCTCCATTGTATTAAAGCAGTGGAAGAGGCTGGAATTGCTACTGCAATGGGTTTCAATCGTCGTTTGTACTACGACTATCAGTCGGTGTTTGATCGTGTGAGAACAGGCCAGATTGGCAAAGTGGAGATGATCCACGTGGTGTCCCGCACTAACAAAGCTCCCATTCCTGAAACAATTCCATTCTCCGGAGGAATGATTCGTGAAAAAGGGACACATTTTTTCGACATGGCTTCCTGGATTTCAGAATTGGATCCGGTAGAAATATATGCTGCTGGAGCCTGCTTGATTGACAAACGGTTTGTCGAATATGGGCAAGTCGATACGGCATCATTGGTGCTGCGATTGGAAGATGATGTGCTGGTTTCCCTGGATTTCAGTCTGCGCGCGATTTTTGGACAAGATGAACTGATCGAAATCGTGGGCTCTGAAGGGATGCTGCAATGCGGCCGACAACGGTCTGGAAACACTTTTCTTTATACCGAAGGCTCGATTGCAACAGAAGGTGTTCAACATTCCTGGTATGAACAGTTCAAGCAAACATACTCTCAGGAATTAGATGCATTGGTTGCCACTGTTACACAATCGGCTCCAGCCCACGCAACACTGAGAGATGGCCTGAGAGCCCAGGCTGTTGCAGAGGCGGCCATTCAGTCCATATCCCAAAACCAACCAGTTAAAATTGAGAAAGTCTGGTAAATTTAGTTGTAAATTAATTGTTATTAGTTATAAGAGACGACAATTAACCCCGTCCTGATGAAATGTTTGGTAGCACTTGCACAAAGGAATGGGAAAAAACTAGTCTGAATCCTTAATGATTGAAGGTCCGTAGTCTTCCAAACTGCCTGGAGACAAAAAATGGACTTACATTAGTTATGACCTCATGAATGAATCCATCTTGGAAGTTTTGTCAGGATGTAAGGTGGGCACGTCCAGTGCCAATGTGTGCGAATTGGTAGGTATGACAAAATAATTTCTGGCCGCATCTTTAAAAAAAACATCACCTTTATTGGACTACCACACACTCTATAAATCAGCGCATGAATTAAGCTTATATAAGTCCTGGGTCCTCTAGATCCCTTGGGATACAGATTGAGTCCAGTGATCTCCAGATTCAGAGAGGCCAAGGATATTCTGGACTTCTTAGCCGTGATGGCGTAGTGGGAACAGTCGTTGACGCATACGCGGTATAGTTGGATACCAAACTGCAAGAAGGGATCATAAGAGCCTGGAAACAACTCTGCAACTTCCACGTATCAAACTGCCTCATGGAAAACAGTAATACCCAGCTAGATAATGAAAGGCCGGGTGATGTTAAGATTTACAGTCCTTTAAACCGGTCCTGGATTAAAGAAGCAGACTGCAACGGCTCAGAAGAAGTTGAAATCAACCCGCCCCTTAACTGGTAGCCCAAGCCTGCTGAACTAGTTCTTCCTATCGTTTGTGAGAGAATAAATTTTTTATTTTGTCATTAAGAAAAGTTTCTTGATCAATTTTATTCAAGAATTTTCAATATGGTTCAAGCTATGGCTTTTGGGGCTAGTTCTCCTATTGATTCTGCCATAATATCTTTTTTCTGTTCTGAACTAATTCTCTCTCTAGGAGGAGGAACAGGTGTATCGTATTCATAATTAGGATACTTTTGCTGCTTCCTCAAAATTTCACGCATTTCTCTCCAGGTAACCAATAAATTTTTTGGATTTGGCAAATCATCTGCAATTAATTGATATAATTTCTTGAGATTGTAGCAGGGTACAGCTGCAAACATGTGGTGATTTAGATGCCAGTTCATATTCCAGTACAAAAATTCTGAAATGGGATCGAGTGTCATGTTCCTTACACACTTTCTGAAGTCCGGGACATTTGTACGAAGTCCACAGTGCATTGGAGTACCAACAAAATAATAAAGCAAGTTGCCTATAAAAAGATGTCCCGAAACCAAAACTGCTATGATTGGTTGACCAATCACAAAGGAAAAAAAGATTATCGATAGATGAAAAGCCAGGACCAATCGAGCCCAGTTGACGGCTTTTATACCTTCTTCAGGAACTTCATCATAAAGTGCCTCATCCCAATCGTTCATTGGATTGTCCAAATTATTGAAAGCGATCATTACAAAATTCTTGACTGTAGGAATAATTCCTCTAGATTTTTCTCCACCTGTTATGTTCACTGTCAGGAGTTGGATTAAATATAAAAAATGTAACGAAGGGGTTTTTGGATGTACCTCTTCCTTGTCTCCTTCTGGGAAGAGGGTAAAACGATGATGATAAGTGTGGCTCATTTTATAAACCCTGAAGTTCAACCATCCTAGTAAAGAGAAGATACTAAGAAAAACTGTATTGAGTCGTTTAGTTTCAAAAACGGTTCCATGACTCAGTTCATGGTGAGCAGCAGTAAAAAAGGATCCCACGGTACCATGGAGAAAGATAGCAACTCCAAATTCGAACCATGACCCTTTTAAAAGGAAAAGGTAAGACAGTAGTCCGGTGACAATCCATAATCCAAGATGTCCTAAGGCTTGGGAAAAACCTTTCAGATCATTTCTTCTGCTAAGCTCTCTGAGCTTAGCAGGTTCTATAGGGCAACGGTACCACTTTATTCTCAAGTTTCGGCGCACCTCTGAAAGGGGTTTGCGAGTGGATTGATTCAAATAAACCTCATAGTTGAGTTTTTAAAGTTTTTACATCAATAGTATTCAAGTAGACCAATAATTGATGGTTAATGTCAAGTTTGCATTTTTTTTATTAATGTGTTTTGCTATAGAATTAACTCTAACAAATTTTTATGCAGATACGGATTCCTTGTGATGATTTGAAAGAGGCTTTTTATAAGGCCTTGTTAAAGGCAGGACTGTCTGAGGAGCGGTCAAAACTGTGTGGAAGTTTGTTCGCAGAAAATCAGCGCGATGGGGTGTATTCGCATGGTTTGAATCGATTTCCTGGAGTTGTGGCAGAACTCAATGCAGGTAGATTAGATGGAAATGCCGAGCCTGAGTTTGTAAAGGCTCTAGGTGTGGTGGAACAATGGGATGGCAAGATGGGCGTGGGACTTGTAAATGCACATATTGCGATGGGCCGTGCCATTGAGATAGCC
>Ga0209501_10005373_pt1 | contig 11854 bp, 19 predicted proteins | sample ArcticOcean_MG_C_4_FD_187434 | JGI IMG/M metagenome (GOLD analysis project Ga0209501, IMG submission 187434) | Marine microbial communities from western Arctic Ocean - ArcticOcean_MG_CB4_134 (SPAdes) (version 2) | ecosystem: Environmental > Aquatic > Marine > Oceanic | place: Arctic Ocean...
TTCACAAGTTTACCTAGTCCAAAGGCATCCACTGGAGATTGAGCTGCTGGAGTACCAGTAAGCATCCACATCCACGGCACATCTTTCGCTATAGCGTTAAGTATTTTCCACCGGTTAGTTTGTGCATTTTTGTAAGCGTTAGCTTCATCCACTACAATTATGTCAAAGCCACCGTTTATGATTTCATCTTTAACTACAGCGACACCATCAAAGTTTATAATGACAAACTCTGAGCCAGCATTAATGATCTTACGCCGTTGTGCTGCCGTGCCGTGGGCTACCGAACAAGACCTATGCATTGCAAACTTGAACAAGTCCTCCTGCCATGCTGATTTCATAATAGACAGTGGGGCTATAACCAAGACTCGCTTTATGTCCCCCCGATTCATCAAGTAATCTGCTGCCCATATAACACTGGCTGTCTTGCCCGTCCCTTGCTCGTTAAAGCAAAAGGCTTTCTTGTGGAGAGTTAAGAAGCTAGAAGTAGCCCGTTGGTGGTCGAACGGTTTGTGCTTGCCCACCCAGGTATAGTCTCGTTCGATGGGGGACGGTACGTCTTTGACCTTTAAGTTAGCCAGTACCTGTGCTTCTTCTAACCCCCAGTACACAGCTATTTTAAAAACCCCTGCTTCTTCACTTAGTATCTTGTACTTCTCTATACTCTCAGTAATAAGATGGGGGTGTTTGGTACTTAGAACAATCGCTTTGTTGTCTACTACTTGCATCAGTTATTTACCAGCTACAAGCAACGAACCTAACTTAGTTGCTTTTTCTTGTAAATCTATCTGCAATCTAGCCACTTTAACCTCAGAGTAAAACGATTCGTTTACTTGCCCCGCAAGCTTAGTAACTTCTTTGGCTTTAGATATGTCCATCGTGCCATTGGCTACCGAGTTAATAGAACTGCAAAGAAACTTTCTTAGATCGCCTGTTGTATTAATTGCTGCCATTTGTCTTTCTCCTCATTTGGGTTAGTTAATGTTGTAAGTTTTTTAATGTGTCTGTAAATTGATTTAACTATTTTAAGTTGGTCATCCGTTAACATATATTTAATGCCAAATATCCATATCATATTAAATCTTTTCTGGTATAGAAGGGACATCTGAGTCCAGTTACCCTCGCTAGTTGATTGAGAATATAAATGTCTTTTCCATTTATTCTTGTGCATTAAAGTATCTAATTTTTCCTTCCATAGTCCAGCATCTCTGTCACTTAAAATAGTAGCTTTGTAAAAACGTAAAAACCTTTCTCGCACTACCTCATTAAAATGTATCCGTGCTGAGTAATTAAGAGCCATGACTTCCCATGCACCTTTCATTATTACGGGTTCGTTTGGATCATCGTAGCCGCAGTTAAATTTTTGCAGCATGTGGTAATTAAGCTTTCTTGTATAAGGAATGCTGTCTTTATAAGTAGACCGGGGTACTAAAGGTATATCCGGTGCGTCACCACGATTATATTTATTTGCTTCTTCAACAATATCTTCGTAGGTGTACTGTACTTCTTCGTCGTTAGCGCACTTTAGATGTTCAAACATATTATCTCTTACGTCCGGTAACTCTGCCGCCTTTCTTAGCCTTCATTGCCCCTGCCTTAGTACGTGGGTAGGAGGAGTTAGTACTTTCTTTCTTGACCGATAGGTTACCAGGCGCGTTACCCCCTCCCTTAGAGATAGGAGTCTTGTGGTTGACGTGCTTGCCATCGCCCGTAGACACCACACCTTTGGCTTTCAGCGTGTTGCGTGCAGCGTTACGCACAGCTCTATTTTTCTTTTGCTCTGCGGTGCCTTGGTAGTTCGCGTATTCTTTCTTGTAGTTTCGTTTTTTGGTCATGTGTTCCAAACCTCGCTGTGTTAATTTCGGCTATTGATACATTTAGTTCTTGGGCTAATTCTGTTAGTGCGCCCTCCGCTTCCTCACGCCCAGATAAGATACGTCCAACACTCTGTTTAGTACGTAAAGCATCTTGTATTAACTGCATCCCCCATTCGGCTGCACACTCAGGATGTAATACATATCCCCAGGATACTTTTCCCGTCTTTTGTATATAGTCCGTTGGGTTTTCTTGTATTGCTAATTTAGCCACAGCAGGTAATGTGAGATATAAACTTTCTAAATCTAAGTTACCATCCCAAATTACATAGGGTTGTTCGCCTGTAACTTTTCCCCTTCTGCAATTAGGGTAAGTACAATCTAAGCCTCCTTCTACGGTTGAAGGGCGAAGACGTGAGAGGTTTTCGCTGTCATTTTTAAACCCAGCCATTTTTATTTCCTGTTATGTTCACAGCTAGTAACCGGACAGTACGCACACAGTGGCCCATCCACCGCATTCCATACCTCTGTTTCTGCTGCTGTTTCTAAGCGTTCAAGTTCATCATCAAACACCGTAAGGTAAGACTTACGCATATCTGCCGTGTGTTCTTTGCGTATGAATTCGTTGCTCACTACATATACGAGAGCAGACTTAATAGTTTTCACTTCCGGGTAGTATGTGAATGTAGCCCCCGCTAGTAAATCTAGTTGCTTAGTGTCCGCGTACTTAGCATTCTTCCCTGTCTTATAATCTATGAGGTACGCTTTATCTTCATCCACTATTAATAGATCAGCTATGCCTCTCCACCACACATCCTTTGCAAAGTACGTTGTCGGAGAATAGTCTCCGTCTGCCTTAGCAAGACTAAGTTTTATCTCACAGTGTTTCTCCCCCTTAATGTTTTGCAAGGCATCCAAACTCTTTTTTATAAACTTAAACTTAGGGGGGATGGAAGTTCCATCTTTTATGTAGTGCTCGGCTGCCTTATGCACTTGGTTGCCATAGTACATAGCGGAGCTGCCGGTATCTTTGACATCCTTAGCTACCCGCAAGTGGTAGTATTTCTTGGGGCAATTCTTAAACGTGCTGATACTACTGTAGCTCCAGGCTGTCATAGTAATCCCCTCTTAATTAATTCTTTACGGTTGGCTTCGTGTTCGGCTTGAATATCTTTTTTACTTTGGCCCACATACGGGACCGCCAACTTTGCTTTAAGTAGTATTTTCGCAATAGTTCCTTTTCCCGTTCTAAACTCACCCAAGTACCTGCCAAACTTTCCTTTCTCTGTCGTTCTAAGAGAATAGACTTGGTTGATTTTGAGGTTTTCTTTGACGCATTGTTTGGCGAGTAGCCCATGTAATTTCTCCTGTTCATTTCGCGTGCGACATTCGGGAGCATCGACACCAGCAAAACGAATACGTTGGTTACGAAGCCAGCAATCAAAACCCAAATCAATATCGACATCAACTGTATCTCCATCAACTATGTTTAAGATGGTTGCTTTATACAAATACATATTACTTAACCTTCTTTGGTTTACGTGGTGTAACTAAATCGTATTTTACATTTGGCTCACTAACATTAGGAGCATTATAGTGGTAGCGTTTAACAACTTTCCCCCGTGCCAAATAATTTTTAATATCTCTAGCAAGCTGGTCACGTACTGCATCTTTATTTTCGCTCATCTAACTTCCTTGTAATCAATTATCATTTCACAGTGCCCCAGTCATGCTTCTTTGATAGCTCTCTCATTCTAAGTCTTATCTCAGCGGGCGTTGATACTTTCTTCCTGTGCCTCCTAACGCCCTCGGCTTGGCTAGCGGCTCCTTGTTTGCGCCATCTAAACGCATCGATGCTATTGAGCAGTTCTTGCTCGGTGTATTTCCCCGACCACAGACAATTATTTAGCCGCTCACATCGATTAGCTATGAAAGGACGGGTTCCCCCGTACCCAATAAAATCGGGATTACCGTTTTTTTCATCCAAGCATCGTTTTAAGTTTAAAGAAATAAGAAATTCTCGGAACTCCGTAGCGTACCCCCTGTCATCAAGCAACTCAGGTTTCACCTCACTGAGAAACGCACTCAACACTCTCATGATGTGGACATCGAGTGTCCAGCCATGCAACAAGTTTTTGTCCCATATCTGCTGTTCAGTCATCTTCAACTCCCCACACTCGTTCTCGTAATACCGCTTTCTCAAAACGTTGGCAGCTTGGACAATACCAACCCACTCGTTTATTTTCTTCTGTATTTATTATCTCTTCGGCTACCGCCCCACAGTGACACGTTTTTTTACTCATGTAGCTAGGGGAAAGTCTACTCATCAGTGGATACGCACCAAGTTCGCAGGTCTCTCTACCGCGTGTTGCAACCAGATGGTATCAACTGCAGCACTCATTGAAGTTTTTGTAAATGTTTTTTCTATCCCTAACTCACACATCAAAATGCACGCTGCATTAATATAAGCGTTACTAAGTGCAATAGCTTGCGTGAAACTTTCTTCTTCATCAACAACACCTAGCTTGGCTATCCGTGGCAATATCTCTTCCTGCATTATCGTATCAACTATTTTATGCAAGGCTTCTTGCTTACTTGTCATGGTCCACCTCCTAAAATGTGTTAGGCGCGTGCCCTCAAGGGACACGACTAACCGTAGCGTGGCTTATCCGACACATGCGTGGGGGTGGAGAACGAGGAGGAAGAAAGCGTAAACTCCCCCCTATACGTTTTTAAACCGCACCATGTACTGCGGGTGTTATAACCCACCGCCCGCTGGGGTTCCAGCAACCACTGAGCAGTCCCCGTAGGAACGCCCAAAACCCCCTTCACAATCCAGGGGCAAATCTGGTGCCCACAGAGGCCGCACTCTCATGCACTTCTTTACATAGGCCATGCCTTCGTTGACCTCTGCTTCTGGCACTATACACCCAATGGCATCATGGACCGTCATCACTACTTTGTATTTCTTAGCTACACGTAACAGCTGTTCGCCAATAACTATTCGTGCCAAGGCTTGGCAAACATTCTCTATTACTTTACCGCCATATATTCTAGTACCTGTAATAGACTTACCTCTGCGGCTGTCATACGTTGTTTCGGAGGAACCCCCCTCCTCATCTTTTAGTGTCTGTAAATTAGGGTATTTTAAGTACAAACCATTAGGCAACTTTATGCCCGTGGTGCCCTCAACACGCAGTAGTTTATTTTTACCAAAAAGCATTATCTTATCGTCGGGTTCTTTAATGTGCTTTAAACACTCGTTTGCTTTCCGCCACAACTTCGGAATGGCTACGTAAGTATTTCTATACACGTCGATGATGCGTTTACATTCTACCTCGTCCAGTTCTACCCCGAATGTTTTTAGTTGGGCTTGGAAACGCACGCTGCCCATTCCATATCCACATCCGAGGATAGTCGTCTTACCAATGAATCGCTCTTCCTTACTTATGTCTTCGGCTTCCTTTTTGTATATCGAAGCAGCCATTATCTTGTAGACATCTTCGCCCTCTGTAAATGCTGTAAGTAAAGTTTCTTCGTCGGCTAACCACGCCAACATCCTTGCCTCTATTTGGGAAAGGTCACAATCTACAAAGGTATACCCTGTGGGCGCGCAGAGAGCGTACTTTAATTTAGAACCACGGGGTAAGTTCTGCATATTGATCTTGTCTGCACCGCCCCATCTGCCTGTGTGGGCGGCGTAATATCTTAACGGGATAGGCAACAACCCACGCTTTGCAATATCTATAAAACGCTGTGTTCGTTTCTCTTCAAGGGTTGACCTTACACCTAGCCTCGCAGCTACTAGGGCTTGCACTTCGGGGTTGGGGTGTTCCTGTAATTCCTTAAGCCCTTCGTCAGTCTTAGCAAATGCAAATGTTTTTTTACCCGTGCGTAGACTTATTTTAGTAGGTGGTATAATCCCGTAACCTTGGAGTAACTCAGCAAACTGATTATTACTCGTTAGTTGTTTCTTATCGTGCTTTACTTTTTCCATTAGTGCTGTCTTAACATCCAGTACTTCCTGCAGATGTTTCTCCAATATGGCTTCGTCTAACTGTAATGCAGGTTCAGTGAACATGCGTGTGGTTAAATCTATAAGCGCCAAGTCGTGCGGGTGGAAACCCTTGCGGAGTACTTTGTAAAGTTTGTAAGTTAGTGCCACGTCTTGTATGCAATACCCTTTGTACGCTTCTAATTCTTTACGTGAAAAGTCTAACCTGCTTTTCCCAATGGCATCGTGCACCTCTGTGCCTTTGACTCCTAGCTTATAATACTCAGACAAGGCAGCTAAACTATGCCCAACCTCTATGGCATGTATTGCCCTAGACATGGATAAAGTATCCACAATTTTTTTAGGCTTTATGTCGAAGTGCCAGTTAAGTATAGCCATGTCGAACATTGCGTTGTGGGCTACGACAGTGGAGTTTGCCCAATCAAACTGCGCTAAAAATTTAGCGGTTTGTTTTTTGCTTCCAGAAAACCATAGTGGAGCAGCAGCTCTGCTATGATAGTAGCTCCCTGTATCTTTTACAGCTACCCCGATAACCTCAAAGTCCTCATGCCTAACATATTCTTCAGTAGTCAGTTTACTTAAACTGTACGCCTTACTGTAGTAGGTTTCAAAGTCGATAGTTATCACCGACATTCTATGTTATCCAACTGGTCCACTAGCTCATCCAGGTTATGTTCGCATATCACTAAAGGTATCCCTCCAGCTTCTTCAATAGCTGCAAGCTCTCGATCTTGCAGCATGGTTGTTGTATTCTTACCGGCCTTACATTCAATGCCAATGAAGCGTCCCTCATAACAAACAATTACATCTGGCACTCCGCTCCTACCCATACCATAGCTAGCAGGGAAGAAGTAATAAGCACCGTGTTCTTTAAGCAGGGCTACTACTTTGTTCTTAACTTTCTTTTCAGGGGTTAAAGCCATCCAGAAAGGATAGCGCATAGGCTTGACTTTGTAAAGGACATAAAAAACCCCGCACACGGCGGGGTAATATTATACAGATATCAGCTGATATCTATGTTGTTAGGAAGAGGGTTCCTCCCATGTTGAACACGCATCATCTGCTTCACGCTCACGTATTTCTTGTGCTCGTTTGCGTGGGTCTACGTAGTCTTCCTCCTGCTTAAGCAGGTGCTCGTCTAGGTCTGTCATCACTGGGTCACGGCCTGTCATCTGCGTTTTCCTCTTTTAGGCATCGAAAATAAATCTAACAAACTGGTGTGGTCGTAAGTCGCGCCAGTGCGTATTGCTAAACTTATATCCATGTACTGGATTTTGTCGTTTAACTTCGCGGAAGGGCGAACACCAATCATGTACCCATCGGAAGAGATAGACACCACTTCAAACTTTGCAGCGTCCTCGCCTTTGTTAAAGACGACCTCATCGTTTATATTTATTTCTTCACTCATTGTCGTTCTCCTGTATATCTCTAAGGATTAATCGTTTAAGTTGTTTACGTTCTTGGGCCGAACACTTAGTGACTATTTTAATATCAGTAAGCTTCAGCGGATAACTACTGGGTTTCCAGTAGAGTGCAGCAGGGGGATCAGGCACTAATTGATATGCCCATGTCTCCCCCTCCTCATCTTTGTAGTGGAAAAGTAATTCGAGTGGTATCTCCTTACTCATCGTCGTTTTCCTTTTATACCTGATACATGAAACGAGCCGATGAATATTGTCCCGTGTACTATAGGTTTATCAAATTCTATAGGGTACTTGGCATCATTTGCCCCCGGCACCATATACAACTGGATGCTGTAACAACCGAAACGCCCACCTTTCCCTTTTGCTAAATCGTCTAAATGGCTTTCCCAAAGGTCTCCATAAGAAGAGAGCGTCCAATCAATGATTTCCTGCATCACTCTATGGGGGTCCGGGTAGGCTCTCCAGCAACAAAAATTTGTCCCATAAAAATGGAAACCATTTTCAGATTGCTTATGGATATCCTTGTCACCATCCAGCTCTAAAATATCCTTACTCGTCTTGGATTTATCCCACTGCACTCGCATACCGTACTTGCTAGATTTCCTATTTTTTCTATAGGTTGCTGTGTCATACAGTCGGTCATTCTTTAAAACATAATTACCTTCGTGCTCAATCGCGTCTTTTTCTTTTACTTCACCCATCGTCGTTCTCCTCGGCAAGAATATCCTGCCATCGTTGTTGGTTGATTGCTGTTTGTTTTACAATATGCGAGTCGTCCCGCTCTACGTGCGCGGTGAGAACCTTACGTATTTCCACAGAGAAGTTAGTAAACTCTTTGAAGTACTCCACCACCTGCTTTGGTAGGCGGATAGTGGTTAAAACCATAGCGGGCTTAACCCCTTTACCTCTCTGCACCGTTCTTAGCTTCTTATGCTTCCCCATTGGTTGCCTCCTCGGATAAATAGAATTTACCTTCAGCTGCTTTGAAACCTACCCCTTCAACAAACGAACCCGCTTCAGAAAGTTTTAGCAGTCCTAACGCCTGCCGCATACGCTCGCTTAAGTCAGGGGTGGCTATGGCAACTGCTTTAACACCCTCACTTTTCTGCACCACGTACCCCTCGGCAGTAGCAACCGCCCACATTCCAACGGGCGCTGTAGACTGGTTATGCATAGCCTCTGCTAGAGTATAGTTAGTGGTGGAGTCAACCAGGCTGCTACATAACTCAGGTCGTCCTAGTTGAGCAACTGCATCGGCAAGTACAGGCGACGTAATATTACTTTTGATAAACGCCAAAATTGCCAACGCGTCGCGCTCCATTGTCGTTTTTAGACTGTGTTTATCTTTACGCATCCTGCGCTTGATATCTTCCCCTGCCTCGTGCACTTTTTCTCTCGGGGTCTCGCTGAAGAAATACTTCTTGAATAACTTCTTAGCCGAAGCTAAGGAAGTAGTGTGCCGATAGTTTCTATTATGGGTGTCTCTCTCCACCCTTAGATTCTGGAAATCCAAGCGGCACGAATTGGAGCGCAACTGTATCTCCCCTAGTGGCGTGTTGGTTTTGTCCATCACCACCACATTTTTAAAGTAATAAGCACCATCCCCCCTGTTGGGCCAACCTGTAATCTGAAGGACGCAATAGTTAAAGTGCGGGTGAGTTTTGGCTACCCTTTCCACAAACAGGGTGAGCCGCGCTTCGGGGCGGTCGTCCCACAACGTACTACCTGCTAGCGTAGCCACAGTGTAAGTAGACAGCCCCAGGCGCGGGCTTGCCCTTACATTAGCGGGCATGTTTGTTACTGGCTGCATCTCCTGAGCAATAACATGCTCCTGCAGTTCTTTTACTCGCCAACCTGTATAAAGTAATTCCATTTCGTTCTCCTACCAATCAAAGTTATCAATTATAGAATCCACTACTTGCTTAGTTTCAGCGCGTATGTGGGATGAGTCTTTAAACATATCTTTATCTTTGCCACGCATCACATCCTCAAGCTGTTGGCGTGCTTTCTCTACCTTCGGGTCTTGCGTCAAGTTAGTGTGCTTCAACAGTTCACACAGCTCTAACGGATTACTCACAAATGAGTCATGCCACCGCTTCTTGTCATCTTGTTCTTCATCGCCCGTGTCCGTACACTTTTTACTGATGTCCTCTAATTGCTCGTGCAATCGCTTCTCGTTCTCTCGCATCCCTTCGGCCACGCGCCTGTCTACTTCCAGATCGCATGATGCCCGTACCTCGGCTAACTCCTGCTCGGGTAGGTCTATGCAGATATGCCCGCTCTCAGGCACAGGTGAAACCGTAAGACTCCACGCGAACTTCGACATCACCTCATGCACTGGGGGGTAGTCCTGTTCATTGAATATGTCAGCGCGATAATGACGTGCTGTCTCTCTATGACTTAGGTACTTCACACGGAACACATCGGTGAGCGCCCAAAAGTTAATGCGCTTGGGGTTCTCCCAATCCTTGTAAGGTAGGAACAAACTGGTCGGACACAGGCGGAAACCGCGCTCGTCGAACGGAACCGTCTTGCGGCTATGCGCTAGCCTTGCATTGGCTGCGTACTTCTGGATGTCCTGATGTCCGGTTGAACCCACCATCAGGTTATCGTATAGCCGTATGGCTTTCGGGTCGGCGTGCTTACTTGCTGCTACCTCCTTCTCAAGCTGCTTGTTACGTTTGCTTGCTCCCCAAACACTAATGTTCAGGCGTATCAGTACTGCACTGTTGGCTATTACACTCATTCTCGTTCTCCTAGATATCAGCTGATATCTGTTAATTAATGTTTATCGTTTTGCCCACTGGGGCGGTTATCTTCTCGTCGTTAACTATTGCCCATAGCAGGGGCGCGGTCCATTTACCCCAGTTATGTATTTCTCCATCGGTCAGCATGATGATGCACTCAGGCTTTATCTTCTTTGCCTTTAGGTACTCGGCCACGCAACCGGGGTCGGTGCCACCACCTCCATATAGGCGCTTAAGTTCATGCGGATTCTTGAGCTGATCACTGGTGTAGACTTCATGCCGCTCTACTGCCCCGTCCCAATCAATGAGATGAATAGTATCTATCCGCATCAAGGTAGCGATTGAGGACATCTCACTGGTCACTTTCTCTAAGCGGTTATTCCACGACATAGACCCTGAAGTATCCCTAGCAAAAACAATCTCGCGTATGCTATTACCTTCTAGCGTAGGCATAATAATGTCTTGGTGCAGGTATCTCCTGTTCGGTCTACGCCATGTACTGCGTTCCTTACGTTGGCAGGTTGAGTTCATAAATATCCTGAGCTGTTGCCGCCAGTTGATCTGCGGTTTAACTAGCTCACCCAAGCCGAGTACATCCTTCAACCCTCCGGCTCCCACTTTCTTTGATGCGTGAATGCCCTGCCTGATGGCTTGCTTTACATCATCGCCTAGCTTGGTTTGCTCCTCGTCGGATAGCTCGGCCGCACCTTCCCAATCGTGCTCGTCAAAGCCACCGCCGCCTTCACCCTCACCTTCACCCGCACCGCCAGACCCTTTCTCATCTTTCTTGTCCTGCACCAGTTGGTAAAAGATGCGCTTAATAGTCCATCCGTGATACTTCGGGTCATGCAAGCCAATCACTTTACCGTCGTGGCCCCGTGGCATCTCCACCAACTTACCGTTGGGGTCAGCGGTTAAGAGCCGGTCGTTTATCCAGTAATCACAAGCTGCGTTGGTTAGTTGTGGGTCTATCTTGTGCAGGCTTGCGTATATCGTAAGGTGCCTGCCTGCCATGTGCATGGGTTCGTGAGCAATAATAAACGCTCGCCCTTTGGGGTTAGCTACCACCTCAAATAGAAAGTTCAGGTTGAACCATTGGGAACGCCCGTTAGTGCAAGCGGTCGGCATGTCCTCGGTGAAGATTGTGTCACCTAGCATCATAATGCCGCGCAACAAACCAAACTCCTCGGACCGCATTAGTCCTATCTTCATAGCCTTAAATAATCTTTCCCGTTTCATAACAAGTCCTCATTGTCAGCGGCCCATTTAGCAAACTCTCGATTAGCGAACGCGATCTTCTTCTTAGTTAAGTGTCGTGCTAATGAGACACCGAAGATGATCTGCCACTCTTCTTCCAGTCGGCGCAGGTAGTGCATGATGTTGGTTAGGTTATCCGTTTCCACATACTCAAGCAGGCCGAACGTCAACACGGCCCTAGCCCCAGGTTCAGCCGGTACGACCGCCGTTGTGGGTGCTTCAGTAATGGATTTAAAGCTCGGCAAGCTATCCTGAAAACGAATGAACGAGATGATGCTCTCCGCAGCAGGCGCACCGATGGCACCCGCTAGCCCTGCCATCAAAGTATCCGCGTCAAACAAATGACGTTGGAGAATAACCCTGCTTGCCATTTCTAAGGTACGTGGAGAGACCACGTTGTTCTGAGGTTCTGCAGGATTGAAGTTGAACTCATTCAGTTCGCCATCCATGTAAGACGCTAGGCAGTACTTGTATCTGTCTACCCATGCCATGACCACAGTAGCTATGCCGTTGTTTTGCGCCCATCGAATCCACTGTTCGGCATTGGGTTTGTAGACTGTCAGCGGAATAACACGTTGGCGTGTATGTTGCTGTAGTGAA
>Ga0209501_10005386_pt1 | contig 11835 bp, 5 predicted proteins | sample ArcticOcean_MG_C_4_FD_187434 | JGI IMG/M metagenome (GOLD analysis project Ga0209501, IMG submission 187434) | Marine microbial communities from western Arctic Ocean - ArcticOcean_MG_CB4_134 (SPAdes) (version 2) | ecosystem: Environmental > Aquatic > Marine > Oceanic | place: Arctic Ocean...
AAAGTACCATTCATTTTCCTTCAAGGAGACAGACAATGCGCAAAGTCGCAACTTTGGCAGCGCTAGCAATTATGGTGACCGCGACCGCGTCGTGGGCCCATTTCGGCGATATTCTCTTCGCCGTGCAGTTCCCCGATGAGAACATTCCCACTGTCGACGGTAATCTCGACGATTGGGAGGTGGTTTCCATCGAGCCCTACACAGTCGGCAACGACCAGTATGGCGATTCGTTCCTCGGCAGCCCCGTCGGCGAAATCGACGTCAGCGATCTGAGCTTGCGCCAGGTCGTGGGCTGGAATGACAGTAATGACATTCTTTACATTGCGGCTGAGGTTTTCGACAATGTACACAATTCCGACCGCGAAGATCCGGCCCAGTTCTGGGCCGACGACGCCTGGGAAGTTTACATTGCACCGTCGCACCCCGAGGACGATGGCGGCGGTCCGGCCGGTCCCGGCGAAGGTGGTATCGTCAAGCAGTCGGTAAACTTGGCTCTGCCCCCCGTGGGCGGTAACTACGGTAATATGAACCCCGACTTCGAGTGGCGTTCCGATCCCTTCGGTCCCACCTGGGGCGTGGCCTGGACTTTCGAAGGCGAAGAATTCGGCGAGAGCACGTATTTCTACGAGATGTGGATCCAACCCGCCGACTTCATTCCCGATGACGGCGATCTCGACGCGGTTGAATTTACCGATCTGGAAGAGGGCCTGACCATCGCCATGAGCTGGACCTTTGGCGACTTTGATGAGCCCGGCACCGATTACCAGGGTTTCTGGTCGATCTCGCCGCAGAGCTGCTGCCGCGCCGACAATGACATGATCATGGCCGAGCTCGACGAGAGCATCGACTGGGGTGAACAGATGACGGCTGTCGAGTCCAATACCTGGGGTCGCATCAAGGCCGAGTTCAGCGAGTAAGCACGAGTATCTTGGGATGAGGTTTTAATTGACTCATCTAAAATAAAAAGGCGATGGACTCTTTGCAGTCCATCGCCTTTTTTAGTACTATACGTAGTCCGAATAAATGTCAAACGTCCAATTTGTTTTTTTCATTGAGGAAGAATCGCCATGAATACATCGCGCTATTTCCTGTTCAAAGCGGTTGTGATAGGCTGGCTTTTGACGGTGTCGGCCGCTGTCGCGCAGGAGGATGTCGGTACCCGTCTGGGCGTACAGAGGGGGGGTCGAGTCACTTTTGAACCTATGGGAGCGGGCGTGCTCATCGACGCCTTGGATCCGTCGCTAAGGAAATGGTACATCCCCCAGGAACTCTACAACGAATACTCCTGGCGCCAGTGGGAGTATTCCAATTACGCGCGCGACCCTTACCAGCGCTATGTCGGCGTCAGTTTGGAAGGCGATTATTTTTACGATTCTTTTGGCAATTTTGTCAACCACGGCTGGCTCATCTTCAACAATGTGCAATCGCAACCGTTGCAGCGGGGCAACCAACTCTTCAAAGATAGCCGTTTCAACTCGTTCTTTAATAGCGTGGTGATTTCTTCCGACTCTAAGGGCCAGTATTTCTACGCCCTGACTATTGGCAACGGCATCCGTACCACGCTAACGCCTATGACGTTCTCTAAGCCAGATTTCGACGGCGTGCAGTTTGACCTGGCCACCGACAGATACATGCTCACCTTCCTTTATTCGCGTTTGAGCGAGTCGGGCGGCAGCCAGACTTTTTCTGAGGGCATCAATCGCACCAATAACACTACATTAATGGGTGGTCGCACCACCGCGCAGGTGGGCGATTTTGCGACCGTGGGTTTTAACTTCGTCAACGCCCACCAGTCCAATACACTCACCGACGGTTTCGGCGGCAACCCGCTCACCGGCGAATTGACTGTGGATCAGAAGGTCGAGGCGATATCGTGGATCGAAGTCCAACTCAGCGACGATTCACCCGAAGACGGCGTTGGCGGTGCCGCTTTTTTTCCGGCCGGTTCGGACATTATTATCTCCTATCTGGACGGAACCAAGGTGCGCGGCAAGGAACTCGGCTTTGAGCCCATTGTCTCGGGCGGTTTTCCCCAAGAAGGTTTTATCTCGGCCGACGGCAACGAGCAGATCACCCTGCGCTACGATTTCGACAGCGCCGATTATTTGCTCTCCGCGCCCCAGGACAAGACCCAGATTCGCGAGGTCAAGTTCGAAGTAGTTCTGGGCAATGACTATCTAGTGCATGCCACATCGAACCGGCAGCTGGGCCGCAGCGACGATCCGGTCTTTCTCATGGTCGCTCAGGCCGAAGGCAACGTCAAGGACAATACCAATCTCAAGGTGGTTTCCTTCGACTACGGTCTGCCCACCGCCACTCAGATTTTCGGTTTCACCGTCGAATTCCAGGATGTCAAGGGGTTTAATATGTATGGCGAATTCGACAATAGCCGCGTCTATCGCAAATACCCCTATCCCAGTAACGACCAGGGCAATACCGACCACAAGACCACGTCGGGTATTGACGATCAGACATCGGCCAATGCGTGGATGGTCAACCTGACCAAGAACACCTACCCCTACTACCTTTTTGGTGAGGCGTTTAGCATGGACCCGGACTACGCCACCAGTGTTTATGTGACCGCGCAGGATGGTTTCGTCGATTACAATTCCGGTTATTTCGAAAATCGTACGCCCGAAAATATCGAGCGCTTCATTGTCGAATTGGTCGAGGACAACGACGATCAGGACCGCGTTCCCGACTGGGGTCGCAACGATGCGCTGGCCACCGATTTCACCGTCTTTCCGGGTTGGGACGAGAACAACGACTTTATCCCCGACTTTAACCAAAACGACAACGGCCGCGTTATCAACCTGATTCCCGACTACGATGAGCCGTTCTTGCGTCAGAGAGTCGACCGTCCCGAGTTTCTCTACGGCATCGACACCAATAACAATACCTGGGTCGATCGTTTTGAAAACGATCTGCGCCCCGATTTTCCCTACCGTCGTGGCCACGAGGGTTTTAACCTGTATACAGGTGCTTATCTGGCCCCGCAGGTGCGCCTCACTGTGGGGTTCATGCGCGAGAAAGTCATCTCTACGGATCAGCGCAACTACACCAGCTATGCTATGCTGGTGGCGGATCTCAACCACGCTCGCTGGGGCAAACTCAAGGCTATGGAAGTGGTCAAGAGTATAAAGGATGACATCGCCGATGACCTGCTGCAGTGGGACAATAGCAATACCTTGCGCACTGACCGAAATGTGGAAGTGCAGGACCCGCTCTTGGGCCGTGACACTTTCTATAACTCCCTATACATCGGTCACGATTGGAGCCCGGTGGAGGATCTGGCCTTGAAGAACGCGATCAAACACGATTTGTGGCACCAGCGCATGGATCGAGGCGAGCGTTCCCTCTTTGGTTTGGGGTCCGACGAATTCTTCTTTGGTATCCTCAATAAAGCAGAATATCTCTACCGCTGGGGCGGCGTGCGCATTTCGCCGCGTTGGAAGAGCGAATATCGCAGGCAGAGCTACGACTTGTTCACGGCGAAGGATCGCGAAGAATTGACTGAGATTTTTGGCACCATAGTCGATATACCGGTGCTGACGCGCACCACGCTCACCACCGGTGTCGAATACGTCATCTTTAAGGACATTGAGCAAGACACCAACAATTTCAAGTCTTTCATCAGCGCCGGTCAGATCTCCAACGTTTCTGACTATCAGGGTTATCGTCTGACTACTCAGGTAGGTATGAAGTTTGACGTGCGCGACTTTGAGGATCCCAGCCTCAAGACCAAGACCGTGACCGAAGGTTTTATTACGGTATATGCGGGGCTAGGCAATTAGGACAGACAATAATGAGCGAGCGCTGGGTCGCCGCCCTGCTGTGGGTCGCCGCCCTGGGCTTGCGTTGTCTCTACATTTTTCAGAGTGACGCCAGTCCTTTCTTCGACTTTCCTCTGGTCGATGCCAAAACCTATACCGACACCGCCGCGCACATGGCGGCGCAAGGCGAATGGGGCGGCGGCGACAAACCATTTTGGCAACCCCCGCTCTATCCTTATTTCCTTGGCCTGATCTACGCCCTTTCCGAACCCGGTTATTACATCCCCCGTCTTGTACAGGCCGCTCTCGGCGCTTTTAATTGTCTGCTGGTCTACTTCGTGGGGCGTCGCGTCTTTTCCCATTCTATCGGTTTGGCCGCCGGCGCACTGGCCGCCCTCTACGGCCCGTTTATTTTTTTTGACGCCGAATTTTTGCCCCCCGCACTGGCTCTTTGTTTCGATCTGCTACTGCTGCTGGCCTTGCCGTGGGCAGTGCGCGGTGGCCACGGCCGCTTGCTGCTGACCGGGTTCCTATTTGGCCTGGCTGCGCTGTGCATAGCCAATATTCTGCTCTTTCTGCCTTGTGCCGCCGCCTGGGTCTATTGGCAGAAACGGGATCTGGATGGGCCGCGGCGTTTGCTGGCGCTACTGCCGCTTTTACTGGGTGTGGCTCTAGCCATTGCACCGGTCACAGGGCGCAATTATTTGCGCGGGGACTGGGTGCTGATATCGTCTAATGCCGGTATCAATTTCTATATTGGCAACAACGCCGACTACGACAATACCGTGCGTATGCAACCCGGTCCGGCCTGGCGCGCTCTGGTCACCCGCCCGCGTCTAGAAGCTGATGCCACCCAGCCCTCGCAACAATCGCTTTTCTTTTTTGGCCAGGCGTGGCAATTTATGCGGTCCCAGCCCGGTGCTTATCTGCGCCTATTGCTGCACAAGGTCTATTTGCTGGGCCATGGCAATGAGATCGGTCGCAACCAAGATCTCTACTTCGCGCGCCAGTATTCGCCGCTGCTGGCGGCGTTGCTGTGGAAGTCCGTTGTCGCCTTTCCCTTTGGCGTGCTGGCGCCGCTAGCACTGGTCGGCATTGTTTTGCTGTGCCGACGGGGGCGCTGGCGCGAGCCTGGTCCTGCCCTACTTCTGCTCTTTTTGGGCACTTATGCTCTATCCATCGTCCTCTTCTTTGTTACGGCGCGTTACCGGTTGCCCTTGGTTCCCGTTTTGTTGCTCTTTGCAGTTTTTGCAGTGCGGGAAGCCTGGGGACTGTTGCAGGAGGGCCGCCGCGCCCTGGTGTCCGGCCTAGGCGCGGCCGTTGTGGTCTTGCTAGTTCTAAATAATCGAGGACTGGAAGCCATGAATATGGCGGGGGATGCCGATACCCAGCACCGCTTGGGTTTTGTCTTCCAGCAGAAGGGGTTAGAGGCCAATGCCATTGACGCTTACCAGCGCGCCCTGGTCCTCGACCCCAGTATTCAGGAGGCGCGTTTTAACCTGGGCTCCCTCTATGCTTTGCGCGGCGATTACAGGCGCGCTGAGATAGAATACCGGGCGTTCATTGCCCGCCATCCCGAACACGGCGAAGCGCCGTACGCCCTGGCTAATGTCTTGTTGGATATGCGGCGTTATGTGTTGGCCGCCGAACTCTACGAAAAGTTGCTCGATAAGCCGTCGGGCATCGAGCAAAGCGAAATAGGTCTGCGCCTAGCCCATGCCCGTTTGCAATTGGGGCAGCCCCAGGCGGCGGAGGCAACCTATCGCCGTTTGTTGCGCTCTCGTCCCGATTTGCTGCAGGTGCGTTTTATGTTGGGGAAACTCTATGAATCGCAGGCCAACAACGCGGCGGCCGCACAAGAATATGAGCAAGTTCTGCGCCGCGATCCGAGTCTTACCGAAGTGCGCTATCGTCTGGCCTATGTATTATTTCAGCAAGAGCGGCCTGCCGAGGCCGAGGCACATCTACACCAGCTTATAAAGCAGGAGCCGCATTCGATCGAGGCGCGCTGGCTTTTGGCTAAGCAGTACGTGGCGGAGCACAAGGGGGCTGAGGCGCTGGAGCAGGTCGAGGCGATTCTGGTCATCGAACCCGCTCACGTGCAGGCCAACCGCATGGCGGGCCATTTGCACGTGATAAGGGGCGATACGTTGACCGGGACGCACCAACTGGAATTGTTCAAGAAGCTGCACGTCGAAGAGCGCAGCAAAGAGATTCAGGAACAATTACTCGACAAGTGGCGCAAAGATCTGGGTGGTGCTCAATAAGCCACGGCGATGGTGCGCAGGCGCTGACTGTCGCGGGCATCGCCCTCGACCGAGACGCGCAGTAAGTAGATGCCCGGGGGCACTATGCCACCGCCGCTATCGCGTCCGTCCCATCCCAAGCTAGGGATCGCGTTTAAGTCGTAGTGGCCGCTCAAGGTCTGGCCCTGGTAGAGACTGCTGACCAGACGTCCCGAGAGATCGTAAACTTGCACGCTGACGTCGGCTTCGCTGGTGATGGCTAGGACGTCGAATTCGACCTGCAGGCGGTCGTTGACGCCGTCGCCGTTGGGCGTGAAAGGGTTGGGTGCGGCGTTGAGTGAACCCACCAGACTACCCCGGGTGATGCTCGGACTTAACACGGTGATGCCCGAAGCGGTGGACAGGTCGTCCTCGCCGAGTACGGTGGCGTTGCCCGACGTAATACGTTGGACGGAGCCCACCTCGGTGGACAGGCTGGCCCGACCATCGTAGAGTGTGCTGAAGAGTAGGACCCGATTGCGGAAGAAGACTTTTAGCAGCCGGTCGCCACCGTCGCTGGGGCGCGATATTTGGGGAAATTTCACCACAAAATTGCGCGGCGTGATCTCCTGTACAACAAAGGTGTCGCCCGCAGCCGAAACACTGGCATAGGGCAGAGACTGTACGCTGCCGTCGGCCAATTGTACGGCTGGCTGGCCGTCGGCGTCGGTGACGACTTCTAATCCGAGCTCACTTTCGGCCAGGATGGTCTCGTCGGCCCCGCCGATGACCTGAATCTTGTCGATGCCCAGCACCTGGGTGGGCGTGGCGATGGAGAAGGTGTCGAAGCCTTTGACGCCCTCAATACTCATTAGTGCGCGCACGGCGTAGACGAAGTTGATGACGTCGAAGGCCTCGACTTCGCGCGGATAGATTTCGGCTACGAGGTCGTCGGCGATGGGCGGCGTCAGGAATTCCAATGACAGCTGGTCGATCATTTTGGTGGCGTTAATCGAGCTGTTGACAAACTCCACGGAAAATTGGATATAACGCCGCGGACCGGGCGAGAGAATGGGCGAATTATTGCTCGTATAGGGCGCCGACCAGGGGCTCCAATTGACCAGGTCTTCTTCGATATCTCCCTTTTCCCAGACTTTAGGCGGATTGGCTTCCAAATTGGGGACGAGATTGAGGTATTCATCCCGCTCTAGCTGCTCGCCGATATTGACCAGGGAAGTGAATTGCTGGGTGTCGCTGACGCGTTCTACATTCCTGCGCTTGTAGAGCAGGGGGGTGGCGTCGTTGCCCGAGCGCGTGCGGATGAGGATCTGGGCGCCGCTGGCGTTGGCCTGCTGAGTTAGACTGATGAGGCGTTCCTTCCAGCTTATATTGCCCCAGGTACTCGGTCCCCCCAGGTCGTAGACATGGGAAATGTAGCGGCTCTGAGCTAGGAATCCTTGGCCGAAGACTTCGAATTCGTCGATTTCATAAGGAAAGGAAGAAATGGATTTAAGGCGCAAGAAGCGGATTAGCCGCGGTGGCCGAATTGGTATATCGACGATGGCATCTTCGTTGCTGGTATTGCGCTTGAGAACTTTATAGTCGTCGAGTTGGGGTACCAGGCGACCGACGCCGTCGAGTACCAGGTTCTGCCCATCGTGGACCAGGAATTCGTATTGGCGCAGAAAGTCGTTCTGGAAGGGGTATTGCGGCGCGTTCTGTACGGTGTTGCGCGGGTAGAAGCGAACGCGGTTGATGCCGACGGGGCTGCCTAGGTCGAGGACAATAAAAGTGCCCAGCGCCCCCAAAACGCCTTTGCGTTGGAAGGCGTCCTCGGCGCCGTCGGGCTGGATCAGTTCGAAGAGTGCCGCCTCCAAGTCCGAGGAGGAGACGTCTTGAATGGCTGGGGCGGTGATCCTGCCATTCCAATTGGGAGACAGGTGGGCGACGTTTTCGCCCCGGGCCACATTAGCTGGCCCCAAAGAGATGGGCAACACGGATGGATTGCTGGTGCCCAACGGCAGGCGTATAATCTCTTCCTGCACTTCCGGATCTTCATCTTCTTGCAAAGTGTTTGAGGTTTTGGCGACGCGCTTGCCGGTGAGGCGGCCCGGCCGCTGGGTCTGCTGGCCGGTGGTGCGGTCGCGGCAGAGGACGCGCCAGCACTGTTCCTTGCGGGTGGAGATGCCACCGGGCAGGTATGCAATATCGCAGTCGCCCCATTCTTCGGTGACGGCCACGGTCGATTCGAAGATGCGGTCTTCCTCGTTGCATTTGAGATTCTCGTCGCCGCCGTCGGCACTTATAATCTCGTCCTCGGTCAATTCTGGACGGATCGGGTCGATGGCCTCTCCGATTTGCTGCAGCACCAGGCTGAAGTCGACCTCTGGTTGGAGACGGATGAGCACCAGAGAGACAACCCCCTGAACGGACGGGTCTATCTGGGTTATGCCGTCGATGGGAGTGATCGCGTCGACGATCATCTGGTTGACTAGATTCAGATGGTCTCCGAGGATTTCAGGCGCTACTTCTGCAGCGGTCTTGACCAGAATAAAGGGGGCCACTTGCTCCATATTGTCCAGGCTGATGAGGTTGCCCGGAGTATTGCCTTCTTCGGTAAAATCTTTGGTCACTACGTATTCGGGAATGATGGGCAGCACATTGGAATTTATGACTTCACCTGTCCAGGATACGTTGCCGTTGAGACCGACGCGCAAGGTATCCAGCGCCGCTGCCCGGTTCGGCAAGAATAGGAGGCAGAGGCCCAAAAGGACGATGATAGAGGATGTTCGGCGTATGGAGGGAGCTACCATAATTTTTCTCCTGAATACAAACGGGTCAATGCTGTCGCAGACAGCCGGATACCAGAAATTGGGGAAAAGACATATGATAAATTAATATTGAAGTGTCAAGTTTCAAAGCATATTATTATAGGTAATAAATGCTTGCGGCACCATCGCCGCCTCGGGGGAGCCGAGATGTGAGAGATTTGTCTAACAAAGAAACGGCCTATGAAAGCCCTGCTCATCCTCATTGTGCTGTTGGTCGGCAGCAAAGTAGATGCATTTAATGTATATCGCATCGGCGGCGACACCGGTACCAGTTGGTCCCAGCCATTGTCGTTTGAGCCAGGCGAGTACGAGGACGTGGGGCCGGATGGCGTTGTGAATCGTCGCATTGCTCTGGCGACCCAGAGGAGTTTCGCCACTTGGCGCGATACCCTGAGTGCATTGATTGACAGCACCGGAGGGCAGTGGCTGCGTCCCTTATTTCTTCCCGACACGCTGAATCTGGCGCAGGACGGGGTGCGCGACCGCCTTAGGCGCGGCACTACCAGCAATATAATCACTAGCGGCGACTGTTATAACGTTACCCCGCAGGTGATCAGGATTCGTCCGATGTTCGACGGCGATCCGAACACGGCCGCTTTTTTTCAAGCTTTTAATACCGAGGACGCAGATTCCAGGGTCGGTTTTTACGTCCAGAATTCCATTATCGATCTGGGCATAGACTATCCCATCAACCGAGTGCGTTTTTTTCCGCGTCTGGGCACGAGCAATCCCAAGATCGGCGAAGTTCTCGACAATGTAGCCGCACCCAAATTGGCCAAGGAGAACCTGCAAGAGGAGGACTTCTCCGAAAATTTTCTGCCCTGGTTTGAGGTTGCCGCCGCCAATAGCATTCACAATTTTGCCCCTAATTGCTATTTGTCAACAGCCGAATCGCCCTGGTTTAGCCATGTTAATCGGGGATCTTTTGACCCGCCTACTGATGCGCGTTTTACCAGATTGCGCAAGGACACCGAAAATCAGGACGTGGTGGTGGACATCCGTTTTCCGCTGCAGCAGTTCCAATGGATCGGCATCCGGCCGGTGGGGCCGATCAAGAATTGGGAAATCGCCGAGTTCCAGGTTTTCGGCGAAGGGTATGTACCGCGCATGGTCTACACCACGACGGTGTTGGACATGGGTGCCCCTATGGCCTGGGGCAAACTGCGCTGGAAGGGCGACCGCGATGAAGAGGCCCAAGTTTACATTCGCACGCGCACGGGTAGTGATCACGACCCCAATCTATACTGGCTTCCCTCCACCATCCCCGGCGAGTTTAAAGAGCTGGATCGCCAGCAATTTGAGCGCGCCAACATCCAAACGCGTTTTACCACGCTGGACCGAGACCATTGGAGTTTCTGGTCGTCGCCCTATCCCTGGAATGCCGGTGTGGCCGACACCACTTTGACGGCGACGGCCTGGCAAGATGGCACGCCGATTTTATCGCCGGGTCCCTCGCGTTATATACAGGTACAGATCATCGTCCTTTCTACCCGGGACCAGACGGCGCGGCTGCGCGACCTGGAGCTGCAGTTTTCCGAACCGGCCGCTATCGACGTAGTGGGCGAAGTGTGGCCACTGGATGTGCCGCGCACCGCCAGTACGACGTTCACTTATAGCGTGCGCCCCACTTTAGATACAGCTGAGCAGGGTTTTGATCGCCTCGAGATCTTCACCCTGACGCGAGCAGATGCGGTGCATTCGGTGCGGCTAGACGGAGTGGAAATGATCGACTCGTTTGCGCCGCAATTCTTTGAGGACCGGTTGGTGATCAGTTTCCCGCGGCTACAGGGCCCGGATGACACTTTTAAGCTGATTGAGGTAAAATTCGATGCCCATGTGGTGCGCTACGGCACCGAGTTTACCGGCTGGGTCTACGACAGCCAAGCTGAAGGGGTGAAACAATTGATCGGCGCCGGCAACGCCACCTTGGAATTTCCGGGCAATGCCCTGGGGGTGCGCACCGAGGGGCTGGGCGCTAAGCTTTTGACCGAGGTTGAGGTTTTGCCCAATCCATTTACACCCAACGGCGACGAGGTTAATGACAAAGTGCGTTTTGTCTTTCAGATACATGAGGTGTCGACACCGCGTCAGTTGCAGGTGAATATTTTTGATTTGTCGGGTCGTTTGGTGCGGCGTCTAGAAAATCAGGAGGCGATGCGGGGGCTGGTAGGGGATCGTCCGGGCGATCCGCGTTGGGATGGGACGGATGCGGTCGGCGACCTAGTGGCGCCAGGATTATACTTGTACCAGGTGTCGCTGGAGACGGACGAGGGTGCCGAGGAAGCCACTGGCACCATCGCCGTTGCCTATTAAGGCCCCCTTGGCTGGCTTTTTGCGTCTGCGCTGCAGAATCTTCCTGTGTATTGTTCCGTTTACTTTTCTGCTCTGCACTTGTGCTCCAGACGGTATGCCCGCCGATATGGTACTGGTGGCAGCCGGTCCGTTTCGCATGGGCCTGAACGACGCGCGGGTCGATGCGGATGAGCGCCGCGTACACATTGTTGAACTCAGCGATTTCTACATCGACAAATACGAAGTCACCAACGCTCAATTTGCCCAATTTATCGAAGCTACCGGTTACGTCACCCGGGCCGAAGAGGAGGGGGCCGAGGAGCGTGAGGACGGTATCAGTTGGCGTTATCCAGAAGGGCGACAGGTGGATATGTCGGGGCGTCGAGAGCACCCGGTGGTATATGTGAGTTGGTACGACGCGCGGGCGTACTGCGCCTGGCGTGGCAAGCGTTTGCCGAGTGAAGCTGAGTGGGAGAAGAGTGCGCGCGGTATGGATGGGCGCCTTTTTCCTTGGGGCAAGACGTTTGCTGCGGGGCGTGCCAATGTTTGGGGGGAGGAAGATGGTTTTGCGTCGACGGCGCCGGTGGGGCAGTTTGCTCTGGGAGGGAGTCCCTATGGGGTGGATGATATGGCGGGCAATGTATGGGAGTGGTGTGAGGATTGGTACGGGGAGGAGTATTATTCGGGGCGGCCGGAGGTGGATCCGCAGGGGTC
>Ga0209501_10005397_pt1 | contig 11823 bp, 8 predicted proteins | sample ArcticOcean_MG_C_4_FD_187434 | JGI IMG/M metagenome (GOLD analysis project Ga0209501, IMG submission 187434) | Marine microbial communities from western Arctic Ocean - ArcticOcean_MG_CB4_134 (SPAdes) (version 2) | ecosystem: Environmental > Aquatic > Marine > Oceanic | place: Arctic Ocean...
TAAGCTTAAAAATTTATTTACAGCAATACCTCAATTGAACAATCTTCTTAAGTAACTCAAAATTTTTCTTCTCACTCAAAAAAAAACGGCGATGATTTTTCATCGCCGTTTTCTACATTACTGAAATCAATCAGTAACTAGAACTGCCATAATGCTCTGGCATAGATTCTTCGACCGCGGGGATCAAATACCGTTGCATCATAGTTCAAACCACCAACTTCACGGTAGGGAAGATCCTCATCAAACAAGTCGAGAACACCGAAGGTAAAGATCGTGTTACCCAGATTGCTGTTGCCCCAATCATGAGCATAGCGATACTGCACGTCCCAAGTACTATAGCTGTCTATAGACTTTCTTAGCAAAGATCTCACTAAGTCATTACCTAACTCATAAGCATAATCATGAACCAGGTCTGTATAGGAACCGATATGACGGTTGATTAGAGTTACTCCATGTGCTTCGCGGCTCCATGAGAAGGTAATATTACCTTTATTGTCCGGCAAAGACCGAAGATGTATGCTATTACCTGTGGTGCCCGCGCCATCGAATATACCAGTATCCATCAATCCCAATTCCAGACCAGGGACATTAAGCAACTTGTACTGTCGTACGTGAGTATAATCAGCGCCGATACGGAATCTGCCCCAATCATTATCCCATGTATAACCAAGTTTAACGTCCACACCATCTGCTTCAATCTGGCCCGCATTAATCGCTGCAAGAGTCAAAGTAATTAGGTTAGCGCTTTCGCTGCGAAATACTCGGCTAATACCAACACCATGAGTGGTGTCCGTATAGAGAGTCGGATTCACAACACAGTTCAAACGCTCATCGGAGTCAACCCCGTACTGAGCAGTCAGAGCGTTAGGGTCACAAGGCACATCCATCACCAGGGAATCAGATGGAAGTGAATCATTTAGGATATAGTTGTTAGGATCATCTCTAACGGCAAGGAATCTATCGATCTCAGGTTGTACTGCCGAAATAGCTGGTTCTGGCAATACGCGATCCTCAACCTCAAACCGCCAGAAGTCAGCTTGAACACTCAAACCTTCAAGATCGCCACCTGGTGTCCAGATAGCTCCGATATTATAGGTATCCGCATACTCATTACCCACATATGGCGCTGGACCACCTAGTGTAAAGGACTGCTCAACTTCGCCGTTCATAGGTGTCGGATCAATCAAGCCCGCCCTAACCTTTTGGTTGGAAATTGGATCTTTGAAAACGGTACTACCCGCTTCCAATCCCTCTTCCACTATACCGATATTGGGAGCGCGAAAAGATTGAGACCAAGAGCCACGAAGTAAAAGCGATTCAGTGGGTCTCCAACTCATCGCAACCTTCGGCGAAATTTCACTACCGATATTTCCACCGTAGTCCTCATAGCGAACAGCTATTTGTGTTTCAATATTCTCCATAAATGGTAGAGACAATTCCATAAACGCTGCACGGACAGAGCGCGTATGGTCAAAGTTGAAGATACAGTTTGAGCATTCCATATTATTGGCTACATAATGGAATTCATTAGGTACCCCGCTAGCATCATATCCCAGGATAGCATTTGGAATACCCGGATAGTTCATTACAGGTGCTCGCGACGCTGCGTTTCTTTCACGATATTGCGCACCGAAAGCTACCGCCGCCGGCCCGCCTCTCATGTCCATGAACTCACCACCGACAACCGCGTCAAACACTTTCATCGAGTTACGCTTGTCTGCACGCAATACAGTCTCGTTCATCCAGTCCATCATCTCAGGATCGTTCGCCACGTCAGGATTCGAGAACTGAGACAGGAACGGGTTATAGAAATGACAATCACCCTGACCTTGGTTATTACTGGTCAATGCTAAGGAGATCGCCTCACGGGTAGTCAATACATAACCTGGGAAGAATGTCTGAGTGTAACCGTCGCCATAGTAATCCCATGCCTGAGGCACGCCATAGTTAAGGCCCGCATTCGGACCAGTAAAATCAAAATCGGATATACCATTTGGAGTGCAGTTAGGTCCGCCAAGACCATTGGCCGCCAATTCCGTGTTCATGCGATTGAAAGTTTGGTAAGTCTGCTCATTACTGGATGAACTCCAAGAGAAGCTTACATCATAGCTCCACGGACGATCCTGGTAGTCAAAGTCTCCACGCAAACCAGCTTGAACAATTGACGAGTCCGTATAATTCGTATTGGACCGTACCCCATCTCTGGGAATACCATCTCGCGGGTTTGCTAAGAAAGCAACGTTGATTCCGCCATTCGCCATCGCTACAGGTGCATTCGGAATGTCTGCAGCGGTTGGCCGAGTTAGGCCAGCTTGCGGGGCGTAATAACCTAATTCTGCGGTTTGACCTATAGCCTGATATCCGTAATAAGGGTTACGAGTGTAGGCTCCAGGTTGCGCTAAAACCAATGTCGGTCCACGTGTAGTACTTGATCCGCCAGTGTTATTTAGGCCCCCACCTTCGAGTATGATGTCATTTTCCATGTAGTTGGCGAAGGAATAAAATTCGACCGCTTCACTGAAGGTATGATCAAACGCCATGGCTATGCTCGAGCGCTCAGTGTCTCTGGAAAGGAAATTAAATCGGGCTACATCCTCACGACACGCGCCGCCTCTCTCGCCTCTTCCCTCCCTCAGAGACCCAAATTGCATGGGAATACCCTCATTCGTGAGAGTTGATTCACAAAGCGGATCACTGTAAACAGGATTGCTTTCACCACCATTGGCAACGTTATGAAGCATAACTGCCGTATTCACGTAATCAGGATTGATATTGGCACCAAATGCGGGACTATTAATAGCAGAACCTATTGACGATGTAGTCCCTAGGAACTGCGAATTCTCATCAATGTGATTGCCGTCGAGAACATTAACCTTATCGCGTTCGAATCGCTCAGCGGAAACAACGAAATGGGTGTCGCCATCATCACTGGCCCAACCCCAAATACCACTTAACATTTGATCGTAAGCATTATCTGCCGCTTGCACGCCTTGGATGTCAGCATAGAGGTCAAAGCCCTCGAAATCAGTACGCATGATCACATTGACCACACCAGCCACGGCGTCTGCACCATAAAGTGCCGAACCGCCATCAGTTAGAATTTCAAGACGCTCGGTCATGACAACTGGAATGGCATTAATATCTACGAATTCACCACCATTCGTTGTTGTGCCCGCATAGGGTGACGTTCGCTTACCGTTGACTAAAACCAACGTGGAGTTTTCGCCCAGATTACGTAAATTAACTTGCGCCGTACCTTCAACTTGAGATCGCTCACCTGATCCGGAGTTGGTAAATGAACCGGAGTTCACTTCCAGATTCTTGATCACGTCCCAGATAATTGCAGCACCCTGTGCTTCGATACTCTCTCTGTCTACAACTTGGACAGGAGACGGTGCATCCAACGCGGCTCCGCGAATGAATGAACCGGTGACCACTACCTCTTCGATTTCAGGGTCGTCTTGGGCGACCACTGGTAATGATAGGCCTGCAAGCATTACCCCAACGGTAATTGCCTTGCGCTTACTCGGAAATTTCTTGTACATACTTCTTCCCCTTGTATTCTTGTAATTTTTTATCTTAGTAAGAAAACCGTAATTAGTGGATAATTGTTAGAGTGGTTTCTTTCAGGTTTTGTACTGTACCTAAAAAGTTGCCAATAATCGATGAAAAGCAACAAAAACAACGCCTTTTTCTGGATTAGTGTTACTTTTTAACCCATATTTTCCCTGTTACCCTCTCATTCTTAATAGCACCCCAATTATCATTACTTTTCAGCAATTTAAGGAACTAATTACGTGCCCTCGACGGACAACAAAATACCACTTTCGGTGCTCGACCAATCACCAATAAAACAAGGATCCAGTGCTGCTGAAGCTTTGCAGGAAACCCTCGAATTGGCCCGCCTCTGTGACGGGCTTGGATATCATCGTTACTGGCTCGCCGAGCATCATGCATCTGATGCTTTAGCGGGTTGTTCGCCTGAGGTTTTATTAGGTAGGCTCGGCGCCGAAACCATCTCTCTGCGCATTGGTTCGGGTGGTGTGATGCTCCCTCATTATAGCCCCTATAAAGTGGCTGAAAATTTTAAACTGTTAGAAACGCTCTACCCTGATCGGATCGATTTAGGAATTGGCAGGGCACCGGGCACCGACCCGTTTACAGCAGCCGCAATTCGTTATGGCTCGCGGGTGGGCCCAGAGCATTTCCCCAACATGGTGGTAGATTTACAAGCTCTGATAAATGATACCGACCCGCGGACTCCAGGAATGGAAAATGCAAGGGCCTTCCCAAAGGTGGAAATTCCACCACAAATTTGGATGCTCGGGTCGAGCGAGGATAGTTCGGAATTAGCGGCACTTACTGGGCTCCCTTACAATTTCGCCTATTTCATTAACCCAAATATTCGACCCGATATCTTCGATCATTACCGGCGTCATTTTAAAGCTGGTCCCAATTTTCAAGAGCCACACAGCGCTCTGACTGTCTTTGCAATTTGTGCAGATACTGAGGAAGAAGCTCAACAACTTTCTCTGAGTCGAGACCTCTGGTATGTGCGACTGCTACAAGGTAGCCCTGGCCCTTTTCCTACGGTGGACGCCGCCCTTAACTATCCTTTTTCAGATGGTGAGCTTGCAGCAATCGAGGACAGCAAAGGAAAAAGGGTTGTTGGAACACCCGAGCAGGTAAAAACAAAACTGCTGAAATTAGCAAATCAATTTCAATTAGATGAATTGATGTTAATTACAATTACCCATGACGCTGCCGCGAGACGCAGATCATACGAACTTATTGCCGAGGTCTGGGATTGAGTTGGACACTCCCGGGCATTGTTATTATGCTAACTTAGCTTAACTCAATTATTACGAGAATCATTATCAGGAGAAACATCGTGCCTCGGCTATCAACACTATTGTTACTTTGCCTACTCTCTACTCCCGCTCTGGCCCAACTTGCGGTTCCTAATTCATCCGGGCTCACCTACGGGCATGTCCATCTGAATGTTGTAGATATCGAAGAAAACGAAAGAATCTTAGTGGAGCACTTCGGCGGTGTCGCTGTGCAAAAGGGTTTTCTGCAAGCCGTTCGATTACCAAATATGCTGGTAGCACTTGCAGAAGCTGAACCTACGACAGATTCAAGAGCCACGGTTATGGATCACTTTGGCTTTAAGGTTCGTCACATTGACCGATTTCTCGACAAATGGCGCGCCGATGGGCTGGAAGTCGGTCGTATTTTTACTGGGTCGGAAGGACAAACCAATGCCTATGTATTTATGCCTGATGGCGCAGTCGTTGAAATGCAGGAAGATCAGCAGCTTTCTACCGAGATCAGCGGTTATCACATTCATTTCATCACACCAAATCCAGAAGAATTGATGGCCTGGTATACAGATATCTTTGGTTTAGAAGTAAGACCGAGAGGCAGAATCACAACAACTACAAATGTCCCTGGTATGAATTTAAGTTTTGGTAATTCCGATACTGAAAGAGCACCGACTCAAGGAACCGCCATTGATCACATTGGCTTCGAACTGGATGACTTGGAAGCCTTCTGCAAAGAACTGGAAGCCAAGGGCGTTGAATTTAATGTTAGCTATCGAGAGATTGATTCAATTGAATTGAAAATCGCCTTCATCACAGATCCGAATGGTGTCTACATAGAGCTAACTGAGGGTTATGACGAATACTAATTGCTTTAGATAAATCGCAATGGAAATTTCCGCCCTGTCATCGCTCTTTCCCTTATTGTAATTTTCCTCGCAATTAGTGCGTTGTCGAGTCTATTTTTTCTTCGCTATAGCTTTCTTGCTGCACAGCGGGTTTGCCGAACATTGGATATGTCGAATGAGAATAGATTCATCCGTTTAACAATTCGATAGAGCTAACACCTTAATTCTTGCAACAGAAGAGAATAACTTATGCAACGTCGTCAATTTCTGTCTACTTTTGGAGCCTCACTAGCATCTTTAACGTTTCCCTCATTCGTCCTCGCTCAATCTGATCGACCCCGAATTACAGATATTCGCGTCTACCGCATGAAGACCTTAGGTGAAACCGGAGTAATGGAATCTGCCTGGGCGCCTGGACGACCCTATATGCGCAGAATTGGCGGAGGCACGGTCACAGAAATAACCACCGATCAGGGTATTACTGGTATCGCGCCTGGCATGAGCCCAGCCGGCATCAACTTCATGAAGCAAATTTTGGTTGGGCAAGACCCCTTTGATAACGAAGCTCTTGGCCATCGCATGCGTTACACCAATGGTGCGGCCTCCAACTGGAGAGACGTCGGTTGCATCGAGATTGCCCTATGGGACATTGTCGGAAAGGTGGCAGGTCAACCCCTTTATAAATTATGGGGGGCGCAGAAAGACCAAGTCCCTGCCTACGCCAGCATGATTCAACTCTCAACCCCAGAAGAACGAGCTGATACAGCGGTGAAACTTAAAGAGGAAGGTTGGCAAGGCATAAAAATTCGCCTCCACCACCCAGAGATGGAGGAGGATATTCGCACTGTTGAATTAGTCCGCAATGCGGTAGGCGACGATTTCACCATTATGACTGATGCCAACCAGGCACAATCTAGCGGAATCTGGCAACCTGGAATTCAATGGGATTATAGTAGAGCGCTGGACACAGCTCGCGCCTTAAAAGAAATGAATGTTTACTGGTTGGAAGAGCCTCTGAAAAGATATGACTATGATGGATTGGCGGAGCTCAATCGCGCTACAGACATCACCCTCGCAGGCGGCGAGAACAACCAGGGAGTGCAGGAATTTCTAACAATCATAGAGAAATCTGTTTATGACATATTGCAACCAGAAATTCTGGTAACCGAAGGCATTCAGGGACTGCGAGCAGTAGCGGCGCTGGCGCTGGCCCACCACAAACTTGTCATACCTCATCATGGCGGCGGTCAATTAGGCACAATCGCCCAGCTGCATATGATTGGTACATGGCCTCATTGTCCCTGGATCGAAATTATGAATGATCCGCCCATTTCTCCTTACACCAATGGGTTCGCGATTATGGAGAATCCACCGGAAGTCGATAGCGAAGGATTCATGGCAATGCCGCAGGAGCCAGGCTTAGGGGTGAGATTGAACCGAGAACTAATGGAAGAAATATAGACTGTAGCTTTCAGTGAAAAATTTTTGCTGCGTGAACTATCTGCTGCGAAAGTTTTGGACTGCAATTCTGAGATACGCTTTAAACTGAATCTCAATTTTACGGCGTGCCAATTCAACACCTATCCAATAACCAACATAGGAAAAGTTACTCATAAAATAGTTGAATCACTCGGCCTATAAGTAAACCAAACAAACACAGTGATTACATTGCCAAATTGGTTTAATAACAAATCGACAACAAAACTGATAAGTCCATAACCTAAAAGAAATTCAAACTCGAGAAAAGAAAATAGAGAAGAACTGAGAAATCCCAGCTATAGCGAAAGTCCAGGGGCCCGCTGACCCATAAAAGCCATTGCCAAACCACATCCATTTATCATAAACATAATTTGCTTTGGAGCTGTCATTCTTTTCGAATAGTTTTCAGTGATTTAACTCGAACAGATAAAGGTGCAACGGCCGTCAGCGCGATCTATTTCTCTGTCTTGATAGAGCCAATGGAGGATAAACCAACTAAGGGCGACCATAGGGCCACCCAGTTTGATGAGCGCTTCAATTAATTCCAGTTTTCAGTTTGCTACTAAGCAGTAGGTGCCAATTATTCGTGGCGAATTTCGATAGGCATAAGAGCAGCCCTAATTGCCGCACCCCAGATCAAATTACCCATGTCGTTTAGATGCAGATTATCCTCGACAAAGATATCTGTCATGACTTTGCCGTTTGCTTTTAGGAAAGGGTTAGCTACATCTACGTAGTGAACAAGAGGGTCATGATTAGCGATTGATTTGATATTCGCACTGACCCGTTGCGCGGCATCCCAAACACTAACCCGAGCGATACTGGGTTTCACCGAGAGAACGTAAATTCGGGTTTCTGGGAGAGACGCATGAACCTTCCCTACTATTTCCTGAAACTGACGGACAATTTTCTCTTCGGGTACATGATAAATAGTATCGTTATCACCTTCATAGATTAGGATCGCCCGTGGCTTATACTTTAGTGCCACATCGTCCAAGTGATACAGAACATCTCCCATGACGCTGCCACCAAAGCCCCGAGGAATAACTGTGAGAGGAGCCAATGCTTTAGCTGCCTGATCATTCCACCTTGCTATGCTGGAACTTCCAGTCAATAAAATTGCACCTTCGGGCTGGGGATGCATGCGATCTTGCTCGGCGAACCCGGCCATGGTGTCGTTCCAACGAGAGGGATCCAGATTCTGCGCAGCAGCCGGTAATGCGACGACCAGCAGTATTGCAGCTAAAAACCCTTTGCTAATTAATGTGTTACGAAGTTTATTCATGACTTTAACCTTTCTCATTAGTATTAATGGCTGTAATGGCCAACACTCTGGCAGTCTAATCGATACTCCCACCAAATTCTAACCACTTAGCGAGATCGCCCCCAATTCTTTTTTGGCAGCGAATCATAAACAGCTACCCACTCGCCTTTAAGCACCCCTTCCCAACGCTTATTCGAGCCTTTGTGGAAGAAGCTATGACCATCCTTCCGCGTTCCTTACCAGCGGCCGGGCATTATATTGACCACACTGTTTTTCATGAACTTAAACGAAATCCTCCCCTTAATGAAGACCAAATTTCTTCGTTAACAGGAATGTTTAGTGAGGCAAACAATAATGAGGCGTTGTCAGTTAATATCGACTGCAAATTCTTTTAGCTTTTTCAGTGGGACTATCTCAAGAGCACGCTTGTGTGTGCGAGTAAGATAGACCTTGGGGGCCATATTCTGCTCATAGGCCTGCAGCCAACGAGCAGCACAGAGACACCATGAGTCCCCGGGGTTCAATCCCGGGAATCCAAAATCTGGCATAGGTGTGGAAAGATCGTTGCCCTGAAATCGTGAGTATTCAAGAAATCCCTGACTAACCTGAATACAAACCGTGTGGGAACCGAAATCTGCATCACTAGTATTGCAACAACCATCACGAAAAAAACCAGTTATAGGATCTGTTCCGCAAGGTAAAAGCGGCTCGTCAAAAACATTGAGAGAGTCATCCATGTTGGGAGAAACGCATAGGGGATTTTGTAGCTTTTAATGGCAAGGGGAATTCCAAAAATTATTATTACAATCTAACGCCTTAATATCATGAACCATCGACCAATGTTAAGCACATTAGCTAATGCGGCGGAAAAATAGGTGAGTGCTGCTGCCTTCAAGATTTTTCTAACCGTTGGAATTGCAGATTCGTCGACATAATCACCCTCGATTAATATTGGCAGCGCTTTGTTAAAACTAGCGTCCCATTCTTCGGGCAATATAATCAGGTAAGCCAATGCCCCAGCAAGCTGAAGAAGCAAGCTGAGGGCAATCACCAATCCAATAACTATTGGTGACCTTACTATAAACCCCACGATGGGAAAGGCGAACATAATGGCAACACCGACTTTACTTAATGCCTGAGCAGTGGGCAGGTAACGCTTACGCAACTCGAATATTTTCTCCCTACGGTGAAATTGAATCGCATGACCTACTTCATGAGTTGCTACGGCCACAGCCGTCAAAGATTTCCCATTAAAATTATCCGGCCCCAATCGCACGGTCTGATCTCTGGGATCAAAATGATCCTGAAATGGATTGGTTTCTTCTACAGTGATCCCATCGAGCTCGAATCTTTCGATCAAGTGTTTAGCTAATTCTCCTCCAGTACCAGGCAGGGTTGAGATCTCTCCGCTATTGCTGCTCATCACCCGCCGAACCCAAAAAGACGGGACATAAACTAATATAGCTAATACTGCGCCGATAATGAGTAGGAACATGGATTAACTTGTACTCAAATTACACGTTTAGTAGAATTTTCGTAGCTTGATACTCATACCTTCTCTAAACCATGTATCACTTTAAGTTACGAAAAGAATTTGCTGGACTTAGCTACCACCTTTAGAACCCATTTAAGCTCGCATAACGTTGACGGTGAAACCCCACATCACCAAGAAATTGTTGTGCAACTCGAGCACGTTTTATAAAGAATCCGATATCAAATTCATCCGTCATTCCTATGCCACCATGCATCTGGATACCTTCATTACTCACCAGGCAATACACTTCGGATAATTTCGCTTTCGCTACACTTGCAAGAATGGAAATTTCTTTTTCGGTAGAATGCTCATCATCCAAAGCTGACAATGCTGCGATTACCGCTGACTTACACAATTCTATTTCACTGTACATGGAGGCTGCTCGATGCTGTAGACCCTGGAAGGACCCAATTAAAACGCCAAACTGTTCACGCTGCTTAAGATACTCAAGCGTGCGATCAAAAACTTCCTGGATGCCGCCTAACATTTCTGCTGCTAAGCCTATGCAAGCTCTATCCAGCACGCGAGTGAGACCAGCAAAACTATTACCCTCGTCTCCTAGTAAATTGTCAGCGAACACTTCGGCATCAGTGAAGATGATTTTGGAAGAATTTCGACTATCAACCATATGGGTGCGAGAAATTTCTACTCCTGGGCTTGCAGGGTCAACGAGAAACAAACTTATTCCTTCTGTGCTATCACTTTCCCCAGAAGTTCGTGCCACTACAATTAGTTTGTTGGCAATGTGTCCATCCAAGACAAATGTCTTGCTACCGTTGAGCTTGAAGTTTTCTCCGCTCTTAGTAGCAGTCGTATTGAGTTTAGTCGGGGCATGAAATGTTGTTTCATCTATCGCCATCGCCAAAAGCAACTCACCCTCAACTATCTTGGGCAGTAATTCAAGTTTTTGCCGTTCAGAACCCAACTCATTGATTGTAGTCGCACCCAGTAAAACCGTTGGTATTAGGGGGGAACTTATCAGCGACCTGCCGGTTTCTTCTAGAACTACACCAAGGCCACCGTAGCCAAAACCATAGCCACCATATTCTTCGGGAATAGCCATCCCTGCCCAGCCTAATGCAGCCATTTGCTGCCAAGTATCGGCATCAAAGCCTTTGGCGTCATCACTATCCCGTAGTCGCCGTAACTGACTCACTGGGGCATTTTGTTGACAGAAACTTTTGGCTGAATCTTTTAATAATTGTTGATCTTCGTTTAGTACTAATGCCATTCCAGCGTTCTCCAACTTTCTATTTCTTAGCCAGACTCAAAATATCAGGCAATCCGAGCACACGCTTAGCAATAACATTCAATTGAACCTCTGAAGTTCCGCCCTCTATCGAATTTGCTTTCGAGCGCAACCATTCCCGGGTTACTTGTAATTCATCTGTTGAAAAGCCATCACCTTCCCAACCTAGAGCCTGACTACCAACTGCTTCCAACAAGAGTTCGTAGCGCCGTTTATTAAGTTCACAGCCATAGTTCTTCAGCATGGAAGACGTCGCGTTAGGCCCCTGCCCCTGCTTCGATTCTTCCACTGAGCGTCTCGAAGTAAAGGCGAAAGCATCACTATCAATTTTAAATTGCGCAATTTTGTCGCGTAACACAGGGTCAGACAATTTATCCGTGTCGCCGCGATAGTGCATAGCTGCGCCTTCAACACTCGCCACAGTGGACGTGGTTCCACCACGGTCGGACTGACCACTCGCTAGGCCAAAACTCGAAATCATAGTTCGTTCGTGCTGCAAGAGCCTTTTCGCTATCGTCCAACCTTCGTTCAAGCGGCCGACTAAATTACCAGCAGGAACTTTCACATCATCAAAGAATGTTTCGCAAAATGGTGACGACCCACTGATTAATTGAATTGGCTTGGTA
>Ga0209501_10005401_pt1 | contig 11822 bp, 12 predicted proteins | sample ArcticOcean_MG_C_4_FD_187434 | JGI IMG/M metagenome (GOLD analysis project Ga0209501, IMG submission 187434) | Marine microbial communities from western Arctic Ocean - ArcticOcean_MG_CB4_134 (SPAdes) (version 2) | ecosystem: Environmental > Aquatic > Marine > Oceanic | place: Arctic Ocean...
ATAGAAAAATAATTTCTTGGTTTTATTGGAAATTTAATGGTGATTCTAGAAATTTTTTATTAAAAAGCCTACCTAAAAATTCTATTTGTGCAGAAATTGGAATATTTAAAGGTGATTTTACCAAACAAATTTTAAAAACTGTTAAACCAAATTTATTACATCTTATTGATATTGATACTTCAAAATTATCTTCTGAACTTAAATCAAATAATCAATTAAAAATTCATGAAGGTGATTCTAAAAATATATTAAATGAATTTGATAATAATTATTTTGATTGGGTATACATTGATGGTGATCATTCATACGCTGCGGTTAAATTAGATTTAGAATTGTGTTTGAGAAAAGTAAAAAAAAATGGATTCATCACTGGTGATGATTATGAGAATCATTATTTTGGAGTAATAAAGGCAGTTACTGAATTTTTAGATAAAAATACTTCAGTTGCATTATTAGAAATCAAAGAAACACAATTTATTTTACAAAAACGCTAATATTTTTTTTATTCTAAAAAATTTTTACTGTAGATATTTTTATGTATTAATTCTACTCAATATTTTTTTCAATTAAATTACATAATATGTGTATGATTATTCTATGTCCTTCTTGTATCTGTGGTGTAGAATTTGATGAAACTCTTAAAATTTGGTCTGATAAATTATCCATTTTTCCTTCACCACCACCAGTCAACCCAATCACAATTCCTCCTTTTTCTTTTGCAACTTTAATTCCATTTATTACATTAATAGAATTACCACTTGTGGAGATTGCTATTATTACATCACCTTTAGAAACAATGGATTCACATTGTCGAGAAAAAACATTCTCAAATCCAAAATCATTTCCAATTGCAGTCAAAATTGATGTATCTGTAGTAAGTGATATTGCAGGAATGCCTTTTCGATTAATTAAAAACTTTCCAATTAATTCAGCTGCCATATGTTGAGCATCTGCAGCACTTCCACCATTACCAAATAATACTATTTTATTCTTATTTTTTAAAGCATGAATTATAATATTTTTAACATTTATAATTTCATCCGTCATTTTTTTACAATCTGAAATTGTAACTATGGATTGATCAATTAATTGAGAAATTTCATCATTTTCAGTCATTTCTTATTCTTAAAAATCAAAGTAATTATTTTTTATCATAATTAATCATCTATTTTTTAAAATTAATTCAACTAATTCACGAAATGCTCCATTTCCACCCTCTTTTTTACATGTATAATTGCATATTTTTTTAACATTTTCCATCCCATCTTTTGGACATGCAGAAAATCCAACATTTTTCAATAAATCTATATCATTAACATCATCTCCAATGTATGCAATTTCATGTGATAAAATTTTATATTTTTTACAAATTTTCTCTAAAACTAATTCTTTATTTTTCACACCATCTAACAATTCTTTGATTTTCATTTTTTTAGACCACTGTCTTACAATTTCAGTTTGTTCTTTTGTTACAATTATGGTTGGTATTCCATTTTTACGAAGTAGTGTGACACCCATCCCATCTCTAGTATGAAATTTTTTCATAATGTCTCCTTTGTTTGAATAATACATACCACCATCTGTCAAAACACCATCAACATCAGTTAAAATCATTTTAATTCTTTTACATTTTTTAGACAAATCTATTGAAGTCATAATTTTTTATAATAATCATTGTATTTCAATGTTGATTAAAATACATCTATTTTTTTAAAATTGATTTTATTTCACTAAAAATTGAAATGAAAAGTACTCTGGTTTTTTTATCAATTAAAAATGTGATGGAAAAATATCCTCCTAAACTAAAAAAAACATAGATCAATACCTTTGGTAAAAATACAAAAATTTCTTTATCATAAACTAAAAATTCTTCCATTAATAAAAATGTCAAACTAAAAATACTGGTACTAGTAATCAGATATTTGAATATACTATAATTGTTAATTCTTATTGTAAAATAATTTTTTACCATGAAAAATAGATAGATTGTAAATGGAATAGGAATAATTGCTGATACAATTGACCATGCAATTACAAGTTCCAGTTGAGATTTTGTTGTAGGTATCAGAATTAAAAGAACAATTACTAAAATTACTACATGTAAAATTCTTTGAATAATGTAAATTGATGGTAAAAAGAATAATTTACTTTTTACATATTCTTTCATATTTATTTTTTCATTAAGATCAACTTTTTCAATTCCTAATAAAGCAGAATAAAAAACATTTGTGAATGTTTGAAATAATGCTTGAATTGAAAGAAATATGACTACTAAAACTGCATCTTGATAAATTGGATTTAAAGTGAATAAACCTGGTTTTGCAAAAATAATTGAAAATGCAAATAATGGAATTATGAAATATAATAAAAGCCTAAAACTTTCATGAAAATACTCCTTTTCATCACTAGCTAATAATTTTCCATAAATTCCTTGAGTGACTGATCCTGCATGTGCTACAATACTACCTATTGCTAATGATACACTCCAATAGGCAACTCCGAATACACTTCCAGTTATTATTGAAAAAATTGCCACATCGAAATGTTGGATCATTGAATACACTCTGCCAATGTATAATGATAGCCATGAAAGTTTTAACCACTTAAAGAAATACTCTTTTTTAAATTCAACTTGAATTCTATCCCTGACATTAAAAAATAAAATTCCAATACTGAAAGTATATGCAATAACTGTAGCAATTATAGCTCCTTCTAAACCTAAATCTAAATAATATACAAACAATAAGCCTACAGGAATTTTTGCAATTTCAAATGCAATAAGACCATAACTTGCTCCTTGAGGTTTCCATCCTACATTAATTCCAGTAAGTGTTTTATTTATAAAAAGAAATGGTACTAAGATACTTGCAAAAAGAATTACATTTACATCTGCATCTGATTGTAACGCAACAAAATATGCAATTATGATATATGCTATAATCCCTGTTATAGAAAAAATTCCACTACCTACAACTGCAGTTTTTCCAGATTTTACACCTCGTGCAGTCTCTCTAATTGCCCATGTGGAAATTATTGGTTCAATAATTATTACATAAGTTGTTAACGCTCCAATTAATCCCCATGTTCCAAGTTCATCAGGTGATAATTTTCTCGTAACAATTAATGTAAAAATTGTCCCTGTGATTAATGTAGAAAATGTGATTACTAATGAAATTAATCCCGAATATGTTACTCTAATATTTGATAATATGTCTCACCCGTAAATCCTCTCAAATGTTTTAAAATTTTCTTATTATATGAATAAACCTGTCTACACATTCTAAAATTTTTAAAAAAATTATTATAAGATTTTTTGAATATAATTAATAATGAATAATAAAATTGGTATAATGTGTGGACGTTTATCTTCACCAATAGATGATAATATACAACAATTTCCATTAAACTCTTGGAGAAATGAATTTGAAAAAGCAAATAAATTGGGTTTTGATTCAATTGAATGGATTTATGATTTAACTGAAAATAATCCTATGTCAAATAATCTAGATGAATTAAAAACACTTTCAGCAGAAAATAATATAAAAATTGATTCTGTATGTGCTGACTATTTTATGGAAAAAAAATTATTTAATGTATCTGAACATGATCTATATTTGAATTTAAAAAAATTAAATCAACTGATTGAAAATTGTAATAAATTAAATATAGAAATTTTAGAAATACCTCTTGTTGATTCATCCTCAATACAAAATGAAAAATTTAGAAATGAATTTATTTCTAATCTAAATTCATCCTTGTCTTTTGCAGAACAAAATCAAGTTTTTCTAACATTAGAAACTGATTTACCTCCAGAATCTTTTCAAAAACTTATGTTAGATTTTGATCATCCAAATATTAAAATAAATTATGATATTGGAAATAGTATCTCTTTGGGATATGATACTTCCTTAGAATTATCTATTTTATCAAAATGGATAAAAAATATTCATATCAAAGATAGATTACGTAATTCTCACACTGTACCTTTAGGATCAGGTAATGTTGACTTTGATCTATTTTTCTCAAATTTATCAAAAATTCATTATTCTGAGTCATTAATTATTCAAGGAGCTAGAGAAGATATTCAAAATAATCAAATTTCTCCAGAACAAACATGCTCTAAATACCTTGATTTTGTAAAACGTTATGTATGTAAATATTTAGTTAAGTGATGAAGACAATGAAAATTATTATTACTGGTTCTGAAGGTTTGATAGGTTCTGAATTATCTAAATTTTTGGAAAAAAATCATGAAATAATTAAAATTGATTTAGTATTAGGTCATGATTTGGATGATGAATCATTTGTTAAAGATTGGTTTAGTAAGCATAAGGCAGATGCACTTGTTAATTGTTTTGCATTAAACGATCATGTAAAGGAGGGGCAAAAACGGGGAACATTATTTGACCAAGATTTACAAACACTTTCAAAATATTTTCAAGTGAATCTTATATCATTATTCTCTGTATGTAGAGAATTTGCTCGTAATAATTCCAAAGGGACAATAGTTAATTTTTCAGCAACTACTGGAATTGTTTCAGCAAGACCTGATATTTATGATGGCGCTCATAAAGATATTGGATATTCTATCTCAAAAGCTGGAGTCATTAATTTAACAAAATATCTATCTACACATATGGCTCCAAATTTTAGAGTAAATTGTGTTTCTCCTGGAGGAGTTGAACATAATCAAGATGAGTCATTCAAAGAAAAATATTCAAAATTAACTCCTATGAAAAGAATGATGAAAAAAGATGAATTAAATGATATAATTGAATATCTTTGTAGTGAAAAATCATCATATGTGACAGGAGCTAATTTTGTTATAGATGGAGGATGGACAAGTTGGTAAATAGTGATACTTACTAAAGTTTATAACAAAATAATAAATTAATTATTTAATTGACCTTCATTGTTGCAGAAATTGGAATAAATCATAATGGTGATTTAAAAATTGCTAAGAAATTAATTGATTTAGCTGTTGTTGCTGGATGTGATGCCGTTAAATTTCAAAAGCGCACTGTTGGAAAAGTCTATTCATCTAATGTTTTAGATTCTCCTAGGGATAGTCCTTGGGGTACTACTACTAGAGAACAAAAATTAGGATTAGAATTTTCATTAAATGATTATAAGACAATTGATTCATACTGTAAAAAAAGAAAAATTCCATGGTTTGTAAGTTGCTGGGATGTTGATAGTCAAATCCAAATGAGAAAATTTAATCTAAAATATAACAAAGTTGCATCTGCAATGCTTATTCATAAAAAATTATTACATGAAATTGCTAAAGAAAAAAAACATACTTTTATTTCTACAGGTATGAGTACAATTAAACAAATTAGTGATGCCATTCAAATTTTCAAAAGATATTCCTGTCCTTTTGAATTAATGCATTCTCATAGTGCTTATCCGATGACTCCCAATGAAGCTAATCTTAAAGTAATTGAAACTTTACAAAAGAAATTCAAATGTAATGTAGGTTATAGTGGACATGAAACAGGTTCATATCTCATCTGTGTTACTGCAGTTGTTTTAGGTGCTAAATCAATTGAAAGGCATATTACTTTAGATAGAGCTATGTATGGTTCTGATCAAGCTGCATCATTAGAGGGACCAGGTTTATTGAGAATGGTTCAGGATATTCATAATTTGGATAAAATATTAGGTGATGGAATTAAACAAATTTGGGATTCAGAAAAGCCTGCTATGAAAAAATTACGTGAAAGTTTGGTTTAAAATATATAAATAATTCATAGAATAATTTATCTTGATATGGATAATTTGAAAATTTATCTTGGAGATATGACTTATGATACAATTACTCTTTCTACAGAAACTTTTCCATTAAATATTGGATTTATTGCATCATATTGTATTAAAAAATTTGGAAAAAATGTAGATATTACTTTATTTAAATACATAGAAGAGTTGGAGGAAGCAATCAGTACATCGCCCCCAGATATTTTGGGAATGAGTAATTATGTATGGTGTCAAAATATTAGCCTTGAACTTTTCAAGATTTTCAAACAAGAAAATCCTAACGGTCTAACAATTTGGGGTGGTCCAAATTTTCCATTAGACATTAAATCACAAGAAAAATTTCTAAAAAAACATGAAATTGTTGATATCTATGTTCCTGTTGAAGGTGAAATTGGATTCTCAAATGCAATTGAACAATGTATTAATTTAGAAAAAACTCAACTTCGTAATATTTTGTTAAACCCTATTGAAGGATGTATAGTAAAAGATCATAATAATGAACTTAAATATAAAGAATCAATTCAACGTATTTCAAATTTAGATGAAATTCCATCTCCCTATTTATCAGGATTAATGGATAAATTTTTTGATGGAAGACTTAGTCCTATGTTACAAACAAACAGAGGATGCCCATACATGTGCTCTTATTGTGTAGATGGTACAAATCTAGTAAGAAAAGTCAATAAATTTGGAAGTCAAAGAACCCAAGAAGAACTAGAGTATATTGGAAAACATATTCCTAAAAATATTCATAATATGTATATCAGTGATTTGAATTTTGGTATGATTCCAGATGACATTAAAACATGTCACGCTATCAAAACAATTCAAGAAAAATATGGATTCCCACATTTTATTGAAGCAAGTACAGGAAAAAATTCCAAAGAGAGAATCATTAGTGTAATCAAAGAACTTAGTGGTTCTTTACAGATGTTGATGTCAGTTCAATCAATGGATCCAGTAGTTTTAAAAAATATTAGACGTGATAACATTAGTTTAGATCAAATGATGGGATTAATTCCAGCCATTAAAGAAGTTGGTTTAAGCACAATGTCCGAATGTATTTTGGGTTTACCTGGAGAAACATTCCAAAGTCATGTAGATACATTAAGAAATTTAGTACATGCCAAAATTGATAACATTCAAGTTTTTACTTGTATGATGTTACCTGGATCGGAGTTGGCTACTCCAGAAGAGCGGGAAAAATGGAATTTAGAAACAAGATACAGAATTTTACCACGAGATTTTACTAAATTAAAAAATGGAACTGTTGTATTAGAAACTGAAGAATGTGTTATATCTTCTGATTCATTATCTTTTGAAGAATATGTAGAACTTCGTACATTGGCATTTATTTTATGGACAACAAATGTTGCAGTAGCATATGATGCTATTAAGAAATTATTTTCTGAATTAGGATTAGATATTTTTGATTTATTTTTCCAGATATTAAAAACTGATGAATCTTCACCATCTGGAGTTCAAGAAGTTATTGATAGTTATCGTAAATCAACAAAATCTGAATTATGGAATTCCTCTGAAGAAATAATTGAATATTTTCAAACTAATATTGAATATAATAAATTACTTAATGAGGAAGCAGGGATAAATGTAATTCAATTTCATCATGCAATTGTAATGTCCAAACATATGGAATCTTGGACTGAAAATGTGATCAAAGTATCTAAAAATATAATTAAAGATAATTGTGATTTTGATAAAAATTTAGAAAAACAATTTGAAGATATTGCAAATTATTGTAGAGGACTCACATACAATATTTTAGGTAAAGATAGACTTACTTCAAATTTTAAACATACATTTGAATATGATATATCAAAATGGTTACTTGATAATTCTGAACTTCCTCTTAACAAATTCCTATTTCCAGAATCTCAAAATATTATTTTTAAAATATCTGATGAACAATATCAAGTGGTTCAAAATGAAATTGATAGATATGGTGAATCAACTACTGGTTTATCAAAAGCAACAAAACATTTACAATTTCAGTTTTTATTGAGAACTCCAGTTACGTACACTCAAACATAAAAATTAATAATTGAATAATTTTTAACATTATTGGGTTAAGTTGTTACGATTATCTACAATTAAAGAGGTTTTTGAATTATTTGTCCACAGACGAAAATTCCACATGTTTCCAATTATTATTTTATTAATTGCATTAATTGGAGTAACAGCTCTTGCACAATCAGGTTTAGTTGCCTTCATTTATCCGATATAAAATGAATTCATCATCTCCAAGATTCAAATCCCTTGCTGTAACTGCAGGATTATCCTTTTGGTTTTTTATTATTACTTCTACAACCGGATTCTTTTCTTTAGAATTATTGATATTTTTTGTTGTAACTGTTTTAACAATAACTCAAGTTTTTGCCAAAAAAATTTCAAGAGGATTGAATATTTTTGCAGTAATTAACACAAAAATTTTTTTAGGAATTCTTTTTGGTCTGGTAATTTCAATTTATGGTATTTTATTTAGATTATTAAAAATTGATTTATTACGATTAAAAAAACAAAATAGTTCTTACTGGTTAGATGTTGAAGAAACAAAATCAGATAGAATTAGGAAACAATACTAATGTATAATTTAGGAATATCCTGTTATTATCATGATTCAGCTGCAGCATTACTTAGAGATGGTCATGTTATTGCTGCTGTAGAGGAAGAGCGTTTTTCAAGAAAAAAATTTGATGATGATTTTCCACACAAGGCTATACAGTGGTGTTTGGATGAAGCAAAAATCACTCCATCACAGATTGATTCTGTTGCATTTTATGATAAACCTGTTTTAAAATTTGAAAGATTACTTGATAATTATATTGCTGTAGCACCACGTGGCTTGTATAGTTTTTTGGATGTTATTCCCAAATGGATTCACAAAAGATTATGGGTTAAAAGCGATATTAAAAAATCATTAAAAGGATTTAATGGTGAAATCATATTTCCAGACCACCACATGTCTCATGCTGCTCATGCATTTTACACATCCCCTTTTGAGGAATCCGCAATTCTTACACTTGATGGTGTAGGAGAATGGAGTACTACATCATTTGGTCATGCTCAAAATGATTCAATTAAAATTACAAATGATATTAGATGGCCTCATTCATTAGGATTATTTTATTCTGCATTTACATATTTTCTAGGATTCAAAGTAAACGAAGGTGAATACAAGTTAATGGGACTTTCATCTTATGGAACTCCAAAATATTATGATCTAATATTGAATAATCTTATTGATGTAAAAGATGATGGTAGTATACATCTCAATATGAAATATTTTGCATTTACTTATGATAAAGTAATGACAAATAAAGCATTTTCAGATTTATTTGGAATTCCACCAAAAACAAAAGATGAAAAAACATTACAAATTCATTTTGATATTGGTGCAAGTGCTCAAAAAGTTTTAGAGGATATAATTTTAAAGATGGTTAATCATGTTTATAAAAAAACAAATATGAAAAATTTATGCATTGGTGGAGGTGTTGCTCTTAATGGAGTTGCAAATTATAAAATCCTCAAAGAAAGTCATTTTGATAATGTTCATATTCCACCATCTCCAGGTGACGCTGGCAGTGCTGTAGGTGCAGCACAATACTTGTATCATGTTTATCATAAAAATTCTAAAAATATTTTTACAGATAATACAGAGTTAATTCAAGAGAATATCTATGTTGGACCGTCATTTAGTAATGAAGACATTACACACTTTTTAGATTCTCATAACATATCATACGAATCCTTTGATAGAGAATCACTACTAAAAACGACTGCAAAATTAATTGCAGATGGAAATGTTGTTGGTTGGTATCAAGGAAAAATGGAATGGGGTCCAAGAGCACTTGGAAATAGGAGTATTTTAGCTGATCCTAGGCGTGAAGATATGAAAGATATTCTTAATGCTAAAATTAAACATCGTGAATCATTTAGACCATTTGCTCCATCTATAATGGAAGAATATGTTTCAGAATATTTTGAAATAGATATTCCAAGTCCGTATATGTTAATGGTATCTCCAGTAAAAAAATCAAAAGATATTCCCGCTGTTACTCATGTTGATGGTACTGGTAGATTACAATCAGTGTCAAAAAAAAGCAATTCATTATATTATGATCTAATTAATGAATTTTACAAAATTACCCAAGTACCAGTTATTATTAATACTTCCATGAATGTAATGGGTGAACCTATAGTTAATTCCCCCAAAGATGCATTTAAAATGATTTTAAAAACTGATATGGATTATTTGGTTATGGGAAATTATATTGTACAAAGGTGATAATATTGGATGAAATAGATTTATCAAAAATTGTATCTAAGTTTTACCATCAAATTCAATTTCCTGGACATTATACTCAAAAGGAAGTACTAGAAAAAGCAACTGATTTCTTTTTAGATGATTTTATGGATTTGAAATACTTACCGTTTAAAGGAAAATTATTGGAAGCTGGTTGTGGTTCAGGTTATACTACTCATGTAATTGCAAATGTTAGAAGAGATATAGATATCACTGGAATTGATTTTTCTGAAGGATCATTAGAATTTGCATCTTCTTTTTCAAAAAAATATGAATATAAAAATACAAATTTTCATTGGACTGATTTAAGAAATATAGAATTAGAGAATGATTCTTTTGATATGATAGTTTGTTCTGGTGTTTTACATCATATAGATAATCCCAGACCCATTTTTACAAAACTATGTAATTTATTAAAAGAAAACGGCACAATTGTTATTGGAATGTATCATCCATGGGGACGAAATTCTGTACATATACGACAAAAAATATTCAAATTAACTGGTGGTAGAATGCGTTGGATTGATCCAAGAATAAGAACTGAAAATTGGACAGATCAACGAAAAGATACTTGGTATAGAGATCAATATGAGCACCCTCATGAAAAAGATTATGGACAAAAAACCATTTTAAAATGGTTTGATGAAGAAAGTATAGAGCATTGTGGCTCAATTCCAAAATTTTCTGGAAATAATTTAGAGTATAATTTGTACATGTTAACCAAAACTGGCTCACAAGGAGGATTATTCATTTTAGTAGGGAAAAAATTAAACGTATTAAAATGACTAAATTCTCATCGAATTAAATGTCTGTACAAGTATCATATTCAAAACAATTTTTGTTAGGAATAATTTTTATTTTATTAATAGTATTTTCTTTGGAGGGGATTGCTAGAGTATATGATATTTGGTCTCCTTCTGGATGTATTTTACTTAAAAGTGATATTTACAAAAATCTTGAATTAGAAAATAAAAGAGATGTATGTGATGATTTTCGTCAATTAGAATTTGGGAGTTGGCCTTTTTATCAAATGTTACCAGATCAACACTTTGAAACAATTAATATTAATTCACATGGATTTCGTGGACCTGAATTCTCTACAATTAAACCCGAAAATACATATCGAATTTTTGTAGTTGGAGGCTCTACTACTTTTGGAACTGGTACAACTTCTGATTCAACAACCATTCCTGGATTTTTACAAGAAAAATTTAATAATGAACAATTTCCTAAAAAAATTGAAGTTATCAATGCTGGAATTTCAGGTTTATTTTCTGGAACTGAAGTTGGATTGATAAAAGAACAAATTCTAGAATTTAATCCTGATCTTTTAATAATTTATGATGGATGGAATGATATTGCAAAAAATATTGATCATTATTATGATGGTGTAACTAATACTGAAAATTTACCTGTATCTAAAGAAAGAGATACATTTTATGAATTTGGTGAATTACTTTTTGATTTTTCAGTAGTTGTTAAGATTATCTATACTAATTTAGATTATCTTCCAATGTCTTTTGCAGGCCCTGCAGTTTATTCTTTTGAAGGTACAGACATTAATGAAAAAGCAGAAATTTGGAGTGAAAGATGGATTGAAATTTGTGAATTAGGAAAAATTAATGATTTTGAAGTTGTAGTGACTCTTCAACCAATTTTAGGTAGTAGTGAAAGAACTTTATTCGAATTTGAAACACATCAATTTGAATGGAAAGAAAATGAACGTAGATTACCTGCT
>Ga0209501_10005411_pt1 | contig 11807 bp, 8 predicted proteins | sample ArcticOcean_MG_C_4_FD_187434 | JGI IMG/M metagenome (GOLD analysis project Ga0209501, IMG submission 187434) | Marine microbial communities from western Arctic Ocean - ArcticOcean_MG_CB4_134 (SPAdes) (version 2) | ecosystem: Environmental > Aquatic > Marine > Oceanic | place: Arctic Ocean...
GGACAGGAAATGAAGTCCCCCCGCGACATCCAGCCGCCAACGCGGCAAACTCACACTCAACAACAACTTACGTCAGCATAACCACCGCCACGTAAAGGGATCACGCCCTTCGCACGTTGGCGATTTGCGGTGTGGTCCCGCGTTCGAACACTGCGCCTGCAACCAGCCATTGCCGTAGCAGCCGATATTCATCGCTGTTGATCTCGAACCTCTGCCCACCGCCGTGTCCGATTCCGTCCTCGGATGGCTTTCGCAACAGCAGACTCTGATCAGGGTGCAGGGCATTGATCCGCCCACCCATCGCGCCCCGGATGTTGGCGTGATCGATTTCCGGTCGTGATGCGAACAGCGACAACCGGAATCCCTGCTGGCCTGAAAACGCACCGTGACAGGTGCCGGCGCTACATCCCAGACGGTAAAGCGTTGGGACAACGTGGCGGGCAAAGTCGACCCGACTGGGAAGCTCGCGAGCCGACAGGTCTGGTCCGCCAACCAGAATCAGGCCGACCAGAATACTCATGGCAAACCGCATGCTGATCCTCGACGTTATCCCGAATGTTACATTTCCGTGAACTCGCACACATCAACGACAGTTTATGTGACGGACTCGAATTCTTCGAGCAGAAACGCCAGGACGCGCGTTCTGCAGCGACGAACTGGTCGATCGAGTTTCGCACACAACCCCCTGACGTCGCGATGCACGGTCACTCTACGCCGAAAACGATCCAGCTTCTCGGAGGCAGGACGATGCGGTCGACGGCAACCGAACCACCGAATGGGACGTAAACGGGAGTAATGCGAGGTGTACTGTGATGTGGCAGGCGTAAGGGAGTATGAATTGTGTCGGCGCGGTAATTGCGAAGTCCGATCAATAGTCCACCCTCGTCCTGAGGAAGGATCGTCATTTCAAGCGACGTTGTGTGAACGAGTGGTGTGAAGTGCAGCCCCGTCAGAACGCCACGAAGGAGTTTCGCGAAATGAGCCTGGTTGGTTGCGTCGACTCCAACCGTCGTGAAACGAAAACACAGCGTGACGACATGACCTTTTTCAAACGGGTGCGTCACCACCGTGCTGCGACCACTGACGTCCCGCACGACACTGGCTGCTTTCGCGGGCTGAATGAACCAGTGACCGAGGTCATTGCCACCACTTAGCTTCAACATCTCTGCGTTGGCAGTTCGCAGTTCGACATACCCAAGTCTCTCAGTGGTGATCGCGAAGCGGCCTCTTGGGTTGGGTTTTGAGTAAATCAGGCCAGCCAGTCTGGACCAGTCAGAAGCCGTCCCGTCACTGTCCGCAGCTGGGAGAGTCGGCAGGTCGCATATCAATGTTCCGCCCGCTGCGACAAAGTCCTGGATGCTCTTTTGCACGTCACCGCTGACTTCGTCCGCCGTCGTCTGTAACAACGCTGCGACGTCGAACCCCTTCAGTCTTCCGGCGATGACATCTGCGGTTGTGATCTCGTGCACAGCATAGCCCGCCCATTGAGACAAAGTACGGCGTCCAATCAACGAGACCATCTGGTGCCGCGCCGCATCACCCGTCCGAACAAGTGCGATTTGCGATGGCAGCTTGTTTCGCAGAACCTGCTCGACACGCCCGGTCATGGCAGTGGACGTTCCTGCGTCTCGAATGCCCCTGTAATGCAGGCCACCGGACTGATCAGGTTCGATCGAACTCAGGTGTTGCCGACCCAATACCAGCATGCTCGAGTAACCGGCTCCCTGCAGTGCTGCGATGCCCTCTTGATAGCGTCCCAGGTCGGCGCGGGCTTGCGCTGGATGACCAGCCCTGCCAATCGGACACACGAGAACATCTGCACGGTCATCTCTGTGTGTGGGCGGCCCGGAGACATACACGTTGCTGTCCTGGATGACGGCTGTTCGTGTCACAGCCCACGGGTCGTCGTATTGGGAACTACTCCAGGCGGCGACTTCCTGGGGGCCGTCGAATTGCCGCCAGCGTGCGTGCGGTTGAGTGTCACCCGAGAGTTCGACGATTTCCGACGTGTCTCCCTTCGGCGATTTGAGCACAACCGCAGCGTCCTTTGTCTCAACGCGCCACGGTTGCTGACCCCGTTCAAAAAAGTCAATGACCGCAACGACACCCGTTCCCGGCGACAGGGGCAACGTCATGCGTTGCTGTTTCAGTGGCTGCGCATCGATGACGATTCGCTGAGTGGAGACCGGTTGCAACGTGTTGGAACCCGGTTTGAATTGAAATAGCGAAACCGCCACGTCCACGTCGAGCCAGCCCCGCGCATCGAGACCTCGTTTCGACGGAATTAGCTTCTCGGCCAGCAACAGAAAGCGCCACTGCGCCTCTTGTACCGAATCGATGTGGTCGCGAATCACCACATAATCGTTCTTGCGAAATAGGATTTGACGGCTCATGACGTCGCCCTCTTCATGGAGAGCCCGCCTGGCAGCTTGCATGTTCTCGTCGGATATGCCGTCTGCCGGTGCGATAAGGGAATAGAACCCGGCGACACTATCGATGGATCCTGGCTTTGAAGTTGTTTGTGGCAGTTGTTCCGGCGTGCCAGGGAATCGTCCGCAGCTGTAGTCCAGTTGGGGGGTGGATTCGAACTGCACGATGCGACCGCGGAGGAGCCCTGCATTCTCCTTGCCGAAAGTAACCGTGCTGTGTTGCTCGGGCCGAAAGCTGGTTCCACCATCCAATGAAAGAGGCTGTCCCTGTCCGAACAACACGAAGCTACCCTCTTCGCCGTGATAGCGATACCCGCCCGGCCCGCACTTAAACAGCAGGTAGCTTTCAGACGGCTGGCCGAAATCAGTCCGGAAGATGCTGCCGTAGCCTTGTAGCACCCGTGATTGGAACTTTGGCGAAGACTGACGGTCGCGAGCCAATCGTAAGTGCTCAGTGGTCAATCCGAAGAACATTGCATAGGGGTAGTGCCCGTAACCAACGCGCCCACCTTGATCCCAGAACCAGAGTAATTGCCGACCCAATTCTGGATTGTGCTCAAGCATGTTCGCGCCAGCCAGCGCGAAGCCGCCGTGAACACCTAACCCGCCATCGCCGCCGTTGTCGCCGATCCCGGGCGTCTGCCGCACTCGGGTCAAATTGCCAGGCACGGTGTCACTGCCAATCGTTCCGATGGCTGGTTTTGGAGGGAGCCCGGTGACGAGTCCCCAGCGCCACAAATCCTGAAACGCGGGCCAGGCGTAGGGGTCTGCCGAGCCTGTGTGTTTCAGCGCGTTCGCCAGGCCGCCGATAATATTGGTGGACCAGTTGTAGTAGCCGCCGAGATTCTCGGCCCACTTCCCGCTCTTAGGGACGACATAGATTCGCATCGCCTCCCGCAGCGAACCGACCGCGCTGTCGAGCCACTGTTGTGAATGTGGATGCTCCGGATACAGCATTGCGATGCCGGCCAGCGTCACGTAACGGTCGGCATCGAAATTCGTATGGCCCGCATTGTACTTGTGGGCCATGAACGAAGAATCGGCCAGCAGATAGGCCAGAAACGCAAATCGTTCGCGTAACTGCTTCTGAAGCTCTGGTTCGAGTAGATTCTTCCCACCGAGCAGCAGGTCGATCTTAGTCGTGTATTGATAGACCGGTCGAATTCCCACGGGGGTTAAGTGAGACGAGAATTCGAAGCCATCGTTGAGTGGAAAGTTGAAACGGGTATTCATGTCACCAAGTATGCCGCGCGCAATTGCTCCGGCTGCCTTACGGTCATTCTCCAGGACAGCCCGCAAGGCATCGTTCTTTTCAAGAAGCGCTAACTCGGTGGCGAAATACGGATCCGTTCCTGCTTTCTGCCGCATCGTCCTCAGCGTGGCAGGCGTCAGGTCCATCCGCGGGTGTTCGACTTTCGGGTCGACACGCCAATCAAGAACGAAGTGCTGCAGTTCTGTCAGTCTCACTTCGCCCGCAGCCGTCTTGATGTACGACGGTAGCGGCGCATCGAACACCATCTTTCGTGCCGGCGGAAGCGTTGACGAATCGCCGACGGCCAGTCCCCATGATCGAGTTCCCGGGGTGAGGCTGAACTTGAGCAGCGCACCTGATTTCTGGTGACCGTTGCGCGCCACGCGAATCGTGCTGTACCGACTGCCCCACCAGCGTCGCTGGCTCCACGGTCGCCAGGGTGTGTCACCCAAAGGCCTGCGGGCACGGGCCGCCCACATCCAGTCTTCCCACTCGCCGCGGCGAGTCTGAAAGATGGTGAGCATGTCGGCGTCAAAGGGTGGCTTGCCATCGGGTCCGGCTGCACTGCGGACGAAGTTCGCCAGCAGAGCTTCTTCGAAGCGGGACCAGATCAGATAATTCGGTAACCACAGAAACTCTTTGCCTGGATTCAGTTCGGCAAGCGGGAAATCCAGATACGCCGACGAGTGACGGCGATAGACGAGCTTCTGGGTCGCTCCATGTCCAGCCGTATAAACGTGAGTCGGCCAGTCTCCCAGATCGAACATCCATCGCATGTGCTCGCTTGAGGGGCCGTCGACGCTCTCTTCGACTGTCAGGTAGTCGAAGCCAGCCCAGCATGTGACACTGCAACTGTAGACCGTGCCCAGCGCGAACCGGTAAGTGTTGGTTTGCCGGTAAAAGACAGGACCGGTCTGGCTACGTTGAACGGTCATGCCTTCCAGCACAGGCGTGTTGACGAAGACACTGCGTCCGCGCCACGGCAGATTTGCAGACTGGCCGGACCCCGTTGCGTTCGGAAGTCTGCAGACGGCCAGCAATGGCGGGCTTTGCGAACCTTCCCCGGCCAGCCGAACACCAAGCCGACCAGTTCGCACTTCGACAGCCTTTTGTTTCTTATCGACTTCAACCGAGATGGCTGCTTCTGCGGGCAGCAGGTCCCGCAGCGGCCCTGTCAACTTCAGTGTCCGAACTGTCTCGGCCGGCAAGTCCACGATGTAGTTTGCGGTCGCCTGGACAGTTTCATTGATGGCAGTGGACTGTAAGTCGCTCCATTGAACGCGAATCGGCTTTCCGCTGGCCTCATCTTTCAAGCCGACATACCGGTTAAGCGACTCAATCGTAATGGCTTCGCCATTCGGCAAGAGGTCTTTCGTTATGGTCAAGACGGAACGGACCGGCTGCAGCCGGTGCGAAGCGGTGAAGGGATTGTTCAGCCTTACAGTCTGTCGCTTCTGGGCATGAGAGTCTCCCGCGAGTGCCATGAGCATAGCAGGTACTAACAACGTCAGCCTGACAGCGTTTTTCATTATGTTATCGCCCGGAACAGTGAATTCGTGAAATCGCACCGACGTTCACGGGCTAATCGTAATCTATCCAAACAGGCATCGCGTCTGTTTAGCTACTCTGCAGGTGCCATGACTTCTGCAACAAGCGGCGCAACTGACCTTGCCTGGGAAACCACCAGTCGCTGGCCCACCGTCCGATCGACATTCCCATCGGCATTCAACATGTCTTTTAGCAACAGACGGTACTGACCGGCGGCGTCGGAGAACGTGAGCGACGCGTCCGCCGGGTCGTATTCTCCTAAACGTAGAGTATCACCCGAGAAGCCGAAGACGGCGGGACCCCGGTCGGCGGTGACGCGAACAGCGGACACGCCCTCTTCCTGGTGTACTTTCGCCGTGCCGTGCAAATAGCGAATCGTGGCTCGATTGCCTTCAGCCCGGATGACCTGTGCCTGAGCGTCGATGTCGATCTTTCCGTTGGGAATTGTCCAGACCGATTGATAAGGACCGTCGACACCGCCATAGACCACTAACATTGAAGCGGGAGTGAACGCGTAACAGGTCCAAAGTCTCTCACGACGCGTAATCAGAGTCGTTGGTGGTTGCGCACTCCATTGCGACGGTGCCGGCCAGGTCTTCAACCAAACGTCACGACCCTCGTCAAGATGCGAAACGCTATCCCAGCCAGTGTCGATTCCGCCTGCGCTGGTATGCGAATGAGACCTGAGCCGCCGTCCGTCGTGCTGAATGAGCGGCTTGTCTCCAGCCACCGAGAATGTCTGCAGTCCCTTCATACGAAAGAAACCGCGAAAGGCCACGCCTGTCTTATACACCGGTCGGGAAACAAGCACGTATTGAACTCCGCTGTGGTTGTACATCGCCGTGTGATTGATGTACCAGTCGGGTGGCTGCCTGGCAGGCTTGACTCGTCGCGGCTCAAGCATGGCCCAGATCAGCGGATGGACGACCAGACCACCGCGACCGAAACTCCCGGGTCCTTGCGATTCGAAATAGTGGTCAGACACAAACGCGAAGAATGGATCGTCTGTCGCGTAACGTTCCAGAAGCGGGACTGCGGCGATGACGTCGCCGACGTCATCCGCCATGCGCACCGATCCGCCGGACGCAAGTAGATCACCACTGCAACAGGCATATTGAGTTAACCAGCGACAAGCGCGACTCAGTCGCTCGTCCAGGTCATCTGCCCCGGACAGCAAGCGATAGAAAGCCACATAGGCACAACCGACGTACGTGTAGTTCCCATCCGGGCCGATGCCTCCCTGCGACTCGAGGACCTCACCCTGCTCGTTGACCATCGTCCGCATCAGTCCTCCGGCATGCTCGTGCAACAGCTTCTGGTAACGCGGGTCTTCGAAGTAGAGCCCACACAACGCGGTCCCCGCGCACCACACGGCGCCCCGATTGTTGGCCTGAGTTAATGGATTGGCGATCAGATACTCGCCCGCACGGCGGAACACTGTTTCGTACCTGGCGCGTTCTGCTGGCGACAATTCGTCTTTTACCCAGAGATAGGCCAGGAGTAGTGGCTGCATCCGCCAGACGTGCTCGTGGGCCTGGAATTCCCAGCGGTGTTCTTCCGGCCAGACGAAGCGGCCATTGTCGACCTGGTGGGCTGCGAAGCCGCGCAATCCCGCGCGCACATCATTCAGCAGTCGGGAATGCTGGTACCACCGAGTTCCCTTCGTTCGATAAGCAAACGCCAACTGGCCGATCCGCATGGCCTGACCGCGTCCCCTGCTCGATCGCGTGCCACTTTTGAGCCACTCGTGATCCACGACGTCAAGTAACTCGGCACGATCGATCACACTCAAATACCGTCGATTGCGCGGCGTGTCGGCGATCGATTGCGTGAGGTATCGAATCAGCCACTGCTTATCGCGTCGTTCGGCGGCCGTAGAATCTCGGCACGGAGTAATCACAAGCCCACAGACAATCAGCACTAGAGAACAACGAAACATTGCACATGACTCCGAACACAGGATCCGTGTGGGGCTCCATATGATGACAGCAGTTTGCGAATTCGTCTGCGGCCAATCGGCAGGTCAGGACAGATGTTGAGGCGCGTTCGTGTCATAGCCGCGTTTTCCGGGACCTCGCACAATGTCATTGCAGCTGGCTCTAGCATTGAACAGCGACACATCCGGATTTACTGCATTTCCTGTCATGCTGAGGAGAAAGCCAAGCGTGCTATCCTCCTCGACCGCCTCCGGCTGCCTATCGGCAATCTCGACGACGCTGAACTGTGGTACCGCGTGATGGAAGCGCTGCAATTCGGTGAAATGCCCCCGGACAACGCGGGCAAATTCCCAACCCGCCCCGAGGCGCGACAGGCCCTGAGCTGATAAAGGCCTGTGCCGACGAATCACGCCCTGCATCTGAGATATTCTGCACCAACAAGCAACACAGATGTTTGAAAGAGATCGAAGAGTCAGCGCCCACCTGCTCCGGTTCTTCCGCGAATACTTCGATTACGAAAAATGCCAGGAAGTATTCAAGGACAAGGCCACGCAACATCATCACGATGGCGCTCGGCTTGTCACGGATCTTGATCAGTCGATTGAGCACGTGTTGCGCAACGACCAACAAGTATTTCGCACGCTGTTGACGACCAATGCTTTCTTCGTGCAGTCCGCCACGGCACTTTCCTGGAACCAGGCACCGGGGTGGAAGATCAGCGATAGTCGATGTGTTACGCCTCATTCGTGAATTGACTCGTAAGTGGACGGCTGCAGAGGGATCCGACCTTTGTGTCTCAAAGCGAGGAAAAATCCAACCTTTATGTCTCAACTGATCCAGCCTTTACGTCTCGCGTCGACGGAGTTCCTTCGGAGTAACGCGTCGCGTTCCAACCTTTATGTCTCCCACCACACGAAGCCGCGAATTCCGCGGTGCCGAATACCGCCAGACTCGCGCGACCTCAACAGGGGTCACTGCGTCAATTCGCGAATGTAGATGTTGCGGAACTGGACGAGAGCCGGGGGACTGGACCATTCGCCGTCACGCTTGCCTCCGTGATGCTGTAGTGCGACCGGACCCGACTTAGGGATACCGGGTAGACGGGCCTCTTTGAGGACCGATTTACCGTTGAGTTCAACGGATAGGCGATCACTCTTCATCGTGATTTCGAACGTGTTCCATTCTCCGACATCGTTGTCGGCCAGCACTTTGGGAGTCACGCCTGCTCGCACGTCGGCCGGCATCGATTTGTCCATGCGGTAGCCGTAAACCTCGCCCGAGCCGATCGGCCAGCACCAGATGTTGACCTGCGACTTACCCTCGCCGCGCAGGAAAATTCCGGAATCGGAATCCGGTACAGACGTGCGAATCTCTTTGCCGTCCGGGCCCTTCTTGTGTGTGCCGTCCGGTCGAATGATGGGCACTCGCGGGTTGATGTAGGGCGTCTCTTTGATCCGCCAGTCAACCAGCAGTACGAAATCACCGTACGACTTCTCGCTCCACAGGTTCTTGTCTTTGGGTGCTTCGCTGGATGCGTCGTAGTCAATGACGCCGTCGATCACCTTCCAGTGGCCGTTGTCGCCTTCCGGGACTTTCCAGTTGGTGAAGTCCTTGCCGTTGAACAGCCGGACAAATCCCTTCGGTGGTTCCGGTTCGCCGGCCATTGATGTGCCTGTCACGAACAGAAGCAGTGCGACGGCTGACAGCGTGCGCATAATGCAGTCTCCTGGTTTTGAGCGGTTCAAGTATTTCCCGCGGCGTTGCGGTTTCGTTGGTCTCGTCGCTGAAATCGTGCGATGCTCCATTCTGCACAACGGTCCTCACGAACTGAAGCAGCCACGCATGAGTTCTGCTCGCATTATTGACGTTACGCGGTTCATGACTGAACCGTCGACGTGCTCGTATCTGCGGAATGAAACCGCGTGTCTGGAATACCGCGTGCCATGGGAGCTGAACAGCGAGTCCTATGGCGAACTGCTGCGACGCGGCTGGCGACGATTCGGAAACTATGTGTTTCGGCCGCAGTGTCGGGCATGTTCGAAATGTCGACCGTTGCGTGTTGACGTCAATCGGTTCCGTCCGAGCAAGAGCCAGCGGCGGACCTTGAAACGTAACCAGCATGTGGACATCTCGTTCGGCCCGCCCGGCGTTTCCGATGAACGCATCGAGCTGTTCAACAGGTATCACAGCGACATGACCGAGCGCCGGGGCTGGTCCGAACATCAGACGTCATCGCCGGAGTATGCCGACGGTTTCCTAGGCAGCAGCTTCGAGTTTGCCGGCGAGTTTCTGTATCGGGATGCGGGGCGTCTGGTGGGTGTCAGCCTGGTGGATATCTCGAACTGTGGTCTGTCCAGCATGTACTTCTACCACGATCCGGACTGGCGTCCGCTTGGGCCTGGCACGTTCTCGGTTTTGACTGAGATAGAAGCCGCACGGCGACAGGGACTCGCGCATCTGTACCTCGGCTACTGGATTCACGAGAACCAGTCGATGGAATACAAAGCCCGATTCCGTCCACACGAACTGATGCAATCCTGGGTCGACGACGACACGGAACCCGTCTGGTCTGAACCCGAAGACTGAGCTGACCCGAAACAATGGCTGACCAGACAACGCTCTATCTCATTCGCCACGGTGCGACTCCGGAGAACGAAAAGCGGCCGCGAATTCTGCAGGGCCACGGAGTCGACAACGCGCTCAGCGAACTCGGCCGGCAACAGGCGGCACAAGTTGCCGATTACCTGAGTTCTCGGTCGATTGACGCAGTCTTCAGCAGCCCGCTGCGTCGAGCCGTTGAAACCGCCGAGACGATCGCGGTCCATCACAGTTTGCCCGTCCAGACCATTGCGTCGATTCACGAGGTTGACGTTGGTCGCTGGCAGGGGCTCGACTGGGCAACGATCCAGCGCGACTTTCCTGACGATTACCAGCGCTATGTGGACGATTCGGAAACGCACGGGTATCTGGGCGGAGAGTGTTACCGTGACGTATTGAATCGTATCGGACCGGCTTTCGATGCCCTGCTGCGTCAGAACGTCGGCCGACAAATCGCGGTTGTGGCTCACACGGTCGTCAACCGCACCTGGCTGGCGAGCCTGCTTGGAATTGAACTTCGCCGGGCGAAAGAGCTGCCGCAGGACAACTGCTGCATCAACGTCGTGCGATTCAGGAGCGACGAGCCGCAGCTCGTCACTCTGAACTCAGCGTTGCACCTGAGCTAATCCAGCTCCCGTGGTCGTCTTCCGGTTGGTCGATGGCATAAACTATCGTTTATCCGTTGGTCCATGCCGAATACGAGGTGCGTCCAGTGCGAAGAACAGTTGTTGTCCTCTGCATCATCGGGATGTCGTGTGCTGCAGATGATCTGCAAGCGGACGACACACCGATTGCGGATGCTGTGGTCCCTTCCCCCATCAAACTTGCTGGACCGGATTCCCGTCGGCAGCTTCTGGTTGATGGACATGTCGAAAGCGGTTTGTCAGCGGACCTGACTCGCGACGCGACGTTTCGTTCGCTCGATTCTGAAATCGCCGCTGTGTCCCCGAACGGACTTGTCCAGGGGAAACATGATGGCGAGACCGTGATTGAAGTCACGGCGGCTGGCCGGACGTTTAAAGTGCCCGTCATGGTGTCCGGATCGCAGTCGGTGCGCCAGTTTCACTTCGAGAACGACATCATCCCGATCTTCAGCCGCTTCGGGTGCAACGCGTCAGGGTGCCACGGTAAGGCTGAGGGACAGAACGGATTCAAGCTGTCGATTTTTGGATTCTCTCCGGAAGCCGACCACTCGGCCCTGGTTCAGGAAGGTCGCGGCCGTCGCACCGTGCTGCCCATTCCCGATCAAAGCCTGCTGCTGCTGAAAGCATCCGGTGGCATGCCTCATGGTGGCGGTATTCGCATCCGTAAGGGCTCGGGCGAATTTCGTGTACTGCGTGACTGGCTTGCTGCCGGAGCGCCGCTCGGCGAATCGGATGCTCCAAAAGTTGTCTCACTGCGAGTCACGCCCAACGAACGTCGTCTGCGAATGAAGTCCTCGCAGCAGCTTCAGGTAACGGCCACTTACAGCGACGGTCGCGAGGTCGACGTGACTCATCATGCGAAATTTCAGACCAACGTCGAAGCTCTGGCGCGAGTCGACGAATTCGGCCTGGTTACGGTCGACGAAAATCCCGGTGAGGCCGCCATCATGGCCAGCTACATGGGAGCGGTTGATGTGTTCCGAGCGATGATTCCACAGCCCGATGATGGCAAGCCGTTCCCGGCGCAACCGGTGAATAACTACATCGATGAATTGGTTCAGGCTCGGTGGCGCAAGCTGAATATCAAACCGTCTCCACCGAGTACCGACGCCGACTTTCTCCGCCGACCATACCTCGACATCATCGGCACATTGCCGACCGCGGAAGAAGTGCGCCGGTTTCTGGACGATCAGTCGGCTGACAAGCGCAGCCAACTGGTCGATGAATTGCTTCAACGACCTGAATACGCGGACTTTCAGTCTCTCAAGTGGGCGGACGTGCTGCGTGTTGACCGCCTGGCATTGGGGCACAAACCCGCCTACAGCTACTACCAGTGGATTCACGACAGCTTTGCCGCGAACAATCCGTTTGACGAGTTCGCGCGAGGAATCGTAGATCG
>Ga0209501_10005417_pt1 | contig 11797 bp, 12 predicted proteins | sample ArcticOcean_MG_C_4_FD_187434 | JGI IMG/M metagenome (GOLD analysis project Ga0209501, IMG submission 187434) | Marine microbial communities from western Arctic Ocean - ArcticOcean_MG_CB4_134 (SPAdes) (version 2) | ecosystem: Environmental > Aquatic > Marine > Oceanic | place: Arctic Ocean...
CGCCGGGACTGTCACCCCACCCGCTGTGAGTTGTTTTGCAAATGGGAAAATACCGCCGCATTCTATGATGAGTCGAGTGATAGGGTCACGCTGCTCGGTGAATTCAGTAAGCGGAATCGACTCTCCGGATTGGAGTCGCTCGAGCATTGCGTGGCTGCCCATCAGCTGTCCGAGATTGATGTTGTTGCGAGCGTGAATCGGAGCGAATGATGCTGCGATAACTAGATTGATTCCAGACCATCGTTCGCACTGTGCGGCCGTCTCCCGGCTGCTCCCCGTCCCTTTTCGGTGACCCGAAACAATGACTTCGAAACCACCATCGATGAGTGCTCGCTCATCAAAAACTCGCTTTCCCCCTTGCATCAACCCGGCGTATGCGTTTTCGGCTATCTTCGCCGGGTCATGGTCGAAACAGACCCACGCCGGGGTCATCACATCGGTGTTGATGTCGTCGAGAAGGTCCTCAATTGTGAGGTCAGCCATCTTCAAATTGAGGCCATCGTAGAGTTGTTGGCGAATCAAATCGAGGTTTTTTGTCAAAAACAGGACTCTTTTTCCTGCGCTGAGGCAAATCTGCTCTGGCGGCCGAGAATCGCTCATGAGTATACCCCTGCCCTACGGGCAGCAATTGCCAAGTGCCGGGGCTATTTGACGGTTCGCAGTATCTAACATTGAAGAAATTCACCATTTCATTTTTTCCAATTGGAATAACCACCAAATTTTAAATAGGTTCGGTTTGACGCCGTTTATACTTTCTCTTCTTGTATGAGTGCATTGGGAAAGACGAACGAGAGTGAATTGAATGGCTAAACCACCTACCCAAGTTGAAGACACAGTGAAGTGCCCAGAATGCAACAGTCGCAGTCTGGAGCGAGATGAAACAAGGGGAGAGGTAGTTTGTCAAGACTGCGGCCTTGTATTGGAAGACAATGTCATCGACCAAGGTGCAGAGTGGCGAGTATTCAGTCCTGAACAAGGCGACCAGCGAGCAAGGACTGGCGCACCCATGACTGTGATGCTTCACGATAAAGGTCTGAGCACAGATATCGACTGGCAAAACAAGGATTATTCTGGAAAGACAATCAACAGCAGATACCGCTCTCAATTCTATCGGATGCGAAAGTGGCAGAAGCGTTCTCGCGTGTCAAACGCGACCGAGCGAAACCTCGCCATGGCTCTTGCAGAACTCGACAGAATGGCGAGTCGTTTGGAACTACCAAAGTCGGTGCGCGAAGCGGCCGCAGTCAACTACAAGAAAGCGGTTGAAAAGAGACTCATCCGAGGCCGTTCAATCGAAGGGGTCGCAGCAGCTTCTCTCTACGCAGCATGTAGGCAGTGCGGTGTTCCAAGAACACTCGACGAGATTGGACAGGCGAGCCGAACCGGCCGCAAAGAAATCGGCCGAACCTACCGCTTCATGGTACGCGAACTAAAGATGAAAATAATGCCGACCGGACCTGAGGATTACATCTCTCGGTTCTGCTCTGGACTCGGTCTTGACGCAGAGGTCGAAGCGAAGGCATACGAACTCATCAAGGCGGCTCAAGAAAAAGAGTTGACCAGTGGTCGAGGACCTACCGGAATTGCAGCATCAATCATCTACATCGCGAGCGTTTTGTGCGGCAAGCGCAGGACTCAGCGAGAGGTTGCTGAAGTAGCAGGAGTTACTGAAGTAACAATCAGAAACCGCTACAAGGAATTGATCCAGAATCTAAACATCGAACTTGACATCTGAGGCGCCTCGGCGTTGGATACCGACCAACTAAGGTTCCCATTGGATTCTGCAGCGGACCCAAAACTTCTGCTTGAATGGACTATTCAAGCACATTCATTGGTGACCTAGTGACGCCTTACAAGGCGCTGCCCAGCCATTTAGTCTCAATTATCACTTTGATATTGAGTCATCGAAATCAATTTCCAACAGTGGACTTCAACATCCGTCGAATTGATGCACTCATCGCACTTCGTGCAAACCGATGGAGCCACCTGCTGTCACCGCCCGCCGCCTTCTGCTCGGCCTCGGCTTCGCTCTGTTACTCGCCACCGCCTTCGCTCTTATCGACGGCCGCCTACCACCCGCGGAGTGTCCAGATGACCCGCTCTCGAATTGCACATCAAGCGGTTCGATTGGGTGGTTAATTCCCGGCGCCGCAATCGCTTTTCTTCTCGCCGGCTTCACGATTTCAAACAGCAATTCTCCACTCTCGACTATGTTCCCCTCACAAAATGTGGCAGTTCAGGAGGTAGCCCTTACCCAGGAAGTGGCCGAAGAGTTGGACGAGGAGGATTTGTCGGACGCTTGGGCGAACTTGGAGAAGGGTCTTCTCGAATCAAAAGTGAGCGAAGAGGAATAGCGAAAGTATTGACCCCCGAGTCCATCTCGGCATGACTGGTAGGAAAGATGAGCGAAGTTCCAGACGACCTCTATTACACGGCAGACCATGAGTGGTTGCGAATCACAGACGGGGTCGCAGTCATAGGAATAACCGACCATGCGCAGGACGCTCTTACCGACATCGTCTATGTTGAACTGCCCGACGAAGGCTCTTCTTTTGGGGCGGGAGAGGAATTTGCCAGTGTCGAATCCGTGAAGAGCGTAAGTGGAATTTTCACGCCTCTTGCAGGCGAAGTCATTGCTGTCAACGAGGCGTTGGACGACGCCCCTGAACTGATCAACCAAGACCCATATGGTGAAGGTTGGATTGTGAAATACCGCCTCTCTACCGCTGGGGAACAATCGACTCTTCTCTCCGCTGCTGATTATATCGCAGAAATTGGGGAGTGAAGCAGACCATGTCTACCGCCAAGCGCGGTAGCAATGGGGATGAGGGGGCTGAGTTGAGTATCTATGTCGATGGCTCCTGTCAAGACAACCAGAATGTGACAGCCGAGACTCCAGCCGCTTGGGCATATGTCGTGGTCGAGGGAGATGGCGGCTTGGGTCGAGGGATGGGACGAATTTTGACCGAGGCGAGTGGCATGGTCATCACCGAGGAACAGTCTGAAAATTTTCTCGGAGCCGAGGTTGGCAGCAACAATACCGCTGAGTTATCTGCTCTTGCTCACGCTCTTCGCTGGCTTCTCATCGAGGGTAGAGATAGTTCCGTAGCCATCTATGGTGATTCCGAATATGCTCTGCGAATCGCTCAGCGAATCTACCGCGCCAAGGCTAACAAGCCGTTGGCAAATCGCGTTCAAGAGTTATGGGATGAGGTCGCCTCCATGCGCAGTTTGATGGGAATTCATGTGCGTGCCCACAAGGGACATCGCTGGAACGAACGGGCAGACCATCTCGCCTTCCGCTGCATGCAGGGCGAGCAACCACTGCCGCTGGAATTTTGGAAGCCGGGCAAGCGTTGATGTGAAAAACCGACCAACTATTCGCACTGCACTTTCATTCGACCGCAGATTCTTCTCTCAAAGGTCCTGAAATGACCAACCAAGCGTATGCAGCATAGAGCAGTAGCAAAAATCCGAAGAGTAGAGAAATCAGGCTGAAGGTTGGTGGCAGGGTCGAATCGTTTCCCATTCCCACCGCTGCAACAATTGTGATGACGCCAGCAGCCCCAGTAATTTTTGCAATCGATGTGGGTGCCGTATTCCACAATCGGAGGTAGGGTATCCAACCCTTCTTGCCAAAGAGCATCTGAAAACCGGCTGAATAGAGAAAGCCACAGCCTACCAAGGCGATGACACCGCGGGAGAAAGATGGGTCATTCCAAGGCCCTTCTGGCGCTGACCAGGCGAACATTGACTGGCAGACAAAGACAATTCCGATGAGTGCGTTGACTCGGCTCTTACCCATCTCAACCTCGCCTGCCATAGAATTCCCACCAGCCACCTTCGCATCAAATGATGGCTTCGGGCCGCTCACCATCGCCAGAAAGATGAGCCTGCCAATCCGCTGCTCGTTGCTCATCGCGGACTTCCATCAACCGCCAAAATGAATCGAGAGCAGCCTCATCATCCTCAAGAATCCGCCGACTCACAGAGTCGAACGCCTCGACATCAACCTCTTGCATTCGAAGCAACAATTCTCGCATCCGAGCGCCGACGACTTCGTCGTTTTCATGCCAAAGCGGGACAAACACTTCTCGGGAATCTGCCGGGTCCAACTCGAGGTAGGGCCTCAAACACGCCTGCACAACCACCCTCCTCACCTTCTGCTCCGAATCCTTGGCTTGGGCTACCACTCTTTCGAGGAAGAGGTCGGGACTTGATATTGCCAATTCTTTGAGTGAACTAGTTGCGCTCGCCCTCGCGCTTGCATCATGACTTACTAGAAGATGGTCGATGAGCAGCAGACCTCTGTCGGGGGCGACCCTTAGCAGTGCGGGGACTTCTTGGGAGAGTGCTTGGGTTACCACCGGCTCGGAGCGGGTTCGAATGGAAGCGAGGACAGTATCGCCCGAAGCAGAGTCAGTTTCGAAGAGTCGAGGCAGACAGCCGACCATCTCGGCTGCGACTTCTGGTGGTAAAGCGTGTGCCATCAACTCAAACCGCTTTCCGAGCGCCATCCCTTCGATGAGGGATGGCCTCTCAAGCATTCCACGCAACCAGCGAATGAGCAGAATCCTACGGTCAACATCACCTTTTTCCATTTGGTCGAGCATCCAGTGAGCAGCATCGATTCCACCACCTTCCGCCCGTACAACCAACTTGTCACCGCGCTCGGGCGACCAATCCATCTGGTGGGGTCCAGCAGCCGCGCGTGAAGGCCATCTGCCCGGAGGGTGGCTCAATGCGATACTCTCCAAGATGTGGTAGCCCCGATTGGAGGCGATTGGGTCAGGGGCAGTGCTGAGTCCGTTGAAGAGAGTGATTCCGATATACCAGCGCTCAGAATCGGGCGCTTCGGGGTCGAGCGACGCGGCTAACCATCCTTCACAGACATCGAAGAGAATTTTTCTCGCTACTTCATGCAGGCGATGTAGAAGCCACCGTTCACCCTCTTTCTCAGGGTCGGTTGTCAACCCTAACCGGTGCGGAATCATCGATTCGCGAGCACTGGTCAAGTGTCTCTCAAATCCTGCGACATCGATTGTAAAAAGTCCCAAACCCCTTTCCATCACATCGTCAGCCGAATTCGGCTCAATTGGCGGGAGGTCAGCGTCTTGCAGGGGAGGGTGAGGAAGAGGCCAGTCCAAACAACCTCGGGCAAGAGATTCCTGCATCATCTCAAGGCAGCGAGTTCGGACAATTGCCGAAGTTTCTTCTCTTCTTCGGCCCGATGCCATATCTTCCGACTCAGTAGGTTTCGCGCATCAACTTGTGAATCTTGTAGGGTAACAGGGCGCGGTTCACCGGAGTCACCTCAAGGATCCGAGCATCATCCCTGCGACGAATGTCCTGCAACAGTGGGTGACGGCTCTTCTTGTGGAGTGTTAATACAGTAGGTTTGTCGACTTCAATCGCCTCTCTGACGATATCTACAAATCCTTCAGATTCGACTGAAAACTTGCCAATTTCATCTATAACAATCACCTCGTAGTTGTCCATCGCATCTTGAATCGCTGGGACCGCCACTGCATCGAGCGCGCTCGGGTCAATTCCGAGCCCGAGAATTCGGAGTCGAGAGTCAATTTCGCGATGAGCCATGGTTCCCAACTCGCCATTTTGAAAGTTGACACATGAGTAACCTAATCTCTCTCCATTTTCAATGATTGGAAGTGTTCGCATTCCGCCCACAATATTGTGAGTACTAGGGTCTTCACCCCGGCTGCGGAGTTCTTTCGCCCGCTCATCCTGCAACATTTGTACGACCTTATCCATGACCGCACTCTTCCCACTTCGGGGGAGCCCGGTTATGCCAATCTTTGGATGGATGCCCATATGAATCACTCTTTTTTTTAGGAGGTCGGAGATTAGATACCGTTTGCGCTGTATCTTCAAGTGGTGTGGTATCATTAATACTCATGGGAGAATCAGTTAAGGCAATTTGATTCCGGATTCGGGAGAACAATCCCCGATTTCATGCTATTTTTGAAGTGACCTTTACTGGCAGCGGTGGCAGCGGTAATAGCTCCAATTCGTAGTTGTTGACATTGTTGTTGGCTGCCCATGCCCTCGCCCAAGAATCCAATTTTTCTGAGTTGAGAAGGCCACACAGCCACTCAAGTGCCGCTTTTTCGGTCCCATGTTTTTTGGTCAGTTTAGATACGACGCTGCGTGGAATCTGAAGGTGATTGACTGAGTTGCCGAGCACACATTTTGCTGGCAAAACTATCCAGCGAAGGCGGCGAGTCTGTTGAGCATTGACGATTGCTTGGCAGGCGAGTCGAACATGGTTAGGGGCTTCGATTGGGCCTCGCCAAAGCGCCTGCTTTCTCTCGGCCGCATCTTCGTCGATTGAGGAGTCAAATGAGGGATGGTGCATCCAAACACTCTCAGCATCGGAGCGGAAATGGATGCCGCGGATGAATGGGATTCCTCTGCTTCCCTTCTTCCAAGGATGGATATCATCCGACCAGTTGGTTTGGTCGACTTCACCGACGCGAACACGAACTCTCTCGCCTTCTCCAGCAAGCCAGTGGTCCTCTTCGGAAAGTCGAGTCATCTCTGCCAATTCATCGATGACCCCTAGCAAACGAATTCTCTCCGCTCGATCGCGAGGAAGCCTTGGCACCGACCAGTCGCCGCGTGACCAGCGACCCCATCGGCCTCTCTCCAGAGTCAACTTGGGAACATTGGGGTCCAATCCGGTGCGGGCGCTCAACTCGCGCATTTCGGCAGGGCCGAAGGCGAGCAACTCGTCGGTCTCTCCACCGACGGTCAAACCGAGAACGAGTACACCTTGAGTTACGCCGGCAAACAGGCGAGCCGACTCCGGGAAAGCCCAGATACTGGTCCACTCGTGCTTGGTGACTAAGAGGGCGCGCAGCGGAGCGCTGCTCTGCTCCCGTAGCAGACTGTCGGGAACGATAAGCCGAATTCGACCGCCAGCCTCGACCAACTGTAGACTTCGCTCAAGGAAGAGTCGGTAGAGGTTGACATTTCCGCGCAGAGTGGAGAAGCGTAGAGAGCCATCCTCCTCGCGCAGATTGCGAAGTTCCTGCCCAAGTTTCTTGCGCAGATGACTACCCTCTTCATGTCCTCGGAATCGGTCTTTGATGCGAAGCCAGGGTGGGTTTGTGATGAGTAGACGGGGATTTTCATCCCACGGCCAAACACCTCGCAAAGTGTCGCCTGATTTGACGACCTCCGCCAAGATTCCCTCAACTTCAGTTCGGGCCAACTGCCCGGGTTCAGGCTCGTCGTCGAGTGATGCCAACTTGTTGCGAACCAAGGCGAGGAACAGGCGTCGCTGAGTCGCCTCGATGGCGATTTCACAGACATCGAGTAACTGCAATTTTTGAAGTAGAATTCGAGTATCTTCCTCTATTACTTCAGGCGGATGGTTAGAAATTGAATCTGCGTGCCAGCGAATCATTCTCGCTGGGAAGAGACCGCCGCCTACGGCGGGGTCAGCGAACGGCAGCGGGACACCGCTTCTCGTCCTCTTGCCAGCGGCGATTTCCGATTCGGTTTCCTCATCGCGCTCCTCTTCTTCATTATCCTCGTCAAGGTTGAGGTTATCGAGGTGGACATGGAAGCCCGGAGGAAGTGCGTCGAGGGTAATCTTGTGGTGTTTGGAACTAGAGCCACCGTTTACCGGCATATCCTGCTTCAACTCGTCAGCAAGAATCGAGTCTGCCAACTTCGTAGGTGTAGGGTGAGCACCCCGGGGACTGCGGCCATCACTTTCGGCGTCGTGGCGGCAGAGAAGATGGTCGAGAACATGGCCTGGTTCTGTCAGAAGACTTGCGGGTAGAGTGGGCCAGTCCGAAGGTAGCATAGCCGCAACAGGTTGGTTGTGGCGGAGCGCCTCCTCCCAAGCGGTAAGCCAGATTTCTATTTGGTCGAGCCGCGAAGGGCATTCGCGGTCGAGCCGCGCGTACCATCCACTGACATTTCCCGACCTCAGTAAACTCCTCTCCCGGCTTTCCGGCGCGGGTCACCCCAATATGAAGCCCTCGCTCGCGAGAGTGCGCACCCACATGCGAGCGCGTGAGAGATAGTTTTCAGTTTCCATCGCCGAAGCGGTAAAAATTTCTCGAAATTATCTGGTTCAATCGGCGTTCAACAGTTCGTCACCGGCAATATGTGAATTAATTATGCCCCTGCCTTTTGCCAACCACTCCCAACCTTCGGTGACCCAATCGTAGAGCGCATCCAACTCATCGGGGCCAACCCCTGCTTGGTCGGCCATCCTCTCAAGAACAAGAATCTCGGCGGGATGATATTCGCCGTCAGCCGCAGCCAACAGGACCGAATCACGAAGCGCAACTCGCAGCGTTTTTTCGTTTGTTTGGGAGAGCAGCGATTCAAGGTCGCCCGGATTGCGTAACTTCTGGCGAGTCTCTTCGCGAATCTCGGGCCGCAACAATGCTCTGCCCATGAACGCCTCTAGAGCCGCCATCTCTTCGCGGACCAACGCCCCATCAGCATTCGCCAAAACTGTCAGCAACTCGATGTAGAGTTCCTTTTCACGCGGGTCAAGCGTGTCGATTGCATCAGGGAGCATCCCACTCATGGAAAACCCTCACTCGATGTTCAGCAGGTCGAGTCCGTCCTGCATCCAGTCGTAGCCTTTCAAAACCCAATCCAACAATTGGTCAACAACGCCTTCATCCAAACCGATGTTCGTAGCAATCTCCTCGAGAACCGCCTGCTCATCCTCGTCAATGTTGCCATCCGCCGCACTCATCAACGCCGCGTCCCGTAGGGCTAGTCTTCCCGAGATAGGGCCCAGTTCATCCAGGCACTCCTCTAGGGTAGGTGGGTGCTTGAGGTAGGCGCGAATATCCTTGCGCTGGCTTGGGGAGAGAAGGGCGGTGCCGAGCCGCTGCTCGAAAACGGTCATTTCGTCGATGGTAATCTCGTCGTCGATGTTGGTCACGAAGGCGAGTAACTTGGCGTAGGCGAAGCGCTCGTGGCGGGGAAGTTCGTGGAGTGTATCGGGCAGCACGGAGGGGGCAGGTGGCGTCGCTGATAACAACCCTACGCCGAATCAGCGTGTTGACTAATCAATACAATTGTCTTTCCTTGAAGGCAAATTGGATGGCTGACAGGCCTTCAAACCGATGAAGTGTGTCATTCTTCGACTTGTGATCTAAAATTATCCTTAATTTGTTCTATGTATTGCAGCCTTTCTTCCTTTCTTTGCAATCTATAGACCCTACTTTTACTACCTTCCCATTCGCGATATTCACAAACGATTGTTGGAACAAAATATGGTTTGTAGCCTAAAGCCAAGCAACGAAGATGAAATTCATATTCCTCTGCAGTCCACATAGATTCATCAAAGCCCTCCAGTTTTTGAAGCATTTCAGTTCTGTAGAGTGTTGTAATAGCATGGATGAAGTTGTTGTCGATTAATGCCTGTAAAGTCATATCTAGAATAACAGGTGGTGATTTGGAAATTTTTTCCACCCCAGCTCCAGCGAAATTCCTTGCTTGAGCAAACACCAAATCAGCGTTATTCTCTTCCGCAGAATCAAACAAATCCTGCAGACAATTAGGAGTCAATAAGTCATCCTCAGGTAATATTTTCACATATTTTCCCTTTGCCATTCTTATGCCGTCATTGAAATTTTCCCCCAAGGATTTATCGGGGCCATGTGATATAATTAATTCCGACGTCCCACTGAAAATTTGATTTTCATACGATTCAATGGCATCAACCAAAAATCCTCTGTCATAGTGGTATGGAATAATCACACTAACGTCAAAGAATCGCATTTCTTTGTCGTGCTTGAGGGTGTCTGGAAGCATGGGTCCGGCGAGGTCGGACGCGAATAATAACCCTGCGCTGTTCAGACTACATATTTCGTCTAGAAACAACTAGTGCTACAATCAAGCCTAGCAAAGTAAGCAATAGTGAAAATCCAGGCAAACCTCCCTTTCCCGAATTTTGCTGTTCTTCCTCGGATCCCGGCTCCGGCTCAGTCATGTTGTCCCAGTGAGATTCAGAGATTCCGATGCAACTGAGAGCGCCCGGATAATTTTGACTGGGTCGAATCCAATCCCCATCGGGCAACCTCAAGTATATGCGGACACAATAGCTTCCAGCACCATTGTCAATTTCGACTTCAAAGGTCTGATTGAAGGTAGATTGACCGGTGAGCATGGGAATATCATCACCACCGAGTTCGGTCATGTGTGGTTCATCGTCAATCACCAGATCATGCCGAACCCGATACTCGATGGTGATTGGCACATCAGGATCCATCGACTGTGCCTCAAGAGTCACATTGAGATGTCCGGGTTGACCTAATTCTGTGTGTGCCCAATAGTCCATTGGAAGAGTCTCATTTTCATCTGTGCATGTACCATCACTGCAGATTTGGCCATCCGGGCAATCGCTGTCAGTCCATCCCCAATCACACGATCCGATGCGTACGAAGGTAACGAAGTAGTCACCACTGTGCGTCCTCATTTGTCCCGTACGAACCACCCAATCATCACCGATCGAAAATTCTCCGTCACCGTCAACATCGTCCCATGTCGTTTCCCACCAGTAGAGGTGTGTAATGTTATCAGAACCGCTGGAAAGGACCATCGCCGACACCAATTCGTCACCCTCCTCACCACCCTCGACCCGCATCACGATTTCAGTCAGATTGGTTCCCAGGAGTTCGCCACTTGTCCTCACCGTCCATGCGACCATCGAATATTCTGAGTCGGACCATGTGTTCCCCACGAGTTCGCCATCCGAACTCACATTGCCCGAGGAGTGGATGTACTCATCCACGGCGTTCTCCTCCAGCCAGTCACCCACTGATTGGGAGAACGGATTGTGTTCGCCCCCCGCGTATGGAATCAGACAGACGGCATAGTTGTCGATGTTCTTGATGACAATCTGATCCGCCGTCAAACTTGTTGATGCCCACATCCCATCTTCGTCGATGTAAACGGCCCACTCCCAAGAGGAGTTGCTCGTAGTCCCATTGACCTCTATGAACACGGTGCCCCCATTCTGCTGCGTGGTGGTGTAGGTCATGTTCTGCGTGTCCAAAACATTCGTCATCAGTTCTAGTGCCGTGTAGTTGTCATGCCAATCGTCGTTTATCTCGTACAGGAAATCCGACCTATTCTTATCGATGTCATAGAGCGTGAATTGGGTGTTGAAGCACTGCGCGGCATCACACTCCTTCGTGACTGTTTCTGAGTTCGCCATCGGTGCCAGTGAGCAGACCATCAACACCGTCACAAGCACTAGAATCGTTGTTTTTGCACGAAAGCCTTCGGTTTGCATCGCTCTGCGATGGTAGAGGTTGTAGTGAACCTTTCTTAACCGACTGAGACAGGCACCAGACGATGTCCAACTACCTCTTCGCCATGGGCAAGGAGAAATCAGTGAGGGCACTTCTCTCCGGCCTTTCCGTGGATGAGGATTCCCCGGAGGTCACGCTCGAGCAGCAGGCGAACGGATGGTGGGTGTTGGTCGTAGAGCGTAGGGCGCAGCACATTGCCTCGAGTATCCAGCAGACGGAGAACGGTCAGTCTCTCTTCTTCAGAGGATACTGCATCGACCATGAGGGCGAGTCGATGGTGCTCGGGGCCCCTGGATTCTCAGCATGGTGTGACCGCGATCTGACTCGCACACCCATCGATATCGAAGGAGCCTTCGTACTCGCCGCCTGGGACCAAGAGCGCCTTCTGCTGCAGAACGACTTGTTCAGCCTCTTCCCCATGTGCTGGTTCGGCACCGACGAGGTCGTCGTAGCCTCGGATTCCCTCTATCTCCTGAGTCGCA
>Ga0209501_10005418_pt1 | contig 11796 bp, 9 predicted proteins | sample ArcticOcean_MG_C_4_FD_187434 | JGI IMG/M metagenome (GOLD analysis project Ga0209501, IMG submission 187434) | Marine microbial communities from western Arctic Ocean - ArcticOcean_MG_CB4_134 (SPAdes) (version 2) | ecosystem: Environmental > Aquatic > Marine > Oceanic | place: Arctic Ocean...
TCGAGGGCGTCCAGTTCCACCCCGAGTCGATCCTCACCGCCTCCGGCCACGACCTGCTGGCCAACTTCCTGGCCAGGGTTCCCTGACCTCACCCCTCGGCGGTCGCCTCAGCCTTCGGGTGCCGCAGTCGTCGTGGTTTCCACCGGCGCCGCAGTCGTCGTGGTTTCCACCGGTGCCACAGTCGTCGTGGTTTCCACCGGTGCCACAGTCGTCGTGGTTTCCACCGGCGCCGCAGTCGTCGTGGTTTCCACCGGCGCCGCAGTCGTCGTGGTTTCCACCGGCACCTCCGCCTCACCGATCACAATGGTCACGGCGGTACCCACGGGAACCTCATCATCGGGCAGCGGGCTCTGGGAGATGACCCGGCCGGCGTTGGGGCTGTTGGCCGGTAGTTCCTGGAACCGGACGTTGACCTCGAATCCGGCACCCTGCAGAGCGACAGTGGCGGACTCCTGGGTGAGGCTCACCACAGGCGGCACCGGCACCGGGGCCGGACCGGACGAAACCACGATCGTGACCTCCTCGCCGGGCGCCAGTTCGGTCCTCGACAACGGCTCGGTCCGCAACACGATCCCCTCGGCGACGTCCTCGCTGAACTCTTCGATCGTGGTCGCCCGCCAACCCAGCTGGACGATGATGTTCATGGCGTCGAGCACGGGCCGGTTGGCGAGGTCGGGAAGCCGCTCGACCGGCGGCCCCGACGACACGAAGATGACGATCCGTGCCGTGGCCTCCACGGGACTTCCGGCCGGCGGGTTCTGCTCGACGACCTGGCCGGCCGGCACGACCGGATCCTCGAGGTCGTAGACGTCGACGATCAGGCCCATCGCCTCTAGGTCCCGCTTGGCGTCGGCCTGCGCATCGCCGACCACGTCGAGGAGCACCATGGGTCCGGTGCCCTGGCTCACCCAGAGCCGGACTGTGTCGGCCTGTTCGACCTTGGTCCCCGATGCCGGTTCCTGGTCGAAGACCGTGTTCGCGGGGAACTCGTTGTTGACCTCGTAGTCCATCTGGACGCTGAGCTTGACCCCGCGCAACAACGACCGGGCCTCGTCCATCGGCACGCCGATCAGGGACGGAACCTCGACGCGGTCCTGGACGAGCGAGGTGACCGGCGGATTGTCGTTAACGCCCAGCGTGTCGAAGAACTCGACCACGAGGTACCCCAACGCCAGGACGAGGGCCCCCAACCCGACGAAGAACAGCAGCGTGCGACGCCAGCCGTCGTCCCGGCGGCGGCGGGATCCCTTGCCATAGTCGACCGACGGCACCCCCGCAGGTGCTGCGGCATGCGCGCCGGCACCGGTGGGGCTCGAAGGGCGAATGTCGTGGGCTCCCTCCCGGTAGCGACGCAGGTCGCTGCGGAGGTCCTCGGCCGTCGGGTAGCGGTTGACGGGGTTCTTGGCGAGCAACTTGAGCGTGATCGCCTCTAGCGACTCGGCCACCGCCGCCCCGGATGCGCGCAGCGGCGGCGGGCTCTCCTGGACGTGCTGGTAGGCGACCGCAAGGGGCGAGTCGCCTGCGAACGGCGGACGACCGAGGAGCATCTCGTAGAGGACGATCCCGAGTGCGTAGAGATCGCTGCGTGGGTCGACTGGCCGGCCCTGCGCCTGCTCGGGGGAGAAGTACGTGGCAGTTCCCATCACCGTTCCGGCCTGGGTCAGCTCGGTCTGGTTGCCGACCATCGCCGTGGCAATGCCGAAGTCGGCGACCTTGATGTGCCCATTCGCGGCAACGAGGACGTTGCCGGGTTTGACATCTCGGTGGACGAGGCCGTTGCGGTGGGCGAATCCGAGTGCAGCGGCGATGTCGGTGGCGACCTCCGCGGCACGGTCGGGATGCAATGCACCCTGGGCGCGGAGGATCTCGGCGAGGCTGCGACCCTCGACATACTCCATGACGATGAAGTAGGTGCCCCCTTCCTCGCCCCAGTCGTAGACGCCCACGATGTTGGGGTGGTTGAGGTTGGCGGCCGCCTGCGCCTCGCGACGGAACCGCTCCACGAAGCTCGGGTCGTCGGCGAACTCGTTGAAGAGCACCTTGACGGCAACCGGTCGATCGAGCAACTGGTCGCGTGCCAGGTACACGTCGGCCATCCCGCCGCGGGCGATCTGGCGATGGAGTTCGTAACGCCCGCTGAAGATCGTCGGGCCCTGAGCGGACATAGGGACGGATTCTATCCGCCGGGTCGGCTCGCGCTCATCGCGGCCCTTCCCCTACGTTGCGCGCGAACGGTCATCGCCACCTCCGACCCAACCGGGTCCGCATCGACAGGAAGGCCTGCTCCAAAGGGCCCACCCAACGTCGAACGGCGCGTGCCGCTCCCTCGGACGACTGCTCCACCTTCACGTCCGGGAGGCTCCAGGGTTCCTGGGCCGACGGGGCAGCATCGATGTCGACCACCAGGGCGGTCACGTTGTCGTGGCCCCCTGCCTCCACGGCCGCACGCACCAGGGTCGCCGCGGTCAATTCGGGGTTGTCGTGTCCCGCCAGCAGGGCGGCGATCCGGTCATCGTCGATCTCGTTGAACAAGCCGTCGCTGCACAACAGGTAGCGGTCGTCGGCTTGGATCGGCAGCTCCCAGGTGTCGACGGACAGGGCCGACTCGATGCCCAGCGCCCGCGTCAGGATGTTGCGCTGCGGATGCCTGGCGGCTTCCTCCTCTGTCAGGTCGCCGGCCCGAACCAGGTCGGCGACGAGGCTGTGGTCGTCGCTGACCTGCGTGAGCCGCCCGTCGCCGTACCGGTACACCCGGCTGTCGCCGACGTTGGCGACCGCCAGGACGTCGCCGCCCTCGCTACGGGCAAGGGCCAGGGCGCACAGCGTCGTGCCCATACCGAAGAGGTCGACGTCACCGGCGGCCCTTCCGAACACCGCCTGGTTGGCCCGGTCGACCGCCCGGGCAAGGCCGGCCCGGGTCCGCTCGTCGAAAGAGCCCAGCACGCCGGCCACAGCCTCCGCCGAGGCGACTTCGCCCCCACGGTGGCCGCCCATGCCGTCCGCCAGCACGAAGAGGTCGTCACCCGCACCGAAGTCGTCCTGGTTGATGGCCCGGACGCGGCCCACCGCCGAGGCAGCCCCGTGCGAAAGGCGCACTCGTCGACGGCCGCGACTCACTGGGCTTCCGTTCGCCGGCGGGCCAAGGTCACCACAGCTCCAGGACGATGTCGCCGACCTGCAGGTGGTCGCCCGAGCCCAGCGCGGTCGGTGACTCGACCCGTTCGCGGTTCACGTAGGTTCCGTTGGTCGAGCCGAGGTCCTCGACGACGAGGTGCCCACCCGCCCGAAAGAGGCGGGCGTGGAGCGGCGAGACGTGCCCGTCGTCGACCGTGATCCCGCACCCTGCGGCCCGGCCGAGCGTGATCTCATCCTCGACGTCGACGGTCAGGCCCTCGAGCGATTCCGGAGCGACGACCATCAGGTGGCGCGGTCCCCTCCGTCGTCTCGTCCGGTTCGGGGAACGGACGCGCAGCACCGAGGCGGTGGCGACCGCGGCGATAAGGGCGGCGAATGGGAACAGGTCTGGCACGGCATCCACGATCGTATCGACGCTCCCCCGAAGGATCGGGTCACGCCCCCGTCTGCCGTTCGGCACGGCGCACTGCGACCAGATGCGGTTACGCTTCCCGCCGCTACTCGCGCGAGTGGCGGAATTGGCAGACGCGCAGGATTCAGGTTCCTGTGTCCGCAAGGACGTGAGGGTTCAAGTCCCTCCTCGCGCACCATGCGCCCGGAGTCGGACGACCCGGGCGTTCAATCGGCTCGCCCCGGAAGATCGTTGTCAGGGCGGGGCTCACAGCCGGCGATGGCAGCCAGGAGCCGCATCTCCTGCTCGCTTCCCGGGCGAACGGTCAGCCCGGTGGCGTCGGTTCCCGACCACGAGTCCCACCTGGTGCGGATCCGCTGCTCGTCTCCGATGAGGGCACCGTCGTCGAGGTAGTCGTCCGGCACAGCTGCCGCCGCCTCCTTTCGCCGACCGGCTGCGAACAACTCGTGGATCCTGGCCGCCGCCTCTCCGAAACCGCGTCGCACCATTGCGTCCCGGTGGAAGTTGTGGTCGTCCGTGCCGTAGCCGCCGACCAGCATCGCCGTCTGCGGCTTGGCGGCGTCGAGGACGGCCTGCACGTCGTCGGTGAGTGCCAGGCGTGCCGATGCCTGGACCTCGACGTCTGCGAGGGTGCGTCCGCCTGCTTCCAACCCGGCGGCGACGTCGTCCGCATACAGGTGGGCGCTCCCCGGCGTGTAGCCGAGTGGGATCCACCCGTCGGCGACCTCGAAGGCCAGGCGGACGTTGCGGGGCCCCCCGGCGGCCAGGAAGACCGGCAGGTCGGGGTTCATGTGCAGGATCGGCTTCAGGGGCCGGCCGACGCCGAGCCCGTCGGGCCCGTCGTGGGGTAGGCGCAGGACCTCGCCGTCGAGCGCCACCGGCGCTTCGCGTCGGAACACCTGCCGCACCACGTCGACGTACTCACGCAGCATCTGGTTGGGCCGATGCCAGGGCTGCCCATACCAGCCTTCGACGACCTGCGGGCCCGACAGGCCGAGGCCACAGACCACCCGGCCGGGGGCCATCGCCTCGATCGTGCCGAACTGCATGGCCGCCGTGGTGGGCGGACGGGCGGCCACCTGGGCGATGGCGGTGCCGAGCCGCAGGTGCCGGGTGTGCGCTGCCAGGTACGCCAGCGGCGTGACGGCGTCTGCGCCGTAGATCTCGGCGGTCCACACCGAGTCGAAGCCGAGGCGCTCGGCGAGCCGGACCCGCTCCAGGGGAAGCTCGAACCGGGGCGACGCCCAGACGTCGAGGCCGAGGCCGAGCTTCACGGTTGTCCGCTCAGGCGTTGACGTCGACGACGACGCGGCCGCGGATCCGGCCGGCGAGGATCTCCTCGGACACGCCGATGACGCCGTCGAGGCCGACGACCTGCGTCATGCCGGCGAGCAGCCCCTGGTCGAGGTCCTCGGCGAGGCGCTCCCAGGCAACGAGCCGTCGTGGCCGGGGGACGGTCACCGAGTGGACGCCCCGCAACGTGACGCCGCGGAGGATGAACGGCGCCACCGAGGTCGACAGGTCCATGCCCTGGGCGAGTCCGCAGGCGGCGACACAGCCTTCGGGCTCGATGGCGGTGAGCACGTTGGCGAGCGTGTGGCTGCCGACGACGTCGACGGCACCGGCCCAGCGTCCCCGCACCAGTGGCCGGGTGGCGGGCTCGGACAGTTCGCGGCGGTCGACGATGGTGCTCGCACCGAGCCCGGTCAGGTAGTCGGCCTCCTCGGGGCGGCCCGTCGAGGCATGGACCTCGTAGCCGCCTGCGGCGAGCAGGGCGATCGCCGTGCTGCCCACGCCTCCGGCGGCCCCCGTGACGAGGACGGGTCCACCGTCGGGGACCACGTCGTGCTCCTCGAGGGCGAGCACGCAGAGCATGGCCGTGTAGCCGGCGGTACCGATGGCCATGGCCTGTTCGGTGGAGAAGGCGTCAGGGAGGGGCACGGTCCAACCCCCCTGCACCCTGGCCCGCTGGGCGAAGCCGCCCCAGGTCTCCTCGCCGATGCCCCAGCCGTTGACCACCACCCGGTCCCCGACCGAGACGTCGGGGTGTCCGGAGGCGGCGACGGTGCCGGCCAGGTCGATGCCGGGGACCATGGGCCACGAGCGCACGATCGGCGAGGCGTTCGTGACCGCCAGGCCGTCCTTGTAGTTGACCGTCGAGTGGGCGACGTCGACGAGCACGTCGCCCTCGGGAAGGGCGGCGTCGTCGAGTTCGGTGAGGCCAGCGGAAAAGCCGTCGTCGGACCTGTCGACCAGCAGGGCTCTGAACACGGGGGTCTCCTCGGGTGGGGCGGGTTCGGGACGGGTTCGGGGCGGTGCCTACCGGCCGAACATGGCGATCCACTGCTCTTCCGAGCGGGGCGTGTACACGAAGTTGCTCTCCCGGGTGTGGCCCATCGTCGCCGACGGTTGCGGCGAGTACAGGTGCCCGGGGTACAGGACGGCGTCGTCGGGCACCTTGGCGAGCTTCTGGGTGATGCTCCGGTAGAGCGCCGCCGGGTCGCCGCCGGGCAGGTCGGTGCGGCCGCAACCCTCGAGGAACAGCGTGTCGCCGGCGACCAGTCGGTTGTCGACGAGGAAGCACTGGCTGCCCGGAGTGTGCCCGGGGGTGTGGATCAATTCGATGTCGACCTCGCCGACCCGTACGTGGTCGCCGCTGGCATGTTCGACGACGTCGCCCTCGCCGAGGCCGGTCACCTTGCGGATGAACTCGGCCTCTTCGTGCTGGGCATGGACCGGCACGGACACCTCGTCGAGCAGTTCCTTCACCCCGGCGATGTCAAAGCCCATCATCGAGCCGCCAACGTGGTCCGGGTGGTAGTGGGTGGCGAGCACCCCGGTACACCGCATGCCGTCGGCCTCGAGGATCTGCAGCAGGGCGGCGACGTCGTAGGCGGGGTCGACGATGACCGCCTCGCCCGTGTGCCGGTCGCCGATCAGGTACACGAAGTTGACCATCTGCTGTGCCACCCGGTCTGCGGTGCCGAAGTCGCGGCCGGACAGCAGTTGCCGGAAGTAGAGCCGGTCGTCGGATGTCGTCGACTCTTCGGAGGGCGGGGGGCTCATGGATGCATCGTAGGGAGCGTCTCAGGCCGGCTTGCCGTCGGGGGGCGGTACGAGGGGCTCGATCTCCCGTCGACGCCACGCCTCCTCGGCCCGTGAGACGACCTCCCGGAGCGGCAGGCCCAGTCGCCGTGCGGCCCTGGCGGCGTCGTCGTGCTCGACCTTGGCCCTCCCGGACGTGACCTTCATGCCGATGCGCTCGCCGCCGACCTCGACCTCGTCCATGGAGCGGGCGGCCGGCCAGCGCTCGAGTGTGTGGCCCCGGACCCCGAGCGACCCGGTCTCGGCGGTGAGGACCGCTGCGACCTCGCCGACCCTGCTGGGGTCGCAGAGCGTGCTGACCACGTGGGCGGGGCGGCCCTTCTTCATCACGATCGGCGTGACCCAGGCATCGTGGGCGCCCGCTTCGAGGCACTCGGCGACGGCGTGGGCGAGGGTCTCGCCCGTGGCGTCGTCGACGTTGACCTCGAGCAGCGTCACCGGCTGGCCCGGCTCGGCTGTCGCAACGGCCTCGCCGACCACGACCTGCGTCACATTGGGTCGACCGTCGTGGTCACGGCTGCCGGCGCCGAAGCCGCTGGCCTCGACCACCATCGCCGGCATCGACCCCCAGGAGGAGGCGGTTGCGACCAGGAGGGCCGCACCGGTGGGTGTGGTGAGTTCGAAGGGCACGTCGGTGCCGTGCGTGGGCGCCCCGGCCAGCAGCCCGACTGTGGCGGGTGCCGGCACCGGGATGAGGCCGTGGGCCGAGCGGACCATGCCCGTCCCGGTGGCGACGCTGCTGGCATGCACCTCCTCGATGCCGAGCACCTCGAGTGCGGCACAGGTGCCGACCACGTCGATGATGCTGTCGATGGCCCCGACCTCGTGGAAGTGCACCTGCGACGGGGGCCGGTTGTGGAGTCGTCCCTCGACCTCGGCGAGAGCGTTGAACGTGGCGAGCGCCCGCCGGGTCACCCGATCGGGCAGGTCGGCCTCCTCGATCATGGCCGTGATGTTCCCCGCGGTGCGGTGGACGGTGGTCTCCTCGGCGTGGACCCGGGCCCTGGTGGCGGCGAGGCCGCAGCGCAGCACCGGCTCGAATTCGAGCTTCCAGCCGCCGACCGGGAGTCGTTCGAGGAGTTCGACGACCTCATCGCCGTCGGCGCCTGCATCCACGAGTGCGCCCAGCGCCATGTCGCCGGCGATCCCCGAGAAGCAGTGGAACCAGGCGAGGCGGGTCACGTGCGCGCTCCCAGTTGGCGCAGCACAGCGCAGGCGGCACCGAAGCCGTTGTCGATGCCCACCACGGTCAGGCCCGAGGCACACGAGGCCAGCATCCCCAGGAGGGCCGTGACGCCCTCCAGCGAGGCGCCGTACCCGACGCTCGTCGGCACGGCGGTCACCGGAGCCCCGGTGAGGCCACCGACGACACTGGCGAGGGCCCCCTCCATCCCGGCCACGACCACGACGGCGTCGGCGGCCTGCAACGTTTCGACCTCGACGAGGAGTCGGTGGAGGCCTGCGACGCCGACGTCGGTGATGCGCACCGGTTCGAGCCCGTGGGCCCACAGCACGGTGGCGCACTCGTCGGCGACCGGCAGGTCGGCGGTCCCTGCCGTGACCACGGCGACCCTCTCGGGTCGGTCGTCGGCCCGGCGCCAGATCGCCGTGGTACCCAGCACAATCCCTGTGGCGTCGACGGCGAGGGCCGCCGTGAACTGTTCCTTGCCGGCCCGGGTGAGGACCACGGGGCCGGCGCCTCCCGCGAGCAGTTCCCCGACGATGAGCGCCACGTCCTCCGGAGTCTTCCCGGGGCCGTAGACCGCTTCAGGCAGTCCCTGCCGGACAGACCGGTGGTGGTCGACCCTGGCGTTGCCGAGGTCGGCGAAGGGAAGGGCCCGGAGAAGTCGCACGGCCTCGTCAGCATCGACCACGCCGGAGGCGACGTCGTCGAGCAAACTGCGCAGGGCCTCGGCGTCCATGTCACTATCCTCCCTCGTCGTGACCAAAGACGCACCCCCGAGTTCCTCGCAGCTCGCGTACCTGGGTCCTGCAGGGACCTTCACCGAGCAGGCGCTCCTCACCCAGCCCGACCTCGCAGCACTCGACCACGTCCTGGCGTCGTCCATCTCGGATGTCCTGCGCCGCGTCTCGACCGGCGAGGCGCTGCTGGGATTTGTCGCCATCGAAAACTCGATCGAAGGCAGCGTCAACATCACCCAGGACACACTCACGTTCGAGGCCGACCTGCTCATCCAGCGTGAGGTCGTGATCCCGGTCCAGTTGAACCTGCTGGTTCCGAGTGGGACCTCGTTGTCCGACGTGCAGCGGGTCGTGTCGTTCCCCCACGCCATCGCCCAGTGCCGGGGTTGGCTCCGCGAGCACCTCCCCGACGCCGCCATCGACGCCTCGAACTCAACGGCCGATGCCGCCCGACGCATCGCCGAGGGCGACGACACACACGTGGCTGCGATCGCACCGGGCCGGGCCGCCGAGGTCTACGGCCTCGAGGTCCTGGCCGAAGACATCGAGGACCATCCCGAGAACGAGACCCGGTTCGTCCTGGTGGCGGCAGACGGCATCCCGGCCCCGACCGGGCACGACAAGACCTCGTTGGTCGTCTTCCAGCGGGCAGACCGACCCGGCAGCCTCCTCGGCATCCTCCAGGAGTTCGCCGCCCGTTCGATCAACCTGACCCGCCTCGAGTCCCGCCCCACCAAGCAGGGGCTCGGCGACTATTGCTTCCTGATGGACCTCAAGGGCCACGTGGCCGACGAGTTGGTCGCCGACTGCCTCCGCAACCTGCACATGAAGCACGGCAGGGTGAAATTCCTGGGCTCGTACCCGGCGGCGGGCAGCGACGGTGACGAGGTTCGCAGCCAGGCCTCTGACGCCTCGCAGGCAGCCGACGCCTGGCTGGCCGGCCTACGCGACCGCATCGACGACTGACGGCCGTCGGCCATTCCCTGATGGCCCGGGGTTCGATCTGGCGGAGGGAGGGGGATTCGAACCCCCGGAGCCGTGAGGCTCAACGGTTTTCAAGACCGTCACAATCGTCCGCTCTGTCACCCCTCCGACGATGAGCGTAGGGGTTGGGCGCCCTCGGTCGGACCAGGGGGAGTGGAACTGCCGCTCCACGGGGCGGTCTTCGCCGGTAACCTCACCCGGCCGAGGAGAGGTGGCCGAGTCCGGTTGAAGGCGCTCCCCTGCTAAGGGAGTATGGGCCCAAAAGCTCATCGTGGGTTCGAATCCCACCCTCTCCGCCAACGTCACCCACCACCGATGGGTGGCAACGGGCCGCTCGTAGACTCGGGCGCCTGCGCTCGTAGCTCAATTGGATAGAGCATCTGATTACGGATCAGAAGGTTGGGGGTTCGAGTCCCTCCGAGCGCGCGAAGCGTTTGTGCAGGTCAGGACCCTATTAGCCGCGGGTCAGTCCAACGAAGAACGTCAGTAGGTATGTGCCGAACTTCTGTGCTTCGGATGGTGTGAGCGAGTAACCCGTAGAGACGCGTTCCAGCACTTCGCGTGTTTCGTCGTCCCAGTCGGATGCAACGGTCTCTGGGCCGTTGGGATCTGGTGGGTCTGCTACTGGCAGCACGATGTCGTATCCACCTTCAGTCCTTTGGGTGAGGAAGTCGACCACGTAGACGCCGGTGGCTTGGAATTCCTCGATGGTGAGTTCCAGGTATTCGGCCGCTGATAGCACCGATTCGAATTCCTCAGGGGTGTACCCCGTTAAAACCGGCCCAACTGTGGCTTGAGCATCGGCCGCATCAGCAACGGCCTGAGCATCAGCAGCGGCTTGAGCATCGGCAGCGGCCTGAGCATCGGCGGCGGCTTGAGCATCGGCGGCGGCTTGAGCATCGGCGGCGGCTTGAGCATCGGCGGCGGCCTGAGCATCAGCAACGGCCTGAGCATCAGCAACGGCCTGAGCATCAGCAACGGCCTGAGCATCGGCAGCGGCTTGTTCAGCAATGGCATCAGCAGCAGCTTGAGCATCGGCAGCACTCTGGTCGGCGACAGCCTGCGCATCAGCGGCAGCTTGAGAATCAGCGGCGGCCTGATCGGCAACAGCTTGAGCATCAGCGGCGGCCTGGTCGGCGACAGCCTGAGCATCAGCAGCAGCACCGGCGGCAACCTGGGCATCGGCCACATTCTGATTTGCGGCAGCAGCAGCATCGGCAGCAGCAGCAGCAGCTACGGCAGTCTGATCGGCAGCTGCGGCGGCCTGGTCGGCGACAACCTGCGCAGCAGCAGCAGCAGCAGTGGCCTGGTCGGCGACAGCCTGCGCATCGGCGGCATCATTTTCTGCAGCGGCTTGTACTTCAGCTGCCTGGGCTGCAGCGGTCTGTGCCACAGCATCCTGAGATGCAGCAGCCTGCGCAGCATTCTTGGCCGACAAGAAAACCAAAATTGGCACGGTTTCAGAACGCGTCCTTAGTTCCGAAATCTCTCCCAATTCGACGACTGCCAGGTTGTCGCCCATCTCATCCGAGTCATCGCCAAGATTGTCGGTGCTACCGGATCCGAGCTGGCCATTCCAGCCGGCGCCCCAGCATTTAACGGAGGCGTTATCCAACAACGCACACGTGTGATAGCCGCCGGCGGCGATTGCAACCGCGGTGGTACCCAAATTGACGGCTGTCAGGTTGTCGCCCATCTCATTAGGGCCGTCGCCAAGACCGTCACGGCTACCGGATCCGAGCTGGCCCTGCCCGCCGTATCCCCAGCATTTGACGGAGGCGTTATCCAACAACGCACACGTGTGATAGTCGCCGGCGGCGATTGCGACCGCGGTGGTACCCAAATTGACGGCTGTCAGGTTGTCGCCCATCTCATTAGGGCCGTCGCCAAGATTGTCGGTGCTACCGGATCCGAGCTGGCCCAGGTGGCCGTATCCCCAGCATTTGACGGAGGCGTTATCCAACAACGCACACGTGTGAAAGTCGCCGGCGGCGATTGCAACCGCGGTGGTACCCAAATTGACGGCTGTCAGGTTGTCGCCCATCTCATTAGGGCCGTCGCCAAGACTGTCGGTGCTACCGGATCCCAGCCGGCCATACCCGCCGGCGCCCCAGCATTTGACGTCGCCACCGTCCAACAACGCACACGTGTGATAGCCGCCGGCGGCGATTGCAACCGCGGTGGTACCCAAATTGACGGCTGTCAGGTTGTCGCCCATCTCATTAGAGCCGTCGCCA
>Ga0209501_10005434_pt1 | contig 11768 bp, 6 predicted proteins | sample ArcticOcean_MG_C_4_FD_187434 | JGI IMG/M metagenome (GOLD analysis project Ga0209501, IMG submission 187434) | Marine microbial communities from western Arctic Ocean - ArcticOcean_MG_CB4_134 (SPAdes) (version 2) | ecosystem: Environmental > Aquatic > Marine > Oceanic | place: Arctic Ocean...
GATTTTGTAGTTTGTTGCTTATTAGAAACAGAGATTCCGTATTCATCATCCCAAATACTCATAACTAGAGGTATTTGTAAAACACCTGCAGCGTTAATAGCTTCAAAAAACAAACCTTCACTGGTGCTTGCATTACCTATTGTTCCCCATGCTATTTCATTACCATTATTAGAAAAAGTTTTTGATTTTTTTATTTTAAGCTTTCTGTAAATCTTGGATGCTTGGGCTAATCCAACTAGCCTTGGCATTTGAGAACCAGTGGGAGATACGTCAGAGCTATGGTTCTTTTGTTTCATTAAATCTTTCCAAGAACCATTTTTATTTATGCTTTTACTTAAAAAATGACCACCCATCTGTCTTCCTCCTGACATTGGTTCGAAATCAAGGTCAGTATGAGCAAAAAGTGCAGCAAAAAAATTTTCAGGAGTTAATAAACCTTGAGCCATCAACAATGTTTGATCTCTGTAGTATCCAGACCTAAAATCACCATCTTTAAAAAAATGATTAAGGGCCATTTGTGGTAATTCTTTACCGTCTCCAAATATTCCAAATTTACCTTTACCTAAAAACACCTCCCGACGACCAATAACACTACATTCCCTACTTAAAACAACAGTCTTGTAATCTTCAATTACAAGTTTTTTATACTGTTCGTAATTGATGTTTTGTTTTAAATTTAAAGTTGATGCTGACATATATATCGGCCCCAAAAATACAAAATTAATATCTAATCAAATTAGAACCACGTTCTTGAGAAAAACGCAGAAATATCCTTCGGATTTAGAGATAAAACAAATCTAATTTTAGAATAATAATTTTCTTTATTCAATGAATACTCATGGCTTGATCTAACTGGAAAATACAACTCTAGATAATCAGGTATGAAATTCAACCTAAAACCATAATCATAATATGATTTATGGTCTTGATTTATGTTTTTAAGTATACCAACATCTATATAACCTTCAAACCATTTCCATATTCCCATACTAATATTCGAGCTAAAAATCCATTGATTTGAGCTGCTATTAGGAATTATTGATTTAAATCCACCTTCATTTAAAATAAATTGTTGACTATAAAACCCTTCAGTCTCTGAGCGGCCAAAATAGGCATATTTAAACAAGTAATCATTGGGTCTGTTTAAATTAAAATTGAAATAATTATTAGTTTTTAAACTGTTTTGAATAAAATTTCCAAAAAATAGCCTACTGGAAAACAATCTACCAGATCTAAATAATTTTCTATATTCCATTTCTAATATAAACTTTTTAAAGTCTTTTGCAATTTCAAAACTATTTTCAATTGTGAAATAATTGACAGAGCCTCTATTAGAAAATTGGTATTTAATTTCTCCTAACGAATAATTTGGAGCTGTATTGTTAAAACTTATAGATTCTCTTTGAATACTATACCAAGAAAGACTTAAACCGTGTCTTAAATTACTTCTTAAATCATTGGGTCTAAAATAAAATTTTAATGACGGTACAGCTATTTTGTATAATGAATTTGATGCATAGTGGTAGCTGCTTCCAAAAAAACTAAACTGCGTTAAATAATTTGATTTTGAATCATTGTAATTTCTATAGTCAATATTTACATAACCTACCAAAGTTTTTTCTATTGTTGAATAACTCGGTTCAATCATTAAATTAAATGGTTTACTCTGGAGTGTTTTGTTATGAAATCTTGCTCCAAAAGAAGCTCCATCATATAAATTATAAAACCCTGTTGGATTTATCAAAATTTGATTTTTAGTTGGATCTTCAGAATCTTTAAAAAACCTTACACTTAATGGTTTATTTAATATTTTAGAATTTAATGAACGCCAGTTATTAAATTTATTTGTTTCTGGTAATCCAAATTTTGGATTAACTGAAACATAATCAGCTTCCTTGTCAAAAAAGGTAGTCTTTGACTTACTTTTTCCACTAATCCATTTAGAATCAATTATTTTATTATCTTTTACTAATGCAACTTCATAAGGAATTTTTTGATTATAAATTTGGTCTGTAAATACTGAAATTTCATTATTTGATTCAATAACATCTGTAATTCGTATGTCTAAAGTATGAATAGAGTCTAGATATCTTATAAGATTATTTGCTTCAAGATCTGAACTATATTTAGCAACAATTAATTTTAAATCTTCTATGTTTTTAACTTTATATATTTCTTTTAAAACAGCTTCAAATAAATCTTTACCGATATAGTGTTCAAGATATCTAAACAAAACTCCTACTTGATAAGGGGTTGCTATTCTTTCATTAAATTTTATAAGAAGATCTTTGGGTGTTGTTGCAGCTTGATGAAGATTTCTCCTGAGCATCAACTCTGAATAGATTATAAAACTTTCATTAAAACCAAGCTTAGCTATTGAATAATTCTTGATAAAAGGCATATCAGATAATTTTCCAATAAGCTTTTGATCAGGATAATAAACTTCAATATATTTCATTATTAAAAAAATTGTTAAGCCTTCGCTTAACCAATGATTTTCTCTAAAATTTAAATTATTAAATTGCGACCTTACATATTCAGTAGTATAAGTCTTTAAAAATTTTATTTCTTCAATAAATACTAAATCAAAAGGGTTTAGTATTTTGGGAAACATATTTAAACCATATAAAGGTCTTAAACCATAATCATGCGATGTAATTAAATAAGATTCATTATTGTCTTTTGAATCAAAATTTTTAGATAAAAAATTATGAATTTTATCAATTTTAAATTGAGCTAAATCATATGACTCATTAAATAGATCCGTTTGCACAGTGACATTTCCAGTTTTAAATTCACGAATTTTATTTTCCTTTGAAAATATAAATTTTGGTGATCTTTCTAACTTACTCTCATAATGTGCTATTTTAAAATTTTCTTTTGATAAACTATACACTTTATTCATGGAGCTTAGCAAATGGAGGTTTTTAGGATAAGTCCACTTTACCAAATAATAAGATTTAAACAAACTATTATCATTAAGGTTTAGATTACTTTGAATCAACCATTTTCCATTATCAAAAGGACTCAAGGCGACTATAAAATCTTGTATATTAATAAAATTTTTTTTGTAACCAACCCCTGTAAATTGTTTATCGGGTATAGTTATTGAATAGCTGATGTTTAAAGATATTGTATCAGATGACATTAAGGGCTTTTTCAAAACAACATAGATTATATCATTTTGATTATTTAATCTATGCCATTCGAGTAAATCTTTATTCACCATAAAAGATTCAATTTTTGTTCTTCCTTTACTCTTCTTAGACGAAATATAAAAGCTACGATCAAATTCTTCAGCCATCTTCTGTGCTAATGGAGTTTTAGAATCACTATATGAGTTGGACCAATCATTAAAGAACAAAGTGTCTATTGATTTATCATACTCATTCAGTACTATTGATTTTTGATTTATTTTAATTAATTTATTTTCAATTTCAAGTTTAGCATTTACTGTATATGAACTTGATAATTGAGCAGACAAGGAAAAGGAGAGAAGGGAAATAGAAAAAGTGAATCGAAAAAATTTCATTAAAACTATATCAAAAAATTAATTCTTGAGATAAAAAATATCCTGTATGACTATTCTTTATTTTTGCAATATCCTCAGGAGTTCCAGCTCCAAGATGTTGACCTCCCAATTTTCCACCCTCTGGACCTATTTCAATAATATGATCTACTTGTTTAATTACATCAAGATTGTGCTCAATAATTAAAATAGTATTTCCTTTATCAACTAGTTTGTTTAATACTTCAAGCAGTACTCTTATGTCCTCAAAATGCAGGCCAGTTGTTGGCTCATCAAAAATATACATAGTATTCCCTGTGTCCCTTTTAGAGAGCTCCGTAGACAATTTAATTCTTTGAGCTTCACCACCAGAGAGGGTAGTGCTAGGCTGTCCTAATGCTATATAACCTAATCCAACATCTTGAATAGTTTTTAGCTTATTGTATATTTTAGGTATTGGTTGAAAAAAAATAACAGCTTGATTAATTGTCATATTCAAAACGTCTGATATTGTCTTTCCTTTATAATATATCTCTAATGTTTCTCTATTAAACCGATAACCTTGACATGCTTCACACTCAACATAAACATCAGGTAAAAAATTCATTTCAATTACTCTCATTCCACCACCTGAACAAGTTTCACATCTACCACCTGAAACATTAAAACTAAATCTTCCAGCCTTATAGCCTCTTATTTGAGCTTCTTGTGTTTTTGAAAATAATAATCGTATTTCACTAAAAACACCACAATAAGTTACCGGATTGCTCCTAGGTGTTCTACCAATTGGGCTTTGATTTACATCTACAACCTTATCTAAATTTTGAATTCCTTTAATTTTTTTAAATGGTAAAACATCTTTTACCCCATTAAAGAAGTAATTATTTAATATTGGATATAATGTATCATTAATTAAACTCGACTTTCCACTTCCTGAGACTCCAGTTACTCCAATCATTAATCCTAAGGGAATATTAACAGATATGTCTTTTAAATTATTACCTGTACATCCTTCAATGATTAGGTGTTTTCCGTTACCCATTCTGCGTTTTGTTGGAACTTCTATTTTTAAATTTCCATTAAGATAATTTGCTGTTAATGTATTGTGTTTTAACAACTCTGATGGTGGTCCTTCAGAAATAACCTTTCCTCCATTTATTCCAGCCATAGGCCCAAGATCAATGACATGATCAGATCGTAAAATCATTTCTTTATCATGTTCTACTACTATAACAGTGTTTCCTATATCTCTCAAGGACTCTAAAGAATCTATTAATCTCTGATTATCTCTTTGATGTAAACCAATACTAGGTTCATCAAGAATATACAGAACACCAACTAGCTGAGAGCCAATTTGTGTAGCCAGTCGAATTCTTTGAGCTTCTCCACCTGAAAGGGATCTAGAAGAACGATTTAACGATAAATAATTTAATCCAACTGAAAGTAAAAACTGAAGTCGAGCCTTTATTTCTTTAATTACTTCATTTGAAATTTTTCTCTCTTCTGAGGATAAATTATTATTTATTGAATCAAACCAATTAAATAACTCACTTAGATCCATTGATGAAAGTTCAAAAATATTTTTATCAATAATTTTAAAATGATTTGCCTCAATATTTAATCGTGATCCATTGCATGTAGGGCAAAATCTAGAGTTCATAAAATTTTTTGCCCATCTTTTGATTTTTCTAGATTCACTATTATTAAATTGATTAATTATAAAGTTTTCTATTCCCTCATAATCTATTACATATTTTCGGGTAATACCCAGAGATTTTGAGGGAATAGAAAACTTTTCATTTACCCCCTTTAATATAACGTCTAAAGCTTCAATAGGAATTTTTTTTATGGGGTCATTTAAATCAAAGTTATATCGTTTTGATATAACTTCAATTTGCTTGAAACTCCAATTGTTCTTTTTTTCACCAAGCGGAATAATCCCTCCACTATTGATTGAAATTGAAGGATCAGGAATTATTTTACTTCTATTAACTACGTATTCAAAACCTAGACCTTTACAAGACTTACACATTCCTTTAGGAGAATTAAAAGAAAAACTATTTGGTTCTGGCTTAAGATAGGATATACCTGAATTTTGGCACATCAAATTACTGCTAAAGAACCTTGATTTGTCATTCCCTAAATCAATAATCATTAAACTTTCATTCCCAAACTGTAAAGCAGTTTTTATTGATTCTTCTAAACGTTTTTTCGAATTGTTTAATAAACCAACCCTTAAAACATCAACTAAAAGTTCAATATCATGATTTTTATATCTGTCTAACTTCATGCCTTTAGAAAGGTCTGATATTTCTCCATCAACTCGTACTCTTAAAAAACCTTGTCTGGAAAGATTATCAAAAAGCTCTCTGTAGTGACCTTTTCTTGACTTTACGATAGGAGACAGGATAGCTATTTTTTTATCATCAAAATTTTTGATAATTAAATCTAGAATTTGTTTCTGAGTATAACTAACCATTTGCTTATTAGTAACATAGCTATATGCAGTTCCTATTCGAGCATATAAAAGTCTTAAATAATCATAAAGCTCTGTAATTGTTCCAACGGTTGATCTAGGGCTTTTAGATGTAGTTTTTTGTTCTATTGCTATAACAGGAGAAAGACCGTCAATTTTATCAACATCTGGACGTTCTAAATTTCCTAAAAATTGCCTTACATATGCTGAAAAAGTCTCCATGTATCTTCTTTGACCTTCAGCATATAAAGTGTCAAAAGCCAATGAAGATTTGCCACTACCAGATAGCCCTGTAATAACTACCAATTTTTCTCTGGGTATTTTGAGATCAATGTTTTTTAGATTATGAACTCTAGCGCCTTTTACATCAATAACATTTTCCAATAGTGACAGCTTGATTATTCAACAAATATAGCTCTTAAAACTCCACTAAAATATATATAAAAAATAATTACACTATCTTAAAGTTGAAGAAGAATCATCACCTCTTGGATCTGCACCAGTAGTGATAATTCCATTATCATCAATCATTATAGCATCAACTCTACCAATTATTCTCGAGAATCGTTCTTCTATATTATATCCTTTGTTATTTAGATTTGATATTAAATCTGAATCAAATTGTTTTGGTTCTACAATTACAACATCAGGCATCCACTGATGGTGAAATCTAGCAGAATTAACTGATTCTTGCATTCCCATATCAAATTCATATGCATTTAAAATAGTTTGAAAAACTGATGTGATAATTGTTGAACCTCCAGGTGTACCCAAAATCAGATACAACTTTTTGTTTTTATCAACTATTGTTGGAGTCATAGAGCTTAACATTCTTTTTCCAGGTAAAATAGAATTAGCTTCACTACCTAGCAAACCAAACATGTTAGGAACTCCTGGTTTACTGCTGAAATCATCCATTTCATTGTTCAAAAAATATCCTCCATCTTCTACATATACTTTTGAACCATAACTTCCGTTCAAAGTGGTTGTTACAGAAACTGCGTTTCCTTCTTTATCTATAATAGAGTAGTGAGTAGTTTCTTCAGATTCATTAATAATTACTTTTCCAGGGTTAATATCACTTGATAAAGAAGCACTATTCCAATTAAAACTTTTCATTCTATTTGTTAGATAAGTGGAATCCATAAGTTCACTTTGTGGAATATTTACAAAGTCTGGGTCGCCTAAATATTCAGACCTGTCAGCATAAGTTCTTCTTTCAGCTTCAACCATTAACTGAATTGACTCAACCGAATTATGGCCATATTTTTTAATGTCAAATGGCTCTATCATTTGTAACATTTGTCCTAGACAAATTCCTCCGCTAGATGGAGGCCCCATTGATGTAATTGTTAATTCTTTATATTGAAATTGAACGGGGTCCCTCCATACAGGAGAATAATTTTTCAGATCTTCTTCAGTAATGATACCTCCCGCATTTTTAACTCTTTTAGTTAGTCTTTGAGCATTAATCCCTTTATAAAAACCTGCTTTACCATTTTGTTGAATAAGTTTTAGTGTGTTTGCAAGAGGCAAGTTTATTATAATATCACCTTCATCATAATTTTTTGCATAAAAAGTGTTTTCACCATTAACCTTTATAAATTCTTCTTTTTTATTTTTAAAACTATTACTTTGTTTTTTTGTAACAACATATCCATTAGTTGCTAAATCAATTGCTGGCTGAATTAATTCGTTCCATGGAAGAGTGCCAAATTTTTCATGAACTTCAAATAATCCGGCAATTGTCCCTGGAACACCAACAGCTAAACCACCTAATGTACTTATCCCTTCAATAACATTTCCTTCAGAATCTAAATACATATCTCTTGAAGAAAGCGAAGGGGCTTTTTCTCTGTAGTCTAACGAACCAAAAGATCCGTCACTTGTTCTATAAACTAAAAACCCACCACCAGCTAAATTTCCTGCATTAGGATAACAAACTGAAAGTGCTAAATCAGTTGCAATCATAGCATCAAATGCATTTCCCCCTTTTGCAATCACCTCTATACCAATATTCGAGGCTTCTATTCGAGCAGAAACTACAGCTGCCATTATAGGTTTATCCTCCTGGTAATTACAATTAACAAATACTAGAATTGTTACAATAGATAATACTTTATTCATAAAATTTAAATATTTAGTCATCGGTTAAATTAATTTTCACAGCATTTTGAATATCCTCGAAAAATAGAAAAAATTGTGGTTCTATTAAAGGTAAAAGTGAAACAAATTTCTCTACACTTGTTGAAAGCTCTGAGGGATAATTAGTTCGGGTCTCCATTTGGAGTAATATTTTTTTTAAACCTTCAATTGTTGAATACGATTTAAACCAATTACCTTTAATTAAATATTGTAATGAAGATCTAACATTTATTGGAAGATCATTTTTATTTAAAACTAATTTTCTATAAAACTCTTCTGAGAATTGATTTAAACTTATTTCGCTGTATTTAATCCAATTTTTAGCTAATAAATGATCGTAAAACATATCAACAAGGACTCTGCTGTAATGACGATGGGTATTGAAAAATAGTTTTGTGTGACTTTTGAAAATTTCATGAGAATCAGTATAAGAATCAATAAATCTATGGAGCAATATACCTTTTTGCCATAAGGCAGGATAATTTTTATATCTATTACCTTTAACGCTGTCTGCAATAAAATTGCCTAAAGCAATAGCTTCATTATTACCTGAAAGGTATACATGAGCAAGATAATTCATTGAATAAAGGTAATGTGCTTTTTAATTAAGTTAAAATTAATTTCCTTAAATTAAAATCTTAAAGCATCATAATTAATTCAATCTATTATTATCTTTGATTTATGACAATAATTAAATCCATTTCGGGAATTAGAGGAACAATAGGAGGAAAGCCAGAAGAAAACTTAACACCTATTGATGCAGTAAAATATGCTGCTTCTTATGGAACATTTTTAAAAAAAAAGTATCCTGATAAAGTTATAAAAGTTGTTATCGGTAGAGATGCAAGAATATCTGGAAAAATGATTCAAAACCTTGTGCAAAATACTTTAATAGGTATGGGAATCAATTGTATTGATTTGGGGCTCTCAACAACCCCAACTGTAGAAATTGCTGTTACAAAAGAGAAAGCTCTTGGAGGTATAGTTTTAACTGCAAGCCATAATCCTAAAAACTGGAATGCATTAAAGTTATTAAATAAAGACGGAGAATTTCTTAGCGCGAGTGATGGGGATGAAATACTTTTGATTGCAGAAAAAAATACTTTTGATTTTTCTGAAGTTGACAACTTAGGAGATATTAAGTTAAATTCCTCATATATTGACTATCATGTTAAGGAAGTTTTAAATTTAATGTACACAAACATTAAAGCAATTCAGAAATCTAATTTTACTGTTGTATTAGATGGTGTTAATTCTACAGGTGGTATTATAATACCTAAACTACTTGAAAAATTAGGTGTTAATTATATACCTCTTTACTGTGAACCCAATGGAGAATTCCCCCATAATCCAGAACCATTAGAAGAAAATTTAACTGATTTATCTAAAGCGGTTATTTCTAATAAAGCTGACCTAGGAATAGTAGTTGATCCAGATGTTGACAGGTTAGCATTTATTGATGAAAATGGAAAAATGTTTGGTGAAGAATATACCCTGGTTGCTTGTGCAGACTATATTTTATCAAAAAATCCTGGAAATACTGTTTCCAATTTATCTTCAACCTTAGCTTTATCCAAAGTTACTAATGCACATGGAGGTGAATATTTTGCAAGTGCAGTTGGAGAAGTAAACGTTGTTGAGTTAATGAAAAAAAAGAATGCAGTTATTGGAGGTGAAGGAAATGGCGGTGTTATTCTCCCAGAGCTTCATTATGGAAGAGATGCTATTGTTGGAATAGCTTTGTTTTTATCTTTGTTAGCTGAAAAGAATATTTCTGTTTCTTCATTAAAAGACTCTTATCCAGAATATCATTTAAGTAAAAACAAAATAACTTTAGAGGGAAACATGGATATTGATGGTGTTTTATCCAAAATAATTAAAAAATATGAAAAAAATAATCCCATAACTATTGATGGAGTTAAGATTGATTTTGAAAATTCTTGGGTCCATTTAAGAAAATCTAACACAGAACCAATCATTCGAATATACACTGAAGCTCCATTAAAAGATGATGCGGAAAAATTAGCGGAAAAATTTATTTTAGAATTAAAAAACTTATTTGGGAGCTAAATGTATATACTTGTACCTATTATGAGACCATAAGTACTGCGAAGGATCAACTGCTATTGATTCTTGAAGCATATTAAAAAACACGTCAGTTATTTCATTTTTAGTTGTTTCTTTTGGAGAATCTGTTATTAATTTAAAATCTACTTCATAATATCCTCTTTTCACTCTTTTAATATCTGCATAAACTACTGCCATATCAAAATCTTTTGCAACTCTTTCAGCCCCAGTAAAAACCGGAACCTTATTTCCCATGAATGATCTCCAGTATGTTTTATCTTTCGGATATGGAGATTGATCAGCAGCAAATCCGTAAACAGCCGTATGATTGTTATCTTGATGCTCTTTTATAGTTCTAAGCGTGTGATATCGAGAGATTAAAGATGCATTATGCTTTTTTCTGATTTTTCTAACTAATTTATCAAAATGAATATTTGTTAAAGGAGTATATATTCCATAGGTTGAACATCTAAATTCTTTGGCCATAAATAACATCCATTCATAACTTGCATAATGACCACAGATTATAATTGCACTTCTTTCGTTTTTTGGAAATTGAGATAATAAATCCATATTATTGACTTTAAATCTTTTTTTTATTGATTTAAGAGAAATAGTCATCGATTTAATCATTTCTAAAAAAATATCACACATATGAGTATAAAATGCTCTTTCAATCGAACGTATTTCCTTGTGCGACTTCTCGGGAAAAGAAAGAGATAAATTTTTCCTTATCATTTTACCACGATAACCCAATAAATAATAAAGTATAAAGCTTATAAAATCTGACAAAAGATATAATAAGAAAAAAGGAAGAATTGAAATTCCTAAAAGAATTGGATAAATAACTACAAAAGCAAGACGCTTCATGCAATAGATTTTATGCAAATTTAATAGATTTGAGGTCAAAACAAATTTATGGGCATTTCTTTTGAAGTTCTTAGTGTTATTTTATTTAACTCTATTATAAGTTATAAGGGTTTTAATGATTTTATTTTTTTTGAAAAATTTCATTTTAAAATGGATAAAATAAAAAATGCAGAATATTATCGTCTTTTAACTTCCGGTTTTTTACATGTTGATAAGCAACATCTTATTTTTAACATGGTGACTTTATATTTTTTTGGTGATTTTGTGTTAAATATTTTTGGTTCATTTTGGTTTTTTTGTATGTATGTAATTTGCATATTCTTAGGAAACATCTTTTGTTTTATTATACACAATAAAAACAATAATTATTCTGCGGTAGGAGCAAGTGGAGCTGTTACAGGAATTATATTTAGCGCTATTTTAGCATATCCTGATTTAAAAATGGCATTACTTATTTTTCCAATTCCAATGCCAGGATACTTTTTTGGAATAGCTTATTTAGCGTACACATTTTATGGAATTAAAAAACAAAATGATGGAATAGGACACTCAGCACACTTAGGTGGCGCTATTGGTGGTATTTTGCTATCAATTTTTTTAATGCCCAGTCTTATTATACTATCATTCAAAACGTTATCTCTTATGAGCTTGATAATAGTTGTAGGAATAATTTATTTTAGAAAAAGCATACATAAAACTAGT
>Ga0209501_10005436_pt1 | contig 11765 bp, 9 predicted proteins | sample ArcticOcean_MG_C_4_FD_187434 | JGI IMG/M metagenome (GOLD analysis project Ga0209501, IMG submission 187434) | Marine microbial communities from western Arctic Ocean - ArcticOcean_MG_CB4_134 (SPAdes) (version 2) | ecosystem: Environmental > Aquatic > Marine > Oceanic | place: Arctic Ocean...
TAAACATATGGGACTTCTCTGGTATACAACATGGTCTACACTCCAACCGTCTCGATTAACAAAAACGTTGGAATTCAATGGTGTAACCTGAGAAGTACCTGAGAAGTGGTGCCTCGGGAGAGACTCGAACTCTCACTTCCGTAAAGAAACCGGATTTTGAATCCGGCGCGTCTACCAATTCCGCCACCGAGGCAAAGAATTTAGGATCGTGATCATAACTGTGCTTAAATATCGGTCAACCACCTATGGTAACGACATAACCGTGTTTGCCAAAGCCTACCCAAGTAGATAGTTAGTTCCTATATAGAATCCCCATAATTGAGTTGGCGATGCTACGGCGCATTTACGGATGGACATTTGAACTTGCTGCTCACAAGCATGCATTGTTGGCTCTTGCGTTCGTGTCGTTTCTGGAAAGCTCTATATTTCCAATTCCACCCGATATAATGTTAATCCCCATGGTTTTGGCAACCCGAGATCGGGCTTGGGTAATCGCAAGTGTGTGCACGGCGTCATCGGTTTTAGGCGGCATGGCCGGTTATGGAATTGGTGCGTTCCTTTTTGATCAGATAGGAGAGCCCATTTTAAATTTATACCATTACAATTCGAAATTCCAGGAGTTCCAGAAGGTCTACACTAATTGGGGTGCTTGGGCGGTGTTCATTGCCGGTGTGACACCATTTCCGTACAAAGTTATTACAATTCTAAGCGGGGCTACACACCTCGATTTCGGTATTTTTTCATTTTCTTCTTTAATTGCCAGGGGGCTTAGGTTTTTCGTTATAACGGCTCTTCTTTGGTACTTAGGTGAATCAATACAGAAATTTATTGAGCGCCGTTTGGGGGTTTTATTTTTATTTTTTGTTGTTTTATTATTATTTGGATATTTGTTTGTAAAATTATTGCTTTAACGACCGTGGACTAACTCTTATGAGCTATTTGCTTCGATTTCATCTCTTGACCTCGGTTATGTTGGCGAGTGCCGGCGCTCTAGGGGTCGCGTTGATTGCTCAATACGGCTATCAATTGAACCCGTGTGAACTTTGTAGCTATCAGCGCATCCCATATGGGAGTATCATCCTATTTGGTGGGCTCGCCCTGGCGTTTGGAGGATGGAATAGAGCCGCTGTCGGCTATCTATTTGGTGTAATATTTCTCGTTGGCGCCGCACTGGCATTCTATCACACGGGTGTGGAGCAGCATTGGTGGCAGTCCGCCACCTCCTGTGGTGGACATCAAGCAATGCCAAGAAGCCTCGCTGAATTAAAGGTTGGACTAACTCAATCCATGTCGAAACAATGCGACGAAATAGACTGGACCTTGTTTGGTTTCTCTATGTCTGTTTACAATATCGTTGCCTCTTTAGTGTTATCAACAGCCTGTATTTTTAGTGCCCGATTAAAAGGTTAAGGTGTTAAATGAACCAGAAAGAAAAAATCTTAGGGCGGCTCCCCGGAGACCTTTCAAAAGAAGAGTTGATAGCGCGCATTATACGGGTGGATCAAGCCGGTGAATACGGCGCTAAACGTATCTACGAGGGGCAGTTGTCAGTTTTGAGTGGTACCGAGGATGAACCCGTGCTCAGAGAGATGGCGGATACGGAAGTAGTTCACTTGGATACCTTCAACAAAATTATGGTGGAGAGGAGGGTGCGTCCCACTCTTCTCGCGCCCTTATGGCATGTTGCAGGTTTCGCATTAGGTGCTGGTACTGCATTGATGGGCCGGGAAGCGGCTATGGCCTGCACAGTTGCTGTGGAAGAAGTAATCGAAGAACATTATAGTCACCAGGCTGCCCAACTCGCTTCCGAAGAAGAGCCCGAAATTCTGGAAATCATCGAGAGGTTTCGAAAAGACGAAGCAGAGCACAAAGAAACGGCTTTGCTTGAAGGGGCGGAGAACGCACCCGGCTACCCCTTTTTAGCTTCAGCAGTGAAATCCTGTTCACGTGTTGCCATTTGGTTATCAGAGCGCATTTAAGGACGTCGCGTAGTCTTGCCTCCATTATCTCCGACTATTAAAGGAGCAATTTGGATGTTGGGTGCCATGGCATCGTTTTTGATGATAGCCGTTTGTGCACGGGAACTTTCCGGTACTATGAACACTTTCCAAATTGTATTTTTCCGGAGCTTGGTTGGTTTCGGGATAATCCTATTAGTATTGGCAAAGCAGGGTATTAAATTACCCAAAACAGGGCGGCTCAAAATTCACATATTTCGGAATATCCTTCATTATAGCGCACAAGCTGCATGGATTTTGGGTGTGTCACTGCTGCCCCTTGCGACCGTATTCGCCATTGAATTCACAACACCAATCTGGGTGGCATTAATGGCGGTGTTGCTTCTTAACGAAAGATTGAACCGCGGCCGATGGATTGCAATTTTATTTGGTTTGATAGGAACGCTAATTATTTTGCGACCAGGCCTAGGGGGATTTGGGTTAGGCTATTTAGCCGTTTTGTGGGCAGCACTAGGCTATGGTGCCACTTACGTGATTACCAAAATGATATCTAATACGGAGGCGCCAATTACCATACTTTTCTATATGACCGCAGTACAAGTGGTTGTCGGTCTCGTACCTGGCTTAATCGGTTGGGTTGCGCCTAAACCCGAAGACATCTTTTGGATTGGATCTTTAGGCGTATTGGGTTTGACCTCACATTTTTGCCTAACCAAAGCATTTATTTATGCTGACGCAACATTAGTTCTTCCTATTGATTTTTTACGGCTCCCGCTTGCAGCTGTTGTTGGATTTTTCTTTTATCAGGAAGCCTTTGAACTTGCTGTATTAGTTGGTGGTGTCGTGATTTTCGCGGGTAATTACTATAACATTCGCACGGAAACTAGCGCCAAAACTGCAGCATAAATATTGGGATTGGTGTCATTGCGGAAATAGTTATTATACTTATTTTATGGAGAAAATAATGTCGCCGGAGGCTTTTCTAAAGCCAGCGCGAACAATGCCGGTGGTCAACAGCTCCGGCAAAACCACTCCTTCCTTTACTTTTGGTCCATATATAACGTTAAATGGAATACCAAATCGGCCGAAGGTTTTTAGGTAATTTCCGATCTTTTGGTTAGGTCGGGTCCAGTCGCCCTTCATTGCGATCACGTTACCACTCTTTGACAGGACTTCGTAGATTTGCCCCCGGTTAAGTACCGCAACCTTATTGACATAACAGGTGATGCACCATTCAGCGGTTACATCCATGAATACCGTTTTACCGCTCGACACCAATTCTGCAATTCTTTCAGGTGCAAACGCTACCCAGTGATCAGACGCCCTAGTGTGGGGATCCAATGATCCCCGTTGAGTCAAATAATAGGGTGTAAATATTGCTCCAAAAATAAATACAAATATCGCAAAAGTTGCTAATTTTTGCCAACTGCCGGTTATGTATTTCTTGCCAAATAATATTCCGCCAATGGCAATCATAAGAACGCCAATGATTGTGGCTGAGGATATATTGCTTTGAACGGCTAGCACCATTATTAGCCAAACTGCAGTTGCTATTAGGGCGGCACCCAAAAGTTGTTTTACTCGGACCATCCAGACGCCCGGCTTGGGTAGCCAGTTGGCCAACACGGGGAAAAGGGCAATCAGAAAATAAGGTAACGCCATTCCAATGCCCAGTGCCGCGAACACGGCATATATTTCAGTGAGGGATCCTGCCAGGGCAAAGCCGACAGCTGTTCCCAAAAATGGTGCGGAGCAGGGGGTCGCTAAAATTGTCGCAAAAGAGCCAGCAGCAAAGTTAACACTGAAGTTTTGGTGTAGTTCGTTTGTAATAATTGGTCTGCCAGCAATATTGCTCAGCCAGGATGGTAGGTTTAATTCGAAAAAGCCAAATAAATTGTATGCGAACAGACTTACTATGACTGTTAGGCTAACAATAAACCACGGTTCTTGGAACTGAATGCCCCATCCTACTGCAGAGCCAGTTAGTTTTAGTATAATGAGCCCTGTAGCAATGACTAAAAATGAAAATATGATACCCAGCGAGGAAGCTAAAAAGCTCATCCGAATGGTAGTACTCGTCGCACCGCTATGGGCCACTAAACCGAGGATTTTGATAGATAGAACCGGAAGGACGCAAGGCATCAGGTTAAGGATAATCCCGCCAATCAAGGCCAAACCTAGAATGAATAGGAGAGAAATTTGAACATCGGATGAGGTTTGGGAGATTAGTGATCCAGCAGAAACCAGATGATTTTCGGTTATCGACCGTTGACCATCGGTAATCGTAAACCTGAGACTTGTATGCTCAATTTTGGTACCCCCTTCCTCCGATACCGGGATAGTCATTACAGCTTTCTTACCATCGTCTCCCAGCTTGATCTGGGGTAGTGAAAAGAAGGCTAACTCAGGACCCTCCACAAACACATCTGGATTGATTAGCGGTAAAGCGCTTTCGATCACCAAGCGTATAAAGCCCTTACGGACATTCTTATCGATTGTTTTAAACTCGCCGGTAGTTTCCACCTGCAATATCTTCAGGCTATCGTTGGAACCTTCATGTGGTACTCTGGATACAAAATCACGTATAAGGTCCAGATACTCGGTAGCGGTGCCATTATTGGACGGTAGATTAAGTGCTAAATTCGTCTTAATGGGAATGCAGATATCATCACATGTGAGGTAGTTCAGCGCCAATCTTAGCTGCACAGATCGTTCTGGGTTATTTACGGTAGCTACAATTGGGAATACTACCTCTTTTTTATATCCAATTGTTTGAAATCCAAGAACTTGAAACCGGGTAGGAGCAGGCCAAGTAAATAGTGTTTGTTTTAGGTTGCTAGAGTTTTTCCAATCCAATTGAGGAGGGTAACCGGCATCGCCTGGTGTTCGCCAGTAAATTTTCCAATTATCCTTCAGTTTAAATTGCAAGCCGAGTTGTATATTTTTGCTGTTTCCTACACCTCGGGTGGCTGAAATTAGGCGAACCTTGCCTTGTTCGTTTTCGAACCATTTAGATGCGCTAACTTCGGTTTGGGCGGTTCCGAAGTTCCATATTGCCAATCCAAGATAGAAGCTAAGTGCGGCGATTGTAAGGGCAGTATAGCGAACGGAATTAAAGGTCATAATGTTACTAGTTTATTCATTTGTAAGTATTTCAACAACTATAAGAACAAATTTTCAATTTGGCCTAAATGATCCAATAACTTAAGGTAATGGTGCCAAAGGAAATTATGGAATGCATACGACAGAGGTCATGATCGACAAATTATAACACGGAGTTATAGCTTGGACTGATAAATAAAATTGGATTTTAATGTGCTACACCCTTTGATCAATGCTTACCATATGTGACAATGAGATAATAAGGCTTCTTTTGAAGTTCAATGGATAATAAACGAGTATCTCAAATATTTGGATTTTTAAATAATGAGTGATATTTCCCAGGATGAATCCTATGTGACCGGACAACTTCTGATTGCAATGCCAGGTATGCGAGATGAACGCTTTGCCAAGTCGGTTATATACATGTGTGCGCATTCAGAAGAGGGGGCTATGGGATTGGTGCTCAATCAGCGTCTAGACTCTCTTACATTTGCAGAACTAATAAGTCAGTTAGAGCTCGATGAGAAACACCTCTCCAAGGATGTTCCTGTCCATTTTGGTGGGCCTGTTGAATCAGGAAGGGGGTTCGTATTGCATACCTCTGACTATCAACAAGATGCCACATTAGAGGTGGTAAATGGTGTCGCCTTGACTGCTACCGTAGAAATTTTGAAAGCGATTGCGCAAGGAAAAGGCCCTCAAAAAAGTTTGTTAGCTTTGGGCTATGCAGGGTGGGGACCTGGTCAGCTAGATATGGAAATTAGGGCTAATGGTTGGCTTCAGGTGCCCAGTGATTCGGAGATTATTTTTGACATTGAGCCCGACACCAAGTGGGAGCGGGCAATACAGAGACTGGGAATTGACCCCCGTATGCTATCTGACGATGTGGGGCATGCCTAAATCTTTTACAGGCACCTCTTTTTTATAATGTCTTTCCCAAAACAATTTTCTTACATTGCCTTAATAAGTAAGTAAATCCACACGAACCGGAAACAACGTAAATGTTACGTTGCAAAGGGTATTTATCGCAGCAAATTTTCTATATGGGCATAGTCATCCAATTTGTTGGTGGGCCCGATAGCGGCAATAGTCGGGCGACTGGAAAATATGCGGCGGGCGACTGTCTCCACGGCATCTGTGTTTACCGCGTTGATTTTTTCTATGACCTCAGGAATTGTGATGGTGTGACCAAAGATCTGAAGCTGTCGAGCCGCTTGTTCACACCTTGAGGATGAGCTTTCCAGCGCCATGAGAATTGCAGATTTTAGCTGTGCTTTAGCCCTAGCCAGTTCATTCTCTGTTACCTTACCACAAACCGATGTTATTTCCCCGCAAATGACCGGCACGAGTTCACCTATGTTATCGCCGCCGGTACCGGCGTATATACCTAGAAGACCTCCGTCCTGATAGTTCGATGTGAAGGAATAAATACTGTATACCAAGCCTCTTCGTTCACGGGCTTCCTGGAATAACCGCGACGACATACCTCCTCCAAGAAGGGTCGATAGCACCGCCATCGGATAATATTCGATATCAAGGTACGAAAGTCCGTTAAAACCCATGACGAGATGCAGCTGCTCAAGATCGCGGCTTTCTCGGTAATCCCCGTTTACATAGTCCATCGTCTCCGTGGCTCTGGGACTTTTGAAGGGTAACGTCGTGAAGGTATCCTGTGCCAGGGCAACAAATTCGTCATGATTTACGTTGCCCGCAGCTGACAGTACGATGCGGTCGCATGCATATTGTTCCGTCATAAAGCTTTTTATTGTGTCCCGTGGAATTCCTTTAACCAGGGCTACTGAACCCAGAATGGGTCGGCCAATTGCCTGGTTTGGGTATGCAGCCTGCTGAAAATAATCGAAAACAATATCGTCTGGCGTGTCATAGGCTTGATTGATTTCTTGGATAATAACGGCCCGTTCTCGCTCAAGCTCTTCTGGGTCTAGAGTGGAGTATTGTAAAATGTCAGAAATTATATCCGTAGCTAGGGACAAATCGTCTTTCAGCACTTTAGCAAAATAAGCCGTATTTTCTCGAGACGTATATGCGTTTAAGTGACCCCCTACGGCCTCTATTTCCTCCGATATAGATCGGGCAGATCGGTGATCTGTTCCCTTGAAGGCCATATGCTCCAATAGGTGGGAGATCCCGTTGTGTTCGGGTTGTTCGTGACGAGTTCCAACGCTTACCCATGCGCCTAAGGACACCGTCTCCACTGTTTTAAAAGTGTCTGTCGCAACTTGGAGGCCACTATCCAGGGTCGTTACTTGTACTGTCATGCCTTAGAACCATTTCCTAGCGTTGTGGCAATAAATTCGCGTACACTTTCAAAATCATTCGGTAGGGTCAAATAACTTTCCTTCCTTTGAAAAAGGTCATTTAGATGCGGTGGGAGTGCTGGACGTATACCCGTAGCCTCCTGAATAGCATCTGGGAATTTTGCAGGGTGAGCAGTCGCCAGAGAGATGACGAGATTGTTTTTATTGGTGAGCGCTTGCTGGCCCGCTACAAAGCCAACAGCGGTGTGTGGATCTAAAATTTCTCCCGTTTCCTGGTAAACCTTAAAGATGGCATCCTTTATGGCATTATCCTCCACACGGTGTCCCTCAAAGAGACGGCTTATTGCTTTCCAACGGCCTTTACCAAAGCTAACTAAACCTTTCCGGCGGAATTGTTCCATCACTTTTGCAACGGCCAGGCCGTCCTGCTTATAATATTCGTAGAGCAGACGCTCAAAGTTACTGGAGATTTGGATATCCATGCTTGGGCTTAATGTTGGGATCACTTCGGTAACTGACATTTGGCCAGTTTCGAAAAACCGGGTAAGAATGTCATTAGCGTTAGACGCGACGATAAATTTCTCTATTTGCAACCCCATGCGACGAGCCGCGTATCCGGCGAAGACGTTGCCGAAGTTACCTGTCGGTACTGAAAATATAACTTTACGATATGGCGCTCCTAAAGCTAAGGCGCTCCAAAAGTAATAAACTACCTGGGCCAGTATACGTGCCCAATTGATGGAATTTACTGCGGAAAGATGGTGTTTTTCTCGGAAAACCTTGTCAGCAAATAGCGATTTTACCATGTCCTGACAATCATCAAATGTACCTTCCAGGGCAATATTGTGAATATTAGCTGATTGTACCGTAGTCATTTGGCGACGCTGAACGTCTGACACGCGACCAACCGGATGTAGCATGAATACCTCGATGAGGTTTTTGTCGCGGCAGGCTTCTATGGCTGCAGAGCCGGTATCACCTGAAGTAGCCCCTACGATCGTTGCTTTTTGACCTTTCTTTTTTAAGACGTAATCAAATAACCGGCCAACCAGTTGGAGGGGGTAATCTTTAAAGGCTAGTGTCGGTCCATGGAATAGTTCCAGGATCCATTGATTATGGTCTAGTAGCTTTAATGGAGCCACAGAAGGGTGCTGGAAATTGCGGTAAGTGTCCTCTACCATGCTGCTAAAGTCATCGTGAGATATAACGTTACCTATAAACGGGGTCATGATTTGGATAGCAAGCTCGGTATAAGTTAATCTGCTCAAATGTTTTAAGTCAGCATTTGAAAATCTTGGCCATATTTCCGGTAAATAGAGCCCACCGTCACGGGCCAGACCAGTGAGCAAAACTTCGTCAAATGGCAGGGTTGGTGCCTGCCCTCGTGTACTAACGTATTTCAAAGTTTTAATTTCACAAAACCTACGACCCACCAAATTCAGTTTCTAGCCTATATGGCCTCATGACAGGAAACAAGTTGTCGAAAGAATGTTATGGGTACGCAGAATATTTGGGAAGTCTGTTTAGCTAATTGAAGGAGTGCTTCTATGACCGAATAGTATGGCCAGTTAATGGCCGAAAAACGTGTCCAGCGCAGGTTAGCAGCGATATTGGCTGCCGATGTCGCCGGTTACAGCCGCCTCGTGGGCGCAGATGAGACAGGCACTCCAACGATCCCGCAGGAAGATACCCTAGTCCGCCAGTTGAGCCACTCCGCTCGACCAACGGAACAGTCCTGCATAATCTCTTCTTACGGTATGTATGCGATCAGATCGTATTGTAACGTGCACTTCGGAATCGGTAGGGGGCCTGACGTCCGGAATGAACTCGTTGGTGGCAGCTTGTTGTTCAACTGCTGTAGCCAGACGCTTTCGGCCTTCGGCATATCCCTCAGGTCAACATAATGCACCTGTCGCCTTACGATCGAATTAACAGACGTACCTGCGGCCCTACAGATTGCGTCAACATTTTTAAGAATATATTTCGCCTCCAATTTGGCGTTTGAAGTATGGAATGGAAAGCTTTCTTCTCCCTGAGCCTCCGGCGCCAATCCATTTATTCCGTCGGTCGCCATTTGTCCGGAAAGGAACAGATAAGGTCCTGCTTTGACCGCCTGAGATACAGGGCTACGCGGCGCCGGCACACCCTCTGCTTGAATAATTTTCTTCCGATATGGACCTCGGGGATCAACGGCAATTAGGCCTGTTTCGATGATCATCGGTGGGGATACTAAGGGAACAGGTATAATGACCCGTGCAGGCGGGTCGATCGGAAAATACTCTTCCCATACTTCATCTAGACTGGATATATCTTCCATATTTGTCATGTGGCATTCGACACGGACAACATCGTTCAATGAACATCCGGCATCAGCGAGAAGGTCTTTCAGGCGCTCCATTTCGCACCTAAACTGAAACTGCACCTGATCATATCGATAAGGAAACGCGTATTCGGGCAAAGTTTCCGGCAACGGCCCTTGCGCATTGTGAGGCGATGTACCGCGCGAAAACACAAAACCACCACCTTTAATTGCCTGAGAATAGACTGCCCAGCCTATGGCTTTTGCTTGCGCGATCGCAGGAGAGCCGGAAATGCTGACACCCTCCATCGGCATTTCGGCGTCGATCGCAACGTTGATCAGGTCGATCAGTACCCGAGCCCCCTTAACTGGAAGTTCTGGGGTCATCACAAGCGTGCTCGGCGGCGGATTCTCGCCGTCAAACCAATCTCTTCTTACCCGAAGTGCCATATCTATGTCTTCGGTATGGGTAAGAAACGAGTTTATTTTCAAAATATGTTTGAGGTCGGTACCAATATTATTTAAGGCGTCATCAAGGTTGCCATACAAATAGCGCAACTGTTTCTCAATGGACGAGCCGTGATACGGCATACCCTGAAGAAGCTCCGTTTCTGCGGGGATACCAGTAACTGGATGAACAGGCATCTGGCCGCCTACGAAGATTAAGTCACCTGCACGCGCCGCGATCGGGGGGCATTCGCTTGTCGCGTCAGGGTGGTTCACATAGGTGATGTCCATATTGCTTTGCCTCGACTTTCTTCCACAGCGCATGCCACATTTACCCAGTAATCCCTTACTGAACGCGCAAACCAAACCACCAGGCACCAGGACTTCCGCAGCGCACTGATGTCTGATCTAAGAAAATAGCCCTTCTCGAATGTCGCAACATTCGAGAACATTCGTTATGCAATTACCACAATCTGTCCCATAGGCGCTGACGGGGTACAGACCAACGGAACAGTCCTGCATAATCTCTTCTTACGGTATGTATGCGATCAGATCGTATTGTAACGTGCACTTCGGAATCGGTAGGGGGCCTGACGTCCGGAATGAACTCGTTGGTGGCAGCTTGTTGTTCAACTGCTGTAGCCAGACGCTTTCGGCCTTCGGCATATCCCTCAGGTCAACATAATGCACCTGTCGCCTTACGATCGAATTAACAGACGTACCTGCGGCCCTACAGATTGCGTCAACATTTTTAAGAATATATTTCGCCTCCAATTTGGCGTTTGAAGTATGGAATGGAAAGCTTTCTTCTCCCTGAGCCTCCGGCGCCAATCCATTTATTCCGTCGGTCGCCATTTGTCCGGAAAGGAACAGATAAGGTCCTGCTTTGACCGCCTGAGATACAGGGCTACGCGGCGCCGGCACACCCTCTGCTTGAATAATTTTCTTCCGATATGGCCCTCGGGGATCAACGGCAATTAGCTCCGTTTCGATGACCATCGGTGGGATTGCTAAGGGAACAGGTATAATGACCCGTGCAGGCGGGTCGATCGGAAAATACTCTTTCCATACTTCATCTAGACTGGATATATCTTCCATATTTGTCATGTGGCATTCGACACGGACAACATCGTTCAATGAACATCCGGCATCAGCGAGAAGGTCTTTCAGGCGCTCCATTTCGTACCTAAACTGAAACTGCACCTGATCATATCGATAAGGAAACGCGTATTCGGGCAAAGTTTCCGGCAACGGCCCTTGCGCATTGTGAGGCGATGTACCGCGCGAAAACACAAACCCACCACCTTTAATTGCCTGAGAATAGATTGCCCAGCCTATGGCTTTTACTTGCGCGATCGCAGGAGAGCCGGAAATGCTGACACCCTCCATCGGCATTTCGGCGTCGATCGCAACGTTGATCAGGTCGATCAGTGCCCGAGCCCCCTTAACTGGAAGTTCTGGGGTCATCACAAGCGTGCTCGGCGGCGGATTCTCGCCGTCAAACCAATCTCTTCTTACCCGAAGTGCCATATCTATATCTTCGGTATGGGTATGAAACGAGTTTATTTTCAAAATATGTTTGAGGTCGGTACCAATATTATTTAAGGCGTCATCAAGGTTGCCATACAAATAGCGCAACTGTTTCTCAATGGACGAGCCGTGATACGGCATACCCTGAAG
>Ga0209501_10005448_pt1 | contig 11749 bp, 10 predicted proteins | sample ArcticOcean_MG_C_4_FD_187434 | JGI IMG/M metagenome (GOLD analysis project Ga0209501, IMG submission 187434) | Marine microbial communities from western Arctic Ocean - ArcticOcean_MG_CB4_134 (SPAdes) (version 2) | ecosystem: Environmental > Aquatic > Marine > Oceanic | place: Arctic Ocean...
CGTTAAGTTTTAAAAGATGTCACAAAGAATTTATACACGACTGGGGAAATTAGTTTTTCCGTATTGGCCTTTATTACTGATTTCAACTATTGCATCTTTGATTTATGTAGTTTTTAACAGTTTATCAGTTTGGCTTACCGCATCCCTTATAAACAATATACTTTCAGATTATGAAAATTTGGTAGTAGAACAAGCTCAACTTGCTTTAAAGACAGAATTTAGCCTTAATGATCGTTTAAAATTTATGACGAATAAATTTATTATTCGCGATACCTCTTTGGAGACACTCCAAGTATTATGCTTAACTATTGTAGCAATATTCATTGTAAAAAATTTATTTTTATATCTTAAAAATGTGTCTACGGCATTTGTTCAATTGCAAATTGTTACTCGTCTTAGGAACCGACTTTACAAACATCTACAATCCTTATCTCTATCTTTCTTCCATAATAAAAAATCTGGAGATCTGACATCAGTTATCATCCATGATGTAGGCATAATGAATAGTGCAATTGGTACAACATTTCATAAGATTATTGTAGAGCCAATCAATATTCTTACCTTTGGCATATTACTATTTATAATAAGCTGGGAACTTTCTCTTATTGCACTTTTAATTATTCCTTTTTCTCAATTAGCGATCTCTACCATAGGAAAGAGCATCCGTCGAAAAGCAAGACGAAATACACGTCAAATTAGTGGTATTTTAAGTATAATTGCAGATACGTTATCATCCATTCAGATCGTGAAAGCGTTTACAATGGAAGAGCATGAGATAAAACGGTTTAAAAAAGAGTCTTGGACATATTTTAATCTATTGTTCCGTTCTGCAAAATTGAAGCATATATCATCTCCTGTGATTGAAACTATAGGTATATGCATGGCTGTTCTTCTTTTGTGGTTAGGTGGAAAAGAAGTAATACAAGGAAATGGTATCACTTCGGAAGATTTCTTAAGATTTATTTTCCTTTTGTTTGCAATTATGGGGCCAATTCGTTCCTTAAGTAATGTTAATATAAATCTGCAAAATGGTTACGCTTCAGCGGAGCGATTTTTTGAAATAATTGATATGGAACCAGAGATTAAAGATAAACCTAATGCTGTAGAAATAAGTGGTCTAAATGATAAAATAAAATTTGAAAATGTAGGTTTTACATATGATAAAGAAAATAATTTTTCATTAGAAAGTATTACTTTTAATATAAAGAAGGGGCAGATCGTTGCGCTGGTTGGATCGAGTGGCTCTGGAAAAACCACTATCGCAGATCTTATACCTCGATTTTATGAGATTCAATCTGGGTCAATCTATATTGATGATGAAGATATTAGAGATATCAAATCTATATCCTTGCGTCAGACAATGGGAATTGTAACGCAGGAAACAATCCTTTTAAATGATACAATTCGTTACAATATTACTTACGGTTGTTCAAGCGTGGAAGATGATGACTTATTGGCTGCCGCTAAAGTAGCAAATGCACTAGAGTTTATTAATAATTTACCTGAAGGGTTTGAAACCATCATTGGTGAAAAGGGAGTAAAACTTTCTGGTGGACAAAGACAACGTATTGCAATTGCTCGCGCTGTACTAAAAAATCCTCCAATTTTGATTTTGGATGAAGCAACATCAGCTTTAGATAGTGAATCTGAAAGATTGGTTCAGGAAGCTATAGAATCTCTAATGGTAGATCGAACGGTTATAGTAATTGCCCATCGTTTTTCTACTGTAAGAAATGCAGACAAAATAATTGTACTTGATAAGGGAAAGATTGCTGAACAAGGTACGCACAAAGAGCTTATTCAATTAGGTAAGCATTATAAATTTCTTTATTATAATCAATTAAGAGGTTAAAAGTATGATAGAAAGAAAAATACCATTGAATGTAGTATATTATAATGACAAAGACCCCATTTTGACAACTGGTGGAGTGCAAACATTTGCAAAAGGACTTAGGCTAATTTTTCATAATGTTGAATATATGACTCCGGAAAATCTGGACTTAGAATATATTTTAACAAAGCAGATTCCTGTTATTTGTACTAATGAAATGGTATCTGATATACCTGAAGATATTCCTGTGATTGGATTCCAACATGGTGTCGGTGCAATAAAATATAGTGTTACTCGGTCATCAGGACATAAGAGATTAAAAAAATCTCAGGAAAAATCTTCAAAAAGACGGAATACAATCTGGATAGCCTGTGCTGATTGGATTGCATCAAAGTTTGAAGAATTATATGGGAACAAAACAAAACATGTAATATATCATCATATAGACACGGAACTATTTGATGGAAAACTAGATAATGATCATTCTCGATTAATCCTGCATGATGCAAGGGCTAAACATAAAGGATCAAATCTTTTGCCTATTTTAGAAAAAGATTTCCCAGATTGGCAATTCGAACCGTTAAATTGTCGATCCGAGGATGTTCCTAATCGGATGAGAAAAGCAAAAGCATTTATTCACTTGAGCCGGTATGAGGGTAACAGTATCGTTTGTAACGAAGCAATGGCAATGAATCTTCCTTGTATGTTTACGATGGTAGGGCTTATGCAAGATGAAAATAGGCCTAAAGAAATATATCTAATCGAAACAGAAAAAGCATATAAAACCTATTTTGGTATTACTAAAGTGAATAAAGATGAATTAATTAATCAAACTAGATTATTCATAGAATCACTTAGCAATAATAATTATAATCCTAGACAATGGGTTCTTAAGAATGCTGTAGCTTCCATCAGTCATAAAAAATGGGAGCAAGCAATGATTGATTTTCAAAGTCTATCAGGTTGGAGTTTATTTTAATTACCAAGAGCTAATTATTTATTTCCTCATTTTTGTACTCAGAGTATAATTCATCGGATATATTTAGTGGCGCAGGCCACTTTGGCCTTTTTGAAAAAAAAGCCTGAAAAACTAATAAAGGATATTTAACAAACTCTTGAATAAAATATAAACGCAATGCATTGTTATTTTTAAACCATTTAAACCAAATACTATCTTTAAAATATGAGAACGTTCGAAACCATCTTATTATATATCTAAAAGAATAGAGATTAAAAAAAGGATATAGTATATAAAAACGAATTGGATAATGTTTTGCAACAACTCTATGGTAAAATAATAATTGGTTTTTCAATAGCTGTGTAAGTGAAAGATGCCTTTTCCCTAATCCTCCGGGAATATCAAACCTCCTAAGTACTACTGGCTCGGGATCAAACATAAGATATTCGTCTGCCTTCATTGCTTTTTTTAATTCGAAACAAAATGAATGTTCATCAAAATTATTAATATATGGATACCAGCCTCCAAGTTCAATAACATATGAGCGTCTTATTGAAGAGTTAAGGCCATGTAGCCATTGCACAGGCTTTTTTACTTTGTCTATTCCAGTAAAGTCTCGACCTCTTAAAAAAAATGAGTAAGATAAACAACGTTCATAGGCTGCTTGCTTATCTTTATAACGATTTTTTTCGTCGATGTTATTTAGACATCGACCTGAGACACCAATGCAGGATGGATCTAAATAATTTTTTGCATGCGAAGAAATCCATTTATTATTAACTGGTAAATCATCATCATCCATTAAAAGTACAACATCTCCATTGGCAATAAATACACCTAAATTTCTTGCTCCAGCAGAGCCTTGGGGTTTAGCTCTGATTAAACGAATTTTTTGGTCCATCGAACAGAGTTCCCTTTTATGTTTTTTCCATTGATTTAAATCACTCTGTTCAATTACTACAATTTCAAAATTATCATAATCTTGTTCTAAACATCGATTAATTAATTCAATTACATAGCTTAATCGATTGTATGATCTAATGATGACAGAAATAAAAGGATTAGGTAAAGATTGGTTCATAATTATTAAAACATTTTTTATAGTGAAGAAATAAACTCGATGGCACGATCAGTAGAAGAACCATCATTAAAATAAAAACAATTATTTAACATTGTTTTATAATCATTTTTTCGTTCTCTCTTTTCTATAGACTCATAAACTAGTTTTAAAATATTGGAATTATGCCCATTAAATTTTTTAGCTAGGTTATTGATATTCATATTATCTGGCATATTATGAAGGTCTGCAGAATTTGATTCTGCAATTATAATTGGCTTAAGAGTTATTAGATATTCGTAAAGGATGGAAGAAGTATCGCTAATTAGAATATCAGATATTGCAAAATCATTTATTGTAGTGTTTTTCAAAATATTTGAAGGGTTTGAAAAATAAACATGTTTTATTCTATTTAGTTTAGTCCAGGTTTTGAGTAAAGGAATATATTTTCTTTCAAAGAAATGAGGTCTTATTATTAGATTAAATTCATTGGTCAATTCACGACAAAATTTATAAAAATATTTTTGAAGTGTACCATTACCCCATTTCCATGTTGGTGCATAAAGAATATTTTTTCTGGTTCGATCTTTGATCCCAAGGTGATTCATGTGTTCTTCTTTATTAATTTGATTATTAACATAAGAATCGAATTTAGGGTATCCAATTTTTACTTGTTTTTCTTCAGGAATATCTATTCCTAGGTCATTCAGTTTTTGAAGGTGTTTTTCTCCTGAAATAAAATGATAATCATAAGTTTCAAGAGGAGTGGGTGATCCTCCGTATTTCTTATCTCCTGTTCCATGCCCCATAAAAATTTTGATACAACCATCATTTTTACAGTTTATTGTAGTGTTAGACTGAGAAATAATTATACCTTTTAATCCAATAGATTTTTTTATATCCTTTTTTATTACTGGTGGTGTATTTAAAAAAGTCCCTTGTCTATCTGGAAAACTATTTCCATTGCGCAGATATTTTTTGAATCTTAGTAGTCTGCTGTATTTATTTACAACAAAAACTCCTCCTAGACGTTCATAGATTGGTCTCGAAAAAGAAAACTCATAAACTTGATTAGCAAAATAGTAGACATCCATATTCAAGTGTAGTAAATATTATGGTTTATAAAAAATAGATTTAGAAATTGAATTGAATATTAGGCTTTATCAAGGGAGATTTTACACTTGAGCATTCTTATTAAAGTATCCCAGGGAATCTGGGGTATCAATATCCATCCAAAATGAATCTTTTATATCTATTCCTCCCATTGTTCCAATACTAATCAGATAGTTACAACCATCAGCTAAACTGAAGCTTTCATTTATTTTAAATTGCTCTAAAACGTTAAAAAAACCAAAATTACATTTGAAGATTCCACAATCAATTGCATCAAAATTGGAAAGCTCTTTTGACATTGCAGTTAACTGTTTTAGGTTGTTCTTATCAATAGTTACTTTCATTGCATCGTCAATATCATACACCTGGTCGATTTTAAAATCCAGCCCCACCATCGCTTCAAAACCATCCAGACTGGCATTATAAACTGTTGCAAATAAATCAGCGCCATAAATATGATCACTCATAGAAATCATAAATGGCTCACCTTCTATTATATGTGGTTTACCCAATAGGACACTGATACCATTTGCCTTTTTCCAATCAGGGTTATACACAAATTCGATACCAATATTGAGATTTAAACTCTTAATCGATGCTTCGATGGCCTCATGCTGATAACCAGTGATAATTACAAAATCTGTTATATTGACTGCAGAGGCATTTTCAATAATTTGCTCAATTATTGTTTTTCCATTTAGCTTTAGTAAAGTTTTGTTTTCTCCACCTGTTATAGTTCGCAGCCTGCTTCCTTCACCAGCAGCTATGATAACTAATTGCAAAGCAAGGAAAAGACAAGTATTCTGGCCAGTGGCTTTTTCATATTATTCCCCTTTTAGAATAGCATTAATGTAATACGATTAATTATACCCAAATCTACACATCATCCCACAAACAATAAACCCCACGAATGTGGATCTTGATATTAACAAACGGTTCTTTTTAACTCATTAACGTGAACCTTGAAAACCTAAAGGAATTAATCATTATAAAAAAGAAATCAAATTAAGTAGTCTTGCTTTTACTATTAAAACATATCCCTATTCCTGCTCCTGGATACCAATGATTAAATGGCTTTTCTTGAAAAAAAATAAAATTCCGGTTTGTTTTCAATGAAAAGTTTAGAAGTTTATCTGTACAATGAGAATTATCCCCAAGGACAATTGCTTTTTTTGATAACTTGTTAGCAATAATATCATATTCCTTAGCTTCATAGTCAGCAGAATGATCACTATCATTTATAAATAGATCTATCGGTTCATCAAATTCTGTTAAGGATTCAATTGAATCTCCATAAATAATTTTACCATAATCAGCATAGTTCCCAGAAAGTAAGTAGCCAGCATTTGGATTAATATCAGTCCCATAGTATTTACCTTTATGCCCATCTTCTTCATTCCTTTTTAATGCTGCAGTTAATAAACATGAACCTATTCCCTTATCCACTCCGGTCTCCATTATGATTTTTGGTTTTAGAGCTCTTGCAAATGCATACCAACCTATTCTTCTACCAAAAAGCACCTCCTTATCAGCCATGAACGCAAAATTGCTATTTAAAGTCATTTCCTTAATATGATGTTTTAGATCTCCGTCTTCTTCAATTTCTTTTATGTATGCTAAGACTGTTTCAAATTGCATGTTTAAAATTTCTGCAATCAACGAAGCTAAGTAACGTTTGTTATCCTCTTCTAAGTCATAGGTGAAATTTGTGGTTTCATTAGATTTAAATAACCACTTCACTAAATTCAAAGAAGGCTTATAAAAATATTTAAGGGCCGTTTTCATTCTACGAGGGATATAAATAGCATGACCTAGTATTGGGATTTTTAAAATAGCTAATTTTATTTTTTTCATGAAAACTATCCTTTTGATTAAACACCCGCAATAATCTACCCATCTTCCTACAAACAAAAAACCCGTGTGGGTATTTTGCTGTTTAATAAAGTTAAAAAAAAAGCCACAATCGCTGCCAGCGCAGCACTAACCTGCAGTACAATGAAAAAGAGAGCCTGTCTGGGGGCTATAGCCAACCACTTGAATGCAAGTAATATAGTGAAAGGCACTTTTTATTATTCATCATAATAATCTAATCCTAAGTGAGTTATTAACTCTTCATCCATTATATGTCTCAAAGTGTTTTTCAACTTGGCCAATTGAACAAATAAATCATGTTCTGGATACAGCTCTGGTAGCGTCATAGGACTTTTAAAATAAAATGAAAGCCATTCTTGAACTCCTTTCATGTCAGCGCGTTTAGCTAAGTCTAAAAATAAGACTAAATCTAAAACAATTGGTGCTGCTAGAATACTATCCCGACATAAAAAGTCTACTTTAATTTGCATTTCGTAACCCATCCAACCAAAAATATCAATATTATCCCAACCTTCTTTGTTATCTCCCCGTGGAGGGTAATAATTGATTCGAACTTTGTGATATAAATCCTTATAAAGTTCTGGATATAATTCAGGTTGAAGAATGGAATCAAGCACACTTAGTTTACTTTCTTCTTTAGTCTTAAATGCCTCAGGGTCATCTAAAACTTCTCCATCACGATTTCCTAAAATATTTGTAGAAAACCAACCTTTAATTCCAATCTGTCTTGCTTTAAGCCCCGGAGCTAAAATAGTTTTCATAAGGGTCTGTCCTGTTTTGAAATCTTTACCCGCAATTGGAACTTTATTTATTTGAGCTAATTCAGTTAATGCATTTATGTCTATTGTTAAATTTGGAGCACCATTAGCAAATGGAATCCCTTTTTTTAAAGAGGCATAAGCGTAAATCATACTTGGAGAAATTTCCGGATCATTACTTAACAATCCTTTTTCAAATTTTCCTAAGGAGGAATGTACCGCTCCTGGTCTAAAAAAGACTTCAGTGCTTCCACACCAAATCATTATATTTGATCTTGTATTGTTTTTTTCTGAAAACATATTAATATCTTCAATGATTTTTTCAGCCAATTCCATTTTATTTTTAGCTGATTTAACATAATTCCCATCTATATTTTTAACAAATTTTTTATCAAACACAGCCGGCCAAATATCAATTAAATCTAAATTTTCCCGTAATGCTTCAATCATATTTTCATTTAGAACTTTTGATCGAATGCAAATTTCATAAAGACTTTCTTCGTTTATATCCCATCCACCAAAAACCAAATCATCTAAATTTGCCAAGGGTGCGAAATCTTTTATTAATGGGACTCTATTTTCTGTTCTTTTCCCAAGGCGTATAGTCCCCATTTGAGTCATACTCCCAATTGGTTCAGCTATTCCTTTTTTGATCGCTTCTACACCACCAATAAATGTGCTAGCAACTGCACCCATCCCAGGAATTAGAATTCCCAGTTTCCCTTTGGGTTTATTAATTTTCATTGAATATTTCCTGATTCTATGTAGTATTTATGTAAAAATAGATTAATGTATAATTTTACTATAAATTATGTTTTTCAATAGGAAAAGATAACACTTATTAGAGTAATTTATAAGCTTTGGTTTCAGATAACATTTTTTATGTTTAATATCAATTGCTGTTTAATATTATTGGACTTAGAATTTGCTTATTCAAAAAAAATACTTTTTTAAATTCTCTATTTATTTTTCTATTAAAAAGCTTTTACGATATGTTATTTAATCCTTTTTGGAAACGAAATAGATTTAAAAAAATTGGAACTGACTATGGGGGTTGGTTTGTTCCTAATGATATTGAATTGAATTCTGGAAGTATTGTCTACAGTGCGGGAGTTGGGGAAGATATTTCTTTTGATTTACAACTATCTTCAAATTACAATTGCTATATTTTGCTAATTGATCCTACACCACGCTCCTTGGTCCACTTTCAAGAAGTTCAAAAATACTATTTAACAAATAATTGGTTATTCACTGGTAATATTCAAAAAGACTATAAAAGAAATATTGAAGGAATTAATATCAATTTTTCCAAAATTAAATTTCTTCCAATAGGTCTTTGGGATGAAAATAGTGAATTAAAATTCTACAAGCAGAATAATAAAAAGAATGTGTCACAATCACTAATAGATGATATGTTTAGCAGGACTTATGATATCGTTCAGACATCCACTATTAAAAACCTAATGAATCAAGAAAAACATACTCATATTGACCTGCTAAAAATTGATATAGAAGGAGCTGAATTACGTGTGTTAAACAATATGCTTAATGATAAAATATATCCAACTTATTTATGTGTAGAATTTGACCTGAAACTTAAAGGTAAAGATTTAGGTAAAGAAACAAAGCAAACAATTTCTAGATTAAAGGATGAAGGATATAAAGAACTAATAAATAAAAATCTAAATATAACATTTTATCATAAAAATTATTAAATGCACGGGTTATCACTTACTTTAATACCATTAATTATTAAAGAGCAATTTAGAAATTTTCAGGATTATCAAGCGGTTTTAAAAAGGAAACATAACAGTTTTAAGCCACACATGAAAAATCGTGAGATTTTAATATTAGAAGAGTTACTCAGAAATTTAAAACCCAAGAATTGTCTTGAGTGGGGATCTGGTTATAGTACAATATATTTTCCAAAATTTCTTATAAAAGATTCTAAATGGCTATCAATGGAGCATTCAGCCGAATGGGCAGATAAAGTAAAAAAATATAACAAAAACCGAAGGGTTAAAGTAGCACTGGTTCCTCCCAATGTTTTTCCTTGGACAGATAACAATAATGATGGTTCATACAGTGATTTAAAAAATTATGTTGATTATCCTAAAGCTTCAGCTCCCTTCGACCTCATTCTTGTTGATGGACGTTCCAGATTAGAATGCCTTAAAAAAGCGAACAATTGGATTTCTGAAAGAGGCGTTGTTGTATTACATGATTCTAATCGAAAGTTTTATCATTCAAATCTGGATGAATTTCCGAATCAGGTATTTTTTCATTATCCAGGGAGGAAAGATCTAGGTCTCTGGTTAGGCAGTAAGGGAACAAGTATAGAGGCATATTTAAACATTGCTGCACATAAGGCGTTATGGAAACTGCATGATAGTCTAAGACGTAAAAAAAAGTTATAAATTATATAGCGAACATGGCTGCACCTTGCTGGATTTAGTTAGAATCATTTATAGTAATTTTCTAATTAGGTATATTTAATAAATACTTAACATGAAGAAAGCCCTCTTTGAAACCCATCATTTGTATTACTGGCCTAATTTTGTTCCAATAATAGAAGAGTTAAAAAATCGTGGTGATTATATTATTCATGCTTCAATGCCAAAGCGTTTATCTATTGGAGAAGAAAAAACATTAAATAAAGTCTGCAATGAGTTGGATTTGACATTTATATCGGGAGGAAATGAGAATGATCGTATTAAAAAAATAATTCAAGAAGCTTACGATATAATTATTGTAGGCAACGTAGGTCAGTTGAATCAGATTGTACTACCTAATACTTTGGCTGTTATGGTTTATCATGGAATTGGTCTTAAGCAATCTTACTACAGGGATATGGATGATCGCATTAATATTCGTTCTGTGGAATCTCAGGATCGATTTGATGAACTCAATGCAAAGGGTCATAAAAATCTTGTACTAACTGGATTTACAAAACTGGATCCATTAATTCATCTGGACAATGAAGAAGTCTCGAAATTAGGACAAGATCTTGGTCTTGACCCAGTTAAAAAAACAATTCTTTATGCGCCAAGTTTTTATCCCAGTTCTATTGAACTGCTTTTCCCTGAATTTGAATTATTATCTATTAATCATAACATAATTATTAAACTTCATAATTTTAGTTGGCTTCAAAGTCGTTATAGATATCAAAGCAAAATGGCAGAAGCGGTAGATGCAACGTGTGAAAATGTTCATCTGCTAAAAAAAGAAATATTTGACATTATTCCATATTACCATTTGGCTGATATTTTGGTAAGCGATATTTCTTCTACGCTTTTTGAGTTTTTACCGTTGAATAAGCCCATTATCCAAGCAAATTGTTATAGTTTAAGGTTAAAACACCGGATATTTTCGCGGCGATTTTGGAAAAAATTAGATGTGAAACGAATGCAAAATATTGATTTTACTTACCAAATCTCTGACCCATCAGAACTTTCTATTCGAGTTCAATTTTCCTTAGATTATCCTGAAGAAATGGCTTCCTTGCGTAAGGATGCCCATGACCTATATTTATTTAATCCAGATGGAAAAGCATCATCAAGGTTAGTGGATGCAATTGAAGAAAAATTGAAATGAAGATAGGAGTTTACAGTCCGAACTGGATTGGGGATGCAGTCATGGCACTTCCATTCATCCATCATTTAAAAGAGAAAAATCCAGAATCAAAAATCATAATCATATGTAGAGATTGGGTTGCAGCAGTTTATGAGAACCATCCGGAAATTGATCAAATAATTACATTATCTAGATCAGACATCAAGGGGTTTTTTGCTATCCGACGGACAGGGAAATCGTTTCAATTATTAGATTTGGATGTTTTTTATACACTAACAGATTCCTTTAGAAGTGCAGCCATTTTAGGGTGGAGTAAAGCAAAGATTCGAATAGGATTTAAATCACAAATGAGATCAATATTTTTAACTGATGTTATAGAAAATCCGAAAGAAAAAATGCATCGTTCTATAAAATATTTAACCCTCATTAATATTAAGATAAAAGCCGATAATTCAATTGGAATCAAACTAACCAATGGAGAAGTCCAGTGGGCAAAAGAAGAATTGAAAAATCTGAAATTGAAATGCCCCATAGCTTTCTTCCCATTTAGTGTAGCATCATCTCGCTCCATTCCGAATAATAAAATT
>Ga0209501_10005451_pt1 | contig 11746 bp, 8 predicted proteins | sample ArcticOcean_MG_C_4_FD_187434 | JGI IMG/M metagenome (GOLD analysis project Ga0209501, IMG submission 187434) | Marine microbial communities from western Arctic Ocean - ArcticOcean_MG_CB4_134 (SPAdes) (version 2) | ecosystem: Environmental > Aquatic > Marine > Oceanic | place: Arctic Ocean...
AGCGAGGACGCGGACCTCGCCGGGGGTCGCCCACTGATCACGACCGGCCTCGTCGATCCTCTGCGCTGCCGCTGGGGGTCGTCCCCGGCGAGGTTCGCCGGCCGCCGCTGGTCGGCACCGGTGGTCGACCCGGATGCCGTTGCCGTCGGCGAGGTCGCCGCCTGGCTCGCCGAGCGGAACCGTCCGAAGGTGCTCGTCGCCACCCAGACCCGGGTGGTCGAGGCGATGGTCGACGACGAGGGAGGAGCGGTACCGCTCACGCCACTCATCACCGTCGAGCCCGATCCGGCCGACCTCTGGCACCTAGCGGCGGTGCTGGCATCTCCTCCGGTGTCCGCCCTCGCAGCAGTGTCGTCGGCTGGCGCCGGACGCTCCACCGGACGGATCCGACTCACCGCTCGCCAGGTCGCCGCACTGCCGTTGCCCGCAGACCGCAGCAGGTGGGACGATGGCGCCGAGGCCGCGAGGGCGATCCACGAGGCCGGCGTCGAGGCACCAGCGGGGGAGTGGCGACGGCTGGGCGAGGCCATGTGTGGGGCCTACGGAGTGCCGACGACGCCGCTCCTCGACTGGTGGTGGACCGCCCACCCGGCCTCCCGCGCGATAAACACCTGACCGACGGGTGCCGCCACCCCCTACACTGTTCCGAAACATCACGAGTGGCCCGGCCCCGAGCCGGGTCCGGCAACCTGGGACGGACACCCAAGGTGCCCGCTCACCCCGGCAACGGGGTGGGGATGTGGTCCTGGTCGGAGGAATCGGCTGGGGCAACGAAGTGTCCGGTGGAGGCGCCTGCGCCTACCCACCGGCTACGGGCCGGAGGTGTCCCCCCTCAACTGGGAATGGACGGACGATGAGCGGCGACGGGGCAACGACGGGTGCCGGGAGGGACCTCGACCTGCCCCTCGACGCACTCCTGCACCCCCGCGGGTACTCGCCGGACCTGCCCGTCACCGGTGCCTGGCAGCCGGGCGACCCGGTGGGCGACCGCCTGTTCCACTCCGTCGGGAACGGTCGCCCCTTCGCCCTCGAGGGCGGCGGCATCCTCCCCGAGATCACGATGGCGTACGAGACCTGGGGTGAACTCTCGCCGGCGGCGGACAACGCCGTCCTCGTCTGCCATGCCCTGACCGGCGACTCCCACGCCCACGGTGGCGTGGGCGAGGCCCACAGCGTCCCGGGTTGGTGGAACGGGGTCGTCGGGCCGGGTTGCGGACTCGACACCGACCGCTACTTCGTGGTGTGCGTCAACGTCCTCGGCGGTTGTCAGGGGTCGACGGGACCGGCGACGGTGGACCCCGGCACGGGGAGGCCCTATGCCTCGGCCTTCCCGCCGGTCACGGTGCGCGACATGGTGCGCTGCCAGGCTTCGGTCGCCGACCACCTGGGCATCGCCCGGTGGCTCTCGGTGGTGGGTGGTTCGATGGGCGGCATGCAGGCTCTGGAGTGGGCGGTGATGTACCCCGAGCGGGTGCGGTCGGTGGTGCCCATCGCCACGGCCCTGGCCGCCAGCGCCTGGCAGATCGCCTGGAGCGCCGCCGGCCGAACGGCCCTGGCGATCGATCCCAGGTTCCGTGACGGCGAGTACTACGACGCAGCGCCCGGCGACGGTCCGCATGCCGGCCTCGCCGTGGCCCGGTCGATCGCCCAGATCCACTATCGGAGCGACCCGGTGTTCGGTGAGCGGTTCGGCCGGGAGTTGGCCGACCCGCGAAAGGTGTTCGGCCTCTGGGACCGGTTCCAGGTCGAGTCCTATCTCGACTACCAGGGCGAGAAACTGGTTCGCCGCTTCGACGCCAACAGTTACCTCCTGTTGAACCGGGCGATGGACCTCCACGACTTGGGCCGCGACCGCGGCTCGCTGGAGAAGGCACTGGCGCTCCTGGCGCCGGTGCCGTTCCTGACCTTGAGCATCACGTCCGACATCCTGTACCCGGAGGCCCAGCAGGCGGGCCTGAGAGACGCAATCCGTGCGACGGGCGGGCGTTGCGACCATCATGTGGTCCAGAACCCGGACGGCCACGACGGCTTCCTGTTGGCGACTGACGAGGTTGGACGGCACCTGAGTTCGTTCCTCGGGGAGGTCCAATCGAATGGCTGACGACAAGGCCAGTGGGTACGAGCCGGAGACGGCGGCGATCCTGGCTGGACGCAATGAGGGCGAGACGTCGCTGGCACCCGTGCTGTTTCCGACGTCGGTGTTCGAGTTCTCGAGCATCGCCGAGGGTCGCGGGCTGGCGACGGCGGTGGGCGCCGAACGCTTCTACAGCCGGTACGGGAATCCGACCATCAACGCCTTCGAGGCGGCCATCGCCGAACTCGAGGGGGCCGAGGCAGCCCGGGCCTTCGCCTCCGGTATGGGCGCCATCAGCGCCGTGATCCTCGGGCTGTGCTCGTCGGGCGACCACATCGTGGCGCAACGCCAGATCTATGCCGGGACGCAACTGTTCCTGCAGTCGGCCTGCCCCCGCTTCGGCATCGACGTGACGTTCGTCGACGGCACTGAGCCCGGGGCGTTCGAGGCGGCCATCCGGCCGGGGAAGACGATGCTGGTGTGCGCCGAGACGCCGGCCAACCCCAAGCTCGACCTGGTCGACCTGGACGAAGTCGGGGCGATCACGGGGGCCACCACGGTCGTCGACTCGACGTTCGCTACGCCGCTGGGCCAGAACCCGCTCGCCCACGGCGTGGACCTCGTTCTCCACTCGGCCACGAAGGGCATCGCAGGCCACAACGACGCCACCATCGGCGTCGTGGCGGGCTCGCAGGACCTCATGTCCTGGCTGTGGGGCTTTGCCGTGCTGCACGGCGCCAACGCCTCGCCGTACGACGCCTTCAACGCCCACCGGGGCCTGAGGACGCTCGGGGTGAGGCTCGCCCACCAGGCGGCGACCGCACAGCGCCTCGCGGAGTACCTCGACGGGCATGACGGCGTCGAGTTGGTGCGCTATCCGGGCCTCGACTCGCATCCGCAGCGGGAGTTGGCGGTGCGCCAGATGCGCACCTCCGGTGGGTTGTTGACCTTCGACCTGCGGGGCGACATCGATACCGGCTGCCGCTTCACCGAGGCCGTCCGGCTGGCCCGGCAGGCACCGTCACTCGGCGGCCCCGAGACGTTGATTTCCCACCCGGCCAGCACCACCCACGTGGGCCTGACTCCCGAGGAGATGGATTCCACAGGAATCGGCCCGGGCACGATGCGGGTGTCGTGCGGGCTCGAGCACCCGGACGACGTGATCGCCGACATCGAACAGGCCCTGGCGGCCGCCTCCGACTGAGTTTTCGGGACACGCCGGTTCCGACTGGCTAGCATCGGTGGGCGAGGGAATCGAGGAGGGGCATGCGGGCAGTGAGGGCGAGGAGCGTGGTTGCGGTATTCGTCGTCGCGCCGTCGCTGCTACTTGGTGCACTGTGCCTGGCGACCCCGGCCGGTGCCCAGGTGACCACCGTCGAGACGGTTCCCCCCGAGGTCGACGAAGATGGTCACACCGCCGGCGACCGCGTCAACCAGATCGTGGTGACGTTGCGGGTCGTCGCCGGGCTGATGTTGGTCGCCTCGGGCGTCTACTGGTGGCAGACCCGACCGGACCGGGTGGTTCGGGCGGCCGTTGCCCGTGGAGAGCTCGAGCGGGCGACCGCCCGGGTCGAGGCCGATGCAGCGGCAGCGCTGGGCACAGAGGACACCGGGTCGCCGGAGCCCGTGCCGGAAGGGGTCGAGCCGGAGCCCGAGTCGGAACGCGTGTCGGCGGAGGCCGTGCCGGAAGGGGTCGAGCCGGAGCCCGAGTCGGAACGCGTGTCGGCGGAGGCCGTGCCGATCCGGTCCAGGTCCTCTGCTGATGTCCTCACCGATGTCGCTACCGCTGCCGGTAACGGCAGGGGTGGTCCCGGGTCCTAGGTAGGTTGGCATCGTGAGTGGCGACCTGGACCTGGATGCGATGCTTCAGCGCTTCAAGGAGCGTGCCAAGGCGGTGCGGGACCGGTCCCTTCCGCCCATCGGCGGAGAGGAGCGGTTGCGGTTCATCGAGCATGCCCAACTCGACTTCCAGGACTTCGCCATCATCGGTGATGCCGAGGCCAGCCTCGAGGACGGGATCCTCACCCTGCGTGTCGACCTCTCGGGCGGCGACGGCGACGGCGACTGATCGCTGTCGCGGTCCTCAGGCAGCTGCGTCGAAGGCGGCTCGGATCGCCTTGCCGTCGGGTTCCCTGGCGATTCGTTCGTACATGCGTTGCCGGGCATCTGCGGCGACGAGGTGAGGTTGTTCGACGGTGGCCCAGTGGACGAGGCCGTTCCAGAACCGGTCGATGAGGACGTGGCCGGGCACCTGGCCGCCGTCCCTGGTGCGCAGGTGAAGGTGGCGAAGCTCTCCCAGGTACAGGTTCAGGGAGCGGACGTGGATGCGTTCATCGGTGCGTATGCGTTCGACGATCTCGGCTGCCGTTTCGGCTTCGGCACGCTTGTCGGTGAACACGTCCGGAGAACGCAGGATCGCCTGCGTTTCGGCGAATCCGATTTCGGCCCGGAACTCGATGACCAACAGGTTCGCGAGGAACGAAAAGAACTCTTCGATCTCCCGACCTATCTCCGGTAGGTGGCGGGTGTTGTCCTCGCGCGCGATGTTGTCGTCGGGTTCGACGTCCGGATGGGCGTCCGGGCCGTACACGAGGTCGCGGGCCACGAACCACATTTCGTCGTGGCCGCCGATGCCCAGCGCCGGGTTGCCGCCCTCGTCGAGGCCGTGGGCGTCGAGCAGGCCCCGGTCCAGGTGTCCGATTGCCATCTCCGAGGCGTCTTCGACGATTGCGGCTGAGAGGTCGGGGACCGGAAGTATCGACAGGAACGCTCCCTTGGCCTCGATCTTGCCGACGAAGGTGAGGGTGTTCCAGAACGGCTGGTCCAGGCCGTGGCGCAGTAGGGCGAGTTGTTGTGGGACCGTCGGGAACCGGGCGCCGTCCAGCAGGTTGGCGTTGGCGGCAAAGGGTTCGCCGCCCCGCTCGCGAAGGGCCTCTTCCCACGCGTCGAGGGCCGGTTCGCGCACGAGTGAACGCGGTGGCTGGTAGGTGCCGTCGGCGAGGAAGCCTCCGTGGAGGCGTCGGCCGGCCACGACGTGCGGTTCGGCGTAGTCGTGGTCGGCCAGCAGTTCGTCGTACTCGTACACGAGGCGGGCCATGCCGTCAGTCTTGCCGATCAGGTCGCCAGCGGTCTGATCGGCGTACCGAACTGTTGGGTCGGCGGATACAGTGGCGCTCCGACGCGGACGTAGCTCAGCTGGTAGAGCATCACCTTGCCAAGGTGAGGGTCGCGGGTTCGAATCTCGTCGTCCGCTCCACGTGAACCCCCTGCCCAGCAGGGGGTTCTGTGGTTTTAGGTCTCTGTGGGTTCTGAACCAGTCAAGCGATGGCCGAAGCGCAGTTCCGCTGCTAGGTCCTTTTGGCTGTCCTGCAGGTTGGGACGTAATGTGGGAGCCGTGCAAGCCAACGGCTACAAGATTGGGCCACGGGCGAAGTCAAAGGGAGGAACCGAACCATGGCGGTACTGACAAGGGAAGCGGCGTCCACACGCGGCGACGAGCTCGCATTGGCCGACGACGACGACACACGGACATGGGCTCAACTCGACATCAGGGTGAACCGCCTCGTCCACGCACTCAGGGACGCCGGGCTCGGGCCGGGCGACACCATCTCGGTGGTGGCCGGCAACCGCAACGAGTGGTTCGAGGTGGCTCTCGCCTGCTCGCACGCCGGCGTCGTGTTCGTGCCCGTCAGCTGGCACCTCGTGGCCCCGGAAATGGCCTACATCATCGAGGACTCCGGTTCCAGGGCTGTCCTGGTTGGCCACCGCTTCACCGATGTGGCTGCCGAAGCCCTTGCCGACCCCAGGTCCTCCGCCGTGGAACTGGCGGTGGCCATTGGCGCCCCGGACGATTCGCGGTTCGCCGACTTCGAGGCGTTTCTCGGCTCCGGGTCGGACGCTGAACCGAAGGACCAAGCCTTCGGTGGACCGATGTTCTACACCTCGGGCACGACCGGGCATCCCAAGGGTGTCCGGAGCAGTCTGTCCTCCCCCGAACCCGGCACGCCGCCCGAAGTGTGGCAACTCGTCGCCTCCGGCTTCACCGATCTCATGACGCTGCCGGGAACCGCCGTCCTCTGCGGGCCCTTCTACCACTCGGCCCAGTGGGCGTTCTCGTTTCTGCCCATGGTGGGCGGGTCGGCGGTGGTGATGCAGCACCGGTACGACAGCGCTGGCGTCCTGGACCTCATCGACACCCACGGGGGCACCAGCATCCACCTGGTTCCCACCCAGATGAAGCGCCTGCTCGAGTTGGATGACGAGAGCCGGGCCGCGTTCGACGGTTCGTCGCTCGAGGTTGTCATCCATGGCGCAGCACCCTGCCCGCCCGTGGTGAAGCGGGGCCTGATCGACTGGTGGGGGCCGAAGATCGTCGAGTACTACGGCTCCACCGAAGGCTCGATCATCACGATGATCGACAGCACCGAATGGCTCGAACGCGGTGGAAGCGTCGGACGACCGATGCCGAACATGGAAGTCCTCGTGGTGGACGATGACGGGGAACCCAGGGCCACCGGCGAGGAGGGCACCTTGTACTTCCGAAACTCCATGGGCACGGACTTCGAGTACCACAACGCCCCCGAGAAGACAGCCGAAGCCCATCTGGCTCCGGGCGTGTTCACCACCGGCGACGTCGGGTACCTCGATGACGACGGCTACCTGTGGCTTTCCGATCGGAAGATCGACATGATCATCTCGGGTGGGGTCAATGTGTACCCGGCTGAGATCGAGGGCGTGATCGGAGGGCATCCTGAGGTGCTCGACGTGGCTGTCATCGGTATTCCCAATGAGGAGTTCGGCGAAGAGGTCAAGGCACTCGTGGTCGCTGCCGGTAGTGCCGACAACGAAGACCTGGCCACCAGGCTCATGGTCCTCTGCCGGGAGAGCCTCGCCGGCATCAAGGTGCCCCGGTCCATCGAGTTCAGGGAATCACTGCCCCGTACGGGCACGGGCAAGCTGCAGAAGCGCCTGCTACGCGAACCATTCTGGTCCGGCTACGACCGCCGAATCTGATCGGGGCCTGGTTCGCCCTGCCGACAGGTTGGTGTGCTCGCAGAAACGATGTCGGGCACTAACCGACGAACGTTCCACTCCTTGTCGGGCCGGACGGCCACCGGGACCTACCCCTGACCGCACGGCCGACATGGGCCACCGAGCCGAATACCCCGGTAGGCAGCCACACGACCACGATCATGAGCAGCAGGCCGCTGACCGCCAATTGGTTGGCAGCACCCGAATCGCCCATTCGCGCAAGGGCCACGGTCAATACGCCACCGGATGCCAGGGCTCCAGCCAGCAGGGCACCAGACGGCGTGGCGATTCCGGCCAGGTAGACAACGGCAACCACCATCAATGAGTTGAACAAGGTGAACGAGCTACCGGTCACGATCTGCCGTTGGTAACCGAGCAGGACTCCTCCGATTCCGGCCAGCAGGGCTGAGACGGCAAACGCCGTGAGCTTGACCCCAGCGACATCGATGCCCGCCGCCGAGGCGGCCCGCTCGTTATCGCGCACTGCCCGCCAACGTCGGCCGACGACGCCCCGACTGATACCGAGGGTCATCAGGAGGCAGAGGGCCAACACCACAAGAGTGGTCACCACGAAAGCCCGGCGAGGGTAGGCGGAACCCACCGCACCGATGCCCAGATCGAGGCCAAACAGCGACGGGCGGGGCATTCGGGCACCCAGGTCACCACCGCTAAACCATGACCAGCGGAAGATCAATTCCTCGATGGCTATCGAACCAGCAAGGGTGGCCACGGCCAACTGGGAACCACGGACCCGCACGGCAAGCAGGCCCACGACCACCCCAACGGCTACGGCCACGATTCCGCCGACAAGCGGTGCGATCGGAAACGGCACGTAATCCAGACGGATCACCGTGAAGGCGGCGATACCGGCAAAGGCATAGGGGGCGAACGACACCTGGCCGACGAGCCCGGTCACCACCACCACTGATAATGCGATGACGGCTACACACGCCGAGATGGCCACCGCCAGGCGCCACTCGCTGTCCAGCACCATTACGGCGATTCCGGTCGCCGCCAACAGGGCCATGGGACGCCACGCCCCGACGTCCACACCGGCAGAACGTGGGAGGCGAGGCGAGAGCACCACTCCACGCTGTGGGAGGACATCACCCCAGAAGGCAAGGACAGCCAGAATGACCAGGAGGGGGACACCCTGCTGAATCCCTACGTCGGGCAACCACGTCCACTCCACCTGAATGTTCATCAACTCGGACTGGACCATTCCGATGCCCAGTCCGGCCAGGGCCGCACCTACGAACGACCGAAGGTGGGCTACCAGCGCGGCAGCGAGAGCCGGAACGACGAGCAAGCTCGAAGCGCCGACGTCGAGGCGTGTTGCCGGAGCGGCCAGCACCATCAGCAGGCCGGCGACCACTGAGGCCAGGACCCAGTTGACGGCTCCGACCCAAATCGGGGAGATCCCAAGCAGTACCGCACCGCGTTCGTTGTCTGCCAACGCCCGGGTTTCACGGCCGAACCGGGTGAACCGGTAGAGGCCGGCCAGCAACAGCGCCGAACCGAGGGTGATGCCAGCCAGCCAGAGTCTGTCGGTGCCGACCAGGGCCCCGCCGATCTCCACCAAGCCGTCGGGAAGGATGCCGTCGATGGCCAGGCCGGTGGCCCCCTGGGAGCCAATGCGCAGGCGAGCAATCTCCATGAGGTAGACGAGGAGGCCCAGTGAGGCGACGAGGGAACTCAGTGGGGGAGCGCGGCGAAGGGGCCGGATGATCGCCAGGTAGATGACACCACCGAGGACGGCCGCCAGAACCATGCAGACGGCGAGTGCGGTGGCCACCGTCGGAGCCCGAACGATCGGGAGACGAGCAGGTAGGCCGAGGATGGGCAGGATCAATTCTCCGGTGGCCCTCAACTCATAGAACGCCACCGCGACATACATGCCCATGGCGGCATGGGCGAGGTTGAGGACCCCGCTGGCCCGATGGGTGAGGACCAGCCCGACGGCCAATGATCCGACTACGGCTCCGGTACCGCAGCCAAGCAGGAGGTAGGTCAGATGGCTGCCGATAGTGGTCCCGATCAGCCGAGCTGCGCGAACAGGGCCGGAGTGTCGATCCAGCCATCGTCGGCGGGTACAACCTCACCCTCGACGATCGAGAAGATGGTCTGCTGTGGGGCGCACAGGGCAGGAAGTCCGGGAACCTGCTGCCTGTCACAGGTGTAGGGGTGTCCCCAAAAACTTGGCCTATCGACTGCGCTCCGGATCAGATCCAGCAAGGCTTCCCGGCTTCCAGCATCGGGGCCCAACTCGATCAGAAGCGCATAGAGATTGAGGAATCCCCGCATCGACACCGTGCCGACACCTCCTGCTGGTTCGGAGGCGTACTGTGCGACCACCTCTTCGTAAACGGCACCGTCGACGGTGGCCTCCAACGGGCTCTCGGAGTTGAAAAGAACGGTTTCGGCGGCACTCCCGGCCACCTCAAGGATTTCTTCCGCCGCGCAACTTCCGACCAGGTAGAGCTGGGCCTCGATCCCCAGGTCGACCATGGTCTGCATGATGGGGGCGCAAGAGAGGTCGGCTGCTGCAACGACAATCGCGTCCGGTTCGAACTCGGCTGCCTTGGTCAACACGGGAAGGAAGTCGAACGTGAACAAGGGGAACGGTATCAACTTCACCTCCAGTCCAAGAGCCTCCGCCAGAGCCGCGCCGTAGTCCCGGGTGGACACGGTGAACGACTCGAACTCCCCGTGGGCGAGGACGATCCGAGAAGCACCAAAGTGCTCGATTGCGTGACCGATGAACCCTGCGTACGCGCCTGCCATCGCTCCGCTGAAGTAGAACGCCGACGTTGATTCCATCTCGGCCATGTTGGTCGGAATGCCCCCAACCACAGGGATCCCGTTCTGTTCAAAGATCGGGATGGCCCCGGTGCTGCCGACGTCGATGCCGGTTGTCACGGCGACCACGTCGGCCATCACCATCTGCTGGGCGCAGGCCTGAGACCTTTCCACAGTGAAGTCGGTGACACAGACCTCGAGTTCGACCGGACGTCCATTCACACCGCCCAACTCTTCGTTGACCCAGCGGACAGCGGCCTCCACGGCAGCCCGGGCCTCGGGGAACGAGCCGGCCGGCGAGTCTTCCTGGTTCAACAGCCCGACACGAACCGGTTCTAGGTCCGGGTCGGCACCACGTGCCTGAATCGGCAGTTGGCCCATGAACCACTCGACACCTCCCAAACGCCCAACCACAGTGTTCGGATCACCAACCGGGACGGTGGTCGTCGCAGCGGCAGTCGTGGTCGTCGCAGCGGCGGTCGTCGTTGTCGCAGCGGCGGTCGTCGTTGGCGCTGCGGCGGTCGTCGTTGTCGCGGCAGTGGTGGTCGTTGGCGCTGCGGCGGTGGTGGTCGTCGCGGCAGTGGTGGTGGTTGGCGCCACCGTGGTCACAATGCTGGAGGGCGCCGTAGTGGCGGGCGGCTCAGTTATGGCAGGTGCTGTGGTGGAAACAGTCGAGGCTGGCTCAATGCCTTCCTGCACCCGTTCCTCGCTGCAAGAAACCAGGGACGCGACGAGAAGAGCGACCAGTGCTGTCGTGGCGGAGCTCCGCCTGACCGTCATCAAGACAGTGGCCTCCTTCTGACACCCACGTCCGACCAACAGTTGTTCTTGTCAGGCCGGGTCGGGCATCCAACTCCCGTGGGCGCCGTAGGGGACCCTCTGCGGGAGGTTGACGGTAGCCACAGGGGGACCTTCGAAGTCTCGGGCGTCGATGATGAGGAACTTCGACTTGTCCGAGTTCTCGTCGTGGACGATGCAAAGGACCCAGCCCTCGTCCTCTTCTGCGTCTGGGCCGGCAGGGGCAAACACCGGTTCGCCACCTTTGACCCCCGTGCCCAACTCATGGTCCCAGCGTTGTCCTGTGGTCAGGTCGTACTTGTAGAGCGTTTCGCCATACTCCACGTAGTCACCACCCGTGTCTGGCAGCGCCATCAGGTATCCGTAGCGGGCCGGATGACCCACCAGACGGTCGTCAATTCGGCCGAAGTCTCCCCGACGGTCGTCTAGTTGCTCCTCATGCACCGTTCCAGTCACCGTGTCAATGGTCCACCTCCAGAGACAACCAGACGCCGAGTAGTCGTCTCCCGACTCGGCAAAGGCCGAATCCAGTCTGGACACATGGAGGATCAGGTCGTCGCCGTCCTCGTAGGCGTTCACCGGGTGGAAGACATAGCACGGGTCGATCTCGTGCCAGGCCACGTCCGAGTTCGTTCCGTTTCGGGGCATGACCCCGAGCCGCGCCCCCGCCTCGGGCTCAAACCGGAACGGCAGTCCTCCCTCGGCTATGGACTCCAGGTTGAAGGCCAGGGGAAGGTCCATGAACACGACGTGATTCTGGGTGATGTTGAAGTCGTGCATCATCACCATTTTGGGGATGTCGATGGGCTCTGTCTGGACCAGTCGGCCTTCAGCGTCGGCCCGGTGGTAGGTGAGGTAGGGGGGCTCGAATGAGAAATAGCTGAAGAACAGCAACTCGCCGGTTGCCGGGCAGATCTTGGGATGAGCGGTTACCGATGTGGTCAGTTTTCCGTCGAAGTCCCACGGACCGACGGTGTCCAACCCGGGGGTCAACTCATAGGGGAAGTGCCCTTCTTCAAGGGCCAGAATCCGGTCGGCATGACG
>Ga0209501_10005453_pt1 | contig 11743 bp, 11 predicted proteins | sample ArcticOcean_MG_C_4_FD_187434 | JGI IMG/M metagenome (GOLD analysis project Ga0209501, IMG submission 187434) | Marine microbial communities from western Arctic Ocean - ArcticOcean_MG_CB4_134 (SPAdes) (version 2) | ecosystem: Environmental > Aquatic > Marine > Oceanic | place: Arctic Ocean...
AAATAATGGCAAGAAATATACAATCCGAAATAAGTTGGGCTGAACGAGTGACTGGATTGGAGTATTCTGAGGGCTTTATTCCCTATTACTGGGACTACAAGAACGGGCGTATTCTCTTAGAGGCAAGAAATTTAGATCAGGACTTCTTGTATCTTCGGTCTCTGGCTACAGGTGTGGGCTCTGTAGATGTGCGTACCCTCGACAGAGGGAATCTTGTCGGGTCTGCTCTTGTGACTTTTAGGCAGGCTGGGCCAAAGCTACTACTTGTACAGAAGAATCTAGCCTTCCGTTCCACCACTGACAGTATCGACCTCGCAAATAGCATCCAAGAATCTTTTGCTGAGTCCGTCTTAGGTGCCTTCATAATAGAGGCACAAGAAGAAGGGCGATTTCTGGTGGATGCAACAAATTTTTTCCTCCGTGATTCAACGGATGTAGTAACTTCCATAAAGTCCGCGGCTCTAGGTGATTTCAAGCTGGACGAGGATCGTAGTACACTTTATTTGCCCCGCACCCGGGCCTTTCCACGAAACACCGAGATAGAAGCCCTTCTAACCTTCGCAGGGAAACATGTTTCGGATAAGCTCCGACCTCTTTTACCGGATGGGCAAACCATCAGTGTCCGTCAGCATCATTCTTTTGTTGCACTTCCAGAGGATGGCTATCAGCCACGTAAGCTGGATCCGCGTGTGGGGGCTGGTATGACTTGGCTAGGACAGACTTTTGGTCCAATGTCATTCAAAGACTATGGTGCCAACTTTAACGAAAGTACAGAGGTTCAATGGATTCATCGCTGGCGGCTCGAAAAGAAGAATCCCGATAGACCTATTAGTGAACCGATTCAACCTATTGTCTATTACCTGGATAGGGGCATTCCTGAACCTATCCGTTCTGCTATGCGAGAAGGAGTACTCTGGTGGAACGTGGCTTTCGAAAAGGCTGGCTTCAAGAATGCGATTCAGGTTCTGGACTTGCCAAAGGATGCCGATCCCATGGACGTTCGGTACTCGGTTATACAGTGGGTACACAGGGCCGAGAGAGGGTGGTCTGTGGGTCTTCATTACGAAGACCCACGAACAGGAGAAATTATTTGTGGCAAATTGCGAATGGATAGCCATCGAGTTCGCACCGTACATAATTATTGGGCTTCTATGGTACCTGCTGTAGAGGATAATGCCTGCGAGCAGGGATTGGACCCAATCTTAGAACTTGTTTCCACCCTGGGTACCATTAAAGACGAAGAATCGTTAATGCTTCAGAGGCAGGCTGTCCTAACGGCCCATGAAGTTGGACATACATTAGGCTTCCCTCATAATTTTAGTGCTAGTTTATATGATCGTGGTTCTGTCATGGAGTACGTCATGCCTCGTATAAAAATTGGAGCCGATGGTGCCGTCGACTTTAGTGATGCCTATCAGAACGGTTTGGGTTCCTGGGATATCCTTGCGGTTTGCTTTTCTTACTCACTGTCGCCGCCTGGTAAGGAACAGGAACACCTCGAAGCCATTGTAAAGAAAGGTTTGAAGGAAGGAATATTGTTTCTTCCGGAGAGTGACCCTCGGTGGAATCCCTATGATGACGGGACTGATCCAGTATCATGGCTTAGAGAGACGATAGCTACTAGAAGTGTACTAATGCAGCGCTATGGACCTAATCTGCTCCGACAAGGTCAGCCTGTGTCAGACCTGGACCACTATCTCTCTGTGGTTTACTATTTCCATCGGTTTGCTATAGAAGCGGCAGCAAAATACATTGGTGGCATGGAACATACAAATGCCCTTTTTGGCGACGGCCAAGTGCCAACAGCCATAATAGATTCGTCGTGTCAGAGAGAGGCGCTTGATCTCTTGCTGGACTGCTTAGAACCAGAAAACCTAGATATCTCGGAAGAAGTCCTTGCTCATTTGCCGCCGCCACTCTTTGGTAGTCCTAAAAACTTTGACGCTTCTACGACGCGTGCTGGTTATGCTTTCGATCAGATCTCGGCGGCTCGGTCTCTTGCAGCTTTAGTTTTGGATAACACTCTGGAAGGAGAGAGGTTAGCACGGATAGTTGCCTTTTCTGTTCGTCAATCTGCGCCTATAACCTTGGGTGAGGTGTTAGACACAATAAATTCCCGTACCTGGGGACAGCATACAGAGAACCAACCCCGACGCGCGGCTCTGAGACGAGTTGTACAGCGAGCTTTCCTGGATCGCATCTTGATCCTTGCCGCTGATAGTCGGGTGACTCCAGAGGTAAAATCATGGCTTCACTACGAGTTGCAAAATATAGAAAGGAATATCGACAAAGATCAGGGAGCTAATCTAGAAGAGCAAGTTCATCGTATCAAAGCGAGGCACGATATCGTCCACTTCCTTGATAGTCCCGAGAATTGGACTCCTCAGGCTGCGGGTAAAACCCCACCTCCTGGTGCTCCTATCTAGGATTCTATTCTTGGACCAGTGAATATGTCCTGGGCTTATAATATCGTTAGCCTTCGAATAATTGCAGGAGTAGAAAAAGACGCGGTCCCTCATGCTTGCAGTTTTACTTTTTTCTTGCGGTTGTGATTATTCGATCGGTTTCACTTTCGATAAGCTTAGATCCGTCAATTCCCGTCTGATCTAGAGTCTCAAACCCGTTACGAAGCAATATCTTCCTCAGTTGAGATGACGTATAGATTTGCAACACCTGGCTGCTGTTAGATATGTGAGGACTGGGCGCTCCCGTATCTACGTAGGAAATAGTATGCGAACACAGGAGGCCGGCTTTGTCTATGGTGCTGTACTGCATATCTCTAATCTTCGTATTACCTTCGAGTTTTTGCCAATCAATTGTGAGATTGGTTATGTGATCACCTTTTATCAGGTAATTTAGGTTGTAAATGTCGAATATATATAGTCCGTTATCATTTAAGTTATTGGCGACATTTCGAAGGGTTTTTTCGAAATCAAGCTTTGTAAGATGTCCGATGGAATTAAATATCGTTATAGTCGCGTCAAATCTTCCTATCTTTACCGTTCGCATGTCTCCTTTCAGAAATGTTGTGTTCAATTTTGCTGCTGCGGCATTATCCTCTGCGATCCTTAGCATTTTTGCGTTGATATCACATCCAACCACTTTGTATCCGAGCTGGCCAAGCCAAAAAACCTGAGAACCAGTCCCGCAACTAAGGTCAAGAACCGTGGTCACTTCCTGGTTTTTGAGGATATTAGCTACGGTGCTGTTGATAAGACTTGAACCTTCTGCATTAAATGCATCGTAGTGATCCGCCTCTTTATCATAATGGGACGATTCAGCTGAATACATGGTTGAACCTAACATTCATTATTTTTGATTATAACACCGGGGGAATTTGGTGCTATTTGTTTATATACAACCTTTTTTGCAGAGGTATAATCCGTTAATGGACCAATTTAGGCAAAACGTAGTATTAGATCAACGGCCACCTGTTGTCCGTTTGAACTTAGAATCTTGGCGATTACATCGAGGATACACATTATGACTATACCTGCAATTACATTAATCAACACAAAGGCAGTTATTGATGGTACGGGGGCAAAACTACTGGAAAACGTAACGGTAGTTTTAGAAGGAAGTAGTATTAAGACTGTCCAACCGCGAGGGCAAATTTCGGTTCCTGCTGAATGTAATCCCAGAATTTTAGATTTTCCAGATGGATATTTACTGCCAGGTCTAATTGATGTGCATACTCACTTAATGTTTGGGGGATGGAGCAAACATTATGAGGAGGTCATTAGAGAGGATTCAGACCAAATATCTCTGCTTAGGGCTTCAAAGAACGCTTTAACTCACCTTAGATCTGGAGTTACATCTCTTAGAGACAATGGAAGTCGCAATAACGTAACATTTAACCTTCGTGAGGGTGCACTGCGCGGGTATGCAACCACACCCAGGCTTTTTCTCTGTGGACGACCGATTACTCTAACTGGAGGACATTTCCATTGGTGTAACCAGGAAGCGGATGGGGTAGGTGGGGTTAGGATAGCAGTTCGTCAGTTGGTAAAAGATGGGGCGGATCATATCAAAATTATGGCTGCGGGAGGTGGAACGACGATAACGGACAATAGACGTCCGTCATACACTGTAGAAGAACTTCGAGCTATAGTAGATGAAACCCACAATATGGGAAAGCTCACTACCGCACATTGTCTTGCCACGCAGAGTCTTACCAATGCCCTAGAGGCGGGCGTGGATATGATTGAACACGCTGGATTTATAGAGCCCGACGGCTCCTATAAATTTCACCCAGAGATTGGGGAGCGTATTGCTAAACAGGGCGTATATTTTAGTCCAACTGTACAGACAGGTTACCGGAATAGACAAGCTTTGCTTACTAAGGAGTCTGAACGGATCTTGACGAAAATCGAATATCATAAGTTGGAGGCCTTGAAAGCTAAATGTGAGAGTCAACTTGAATTTCTTGGCCTTATGTGGAACAAATCAGGAGTTCAGATTGTTTCTGGTACAGACGCGATACAAATGTTCGGAGATTACTGTTTGGGGCTGGAATTAATGTCTGAAGCGGGCATGAGCAATATGGATATTATTAAAGCATCCACTAGCATTGCTGCCGAATCCATGGGTATTTCTGAAATGACTGGATCGATTAAACCAGGTAAAGAAGCAGATCTGATAGTAGTCGAGCAAAATCCATTGCTAGATATCAAGGCTTTGAGGAAGATGTCTATGGTTATGCTAGGAGGAGAGCAAATAGTTTGATCTTGGAACAAAGGCTATGTTATAAGGTCTGAAAAGTGGCCTTATAACACATCGATGCATCTCAGGAATGGTGTTGTGTAGGAGCGTTTCTAGTGTCCGATAAAGAGATAATATTGTTTGGTGGTATCTCGATTACTTGCTTATTTAAAAAGCCTTAAAATATACGTGAACCTATATGGTTTTCTGGGTCCCATTCACCGCGTGTTTCTCCAAACCCGAATTCAAAGTTATACCGTATAATGGGTGTTTTGGAGGTTATCATGACTATAACCGTCTATGGGTCAGGAGCTATCGGTGCAATTGTTGGAACATGTTCTTTTTTAAGTGGAGAGGATGTGATATTTGTAGACAGAGTAACCGAGCATGTAGATCATATTAATAAATATGGGCTTCTTATCAGCGACCTCAAGGGGAAAGACGTAAGAATAAATCCTCGTGCTGTCGAGCCGAATGAACTTGAGGAAGAATTAGGTCTTGTATTCTTGTGTGTTAAATCACAGGATACTCGACAAGCTATGGAGGCAATGTTGCCCAAAATAGGCTTGGAATCTATCGTGGTGTCGTTACAGAATGGTCTAAACGAGGAGATTATTTCAGAATATATCGGTAGCAGAAGGACTATTGGTTGCTTAGTTGATTGGGGTGGAGCCTATATGGGCCCTGGCCACATTCAATATAGTGGAGATGCGCCTATGAGAATAGGTACCATAGATGGATCAATTACGGATAGCTTAAGACATATCCGGAGTGTTTTAGAGAATACTAACGAAACAACTATAACGCCCAATATAACCGGCTATCTCTGGTCCAAGATAATCTGGGGAAACTCATATATATCTAATGCACTTGGCACATCAACATCGGTGTGCATGCTTGAGAATGATCGAAATCGCCCAATATTACTCGCACTGTTTCGAGAGAGCACAAGGGTTGCCCACGCCGGATCAGTAAAGCTTGAGCCGTTGATTGAGCATAATTTTGACCCTACCGCTCTATTGCATATGAATACAAAGGAAGCGCTTAACAAGTTTGTTCGCATGGCGGACTCATTTAGACATTTGAAGACGACTCATTCTGGTCCCTGGCGTGATATTGCTGTTAGAAAAAGGCCTACGGAAGTAGACTACATCATCGGGCATATAGTTAAAAAAGGGATGGAATACAATGTGCCGACTCCACTAAACTCTAGGCTTATGGAGTTGGTAAAGGAGGTAGAACGAGGCGAACTGGATCAGCATGATGACAATTTATTGCAACTCGAGAACCTGTTATGATGAATTATAGTGTTAGGAAATTGAGGTAGCAGTGTTTTGAATTATAGATCTGTCTGTGATTAGAAGGGTCATAGTTTGGATGCCATTTTAACCATAGGGTCTGGCCGCTCCGCGTAACATTGCGATATGGTCCACCCCTCTTCTATTTTTGTTCGAACCCAAGATTCCCAAGACTCTTTTTCCTGTACAAAGGCTAAGAATTCAATGGCCTTATCCGGAGATACTACCAGAACACCATCGTCGTCCCCGAATATCATATCTCCGGGATGTACAATAACTCCCCCTACGGTTACTGGAACGTTAACCGCTCCCCAGTCTTTTCCATGTCCACTTGCCTTTCCAGTCATAGCTACTGTACCGTTGGAGAACACTGGGAATTTCATACGTGTTATAGCTTGTTGGTCGCATGCTGGCCCATCCGTAATAATCCCGCCTATACGTGCTTCCATAAATCGCAGGGTGCTGATTTCGCCTACATACGCGTGGCGATTGTCATGAGCGCGGTTTATTACAAGTACGTCCCCTGGTTTGCATATATCCTTGGCTGCTGCTATCGCAGAAGTCATTTGAGGATAGGTTTGTACTGTAATTGCTTGTCCAACTAATTTGATTGGTTTCCAAAGGGGTTGAATATATGACTCCATACCAGTATCGAGGATGTGTCCGAGGGTCGCAGGTGACAAAAGAGTGTAGGCTTCGATTAGTTCTGTGGAAATTGTCTGGCGACGTGGGTTAATAATTATCATCTTTCCTCCTGCATTCTTTTATCATTAATTCTTGTAGTGTTGTCGATTAAGGTACCATGCGTAGAGATTGTCATCCTCGGCGTGATCCCATTGTCCTAATTGAATAAAGGTAATTGCCCTTTGATAATATCCCATCATCCAGTTAGGAGCTAATTCTATAGTGATAGTAAATTCTTCTAATGCCTGTTCGTATTGTCCTAACTCATAATAGGAGACTCCGCAATTGTAATAACCTCTGGCATCTTCTGGAGATAGTTCTATCGAGGTGAGGCAGTCTGCAAGAGCTAGGTCGTATTTGCCTAATTTTAGATAAGCTAATCCCCGGTTATAATATGCCCGATCTAGATATAGACCTACATCGATCACTCGATTGCATTCTAAAATTGTGCTGATATGGTTTTCCATCGAACTAGGTAGGAAACATGGTGGTATAGGAGAGTTATCAACTGAATTAGAGGTATTGCTCCGTGCTGTCATTTTTGCTGGTATAGACTCTTCCAGTGGATAGAAGGCATTGAATATCAGATAGGATATAATTATTAGAATATTTATCCGCATAGTATTCTTAAAGAAGCATTGGTTGCCATTATATTATTCCGATTATGGTTATGTTCCATACGTTAATCAGATGTCCTGCTTATTTTGAGTTAATGCTAAAGCAAGTAGTGTACCTGTAAATGGCATTGATTTCACCATCAAAAATACCGATAGTATAGAAACGCAAGCGGTGGCTAAAGTGGTTCCAACGTTATAGATAAATCCGATCGAATTGCACATCTCGTAAATGTAAAACTGGTAGCATGTAATTTACATAACGAGCGAAGAATTGGGAATCTTTCCATAGAACATGCTTGAGCCTCGGTCTATGCCAGTTTTCGCGAATTATGCTTTGACTCCCATTAATATTGGCGACTTGACGGAAGAAGTGAATGTAGCTGCCTTGTTCTAAATCATTAATTAGAGCTTATAGTAGTGATCTAAAGGAGTACGAGGGAGAGGTCTCTCAATTGAGTTCTGACTGATTTAGCAGAATTCCTAACCTCTCATCCTATCGGCCATGTCTTGATCTATGCCACGCGGCCACATTCGTTTTTGTGGATCACTAACATTGACGGCCAACTGTCCTATGCAACCAATTTCCATAAGAAGTTCATCCCCGTCTTGTATTGCACCTATACCCTGATGGTTCGTTCCGGTCGATATGACGTCCCCTGGCTCTAACGTAGTTATAGAGGAACAGTATTCGATTAGTTCAGGGATCTTGTTGCCCATATCACTCGTATTAAAATCATGCCGCAGTTCGCCGTTATTCCATAATTTGATATCCAGGTTATTTGGATTGTCTATTTCGTCTGCCGTTAGGATGCAGGGACCCATTGGACCAAATGTGTCCGATGATTTGACCATGAAAAAACTAACGCGTCCTGGACCTAATGGTGAAAATCCTCTAGCTGACACGTCTATGAAATTGGTGTAACCAAAGATGTAATTCATCGCGCTTGCTGCACTTACGTTCTTAGCTGTTTTCCCTATGATTAAAGCTAATTCTGCTTCATGATGGAAAACTGTAGCAGGAATATTAGGGAGTTCTATCGTATCACCGTTTCCGATAACGGAATTGGATGATTTGATGAATGCGTCGAGTGGACATGATGATTTGGTACCAAATTCTAGATAGTTAACAGCCGCGCATATAATTTTCCCAGGTTTAGGCAATGGTGCACGAATTTTTACTTTTCCTATTGGTATCCCAGGATTCATCTTTGCAGTTATTTCGATTTTATCTCTTAATGAGTGATATTTGGAAATGATATAGTTCATCTGATATTGTGGATCATATGTACCAACTATGCTTGTAATGGCGGATATATCGAAAATCAGATTGCCCTCTATAACACCAATTTTATATTCGTCAAATAATGCTAGCTTCATGTGCCGGATCCTTCCTCATATGCGTCTATTATCAGGAATTTAGTTAACTAATAGTCCCTGTGGGACCGAGTATAGCATAAGCTTGTAGCAGTACGGTCTGGCCAAAAATATGACAATAGGAAAGGTGTGGGTATCTTAATTGACCTGGGACGGAGAATAGGTGGTTAAGCACCATTGGATTTCCTGGAATCCGTTTTAGATCTTGCGGCTGTTAATGTGAATGGAGTGCTCCAAGCTAACCCTCCAATTAAACCTAGAGCCGCGAATTGCCATAGAGGTTCTGATTCAGATGAGCCAAAAAACGCTCCCAATATTGGTATTAATAACGTTAGATAAACAATGGCAACCGTGTTTGGTCTAGGGGATTTTGTACATACTGCGATGGTCATTCCTATCACAAGCGGTGATCAGTGTTATTCCTAGCTCCCATATGTCGAATATGTTATCGGTGGTTAGACCGTTGTGCATAAATTTAAAGGATAACCCTGTCCCTAATCCTGGTATACTGCCTATGCTCTAGCTCCTAACTGACCGTAGTGTTTTATTCCTCATATTTTAAACCTTGCGAGATGTTGGTCTGGATAATATATATATTGTTCCCGCAAGTGCCAACACACCTATAGGTATCTTAAAGAGAAAACCATAAGGTGCCAGAACTATCGAAAGAGTAGAGAAGCACCACATTGAAATAAGGGATATTGTTTTCGCTCGCAATGACATAGCTCCGCTGTCCAAGAAATCTTTTACTTGGCGTCCGAATAGATGATTGTTGACGACGAAAGTGTATAAGCGATCTGATGACTTGACGAAAAATGTTGCTGCTAAAATAAGCCAAATCGTTCCAGGCAATCCTGGCAGAACGTATCCTATAATTCCTAGCCCCAGGCAAATGAGCCCGATAGTAACCAAGAATAGTTTCTTTAATTGGTTAAACAATAAGTGATTTACGTTAGTTAACAAATGTCGTAGTAGATTTTATTGAAACTAGATTTGAAGCAAACCGAATCAAAGATAGATAGTATGACCAGCTCAAAATTTTAATATTAGACCACGAAGTTAATATATGCATTATCTTCACAGAAGTAGTTGCTAAAGACCTATTTTCTGGTTTGACTCGTATCATTTTAGAATGGCCACAACCAATCAAACTTGTAGGAACACCATATGATTGCTATGAGAGAAGATATAATCAACAGAGTTGTTGTTCTTGTACCTAATCCTGCCATTTTATTTGGGAAAGGTGCTTGGCCTTCCCAGTCAAGAAGTGGGTTATTGGGATTTGCACTTGGATGGAATGATCCACATTGATCGCAGTACTTACTATCGGGCTTGATAGTTGAATTGCACTTGGTACAGAGAGCAGGATCTAGAGTTGTTGAGGATCCACATTGATCACAATATTTGCTTTTAGTAGTGATGGCTGACTGACATTTTGAACATTTGAGATCTAATCTATCCATTATTTCCTCCTGTATCAAAATGTGCAATTAGGCTAGTTATAGATTATAGCATCAGAAAACATGATCAATATAGATAACATTCCGAAACCTTAGCATTTTGGATCCAGGTGAGAGTATAGCTATATTACTGTCATGCAAGTACTGAAATGTAAAGGATACTGTGTATTATCTGGTTGTCGTATAATTTAGAACTAAAAGGTATATTAAGGGGTACTACCAATCATAAAATTCGAAATCTTAATTGAACCAATAAGTTCTGAGAATAATGCAAAAATGTATGTAGCGTTTGCCTTGGTGTTTGTAGAGTGAGTTAATTAAGACAAGGATCATCCTTCTCAAATTCTATAGAGTATGTCCTCAACCAATTAATGTTAGTTTTTAAGCGCATGACCATGTGACGATGTCTCTTCTCTACTTCACATAGCTTTTCTAAGAGATAATTTGACTTGGTTCCAGTTTCTTTGCTAGATTTATTTAATACCTTCCTTAGTCGGACTGTTTCCTTTTCCAGGTCATCCAAACCTTGGTTCCAGATTGAGTTTATTCTTGCTATATGTGCTTCCAAGTCCGAGTGATAATTCATTCTATTTTTCTATTAGATTTACCGCAGGATTCGATTGATCCCTTGAGTCTCAAGTAGTAGGCACACTTAACACGTTTTGCTGTTTTATCCATGCTTTAACGCTCGGCCGGGTAGTACTCCAGTGTGTTTGCCGTGATTAACTACGATCTTTCCGTTAACAATAACATAATCAATACCTTTGCAGAATTGCTTGGGGTTATCTCTAGTAGCAGGGGCATCGATTTCGTCGTAATCGAAAATTACGATGTCGGCTTTCATGTTATCCCTAAGAATTCCTCTATCGTTTAATCCTAGGAGTTGAGCTGGATATGACGTCATTTTACGTATCGCTTCGGTTAGGGAGAACCTTCTGTCGTCTCGGCAGAATTTTGATATAACTGTAGGGAAGGATCCAAATGCTAGCGCTGGAGGGTAGTCTCCCAATAGCATGGCGTCGCTACCAACCATCATGGGCTGATATGTAAAAAATACTGGTAATAGTTCAGGATCGAGTCCAGACGAGTGGAATGAAATTTGCAAGTTTTCGTCCAGGAGGAGGTCACAAATAGTATCCATAATGGGTTTACCAGTCATTTCTGCGACCTCTTCTACGGAACGGCCTTCGTATATCTTGTTTCGGTCGTGTTTGAAGTAGGTTAACCACACGTGATCCCAGCTTTCCCGATAACCTTGGCTGAATTCCTTGCGCAATTTCTCACGACCTTCTTTAGATCGTAGAATGTCATAGATGGTGGCTAACCCTCCATCATGTGTCCATTGCGGTAATAGGGCAACTAGTCTAGTACCACCATGAGGGTATGGGATGCAGTCAAAAGTAACGTCCAACCCCTCCTTCCGTGCGTCTTCTACCTGGTCGATCAGACGAAGGCTGCTTTCTGGATAGGCTTTCTTAGGGTGCATGTGAGTAAGGTGGACTGGTACTCCACTGCGTCTACCTATATCTATAGCCTCACGATATGGATCAAGGAACCTATCTCCGAGAGCATAACGCACATGAGTGTGATAAATTCCTCCGAGTTTAGC
>Ga0209501_10005464_pt1 | contig 11731 bp, 8 predicted proteins | sample ArcticOcean_MG_C_4_FD_187434 | JGI IMG/M metagenome (GOLD analysis project Ga0209501, IMG submission 187434) | Marine microbial communities from western Arctic Ocean - ArcticOcean_MG_CB4_134 (SPAdes) (version 2) | ecosystem: Environmental > Aquatic > Marine > Oceanic | place: Arctic Ocean...
GTGTTCCTCGACTCTATCCGAATTGTCGGTCGGCTCGGTGCCGGGCTCTTGGGTTCGGGTACCGGGGTTGGCGCAACCGAAGTTGAAGTTGCTGCTGTGGGGTTAACGTCGGGACCGGGCTCGTCGCCGATTACGAAGGTGTCGTCGTCCACCGGGAGGGTGGCCCGCTTGATGAACTCTTCCCAAAATTCGGTCGTGCGGTTGGCCGGGGGGTAGATGTTTACCCAGTCCGGGTCGAACCTGATGAGCCTGCTTACGTGCAGTACCAAGCTTTCCAGAGACACCGAGGGGCGCCACTTGCGATCCCCTTCGAAGCCCAGGCAAAACACCCCGTGGGGGTAGATGTTGGGGTGGAATAGTGGCGAGACGCGTTTGAATGTAGGAGGGGTTTCCAGCGGATAGGCCCTGGGGAATTCCAGGAAGATGCGGTGCCTTTTCCGCACCGTCAGCATTTCGTCAACGTATCCGGCGCAGTGAAAGTACAGGTGGTAAGACTGGTAGGGTTTGCTGCCCTCAGCCACGACCTCCAGTTTTACGAGGCCACGGGTATTGAGCTGGCGCTGTAGGCGCATCAACTCTTCGTAGTCGTTGTTGAGTCGCTGGTCTCGGAACGTTGCCAACTAAGGGAGCCTAACCTAGCCGAACACGGTGCTGTAGTACAGCGCGAGGGTGTCCCCATCCTCGGTGCCGACGTCGCCTAAGGTTTGCTTAGCCGTCAGCTCGGCCCGGCGGGACTTGTTGACGATTTTAGTCGCCTTGGGCTCGATTAGGTGGCCTTCAGGAAGCTGGCCCACGAGGTTCAATATCTGTTCGACTAGCTCGGCCGCCCTGATTGTGTCGTCGAGTTCGGCGGGCTGGTCGGGTGTGGTCAGCGACTCGCCATTCACCATGTCCACCAATTGCACTTTGACTAGTCCCACGGTTACAGACCTCCCCGGTGACGTTTACAAGATTGATTGGTACCGAGAACCCACACTCGGCAAACTCTCCCCGAAAACGCCATTGTACCACTGCACCCCTGTATGCAGCCGATAACGGGTCTCGGACCTGTCCGAGCGATGGAAAAGGCTGGATGCTTGGACGGTTCCCCGCGGTGAACGTGCCGGCGGGTTTATGATTCGACCCATCCGATACCGAAAGACTAGGGAGGCTCTGTGAACCAAGACGAGGTTGTCCAGCTTGCCGGGGAGTCGGGCGCGCAACTGGTGACTTTCATGTACTGCGACAACGCAGGGGTCATCAGGGACAAGTCCGCCTATATGGATAGCCTGAAATGGCGCAGGGATAGTGGCGTTGGCTTTTCTGCCACCTTGCAAGCGACGATGGTGGGCGACAATCAACTTGTGTACAGAGAGGCAATATTAAAGGACAAATTGAGAGGCAACTCATGAACATGAATGACATAGGCAGGCGCTTTGCGCTGGTGGGCGGCGTGGCGACCGGAGTGATCGCCTTTGTGGTCAGCATCAACGCCGCTTTCGATAGTCGGTACTGGGAGTCGGGCGTGTTGCTGCTGGCAGCGGCTGTGGCCTTCGGGTCGGTGGGCTACGTGTTCGGCAACACGAAAGAGCAGTAGCGCCCGTCACCCACTTTCGGACGGATTAGAGGGCAAAGCAAAAGCCCCGGGCGAGTTGCCCGGGGCTTTGTTTTTTGTGCACTTGGTTGCGGGGGTAGGACTCGAACCTACGACCTTTGGGTTATGAGCCCAACGAGCTGCCGCTGCTCCACCCCGCGACGTTAAAACTGAATCCTGCTAAACCTTCCCCTGCCCTACCTGGACGTGGAGGATTACTAATAGACGTGCCCAAATGTGGGTCAAGTCCTCGGCCGATTAGTACCACTCAGCTGAAACCATTACTGGCCTTACACCTGTGGCCTATCAACCCGGTAGTCTACCGGGGGCCTTACCCCGACCGAAGTCGGATGGGAAATCTAATCTTGGAGTTGGCTTCGTGCTTAGATGCTTTCAGCGCTTATCACATCCAGACCTAGCTACCCGGCGATGCTCCTGGCGGAACAACCGGTACACCAGAGGTCTGTCCCTCCCGGTCCTCTCGTACTAGGGAGAGCTCTCCTCAAATTTCCTGCGCCCATGACGGATAGAGACCGAACTGTCTCACGACGTTCTGAACCCAGCTCGCGTGCCGCTTTCACCGGCGAACAGACGGACCCTTGGGACCTTCTTCAGCCCCAGGATGCGACGAGCCGACATCGAGGTGCCAAACCTCGCCGTCGATGTGAACTCTTGGGCGAGATCAGCCTGTTATCCCCGGGGTAGCTTTTATCCGTTAAGCCACGGCCCTTCCACTCGGAACCGTAGGATCACTTTGTCCGACTTTCGTCCCTGCTCGACTTGTAGGTCTCACAGTCAAGCTCCCTTATGCCAATGCACTCTACAGGTGATTTCCATCCACCTTGAGGGAACCTTTGAACGCCTCCGTTACATTTTAGGAGGCGACCGCCCCAGTCAAACTGCCCACCAGGCACGGTCCCTCGAATTTATCGAGGTTAGGGTCAAAATCACAGAAGAGCGGTATTTCAAGGGCGACTCCCCCTCAGCTAGCGCCAAGGGTTCACAGTCTCCCGCCTATCCTACACATCAGCAACCTCGATCCAGTGCCAAGCTACAGTAAAGCTCCACGGGGTCTTTTTGTCCTGTCACGGGTAGCCGGCATCTTCACCGGCCATGCAATTTCACCGAGCCCCTCGTTGAGACAACGCTCAAGTCGTTACGCCATTCGTGCGGGTCGGAACTTACCCGACAAGGGATTTCGCTACCTTAGGACCGTTATAGTTACGGCCGCCGTTCACCGGGGCTTCGGTTCCTAGCTTCGCTTCTCCGAAGAGTCGCTAACCAGTCCCCTTAACCTTCCGGCACTGGGCAGGCGTCAGCCCCTATACATCGCCTTTCGGCTTAGCAGAGACCTGTGTTTTTGATAAACAGTCGCTTGAGCCTCTTCACTGCGGCCCGATAAGGCGTCAATCCAGCAAGTGGATATCACCTCTCGGGCACCCCTTATCCCGAAGTTACGGGGTTAATTTGTCGAATTCCTTAACGAGGGTTATCTCGTTCACCTTGGGACACTTACCCCTGCCCACCTGTGTCGGTTTGCGGTACGGGCACCACAGTATCTAGCAACGAGGCTTTTCTTGACGGCATAGGATCAACAGAATTCCCCTGGGCGTAAGCCCTGAAGTTTTCGCCACCCTCAGCTCATAACGTTGGAACGGATTTGCCTATCCCAACATGGCCTTCGATGGTAAACGCACCATGTCCGATGGGTGCGCTCTGCCTACCTTTCCGTGTCCCCCCTTTACCTTAAAACGATACTGCGGTGGTACGGGAATTTTGACCCGTTGTCCATCGCCTTTGCTACTGCGCTACGGCTTAGGCCCGACTTACCCTACGGCGATCAGCGTTGCGTAGGAAACCTTGGGCTTTCGGTGTCCTGGATTCTCACCAGGATTGTCGCTACTCATGCCGGCATTCTCACTTCCCAGCGCTCCACAGAACCTCACAGTTCTGCTTCTCTGCACTGGCAACGCTCCCCTACCGACTCCCACATAAAGTGGAAGTCCCGCGGCTTCGGTGGTGTGTTTTAGCCCCGTTACATTTTCGGCGCGGAAATCCTCGACTAGTGAGCTATTACGCACTCTTTAAAGGATGGCTGCCTCTAAGCCAACCTCCTAGCTGTTTTAGTATTCCCACTTCCTTTAACACTTAACACACACTTGGGGACCTTAGCCTGCGATCTGGGCTGTTTCCCTTTCGACAATGGAGCTTATCCCCCACTGTCTCACTCCCCAGGATCATTACAGGGCATTCGTGGTTTGGTTGAGTTCGGTAAGCTTACGCCCCCTAGCTCATCCAGTGCCCTACCTCCCTGTAACTCCCTGAAGGCTGCACCTAAATGCATTTCGGGGAGAACCAGCTATCTCCGTGTTCGTTTGGCATTTCACCTCTACCCACAGCTCATCCCAGCCTTTTGCACCAGACACGGGTTCGGCCCTCCACCGCGATATTATCGCGGCTTCAGCCTGGCCATGGGTAGCTCACACGGTTTCGGGTCTAATCCAGACAACACACCATGCATATTGGAAATCCGGCCACTTTCTTTGCGCCTTCAACCTCGGACTTTCCCCCGAAAGGGTCGGTCTTTGGTATCAGGAGCGCCGAGAGCGGACTCGTCTCCGCACGGCTCGCGCCCTATTCGGACTCGCTTTCGCTATGGCTCCAGAACTTCTATTCCTTAACCTAGCTGCCTAAATTAACTCGCCGGCTCATTCTTCAATAGGCACGCAGTCAACCTCCGAAGAGGCCTCCTACGGCTTGTAGGTCTACGGTTTCAGGTCTATTTCACTCCCCTCCCGGGGTTCTTTTCACCTTTCCCTCACGGTACTTGTTCGCTATCGGTGGCCAAGGATATTTAGCCTTGGAGGGTGGTCCCCCCAGGTTCCCACAAGATTTCACGTGTCCCGTGGTACTCAACACTCCATCACGAGTCCGTCGCCTTTCGCCTACGGGACTTTCACCCTCTTCGGCAGTCCTTTCCAGGCTCTTTCGGCTAGGAGACGGATTTCTTACTCGTTGTCTCTTTCTGAGGTTAAGACAGATAGGTGTTACAACCCCCGCCAGACATAGGTCCTCAGACCACTAAGCCTGACAGGTTTAGGCTCTTCCCCGTTCGTTCGCCACTACTAGGGGAATCTCTGTTGATTTATATTCCTCGGGCTACTTAGATGTTTCAGTTCGCCCACTTACCTTCCCAATAAATTGGGATGTACAGGTATGACCCTGTACGGGTTTCCCCATTCGGGAATCCTCGACTAAGCCCGCTAGACGGCTGATCGAGGCTTTTCGCAGTCTTGCTACGCCCTTCTTCGGTCCTTGGCCCCAAGGCATCCACCGTAGACCCTTACTAACTTGACCCACATTGGGGCCCATCTACTAGTAAGTAGTTCATTTCTTTCAATTAATTGCTTTCAACTAATTGCTTCAACTAATTGCTCGGTTTAACAGGATTCAGTTGTTAAGGTGCACAAAAAAAGACGACAGGGGCATCCCAGCCGTCCTACTGAGAAAACTGATTCGGTGTGTTACGTGTGTAAAACCCTCTTCGTTTTCCCCAACCCGAGAATTATATTTTCGCCGGCCCCGTCCGTCAAGGGACTTGTGCCCTATTATGGAAAATCCGTTGCTATTTCTTGGCGGTAACTACCCTGAGGTAACCAGACGAGCTATGTCTCTCGCCAACGCCTGTGTACAGGCAGCAATGAGCCAGGGGACGCGCTCTGCGGAGCGTTCAGGCTCGAAGCGATATGGCTTTAGATCACCATCTGGCGATACGCAATAAACTGCGAATCCTCCGGCGCTGGCGAACCCAAGTCCGGGGTCTATTTCGGTGCGGGGTTCGTCGTACATGACGTATGCGTGGGTCAGCCCCCGGGCCAGCCACGGGTAGCTGCAAGCACCGCCGTCGGCCCACAGCCTGGCTTCGGGGAATTCGCGTTCCATCGTCTCCAGCAGTCCAGCGGAACGGGATGTCCACAGACGTATGTACTGGGGGCTCATGAGGTAAGCGGCGATGATGGAGTCGTTTGATAGCGATTGCGCCTGGGACGGCCGCACCTCGCTCACCTCGCCCGTGTCCAGTGCCTCGACGGTGATGGCCGAGCCTTCGGCTTTGTACAACTCGCGCCGGTTGATGTCCACCGCGCCCGCCATTACCGGGGTAAGATCGCCTCCGGTGCGCTCCCACACGGTCAATACGCCCCACCACTCGGCGGGCAGCCCACGCATGAAGTGCCCGGAACCGTCGAACGGGTCGCACGTAATGAGAAAGGGCGCCGGGCCGCTGCCGCCGATACGCCTACGACTGTGTTCGGAGTACAGGTCGACGTTCGCGCCGGAGCGTTCCAGCCATTGTTGCAGAAGGTCTTCGGAGAATCGGTCGAGGCCTATCTCGACGTCCTCACTTTCGGACCGCCCTGCGACGGGTCCGAGCACGTCGCGCCCCTGGCCCTCGTTGCGCAGGCGCGGGACCTCCTCGGCGAGTTGCCGCAGGTAGCCGTCTGTCGCGCTTCGTGACGCGTCGAATGCAGGATTAGTCATGCCCTGTTCACAGTTTAGGTACCAGGTCCTGGGCGAAGTGGCGCAGCAGGTCGACTGTCTGGTCGGTGCTGTTGCCGGTGACCGAGATGATCATGGTATCTAGACCGGCCTCTTCGTAGCGGCGCAGGTCGTCCATCACCTCTTCGTCGCTGCCGGTCATGAGCACTCGCTCGCCGTTTTCCATAGTCCGGTCCGTCAGGTTCAGGTTCATGGTTATGGCCGCGCCTATTTCAGACCTGTCACGGCCCCGCTCTTCGCACAGCTCGTCGAGCCGGGCGAGCCGGGCCTGCACTTCAGGCGGTGTCACAAAAATACCGTTCCAGTAATCTCCGTAGGTTGCTACCCTGCGCAGTGCCGCCTCTGTCTTGCCGCCTACCCATATGGGTGGGTGCGGGCGTTGCAGCGGCCTGGGGAAAAAGATGTTGCCTGACACGGAGAAATGTTTACCGGCAAACGCCGGTACGTCAGAAGCGCAGGCCGCTATGAATATCTCAAGATGTTCGTCGGTGACGGCGCCCCTGGATTCGTAGTCGGCGAAGATGCCCTCGAACTCCTCGCGCATCCAGCCCGTGCCAACGCCGAAGTTCACCCGACCTCCAGAGATGACGTCTATGGTGGCGACAGTCTTGGCGTTGAGCACCGGGTTCCTGAACGGCAGGCAAAGGATGCTGAAGCCCAGGCGAACCCGCTCGGTAATGCCCGCGAGATACGCGAGCGTGGTCGTCGCCTCCAGCACCCGCTGCGAGTCAGGGCGCGAGTGGTGAGGGCTGAACATGTGTGGGTACCGGGCCATGATATCGGTCGGGTAGACCGTGCGTTCGGCGACCCATACCGAGTCGAGCCCGCTCTCTTCGGCGGCCAGTGTGAGCCGGGCCGCGTAGTCTGCTTGGCCAGCGGGCGTGATTTCCGGGTTGATCGCGTTGGTGACGGCGACGCCAAATTTCATTTGTATTCCTCCGAAGGCCCAGAGTACTGCATTTCTTCGGGCAGGTCATCGATTATGCCCAGTGCCTTGACCACCCGGTGAGCCACGAACGATACGACGTCTTCGACGGTGCGCTGAGAGAGGTAGAACGCTGGCTCCGGTGGCACAACCGTGGCCCCTGCGGCCGCCAGGTCGGTCAGGTTGCGCAGGTGAATGACGCTGAGAGGAGACTCTCTAGGAACGACTACCAGCGGGCGTTTCTCCTTCAGCGTTACATCGGCGGCTCGCCGTAGCAGGTTATCGGCGTGGCCGCGTGCGATGGCCGCCACCGAAGCCATGGAGCACGGCACGACTGCCATACCCGCAGTCGGGAAAGTACCGGAGGCTATAGGGGCCCGCAGGTCTCCCACCGGGTAGTGGGTGAACTCGCCCATGTCGCCCCAGCGCTCTAGTGCTTCACCAAGGGTCTCGTCCATCTCTTCGGCCCACACCAGTCGGGCGGCAGACGACGCTACGGCCATTACAGGGACGTCATTCGCCAGCAGTAGTTCGATAGTTTCTCGCGCCAGTACCGACCCGCTGGCACCGGTGATGCCGACGACCACGGGCCTCTGACCTTGAGACGGGTGCATCAGATAAGCACGGCCACGAGGGTACCGGCGAACACCGCGCCTGAGACGTAGGCGTTAATCCTAAAAAATGCCATCCCCATGCGAGACATGTCGTCGGGGGAAACCAGGCTGTGTTTGTAAGCGAGGCCTGATATTGCAGCCGACAGTCCAAGGTAGAAGGGCCATGCCAGGCCCATCCCCAGCCCCAGACCGAGCAGAATCCCCGCCGCCGCGACGTCCATGACCCGTGCTATGTAGAACGCGGGCCGAACACCGAACTGCTCTGCCACCGAGTGCAGGCCGTGCGCCTTTTGGAACTCGAAGTCCTGCGTGTGGTAGATGATGTCAAAACTGCCCGCCCACAGCGCGACGCCCGCCGAGAGCATGACCGGCTCCCAACCAAGCGAACCTCGTACCCCTATCCAGGCCGCAGACGGGGCGATGGCCAGTGCCCAGCCCAACATGGGGTTGGCGAGAAACGTGAAACGTTTCGTGAACGGGTACAGCAACAGGAAGGCCGCAGCCACCGGCGCCAGGGCAAGGGCCAGGCCGTTGAGTTGCCAGGCCGCGACCAGCATCAACGCCAGGCCTGCAAACGCGAGCACTGCCATGTCGGCGGCGCGGAGCAGTCCAACGGGCAGGTGCCGACTCGCCGCCCTGGGGTTGGCCGCGTCAATGTGCCTGTCGATCAGCCGATTCGCCGCCATGCCCAACGTTCGCCCACCAACCATGGCCAGCGTTATCCAGATGAGCTGTGTCCACGTCGGCAGCCCGTCGGCCGCGAGGATCATGCCGGTGTAGGCGAACGGCAGGGCGAACAGGCTCTCTTGGAACTTGATCGCGTGTGGTATTTCCAGCAAGCGCCGGGCTAAAGGCGGCATAGGCCTGCCCGAAGCCTGAGGAGAGACTTGAGGAGATGTTTGGGGGGAAGCAACGCTCACAGGCCGTACTCCGCCCAGCGACTGGTGACCAGGGCCTTCACTTCGTCACTCATGACGACGTCATCTGGCCACTCCCTGGGGAAGCCGTCCATTGGGCCTTTGGCCGTGGCGTCAATGCCCATCTTGCTGCCATGCCGGTAGGTGGGGCTGGCCACGTCCAGATCGTCCAGGGGTCCTTCCACCATGACGATGTCCGTGGCCGGGTTAATGTTCGCCGTCACCCGCCAGGCCACCTCCGATGGGTCCTGTACGTTCACGTCTGCGTCTACCACCACTATTGTTTTGGCCAAGGCCAGCAGGCCCAAACCCCACAGGGCGTACATGACCTTGCGAGCGTGGCCCCGGTACTCTTTTTTAATGGACACGATGACCAGGTTATGGAATATGCCTTCTGCTGGCATGTTGATATCGACTATCTCGGGCAAGGTCATCTGCAGCGCCGGGAGCATGATTCGCTCTGCCGCCTTACCCATGTAGAAGTCTTCCATTGGCGGTCGGCCCACCACGGTGGCGGGGTAGATCGCATCCCGCCTGCGAGTGATGGCTGTGACGTGAAACACCGGGTACTGCTCCGGCAGAGAGTAGTAGCCCGTGTGGTCTCCGAACGGGCCCTCGGTGCGGTACTCGCCGGGGACCACATAGCCCTCCAGCACGATCTCGGCGTGGGCGGGGACCTCAAGATCGACGGTCTTACAGCGGACCAGCTCTACCGGCGAGCCTCGCAGTACTCCCGAAATGGCAAACTCGTCCATGTCGGGCGGCAGGGGCAGCGAGCCGGTCCACATGGTGGCCGGGTCGGAACCCAGTGCAACGGCAACCTCCAGGCGTTCGTCGGCGCGCTGCTCGCCTTTGCGGAAGTGCCTGGCACCCACCTTGTGGCTCTGCCAGTGCATGCCCGCGGTGTTTCGGTCGTACACCTGCATGCGGTAGGTACCGACGTTGCGATGGCCGGTCTCCGGGTCGCGGCTTATGACCAGGGGTAGCGTGATAAAGCGCCCGCCGTCATCGGGCCAGCATTTGAGCACCGGCATGGAAGCCAGGTCGATGTCGTCTCCGGTGACGACTACCTCCTGGCAGGGGCCGGAGCCGATCACCTTTGGCTGGCTTCTCGCCAGGCCCAGCAGGTCCCCGGCGGTACGGAGCTTGTCCACGAGGCCCTTGGGTGGGCTCTGGGGGAGCGTCAACAGCTTGCGAATTCGATCGGCGATCTCCTCGGCGTCGTCGACTCCGAGCGCCCAGGCGACCCGCTGGTCGGTGCCGAACAGGTTGATGGCCACCGGCATGTCGTGACCCTGAACGTTCTCGAACAGTATTGCCGGTCCGCCGGTGCGCACGGTGCGGTCCACGATCTCGGTTATTTCTAAGTCCGCACTCACGCGTGCGCCAACTCTCACCAGCTGGCCGCGCTCTTCCAATAGCGATATGAAGTCCCGCAGGTTTTTGAAGCTCACAAAGCCGCCTTTTCCACACTATCGGCGCTCGACGCTCGAATCTTCGTCGATGACCCATCCCAGCGGAACTCGGCCTCCGGGATGGCTGAGAACATGCCGACGAACTCGCCGGGAACTTCGACATCGGTCATCGACCGGTAGACCCCATCAACCACTCTGCCAGCGACGAGAAATCGACACCCCAAATTGCGGATGTCGCCCAGGTCCCGAATGACGCCTGCTACGGTGCCGTCGTTATACGCCGGGTCGACCAGTCTGACGGCCGTGTCGTATCCAATCACGAAGGTAGTTCCGGGGAACAGTCGCGCCTTGAGGCTGAAGCGATGAGCCCTGGTGAGCACGGTGGCCGAAGACCCGCCGATCCCCCGCAGGCGCTCTGCAACTTCGTCCATGGTGAGCGTGGGCTTGTCGACGTTGGAGATCGAAAGCTCGAACGTGACGTCCGAATTCAGCGTTCGGCGTGCAGCGTCTCTCAGGGCCTCGTGCCCGCCGTGCAAGGGGTTGAAGGAGCCGGGCAACAACGCACCCTCGATGACCGGTTCATAAGTCACTGTGCCGTCGGGGGCGAAGTGAACCCAGTTAACGACCCCGGATTGAAGCAACTCCACCGGGTCGTGGCCGGACTCTGAGCCAGATTGGATGTCGAGGTGTTCGGTCGCTGCAAGGCCCAGGGGCAGCTGCGGCTCCAACCCGGCCACGGCCGACAGTGCCTTGAGTATCAGCAGGCTCGCAACTGTCTCTTCTTGTGCCCGTTCCCTGCGGCCCTTTTCCATGACCACACTCATGCCCAGGACGCCGCTTCCGGTTCGCACGGCCACGTAGGCCCGGTGGTCACCACGCTTTGGCCTGTTTGAAGAGATCGAGGCCGTGCAGGCCACCCCTGCCACCTGTTTCTCCCCGTCTCGCAGGGCCAACGCCCTGGAGTAGGCGACGCCTGCCATTTGCTCCGCCACTTCGGCAGACACCGCGCTGTCGGGTTCTCGACCGAGCAACTCGACCAGCGCCGCTTTCGAATACGGCACCGTCGCTTCCAGCACTGTGTCGGAAGCGCCCGGAACGGCCAGGAGCCATGAAAGCGCCTCTGATCCAGCGCCTGCAACGGCAAATACACAACGCAGCGGAGATGCGTGGAGTTTGGTGACAAGTTCACGGATTTGGGAGTCCATAGCGGGCCCGAATTGGGCCTCTCAAACTATATTGGGCCACCGTGAGCACCGCAATGGCCGGGTCTCAGTGTCAAACATCAGTGCAACCCCTGGGGGGGCGCTCAAAGAAAGAAGGCCTCCCGTGTGGGAGGCCCCCTTCACCGTTTGCTGTTTCAGTCACCAGCACCCGGTTTCGGGTGCGTTCTACTTATCAGGCCGCCGAGGTTGGTCCGCCTGGTGCCGCGGGGCCCGGACCTGAGGGCGGCCCTTCTTCCTTGCGCTTGATAAGGATGAAGTAGCCTGTTCCGCCACCACCGACGACTGCCACGACAGCGATGACGATGAGGATGATTATTAGCGGCGAGCCGCCTTCCTCTTCGGCTTCAGGCGTCGGCGTAGCCGTGGGCTCTGCGGGCACTATCGTCGAAGTAGGAACGGGCGTCGCAGGTGCCGCCGTGGGCTCTGCGGGCACTATCGTCGAAGTAGGAACGGGCGTCGCAGATGCCGCCGTGGGCGTGGGCGTGGGCGTGGGCGTGGGCGTGGGCG
>Ga0209501_10005471_pt1 | contig 11726 bp, 10 predicted proteins | sample ArcticOcean_MG_C_4_FD_187434 | JGI IMG/M metagenome (GOLD analysis project Ga0209501, IMG submission 187434) | Marine microbial communities from western Arctic Ocean - ArcticOcean_MG_CB4_134 (SPAdes) (version 2) | ecosystem: Environmental > Aquatic > Marine > Oceanic | place: Arctic Ocean...
CCGAAACTCCGAAACTCCGAAACTCCGAAACTCCGAAACTCCGAAACTCCGAAACTCCGAAACTCCGAAACTCCGAAACTCCGAAACTCCGAAACTCCGAAACTGAAAAATGGACCTCAAGATTGATTACAGCAGCAAGCCACTTGCAGACGAAAAACTGGATGCCCTCGTGGTCTTTGTCGCGGGAAATACCGACCTGCGGGGCAACGGCCTGAATGGCCTACCTCGGGTGTTGAAGAAACCGATTGCCTCCGCAATAGACCTTGGCGTGTTTTCTGGAAAGCAGGGCACGAAGCACCACTTGGTGACGGGAGATGCAACGTGGAAACAGGCGCTGCTGATCGGCTTGGGTCCCTTGGACAAACTCGATGGCGAACGACTGCGCCGAGCCGCCGGCAAGATCGGGCAGAGCTTGTCCTGCCTGAAGGCTGACACCATTGGGGTTCTTGTCACGCCGACCTTGCGGAAATCTGGAAAGCTGCCGCTGGGAACGGTGCTGGCGGAAGGTATTCAGTTGGGCGCATATGAGTTCAAGGAGTACAAGACGCAAGACGAGGACTCCCCGAAAAAATCGGCAAAAATTCGCATTTGCGATCCCCACAAGCTCACAGACCTCAAGTCTGTGAAGGTGGGCGCGGTCCTCGCGGAGGCCACGAATTCTGCCCGCACGCTGGGCAACACCCCGCCGAACGACCTCCGGCCTCAGCAGGTTGCTGAACATGCTCAAGCACTCGCCAAGCAGCACAAGCTCAAGTGCAAGGTCTTGGAAGAAAAGGACATGCAGAAACTCGGAATGGGAATGCTGCTCGGCGTGAGCAAGGGTTCGGAAGAACCAGCCAAGCTGATCGTTTTGGAATACCGCCCTGCGGGAGCCAAGCAAACGGTTGCGCTGGTCGGCAAGGGCATCACCTTCGATTCCGGAGGCATCTCACTCAAGCCGGGCAAGAGCATGGACGAGATGAAGTACGATATGTGCGGTTCGGCAGCGGTGCTGGGTGCGATGAGCGCGGTCGCTCAACTCAAGCCCAAGGTCAATGTGATCGGCGTCGTTGCAACTTCCGAAAACATGCCCAGCGGCACCGCGCAGCGTCCGGGAGACATCGTGACCGCGTACAACGGCAAACGGGTGGAAATCCTCAACACCGACGCCGAAGGGCGGCTGGTGCTTGGCGACGCCTTGGCCTACACGGTGGACAAGCTCAAGCCGGACGCGATCATTGACCTTGCAACCCTGACCGGCGCCTGCGTCGTCGCGCTTGGGCATTACATCGCAGGGGCGATCACCAACAACGAGGACTTGATGCGGCAATTGCAGAGCGCGGCCCAGCGCACAGGCGAACGGGTCTGGGAACTGCCAAACGATCCGGATTACAGCGAGGCGCTCAAAGGCGCGCACGGTGACCTCCAGAATATCGCCGATGGTGGAGCCGGAACCATCATCGGCGGGATTTTTCTTGAACACTTTGTGGGCGACACCCCTTGGGTTCACCTCGACATCGCGGGAGTCGCATGGGGCGTGAAGAGCATCGACTACCACCCCTCCAAGAGTGCCACCGGGTTTGGCGTCCGGCTGCTGCTTGACCTGCTTCAGCAGTGGCGACCGCTCAAGAGCTAGATAAGGAGTCAGAATTCAGGAATCAGGAGCGTGGGGAATTGGGATTCGAGTTCCCGGTCTTCTTGGGGTAAGTTTTGTGGGATGACGACAGAGGCAATTCTACATTGAGCCGTTCCCCTGCTGCATTCTGACTTCTGACTCCTGAATTCTTCCCCACCAGAACCATGACGAAGACCCGCGATCCGCAGTACCACCGGCTCGTCAAGAAGCTCATCAACACCGAGCGCACCCAAGTGCTCAAGAGCTTGCTGGACACCCTCTCTCCAAATGAGGTTACGAGCATCCTACTCCACCTCAACCTCAAGCAGCAACTTGCGATTCTGGAGCTGTTGGACCAAGAGCAGGTGCCCTTGGTCCTGAAGGAACTTCAGGATTCCTCCACGGTACTGGAGGAAATCGTGGGGCAGTTCAGTGCCGAACAACTCACCGACATTGTCGAGGGCATGAAGCAGGATGACGCCGCAGATTTGGTGTCGATCCTCGATGAATCACAGGTTGATGCAGTGCTGGAAAACTTGCCGGCCAAAAGTCGTGAGGAACTGACAACTCTGCTTCAGTACGATGAGGAAAGTGCCGGGGGCTTGATGACCCCGCATATTGTCTCCATCGTCAAGGACGAGACCGTGAGCGAGGCCATCCAGGAGATTCAGAGTTACATCATGCGGCAGGGGTTTCAGATGTTCTACACCGCGTATGTGGTGGACGAGTATCGGCACCTCATTGGCACCGTCACCGTCACGGAACTGCTGCTTGCGGATCGCCAAACGAAGATCGCCGACCTGATGAATCCGGACGTGGTCGCGGTGGACGAGGATTTGGATCAGGAGGAGGTGGCCCGGATTGCCAAGGAGTACGATCTCGTCGTCGTGCCGGTCATTGACAAGCACCTCAAGCTGATTGGACGCATCACCATTGATGATCTTGTGAATGTGATGGAGGAGGAGCACTACGAGGATATTGGGCACATCACGGGAACCGGTACAGAAGAGGTCACGGAACCCTCGGTGCTGCGGGCTTCGCGGGATCGCCTGCCGTGGTTGGTACTCGGCTTGCTCGGCGGGTTTCTAACGGCTATTGTGATGAATTCCTACGAGAGTGCCATACTCCAGATTCCGGAAGTCGCCTACTTCATCCCACTGATTGCTGCGATTGGCGGGAGCATCGGCATCCAGTCCTCCTCGATTGTGGTCCGGGGTTTGGCCACAGGAGCGATTCAGACCACCGATTTACTGGTGCGGCTCTGGAAGGAACTGCGGGTGGGCTTCCTGAATGGAGTCGTCTGTGCAGCCTTGCTGGTGCTGATGACCTTCTACCTTACTGAAAATTTGCAGATGGCGATCACCACCGGATTGGCGCTGGTCGTGGTGGTCTGCTTTGCGGCAATGGTCGGTTGCTCGGTCCCCATCCTGCTCAAACGCCTCAACATTGACCCGGCCCTTGCGGTCGGACCCTTCATCACCACCACCAACGACATTGTCGGCATCGCCATCTACTTAGCGATCACCTTCAATGCCCCCTTTCAGACGCTCTCGGTCTAAGCGACCGTCCTCCACAGCTCCACAAAACGACCTCCTTTTTCAGGGTCGTTTCCAACCAACATGGCCGCAAGTGGCCGCAAACATCCAAATTGTGCCAAAACCTCGCTTGCTTGCGGGGGCTGAACAGCCCGACGGCGTGCCCGTCAAGCTGCTGCGCGTCGCCAAGACGGCCGAGACCTTCGGGGCGGTGATGACAACGCTGGTGAGCGAGCCGTCCAGCCAACTCAAGGCGTGGAAGGACTTTGCGGTCAACCTGGAGCGCGACTTCGGCACAAACGACACCGCGCTGGAGTCCGCCGCCGGAGTGGCCTTCAACAACAGCTTGCAGGACTCCGAGGTGGTCCCGGCGGGCAGCCCGGCCTCGAGCATCCAGAAGGACACGCTGGTCGAGAAGATGACGCAGGCGCTCAAGGACGGGACCTTCAAGGCGATCCCGGACGGCGCGGGCAGCGTCGTGAAGAGTACCGTGGTCGCGGAGATCGAGACGGCGACGGAGGCGCTGAACACGGCCGTGCTGGACGCGGTGGTCAACCCCCAGACGCTGGTGGAAGTCACCCTTGTGCCCTCCCCCACCCCGGCCTGCCTCTTTCACTCCACCGAGGCGGGCACGCTGCACTGGTACGGGGACTCCTCCAGCGCCAGCAGCGCCGCCGTGGCGGGTAACAACGTGACGGTCCTCAACGCGCTTGCGACAGCACCCACGAGAACTGCAAGCTCTTCGTGACGGACGCGGCGGGCAACGTCAGCGACAACCTCAGCGTCACCACCTTCATCACTGACACCGTGGCCCCGCTGCTCACGGAGGTCGGCCGCCAGCCCAACCCCCGAACGCTTAGGGGCCGGGGGGGGCGACCTCCGTAGACGGCAGGGGCAAGCTACGCCTCGGCCTCGACCGCAACTCCCGGTTTTGAGGAAGCGGCCTTTGGGGTCAGTTGGATGGAACGCTGTCTGATGGCAGGGGCGGTGCTTCCTTTTGCTCCAGAGCCGACGAGGGTTTTTCCTCTGCCACCGGGAGCGTCACCGCCTCTTGCCCGGTGGAGGCAGGCGCGGCCTGCTGGGTGGTTGGAATCGTGGGGCTTGTCTCCAACTCACGAACAACCGAATCCTTGGAGGTTTCGGAGGAGAGGAACGCAAGGGAGAGCGAAGTCAGCATGAAGACAATGGCGACTCCAGTGGTGATCTTGCCCACGCCCGTCATTTGCCCCCGGACAGAATTGGCCTGCCCCACGCCGCCAAAGGCTGCGCCAAGCTCGGCACCGCGTCCGGATTGCAGGAGGACGAAGAAAATGATCATCAGGCAAGCAACGACGTGAATGATCAGCAGCAATGTGAACATGGTGTGTTTTAGTAATTCAAGTTTGGTTTGGTGAAAGCATTCAGGATTCAGTACTCAGAAATTTTAGCATCTCAATTTACGCAAGCTTCCAATATCCGGACACTTCGTGCGGCAATCTCAGCATTTTGCGTAAATCCTAAGAAAAAAGACTAAAGACCAGTGCATTGCACTAAATGGCAAAGACTCCTGACTCCTGAATTCTTCTGATTAACCGCCAGCAAGGACGATCCGGCGGAAATCCTCCGGCTTGAGGCTGGCTCCGCCCACAAGCGCCCCGTCAATGTCAGACTGACCCAGCAGGGTTTCGGCGTTTCCAGCGTTGACGCTCCCGCCGTAAAGGATTTGCAAATTAACGGCGATTTCCGCAGAGGCCAAATTAGCGGCTTCCTGCCGAATCACCTGGTGCATGGCGTTCGCTTGTTCTGGAGTCGCGGTGCGGCCTGTGCCAATCGCCCAAACCGGCTCGTAGGCCACCACGCAGCGTCCGAGATCATCCGGATTGAGTTCGGCCAGCCCTTGGCGCAACTGCCGGATCACCACGGCTTCGTGAACGTCCTGTTCGCGCTCCTCCAGCACTTCGCCCACGCACAGCACGGGGCGGATGGCGTGTTGCAGCAGAATGCCGATTTTCTGGCGGATGAACTCGTCTGTTTCGGCAAACAAGCTGCGGCGCTCCGAGTGCCCGACAATGCAAACCTGCACTCCGGATGCCTGCAAGATCGTAGCGGGAACCTCGCCCGTGAAGGCTCCGGACGTTTGTGTGTGCACGTTTTGCGCACCCACAAGAATCCGCGAACCCTGTACCGTCTCGCAAACCACCGGGATCAGCGGAAAGGGTGGACAGAGGGCGATTTCGCAGCTCGTGCGCTCCAGTTCTGGACGCAGTGCCGCAAACAACTCAGACGCCAGCACCGCTGAGCCGTGCATCTTCCAGTTTCCTGCGATCAGTTTTTTCCGCAATCCCAATTTCGGCTCAAGTGCAAAACAGATCAATTTAGCAAATTTGCTTGGAAACTCAAGCGAATCCTGAAAATCGGGACTTCAGACTGCGAGTTGCATTTTGTTCAAGTTCTGGTCATCCTGATGCTTTTGGAGGAAATCATGAGCTTGGACGAACTAAGAGCGCAGATAAACGAGATTGATGCAGATCTGCTGGCACTGATCAACCGCCGGGCACGATGTGTGGTAGAAATTGGAGAAATCAAGCGCCGCACACAGTCAGCGGTGCTGGTTCCGGAGCGGGAGCAGGAGTTGTTCGCCCGGCTGGTGGAACTCAACGAAGGGCCGATCAGCGAGGTCATGCTACGCCAGATTTTTCAGGAAATCATCAACACCCTCAAAGTGCTCCAACGTCCGGGAAAGGACTCGTCCGCCGAAGTCCCGGAACTGCGGGTCAGTTGACCTTCAGCAGTTCCACCTCGAAGCGCAGAACGGCGTTGGGTGGAATGAGATCAGGCACTCCCTGCTCGCCATAAGCGAGGTGTGGCGGGACGACCAGCTCCCATTTTGCGCCCTCCCGCATGAGTTGCAGGGCTTCTGTCCAGCCCGTAATCAACCCGTTCACCGGGAAACTGATCGGCTTGCCGCGTCGGTAGGAACTGTCGAACTCGGACCCCTCCACCAATAGGCCCCGATAGTGGACCAACACAGTCGAGGCGGCGGTGGGTTGGGCACCTGTGCCCTCCTGAAGGATGCGATATTGCAGGCCACTGTCGGTGACGATCACGCCTACTTGCTGAGGGTTGCTTTCCAAAAGTTCTTGATTTTGCTGCATAAATTTTCCCGTGGCTACTTGAATGGCTTTTTGTTTTTCCGGATCAAAGCGACCTTCAAGGAGAAAATAACCCGTCAGGACCGCGCCAACGATCATGAGTGCAATGGCGAGGGGACGCTTGAGGCGTTTCATAGAGAACTTTTCCGTCAGCAAATACGGTTTGATTCTCCAGATTTTTCAGGTCAGGTGCAATGCGATTGGAAAAATACGGCCCCTGAATTTTTGAAATCCCCACTCAACAACCCAAGACTCTCTCTGCCTAAACGCCCCTTTTCTGCATGAACCTCACCGCGGATTCAACTCGTAAGTGCAACAGGTGGTTTGATTCCTGAGAAGAGCTGATTTGGAGTCTTGAAGCCAAGACAAGTCCGTTATGCGGGAGTTGCATGAGCGCAGTGACATCAAGGGGTTCTTCCAAACCCTGGGGCACCTTGGCCTGTTGACCTGCACGGGGGCCCTCACCGCAGTGCTCTTTGTGCAGGAGCAGTGGATCTGGTTCTTCATTGCACTTTGGTTCCATGGATCCTTTGGTTCGATGCTTGGTGCTGCAAATCATGAACTGGGCCATGGGACCGTGTTCAAGACTCAAAATCTTAATCGCTTTTTCTTAAGGTTGACCAGCCTTTTGACATGGTGGAACCATCATGAGTACAGCATGAGTCACACTTTTCATCACCGCAATACCCTGCGCACTGAAGCTGACCGTGAGGTCCAGCTGCCCAAAAAACCGTCACTACAATTTCTACTGTTACTGCAGCTGATCACATTCAACTTTAAAAAACTAACCTTTAGAGCCGGCAGGTTATTCCTGACGGCCTGTGGCCGTTTCAGTACGCAGCCCCTTCGTGCCGTCAACGATATGGGTGCCACCCAATGGCATCAAGCGCTCTCTGAAGTCTACCCTGAAAATCAAAAGGACGCGGTGCGTTGGGCACGAATCGTGTTAGGCTTTCATGGCAGCATTATCCTGGTGTCCCTTATCTTTCAGGTATGGTGGCTGGCCATCGTGATCAGCGGTTTCAATTTCATCGGAAATTGGCTGGGTTATTTTACTTTGATTGTCCAGCACGGGGGGCTTAAGGACAACGTCCCGGATTTCAGGCTTTGTACCCGCGCCATCCGTCTCAATCCCTATCTTTGCATTCCTCTATTGGCAAATGAACTATCATGCAGAACACCACATGTATGCAGGAGTCCCTTGCTACAACCTGAAGCGGCTCAGCCAAGTGATTGCAGACGATATGCCTGAAAAGAAATCGCTGATAGGATGCTGGGGAGAAATGCGGGCCACCCTGAAGCAGCAGCAGACAGAACCGGAGTATCAATTCACCATGCCTTTGCCCAGCACGGCGCATCCAGGCGTCACCACACAGAGTGCCCTCCCAAAAATGCAGAACAAACAAGACGAACTGGCCGCTTCAATTGGAGACCTTGCTCCTGAGGAAGAAGCTCTAAAAATGGCTGGATCAAATAGTGAACCAGTCCTGTCAGAGTGACGTTAGGGATTTGCGAGCGCATTTTTGGACAGAAAGGACAGAGACAGATGGATCGTAACTATTCAGGTCTCAAGGAGGGTTGTTTGAGACCTGAATAGTTACGAAAATTTACTGAATCTCCGATGTTGGGTAGTCCCTCTGGGGTGTTGTTCCTCTGAAAATCGGTGAAAATCACGGGAAGCCGGAGAAACCATATCAGAAAACGCCGTCTACTGGCAGAATCCCAACACTTTGCAGGATAAAAAATCCCCGCTGCAAGCAGACACCAACGCTCAAGAGGGAGACTACCAACTCCGGACGGTATGATGCTCTATGGCGATTTCTAGAGCATTTCCTAAAATTGCAGATTCAACGCCGTCATACCGGGCGGAGTAAAGCGAAGACCCGGAATTCAGTTGACCACTTTAAGTGACCACATTAAGATGAAATGAAGATGCGCGGGGCAAATCATCGTTGCAACAGCACGGGCGGAAAATGCGGTGCTTTTGACCAAGGATGATCAAATCCGGAAATACAGGCATGCGCAGAGCCTTTGGTGATCCTTGCTTCCGGTCCGGCCCACCACCCAGAAATTTTCGTTATGTCCACCCTTGATCCCGTCACCCTCGCCGTTCTCCAGAGCGGCCTGCAGCAGGTCTGCAACGAAATGGACCTCGCCTTCGTGCGTTCGGCCTTCAGCCCGGTGATCTCGGAGGCACTGGACCGCTCCGACGGCATTTACCACAAAGACACGGGAGAACTGATCGCGCAGGGGGAGTTGGGGCTTCCGATTTTTGTGGGCACGATGCAGTTCGGCACCCAGCATGTGATTGAGCGGGCGAAGAACTTACAACCCGGCGACGTGTACATCGTCAATGATCCCTACCTTGGCGGCACCCACCTGATGGACGTGCGTTTCGTCAAACCCTTCTTCTACAAGGGAGAGTTGTTCGCGTGGCTCGCCAACACCGGACACTGGCCGGACACGGGCGGTGCGGTGCCCGGCGGGTTTTCCGCAAATGCCACCGAGGTCGAGCAGGAGGGACTGCGCCTGCCGCCCGTGAAGCTCTACAAGGGCGGGCAGTTGGACGATGAAATCCTCTCGATCATTCTCTCCAACATCCGGATCGCCGATCAACGCATTGGCGACATCAAGGCCCAAGCCTCAGCACTCACCGTGGGAGAAAAACGTTTCACCGCGCTCATCGAACGCTACGGAGCCGAGGCGATCAACCAAGCGATTGTCGAGTTGAAATCCCGCGCGGCTCAGCAGATGCGTGCGCGTATTCAGCAAATTCCGGACGGGGAGTATCACGGGGAGGCGATTGTCGATTCGGATGGGGTGGTGGACGAACCCTTGTACATTGACATGCAGATTCGCAAGCAGGAGGGGGAGTTGTATTTTGACATGTCGAAATCGAGCCCACCCTGCCTTGGGCCGATGAACAGTGTGATCGCCACCACCAAGTCCTCGATCTACTTGGCGATGAAGCATATCTTTCCGGAGGTGCCCATCAACGCGGGAACCTTTGAACCGTTGCACATCGAGGAACCAGAGGGCACCTTCCTCTACGCAAAGTACCCACGCCCCGTGTCCGGATGCGCCGCCGAGGTCAGCCAGCGTATCGCCGAGGCCGTGTTCAGCGCGCTTGTGAACGCCATTCCGGAACAGCTTTTCGCTGCGCCTGCGGGCACAAGTGGCAACTTCTGCTTGGGCGGGTTTGATCCGGAGAAGCAGCGCAACTATATCATGTATGTCATCAGCGGCGGAGGCTACGGGGGCAACGTCAATGGCGATGGGCTTTCCAACGGCTGCTCCACCATCGGCATCTCCAAGACCACGCCCATTGAAGTGATGGAGCAGTATTATCCGGTGTTATTCGATGAGTATTCCTTACACGAAGGCTCAGGAGGCGCAGGCCAGCAGCGCGGAGGTTTTGGTGTGAATTACAAGGTGCGGTTGCGGCGAGGAACCGCTCGGGCCTCGATGGTGATGGATCACGGACGGGTCGGTCCGCAAGGAGTGTTGGGCGGCGAGGACGGTGGGGTCAACCAAGTCCGCATCGAGCGCAGCAATGAAACCTACATCCCTCCGCACCTCTCCAAGGATCAGGGCATTCCCATCGAAGTCGGAGACACGATTAGCGTCTCTACACCCGGTGGTGGTGGTTACGGTCCAGCTTGGGAACGCAATCCCGCCTTGGTGCAGCGCGATGTGCAGCGCGGCTACTACACTTCGGAACAGGCCGTTGAACGTTTTGGGGTGGTCTTTGAGGAAGGAAAAACTGACCTCAATCTGGAGGCCACGGCTAATCTTCGCACACAAGAATAACCCCATCTAGTGCCATCTCCTTTATGCTTGGAAATGAAGCCAATTTCTCCTGATCAGGAAGCCGCAGCCCGCGATCTTGAACTCAGCTATCGACTTCCGGAGATTGTGCGGCAGCGCTTGCGGACGCTGGAGGCGTTGTCGCTGAAATCGGGGGAGCACGCACTTGATATTGGCTGTGGTGTGGGGTTTCTGGCTCACGACATGGCATTGCAGGTCGGTGCCTCCGGACGAGTGCTAGGCATTGACCAGAATCCAGCGATGCTCCGTCACACGCAACAACGCTGCGCCGAACTGTCGCAAACCGAGTTTCGGCTGGGGGAGGCCAGCCGATTGCCTGTGACGGATCAAACGCTTGACGTGGTTTCCTGCACACAAGTACTGCTTTACGTTCCAGACCTTGCGCAGGTGCTTGCCGAAATCCACCGGGTTCTCAAGCCCGGAGGCCGGGTTGCTCTTGTGGAGACTGACTGGCGATGCGTGGTGTTGGGGAGCGCGGACGATGTGCTCACGCGGCGTATCTTCGCGGCGTGGGATGCAACGGTGGCGAATCCAAACCTCCCGGTGCATTTGATTCCTCTCCTCAAAGCGCAGGGCTTCTCGGACATCCGGACAGTGGCGATTCCTATTATCAACACCGATTACGATCCGGGTGGCTTTGCCTACGACATCATACAGGGATTTGCAGAAACTGCTCGCCAAAACAGTGCGATCAACGAGACCGAGGCCCGCCTTTGGCTCGATGATTTACAGCAGCGCAGTCAGTCCGGAAGTTTCTTCTTCTGCGTCAACCGCTTCTTGTTTTCTGCGTTTCGGAGATGATGCTGGCAGGGAAGGAAAATCAGAAAAGCAAACATCTGATTGTATTCAGAATAATCAGATACTTGGTGCCGTTGGGGTGACTCGAATACCCCGTTTTCTACGGTACCAAAACAACTCATCTAAAATCTACTAAAGTATTGAAATCACTAATCTATTACCACTTTCGGTAATTTCACCTTGAAGTTGGAAATGTGGGTAAAATATTTACCCAATCTTCAATATTTTATTATACCCATCCTTATCTCATTTTTCAAGATTGTACTTCCCATCCTCACTTCTGTCCGTTGAGAGTGGGGGTCTGTTCCCTTTGGTCGGGTAGGTCTTCTCTCGTCCTGACTCCCCCCAGTCTCACCCTCTCCCCTCTCTGAATCCCTCTCTGTCCGTTGGTGGTGGGGGTCTGGTTCCTTGGTCGGGTTGGTCTTTCTGGGTTGTGTTGAGGAATAAAAAGAAATGAATCAATACCCTATTTTTGTAAAACAAACCAAGTTCTGGTATATCTTGGGTTTTCCTAAACCAAATAATAGGAAACCAGGTGAAACACCTATTCATCATCGTCTCAATCCTACTTTTTAGTTTCATCTCCATATCTTGTACTTCATCAAGTACTACGAGTACTGACAATACAACCACTACTGACAATACAACCACTACTTCTACTGTATTATTTGTTACGGTGGGTGATTCAGGAACCATCCTCACCTCTCCTGATGGAACCACTTGGACTGGAAGAACCTCTGGTACATCAAAGTATCTCAGAGGAGTCACCTACGGAAACAGTACCTTTGTGACGGTGGGTCAATCAGGAACCATCCTCACCTCTCCTGATGGAACCACTTG
>Ga0209501_10005473_pt1 | contig 11724 bp, 15 predicted proteins | sample ArcticOcean_MG_C_4_FD_187434 | JGI IMG/M metagenome (GOLD analysis project Ga0209501, IMG submission 187434) | Marine microbial communities from western Arctic Ocean - ArcticOcean_MG_CB4_134 (SPAdes) (version 2) | ecosystem: Environmental > Aquatic > Marine > Oceanic | place: Arctic Ocean...
AAAAACAATAAATGCTGATAAGGATTCTATACGTCGACCTGAAATCACAACTGATGCTGCAATTTCAAAACTTATATCAAAACTTAAAAGACCTGCAGATGCTGGAATAAAATCGTCTGAGGAACGTATTGAATTTAGAGATATTTTGGAAATATATGTTCCAATTTATGAAGCACGATTAATTGGTCCTAAGAAAAGAATCAAAATATTGCGAATTGATGCAATTAGGAAAAAAATTCTGTAATCACTTTACCATTCTTTGAAATTCTGGGTCGTCATAGAATTTCTCAAAAACTTTTTCTTTCCGTGCCCACAACTTTATTGTTTTTGAGTGTTTAATTGCAACATTTAGTAAATCAAATGCTTCGTTAACCTCGTTTAATGCAGCTTTACTTCTGGCTTTTGCATAAACTACATTGATGTTTCCTTTGTGCTTATCTAAAATTTTATCAAAAACTTCTACTGCTTTTTCATGCCTGTCTAACTCTGCTAACTCTATTCCTTTATGAAATAAAGAATCCAAATGTTCTGGATTTGCTCTGTAAACATTTTCAAAACAATTTAGGGCAAGTTCATGTTTTCCTGTTTTACCTAATACAATTCCTTTGTAAAATCTTGGGTTTGGTTTTTTTGGATCAACTTTGATTGCTTCATCTAATACTTTTAGTGCCTCATCATGCTCAAGTTTTTTGTCTAACAAAACTCCTTTGTTGTAATATGCTGGGGCATAGCTTGAATCTGATTTAATTGCTTTTTCATAATATTCCATTGCTCCTTCCGAGTCTCCAAGTTCTGCCATTGCAATTGCACGATTATTTAGTGCTGGCGCATCATTTGGATTCTTTTGTACTATCATATCAAAGCATGTTATTGCATCGGCATACTTTTTTAATTGATTTAATGCCAAACCCTGATTGTACCATGCATTAATATTTTCAGGATCAATTTTTGTTACTTTCTTAAACAATGAAACAGCTGCTTTTGGTTGATTCTTTTCTAAAAATATCATTGCTTGATACATTAAATCTTCTGGGTCTTCTTTTTTTCCAAATAATCCCATAATTTTTAATAATTATTCCTGTTTATAACAACTGCACTGTTTTGACTTGTGATGTATACATCCTACTAGTCTGTGGTCTTTACATCCGCAAATCATGCACTTTTTCATCTTTTCACATGTAATTTCAATTGACCACTACTTAATGGGTTACATACTGAATCTATAATATTCTTCATCACATTAATGTAATTTTGAGAAAAATTACTATTAACCTAAATGAAAAAGAATATCTAGATTTTTTACTTGAAAGCAATGAGCATAACAATACAGCTGTAGAGCAAATACATGAAATCATAAAATATTATGTTTTAATTAGACGTCGTCGTGTAAAATTAAAACTTACTTCTAAAGAAAATTTAGATTCACATGTGTGATTATTTGCATTTTTTCCTATGCTTTCTCAAGTCATTTGGGTCTCTAAACTCTTTGTCACAATTCCGACATTTTACATCAATTCTTCTTCCATGTGCAACTTTTTCATGTCTTTCCAATCTGTTCGCATCATGCATCTCTGAGCCACATTTCTTACATTTCGTGACACTTTCTTCTGTTTTTGTAAAAAGTTTCAACGCATAGTATAGTCATTAGATCTTAAAATGATTTTCCTTTTTTCCATTAGGGGTTTGATAATATTGTTTATTTTATGTATGATATGAAAATAAATGTGGATCTAAGTAAGGTAGTAAAAATTACAATAATATCTGCAATTTCAATAATCTTAATTATTGCAATAACAAACATGCTTTTTCCTTCAAATGCAATAAATCTACATGAGCAAGCATGCATGAGTCTTGCAAATCAAATGATTGAAAATATGGAGGAATCTAATTTTGATACTGAAAAATTTGCAAAAATAAATGATTTGTTATTCTCAAGAATGATTAATGAACAATGCACTGATACTGAAGGCTGGAAAAAAATTGTAAGTTACAGTCCTGAAAATTAATCTGGTCTAAATCTCTCTGGCATCATTTCTAAAATTACTTTATGAGATGGCGGTCTATCTAATTTTTGGCAAATCTTATAGACGCAATCGCCTATCGTTGATGAAGTCACATTTCTAAGTTCATATTTCTCAAAAATTTCATCATCTGACATCTTTTGCATCTGCGAATCAATGTTAAATGCAATTTCCAATGCAACTGGTTTTATTTTTCCTTCATAATCTTGTTGTAAAACTTCAATCTTTTTTTTGAGTTTGTTTCTTATTTGTTCATCAATTGCATCTTTTTTTTCTAATTCTAAATCTCTTAATTTCTTAACAGTTTTTCCACTATGATAGTCAAAACTAATGATTAATTCTCTTATCACATTGACTAAATTGGGAGTTTAGGATATAAGGTATATGAAATAACGAGTGCTATGCAAGTAAATGAAATTTTTAAATCAATTCAAGGTGAGGGGCCAAATTTTGGTAAGCCTGCAATTTTCCTAAGAACTGCACAATGTAATTTGAAATGTACTTGGTGTGATACAAAATATACTTGGGATTGGGAAAATTATGATTTTAAAAAAGAAGTAAAGGAAATGACTATTGATGAGATTAAAAATACTATGTTGGATCTTGAAATCAAGCATCTGGTAATTACTGGTGGTGAGCCATTACTTCAGCAAGATGATTTGGCTGAGCTATTGTCTTTTCTAAAACCTGATTTCTATGTTGAAGTTGAAACTAATTGTACAATTCTGCCAAATAAACTATTGACAGATCTAGTTGATCAATGGAATGTATCTCCCAAAACTGAAAATTCTGGAAACTCATTGGAACTTTATGAAAATAATGAATGCTATTACTTTTTTGCAAATCAAGAAAATTGTTTTTTCAAGTATGTTGTAGAAAATGAAACTGATATTCCTGAAATTAAAAAATTTGTCACAAAGTACAAAATTCCTGAAAAAAGAGTACAATTGATGACTCAGGCTTCAACAAAAGAAGAAATCTCTATACGAGAACAGTCAATTTCTGAATTGGCAAAATTACACAATTTTACGTTCTCCCCTAGACTGCATGTTGCAATGTGGGGCTCACAGCGTGGAAAATGATTATAACCCGAGGAAATTAGGATTTTGAACATGGCAAAAATAAAAACAGGAGATCTTGTGATGTTTTTTTATAACGATTCAAAAAAATGGCTACTAAAAATTTCTAAAAAGGAACAATTTCATTCACACATTGGAGTTATCAAACACGTTGATGCGATAGGAAAAGAATTTGGAAGTAGATTAGTTACAAACAAGGAGAAATATGTCTACTTGTTAAAACCTACAATCCATGATCATGTAATGAAAATGCAGCATAGTACACAAATAGTTTACCCAAAAGATTTTGGATACATTGCAGCACGAATGGGTGTACAATCTGGTCAAAAAATAGTTGAAATTGGAACCGGAAGTGGTTCCTTGACAACCTTTCTTGCTAGTATTGTAAATCCTCGTGGGCATGTTTACACCTTTGATGTTGAACCAAAATTTATGGAAATTGCAGAAAAAAATATCAAAAAGGCTGGAATGTCAAAATATGTAACCATGCATGAAATAAATTTAAAAAAATCTAAAAAAATGCCTTTAGAAGAAATGGATTTGGCTGTAATTGATCTTGGTGATCCTTGGGAAGTATTGCCACAAGTTAGAAAAATGCTCAAAAGTAGTGGAAGTGTAGTTGCAATATGCCCTACAATGAATCAACTTGAAAAATTATCTATGGCCTTTGTAGAAAATGAGTTTACAGATATAGAATGTACTGAACATATACTTCGTCATATCGAAGCTAGAGAAGGAAAAACTAGACATTCGTATAGAGGAATTGGTCATACAACATATCTTGCAATAGCAAGAAAAGTCCACTTTAATAAGAAAAGAACAAAGAAAAAGTGAATTAATTGACTGTGATTAAACTAACAAAAGAAATTGTAGAAAAATTCCTTCCTTCACGTAAGAATGATTCTAGAAAGGGAGATAATGGCAAAGTCTTGGTAGTTGGGGGGAGTTACATCTATCATGGTGCACCTGCACTATCGTCCCTTGCTGCATTACGTTCCGGAAGTGATCTTGTATACACGTGTGTTCCAAAAATTAATGCATTTTCAACACGGTCCATTTCTCCTGATTTGATAGTTATTCCGATGGCTGATTCAAAACTTACTCGTGGAACTGTCAACAAAATGTTAGGGCAAGTTCCTGTTGATATTGATTCAACTGCTATTGGAATGGGACTTGCAATACAAGATATTGAGGCAATAAAATTACTTGTAAAATCTCTACTTGATAGAAATGTACGTGTTTTATTAGATGCTAGTTCACTTGTTAAAGAAATACTCCCGATCATTGAAGGTCAAAATGTCATTGTCACGCCTCATTCAGGTGAATTTAAAAGAATTTTTGGTGAACCTGTTGAAAATGAAATCAATTCTCGAATTTCTTTATGTGAAAAATTTGCAAAAAAACATTCAATTACAATATTACTAAAAGGACTAGATGACGTTATCACAAATGGCGATACTACGTACACAAATTCTACATTAACTCCGTGTATGACGGTTGGTGGTACAGGTGATGTTTTATCTGGATTAACTGCTGGATTTTTATCAAGAAATAAAAATATGATTGAATCTGCAAGTGCTGCAACCTTTGTTAATGGTGCTGCAGGGGAAATACTTCAAAAAGAATTTGGCAATCATATTCTTGCAAGTGATCTTGTATCTACGTTGCCCAAAGTGTTAAACTCGTTTAATAATTGAAAAAAATGAACTGTGAAAAGGCATTAAAATTTATAGACAAAAATAAAGATTCACTCCTTAATGATCTACAAGCACTAATTCATCAACCAAGTATCTCTGCAAAAAATGAAGGAATTGATGAATGTAGTATACTTGTATCAAAAATATTAAAAAAATCTGGCATAAAATCTGAAATTTTACGATTGGGCAAAAATATTGCGCCTCTTGTATATGGGGAAGTAAAATCAAAAAATGATCCAAATACTACTTTATTATTTTATAATCATTATGATGTACAGCCTATTGAACCTCTAGAGTTGTGGGACGATCCACCTTTCAGTGGTAAAATAATCGGAAATAAAATTTTTGGTCGTGGTGCATCTGATGATAAAGGTGAATTAATCACTAGAATCAAAGCTGTTGAATCGTATTTGAAAACATATGGTGATGTTCCATGTAACATAAAATTTGTAATTGAAGGTGAAGAAGAAAATGGAAGTAAAAATATTGGACGTTATTTAAAAAAATACAAAAAGAAATTTTCATGTGATGGTGTCATATGGGAGTTTGGTTATGTTGATCAAAAAAATCGACCGATTATAGGGCTTGGAATGAAAGGTCTACTGTATGTAGAATTAAATGCAAAAGAATCTGTAAGAGACGTTCATTCTAGTTTTGCAGTAATTATCAAAAATCCTGCATGGCGACTAGTTCAGGCTCTAAATACAATGCGTGATGAAAATGGAAAAATACTGATCAAAGGCTGGCATGATGATATCAAACCATTATCAAAAAATGATATCAAACTAATACGAAAAGAACCATTTGATGCAGATGGATTCAAAAAAGAATATGGTGTAAAAAGTTTTGTTGGTAACAAAAATTCTTTTAATGCAAAAAAAGCTTTGGTGTCTGGAGTGACATGTAACATTGCAGGTATAGAATCCGGTTATACTGGTGATGGCGCAAAGACTGTTTTGCCAGGAAGCGCAAAAGTGAAAATTGACTTTAGATTGGTTCCAAACATGGATCCAAAAAAACTAATAACATTATTACAAAAACATCTACGTGTTAATGGTTTTAGAGATATAACGATCAATGTTTTAAACGCAGAAGCAGCTGCAAGAACAAACCCTAATGAAAAAATTGTTAGCACTGTTTGTGAAAGTACAAAAAAAATTTTTGGTGACTATGTTTTGAACATTTCTAACGCGGGAACTGGTCCAATGCACGCATTTACACATATTTTATCTGTGCCGTGCATTTCTGTTGGTGCATCGTACATCTTTTGTCGAATGCATTCACCTAATGAATTTGCAAAAATCGATCTATTACATAAAACAACAAAGAACATTTGTGTGCTCTTGAAAAATTTTTCACGATCATAATTTACAAAATCTACTTGAATAAATTACACAATGTGTGTGAAAACAAGTAACTTGTATAGTATAACACCTAAAACTTCTGGCAGAATGTTATGGCTATATCTAAAGCTAAGAGAAGCGCAGCAGCTAAAAAAGCAGCACGCACTCGCAAAAGAAGAGCAGCAGCCGCAGCCGCAGTAGCTACAAAGAAAAAAGCTTCTGCAGCACGCAAACGTAAGCGAACCGTCGCAAAGAAAGGCGGAGCAAAACGTAAGGCAGCTCCAAAACGTAAGGCAGCAGCAAAACGTAGAGCACCAGCAAAGAAAGGTGGTGCAAAACGTAAAGCAGCTCCAAAACGTAAGGCAGCAGCAAAACGTAAAGCACCAGCAAAACGTAAAGCAGCTCCAAAACGTAAAGCAGCTCCAAAACGTAAAGCAGCTCCAAAACGTAAAGCAGCTCCAAAACGTAAGGCAGCAAAGCGAAAAGCAGCTCCAAAACGACGTCGTCGTTAAACTGATCGAAAATATGTCAGTAACGTTGACCGCGGTAACACGCTGATGCGTTCTCGGCAATTGTAGATCTACGTTTTTTTAGATACTTCTCAACCAAGGTCATTCACAAATTTTTACTAATCCTTTTATTGTCTATTTCCAGAGTGTCATCATGAGTTACATGCCAGGTGCAACCGCCGTAGGTATTACATTTGATACTGGTGTAGTTTTTGCAAGCGAAAAAAGAATTGCTTATGGAAACTTTCTGGTTAGTAAATCTACAAAGAAGACTTTTCCAATAACTCCTAAAGTTGGAGCAACTTGTGCAGGCTTGGTAGCTGACATGCAATTATTATCATTACAAATTTCTGCTTTAGCAAAAATTAGGAAAATGGATTTGAAACGTGATGTTCCTCCAAACACAATTGCAAAAATGATGTCAAATATGATGTATGAACGAAGATACTTCCCATTGTTAACTCAAGTAATTGTTGGTGGAGTGATTGACAAACCTGTAATCTACACTCTAGATCCTCTTGGTTCTATTTTACCTGATGAATATGCCGCAGTTGGTACTGGTGCAGAAATGGCATTGGGAGTATTAGATCCTCAATTCAAAGAGAATATGACTGAAAAAGATGCAGTTGACTTAGCTGTAAAAGCAGTTCGTTCTGCAACCATGAGAGATTCATTCAGTGGAGATGGAATTGATGTCTTAGTTGTTAACAAAGATGGAATTACCGAATTTACTGAAGATGTGAAATAATCACAGTGTCTTAGAAATTTCCCACGCTTTATCCGAAATATAGTGTAGATTCTTCAAAACCTCTCCTTTATTCATATTCTCTAGCTCTGAACTATCTACTTCTGATTTTCCTACTGCAAGGAATTTGTTCTGTGATTCTTCTACAATACATACAATATCATTTTTTGAAAATGTTGAAAATTTTTTTATTCCTGGTCGCATGAGATTTGCTCCTTTACACATGAATTTCACTGCTCCCATATCCACTTGAATATATGGAAACTTTTCTAATATTTGGACTTCACTAAGAAATGGCAGATGCTCATCTTTAATTTTCAAAATTTTAATATCATTACCTGTGATTAATTGTGTTTCATTATCAATTTCGTAAACTTTTAGATTTTTTATTTTAGGTATGGTAATTTTCCATTTTTCGGACACAATTTTTAGTAACTGTGTTGTTTCACTCTTTGATATTAGGTTCGTCTTCAAGATTTTGTAATCTCTTTTCTAATGTCTATTAAGTCACGTAATATTGCACTTGCTGTCTCTGTTCCTCCTGCACCTCTTCCAATTATTGTTTGAGTGCCTGAATGTTCTGATGTAAATGATATGGCATTTAATGTCCCATTCACACATAATGGATCGTTAATTTTTATCTCAATCGGTGATACCGTTAATTCTTTATCACATGACGCGATTAATTTAACTGCGGAACCATTTTTTTGCGCATTTTTGATATCATTTGTGTCGACCTTACGAATTCCTTTCTTGATTATATCTGGCATTGTAACTTTCATACCCATTATCCAATTTGCTAGAATGACAAGTTTAGCTGCTGCATCTAATCCATCCAAATCAAGTGATTCATCAGCTTCAACATATCCTTTTGATTTTGCATCTTTTAATGCATCATCAAATGACATGCCATCTGCCATGTTTGTTAACATATAGTTGGTTGTACCATTAAGAATTCCTTGAAATGATAATATTTTTTCTCCTCTTAAACTATTTTTTGCATAATCTAAGATTGGTGTGCCTCCTCCAACGGTCCCACTAAATCTTAGCATGACTTGATTGTATGTTGCTAATTCCATCAATGAAGGGAATGCAAGTGCTAATGGTCCTTTGTTAACTGATATGACATGCATTTTTCTTTTCATTGCCAAAATAATATGGCTCATACCTGGTTCTGCATCTTTGTAATTACTAGATGTGGATTCAATTAACACATCAGCATCCAGATTTTCGATCAAATCTTTTGCTGAAATTTGTTTTATTGATTTATCATAATCTCTTACTGTGCCTAATTGTTTTTTGATCTTGTTTAGTTTTTTCAAATCTAATCCTGCATCATTATATGCACATCCTTTACTATCAAAAACTCCCACAATCCTTGGGTTTAATCCAAATTTCGAATAAAGATCATGTGTACGTGATTCTAAAAGTTCTGAAAAGCTTTGTGCAACTACTCCGAATCCACACAATATTATTCTCATAGTATCGTAGAATCAGACGGATTATTTAATCTGATTTATCTAATTTGAGAGATAATGAGTTAATACAGTAACGAAGTTTTGTTGTATCTGGTCCGTCATCAAAAACATGTCCTAGATGTGTTCCGCATTTTTTACAGTTAACTTCTACTCTAATCATTCCAAAACTCTTGTCTTCAATGTATTCTATACGTTCATCATCTTCAGGTTTAAAAAAACTTGGCCATCCTGTACCTGAATCAAATTTTGTATCTGATGAAAATAATTCTATTCCACACCCTCTACATTTGTACATTCCATTATCTTTACAATCCCAGTACATTCCTGTAAATGCTTGTTCTGTACCTTTTAATCTACATATTTCGTATTCATCTGCATCAAGTTCTTCTTTCCATTCCTCGTCTGTCTTGGTAATTTTTCCATTCATTGTTTACTTCTCTTTGCTTCTGTTCTCTTTTCTGATTCAAATCTTTCTAATTCATATTTATTCATATCAACAAATTTTATTATTTTACTTAGAATTGGATGTTTTTTATTAATTGCTTGATACATTTTCTGAGCTACGATTCTATAATCTCGATGTCCTTGTGGAACTGTACGTAATTCTATCATATGCACAGCTTCTCTCATATTCATTTTCATCATGTATGGATAATTATATGCAAAATTTACAACATACTGTGCTTCTTCCGGATATTTTTTCTGAATTTTTTTAAAAACTTTCTCTGTATTGCTCATGCATTCTTTGAACTCTTTTTGCATTCCAAGGTCTTTTACCTCTTGTGGCATATCAAATCCGTGAAATGTTGTCAACAATTGTCTTTCTAGTGTCAGTGCTCTATGCCTATGAAAATCTCTGAACATTCCAAAATTTGTGACTAAATCAAACGTGTATTCTGCCATTTCAAATGCACGAGACGGTCTATGTCTTCTATTTTTTCGTAGATTCGTCATTTCCATAATGATCTTCTTTTTTCTATTTATTGGAATTTTTTTAACTTGTTGTAATATTTTCTCAAATGATATTCCTGGGGACTGTTCATAAATTATTGCAGATATTACACTATTGATTACTTTAATTTCATTTTCACTTTCCACCAGTTTTACTGATTTTCCTTTAATTGGCGTGCCTGAAATTGATGTTTTTGCAATATTTTGTGCAGATTTTTTTATACTATTCAGATAGTTTTGCAGAATTTTTCCATATTTATCGTCTGATCTTCTGACAAACGATTTGATTGTAGTATCAAGCTCATGTTTAATTTGAGATGCTAATTCATTTTCTTCTCTTAATTTTGATGCAAATAATATTGATAGTAGATATTCTAATGCTCTTCCATTTCCTGTAACTCCAACATTTGTTAATGTTGATGCAGGAAGTAAACTTCTCAACGCATCTAGTGCTTTTGCTTTAGTTGCGGCATTGTATATCCTCATTGAAGATTTTATTACTGTATCATCATTTATTGCATTGAATTTTTTCTCTTTCCCATCTTTATCTTTAAACTTATAATTTCCAATTGAATCTCTTTCTCTAATTAATTTTAACATTGGATCTATGTTTTTGGAATATATTTCAAAATCTAAATTACATGCATCAACATATTCATCTGCAAATTTAGTTTTCATTATTGTTGATTCATAAAGAAATTTATATTTTCCTTTAATTTTTTTATCCCATGATACATATCTTGATGATTTTTCTAAATATGAAAAACCAATTCTTCTATCTTCAATTTTTTTAACTGCTATATTTGAAAGTCCTTCTATTGCGACTTGTCCAATTCCCAATTCTGCAACTGAATCATCTCCATATTCCAGCAAAACTCTATCATAGAATTCCTCTCCACGATTTTTATTTTTCAAAAATTCATCCAAGAAAATTTTTCTCATACTTTTATCGGTTCTACTATATCTTGACATCAATGCGCCACGATCAACTTGTCTTGGAGTAATTACTGCAAAGACATTCTTATCTGAATTTGAAAAATGTTTTTCTAAAATTTTTCTTTCGTTCTTAGAAAATTCTGACAATAATATTATTTTTTATGATGGGTTTTATCTTTATCTTTTACCGATTTGAATTAGATCGGGCGATTTTGTTGGAAGATCAGTTCCAGTTTGTTGACCTTTTGCTTGCCATCTTGTTAGCACTTCGCGAAATGCTTTTTCCATCTCTTCATCTTCGATATACATCAAAGTTGTAACCCATCTTCCTTTAACACCTTTTTCATTCCCTACCGGTCCTCCAAGTGATTTCATCCAAAATTTTGATGGAAGAATTTTCAATGCATCATTATCCGGTTCGTTTTTCAATTTTTCCCAATATTCTGAAACGAATTTCATTACTTGCCCTAATTCTTCTTTGTCAATCATATTGTTTTCTTTTTAAATTGTAATAATAAAATTACGCTTAGTCGTGAATACCTAATTTAGTTAATTTCTTTGTACTAAAATTGTCAACCTTGTTAACACTTGGTTGGTTATACAGATCTGTCAATCTTGAACATGAGCAACTGCGAAGTTGAAATCATTGGAAAGCCTGTAAAAGACATGTACGGTGCACCAATGGGCAAAATTTTAGGAACTTCTACTGATATTGATGGTACAATACAGACAGTCGGCATAAACTGCGGATCTGAAGGTCTTAAACAAATTGCTTTTGATCAACTCGTTGTTCAATCTGAAGTAGTAATTTTCATTCCAAAGTGGAGATTGGATTCACAACGTTTACTAAAACAAAAAGAACTTGTAATCCGACGTCTTAACGCATTGATGGAAATTGTCTCCGACAACGACAGCATGAAATCTGATGCAGAAATAATTCATGAAAAGTATAACACAAAATTAAT
>Ga0209501_10005484_pt1 | contig 11713 bp, 9 predicted proteins | sample ArcticOcean_MG_C_4_FD_187434 | JGI IMG/M metagenome (GOLD analysis project Ga0209501, IMG submission 187434) | Marine microbial communities from western Arctic Ocean - ArcticOcean_MG_CB4_134 (SPAdes) (version 2) | ecosystem: Environmental > Aquatic > Marine > Oceanic | place: Arctic Ocean...
GCCTCCGTCCAGTCGGTAATGCCCGCAGTGCCTTCAATATCAGCGCTGATAAAAACCTTCATGTCGTTCTCCCTTCTGTTAAAGTAGTCTACCCATCACCCCAACCAACCTGTCGATTTGATCAGGCGCATGGGTAGAAAATGTGGCGATGCGTAAAGTTTCGTGATCGGGCGCATCCGAATAGCCGCCAGGCGGCACCCGACTGACCATGATGCTCTCTTTTTCTAGTCCGACACGCACGGCTTCAAGGTCGGTATCGGCTGCGACACTGACGATCGGAACCGGACTGTCTACAATGTCAAGGCCTAGACCGCGTAAGCCGCTCCGCATCCGTTGAACATTTTTAGACAACCGCGCCAGCATCTCCGTATTGCCGCGCAATAGCGCAATTCCGGCGGCGGCGGCGGCGGCAGATGCTGGAGGTGGCGGCGAAGCCCCGGACAGCAACCGCACCTTGTCGTTGATCTTGTCTGCCAGCGCCCGGGATCCCGGTACAAAGCCGCCCGCACCGCCAAAGGCCTTGCTGGTGGTCCCGGCCAAATAACGCCCGACGCCCGCTACCCCCGCAAACTCAATCGCCCCCTGTCCGGTCGCGCCGATGCTTCCGACTCCATGCGAATCGTCCACGCAAAGCAGCGCACCGTCATAACCATCCATCACAGCACAAATTTCGACCAATGGGGCCAGCACGCCCGTAGATGGGAAGACCCCATCCGTCACGACCATTGGCACTTCACCGGGTAGTAGTTCACGCGCCAGCACATCAGCCAAATCCCGAGGATCAAGATGGCGGAACGGATGCACCGGTCGTCTCAGAGTTCCCAACGCATCGCAAATGCTATAATGCGCAGCGGCATCAACAAAAACGCGGTTGTAATCATCACGCACCCCCTGCAACACGATCAATGGAGAGACATAGCCCGAGATTGCATAGGTCACTGCCTCAACCCCGAAGAAACCACAAAGCTGATCCGTCAACTCCTCGTAAACTGGAAAGTTCGCCCGTGTCCCCGGGCCCATTCCGTAAGTGCGGGTCGCCTCGCAAGCTGCAGTGATAACATCTGGGTGGCCATGCAGGCAATGGTAACTAGTGCCGCAAAAATAATCAACCTCCCTTCCGTTTACCTTCATACGTGACCCCAAGGGGGATTGCAGTTGCATGAGGCTACCCATCAGGTTGAGACCTCGAACCGCTCGAGACCTAACAGATAATCGGTGTCGATATCCGCACCTATTCCGGGTTCGTTCGGCAGGCTTATCGTGCCACCCTTACCATAGGTAATACCACCAACAACCGGATCGTCTCGGAGCTTGTCGGCACTGTCGAGATCTGCAAAGACAATATTGCGCCGTGCCGACACCAGATGTGCCGCGGCGCTCAACGCCAACCGGGTTTCGCTCATACAGCCGACCATACAGGGTATTCCGGCCGCCTCCGCCACGGCATTAATCTGCAGCGCTGTATGGATACCCGCCGATTTCGCCAACTTGATGTTGAAGTAGCTACAGGCATTGATGCGCAGTAAAGCCACCGCATCGTGATTGTCAAATAGCGCCTCATCCGCCATAATAGGGATCGGACTGTCGGCACTAACAGCTGCCAGCCCGTCAATATCCCAAGCTTTAACCGGCTGTTCACAGTATTGAATATCGAAAGCGGCCAGGAGGCTCAACACTTCGCGCGCGACAACCCGGCTCCAGCCTTGATTGGCGTCGATCCGCAACTTGACCTCTGGACCAACAGCCTGACGTATGGCCGCAATCCGCGCCAAGTCCTCGGCCAGGGTTGTGCCCAGCTTGATCTTGATCACACTAAAGCCCCGATCACGAAATTCGACCGCTTGCTGCGTCATTACCTCAGGAGTGTCGATGCCGACCGTATTGTCAGTTACCACCTTGCACTTCGGCCCGCCGAGCAGAGCATAAAGTGGTAAATCCGCACGCTTGCCCAGCAAATCATAAAGCGCCATGTCGAATGCAGACCGACACGTCGTGTTATGCGGCAACGCCGCCCGCAATCGCGCCACATGACCGTGGATGTCATGGGCCTCGCCACCTATCAATAGCCTTGCGCAAAGATCGGCCCCAGCGAGCACTGTGCCCATCGTTTCGCCTACAATTTGGGCAATAGGGTTTGCTTCGCCCATGCCGTACAGCCCATCCTCACCGTGTAGGCGTACAAACACGGTATCCGTCACTTCAACCACGCCGAGAGAAATACGGAATGGGCGTTTGAGTGGCAGGTTGGCACGGAAGACCTCGATACGGGTTATTTTCATATGCTGCTACTTTCACGCCGTTCAAGGAACATCGGTCCAACGCGGATACCGGTTCGGCCCGCCTCGTCCGACACCACGACTTCGAGGGTTTCATCTGGGTACATTATGCCCTGCATTTTGAAGCGGCCAACGCCAAGTGGCTCACAGCGATGTTGGAAAAAATACTCAATCAGGCAGTGTAGTGCCCCATTGGCGTAACTCAGCGTCGTGATGTTGAAATCTGGACCGTATTCTCCGAGGAGGGCAGCAATCTCAGAAGGAGGCTCGGTTTCATCCACGGAATCGGTTTTAACCCATTTCTGACCCTTCCACTGCATCTCATTGAGATCTAGGAAACTCAGATCAAGATATTTAAAATCTGATCCTTCCCCATAAAGCCGCCCATCGATGCCAAATTCATTTCCCGATACCGGCTTGATCCTGAGTGGCATTCCGTCCCCAATCAGATAAAGTTTGCCATGCTTTGCCACGACCTCTACAAATTCATTATTCATACTGCATTTATAGCGCCCTGGAAAGTTCGCTAGCTGCTCTCGCGTCAAAAGTTTGTACACCTGGCGCGGAACTGGCCGATCACCCATGTTCATTGCTGCCAAGGCTAGGCGAAGGCTTGCTTCCGTCAAACGGTTCACTACGTCGTTGTTAATATCGAGGGTGGAGATCATGACGATTCCCAATCCTGCTTGAGGCAGCACCGAAAGTTGTGAGCTGTAACCATAGACTCCGCCACCGTGACCAACCGACAGCCACCCATCAAACCTGCTTACGCCGAATCCCAGACCATAACCCTTCAACCCGGCATAACCCGCAGGCCTTTCGCCGATCACCTGCCACATCTCTGACAGGGAAGAAGGTGAAACGACGCTCATTCCTTCGGATGTGAACCCACCCCGTAAAAGCGCGGTAATAAAGCGTTCCATATCCGGTAAGGTTGCGTAAATATTGCCGGCAGGCATTCCACCAACGTTAAAGACCGGCGCAGGTGTGTCACCTTCAAGCGACCACATAAAGGCAGGGGCAAGGTTTGACAAATTTCTGGCGTTGGACAGGATTGCGCTGTCCTTCATGCCAAGCGGGCCCAGAACATGATCTGCCAGATAGTCTGCGAAGATCTGACCTGAAACCCTTTCCACCACCGAACCAACAACACTAAATCCGGCGTTCGAATAGCTGAACACTCCAAGGGAAGGGTCAATCTTCAGGATCGAATGGCCAACCTCCTCCACCGTCTGGGACAAGGGCGGAAAACTATCGTCAAGGTAGTGGCCACTTTTTGGTTCCCTGATCAGGCCAGAGGTATGGCTGAGCAGTTTTCGTAGAGTGACATCGGCGCCACGCTGTTCTTTGTTATTGCTTTGAAATGGGTTTTGGGGAGAAAATTCCGGCAGATAGCTCGACACGGGCACGTCAAGGTTAACTAAACCACGCTCAACAAGTTGCATCAGGCAGATCGAGGTAAACATCTTGGTTTGGGAGGCAATTCGAAAGGTAGTTTGGTCAGAAAATGAATACTCTAGGTCAGTTCGCTGAACATGCCCCAACGCAATTGGCCCATCACGGCCAACGAGCGTGTAAGAAATTGATGGAATGTTCTTGTCTGCGACCTCATACGCGATGCGAGTTTCGATCTCTTGTTTCAAAGTAGCGATATTGGCAATCATGAATAATCTCCCTATTTGCGCACAATATGCGGGTCGAGAATGTCGCGCAGTGCATCTCCAACCAGGTTCCAAGAAAAGACGAAGAGAAAAATCGACATCCCGGGAAAGAAAAGTGTGTACCAGTATTTAAACGGCTGATCCCCTTGTCCCACAATCCAGTTCCGCGAATAGCTGATAAACTGCCCCCAATCGGCATAGCCCTCCTCCGTACCCACACCAAGAAAGCTGAGAGCCGAGGCCGCAAGTACCATCGATCCTGTAGCCATCGTGGCGAGCACCAAGACCGGAAAAAAGGCATTTGGCAGGATGTGGCGAAAGATCAGTAGAAAATCACTGGACCCGTAGGTGCGTGCGGCGTGAATATAATCCATTTCCTTGATCCGCAGAATTTCACTCCGGATCACCCGTGCATAAGTCATCCAGCCAAAGGCCGAAAGCGCTATAATCATTGGCCCAAGCCCCTTACCAAGCAGGGTTGTAAGAACCATCGCTGCGACAAGGAAGGGCACCGACATGAAAACATCGACGATGCGCATTAAAACTTCATCCACGATCCCCCCGTAAAACGCCGCGACAGAGCCTACGGATACACCAATAATCGAGGACACAAATACGACCCCCAGACCAACCTTGAACGCCGTGCGGGTGCCCCAGACCAAGCCATAAAAGATGTCATACTGCCCTTGGGTCGTTCCAAAGAAGTGCTCTTTTGACATCGGCTCAGGCGTTGGCCAGAACGAGGAGCGCGGCGTAAAATATGGGGAAATCTGATACGGTTCTGCAGGGGCAATTGCCGGGGCAAGAATTGCGACTATAGCAAAGAACAATAGCAGCAGGATGCCAAGCAGGGAAAGTGGGTTACGAAGCAAATATCTCAGGGTCTTCATTTCAACACCACCCGCGGATCAAAGAATGGATACAGCAGATCAACAATCAGGTTGATCAGCACCAGAACTACAGCAAAGTAGAGTGCGAATCCAAGGACAGCCGGAAAGTCAAGGCTCCCGGCGGCAGTTGCCGCAAATTGGCCAAGTCCATGATAGTCAAAGATTGTTTCAGTGATGACGACACCGCCCATCATATTGGCCAACTCCATCCCTGCCATCGTCGTGACCGGCAGCATCGCATTACGCCGGGCATGTTTGTTTTCAATCACACGGCGTGATAGCCCTTTTGCCCTGGCGGTGCGGATATAGTCTTGGCGCAAGGTTTCAAGCATACTCGTGCGCATCAATCGCGTCATATTGGCCAGGTTAACATAGGTCAACGTAATCACCGGTGCTATCATGTGACGCAAGGAGTCAAAGAATATGTCCCAACGCCAGTTGATCAACGAATCAATCAGGTTTGCCCCAGTGTAACGGATGAAGTCGCTACTCCCCACATCGGTCATTGCCCACTGTGAAAGCCTTCCCGGGGGTAGCCAATCAAGAAAACCGTAAAACATCATCAGCATGATCAACCCAAATACGAAGGTGGGAAAGGACCAACCCAAAATCGTGAAAAACCGAATGATATGATCCACCAACTTGTTGTGGTTCGCACCTGCCCGCGTGCCAAGCCAGATCGCGCACAGAAAACTTGGAATAAATGCCAACACAACGAGTTCTGCAGTGGCAGGAAATAAGTTCAACAACACTTCTGACACCGGCCCGCGCGCAGTTTCAGACCAGCCTAGATTGCCCTGCAGGACACCTTTAACCCAAAGCCAGTATTGAGTGATAAAAGGTTCATCCAATCCGTATTTCATGATCAGATGATCAATTTGCTCCCGCCCTCCTTTCATTTCAGAAATAGTCGAAACATAGGCCGAAAGGCGTTGGATTGGGGTCAGCAACATTTGTAGGCTGAAAATCATCAAGGACAGAGCAAAAAAGACGATAGGCAGAAAAAATAGCCTTCGTAATATGTAACTCTGCATCTAGACTCCTATGTATTCGGTTTAAGTCTTGCTGTCTGAAATTTCAGTTGGCGCGGCGCAATTCCTTGCGCCACGCCCAAAGTCTTTCAGTTACTCGTGTTTGGAAATATTGTAGAAATTCCATGCACCATAAAGCACCTTGTTGTGCACATATCCATGCACCCAGTCACGAGTGACGTTGGCCGTCGCTGCTTCCCACATGAACTGACTGGTCGCAAACTCATGACTCATTTCCTGAAGGCGAGCATAGATCGGCTCTCGGACCGCAGGGTCGTTCAGGGCCCAAGCTTTTGCAAGTAATGGATCGAATTTTTCGCGCATCAACTCACGGTAGCCATCGCCACTGAACCCGGCCACAAGCCCGGTACTAGCCAGAAAGTAAGATGCAGCACCAAGCGGACCCCCGGGATCAGAATAGTCCGGCCCCCACCCCATGTAGGACAGTGGGCTTTCCGGGTTAGAATTGCCGTAGGTTTTCTCTCTGAATGCCGATCTTGTCAGCGCCTGAACCCGTAAACGGAACTTTGGATTGATCCGCGCTAGGCTTTGTTGCAGCACCGCAAGTGAGCTGGCAGCTTCGGTAGAGCCTTCGGTGTAGTAGGCGGTCATTTCAAAACCAACTTCCCAGAGTTGACCCTCGAATGCAGCACGGAAATGTTCCTCCGCTTTGGCTGGGTCATAAGAATAGATAGGACTGTCGGAGCGATATCCCATCAATCCCGCAACAGTAGGTCCACGCAGTTGAACTGTACGCCCTTGCTGGATCTGTTCCAGCAGAATGTCGTAATTTTGAGCATAATTGAAGGCCTTGCGCACGTCCAAGTTAGCAAAGAAATCCGGAGGCACACCTTTGCCATCCAACTGACCTGAGCCAATTGCAGGATTACCCTCGGCCACCACGGGCCAACCAAAGAACAACGAGCGCCCGTAAACTTGTGCAAGAGATTCAACCTTGATGCCTTCGGATGCGCGCATTTCCTCTATGAATTCTGGAGGTGTAGCAGCAAAATCCGCATCACCCGCAAGCAATTGGAGGCGACGGTTTGTCCATTCTGGTACCGTCCTTAACACCACCCGTTTGAGTGACGCCGGATCGCGGAAGTAACCATCAAATCGCTTTAAAGTGATACGTTGTTCGGCTTGATCCCAGGCTTCCACCATGAAGGGTCCTGATCCGTTTTCCACTTTAAATAACGGATTATCTTCAAGCTTGGGCTTGTGATGGTCGAGCCATGTTTGCGCCGTATCTGGCCATGCCCCCTTCTCAATCGCCCATTCCCGATCAATGATTGAGGTTGCGAAAGGCAGCGACATGATACCAAGTGTTGCCGGAAATGAAGAATCAAGTGTGATAATCAGATTTTCCCCCTCAGTTCGAATTTTTTCTGCAAGTGCGGCATGCGTGGCGGCAAGTCCGGCCGCGTCCACATTCTCAAACTTTTCGGCCCCAGTAAGCCCAATCGCCCATTTTTCGATATTGGTGTAAATACCGGAGGTGATCATCTCTGTCACCGCATTTGCCATCCAACTTTCACCTTGTAGGATGGCCCGCATCAGGCTGTAGCGAGCATCTTCGGCTGTAATTTGGCCATACCCAGGTTCAATCTTGGCGCGGTCCGTCTCACTCAAATCGTCGTAAAGATGCCAAGTGATCGACCCGTCATCTCCTTTAATTCCGACCCTGTGCGCGAATACACCATCACGTATCGGAAAGGTGTACTGGATAGCCCCGCCATCCAACACCTTGATCAAGCCGTTGGCGATGCTTGGTACCTCAGACGACAGTGACGGAACAAATTTCGAAATATTCGATCCATCATTATCCAGCAGTCGGCTATATACGTTCAGCGATGAATAGGTGCTGGCAGTATTGCCGATATAGGCTGGGTCAAGTGATGTGACGTTAGAGGTCCATAGAAACACCAACGTTTCAGGGTTCTTGATCTTCGCCGTCGCAACTCCTGCCAGCACCACAAAAGTGATCGCCGACACGAGTGTAAAATATCTCTTCATCTAATTTCTCCTTATAATTTTTGTTCCTGAACTAAAACATTCAGAATCTGGTTTTAGAAAATTATATACCTGTTAACACTTAAATAACTTTTTACCTTTGTAAAGAGAATATACAATATAAATTTAAGTAACACTTTGTATATAAAAGTATATCAAATTCGCTTGCCCAAAAGCACCAAACACATGGCTAATACTGGACTTGGGTTGGGATAGGTTGCCTACCGTACAATTACGTTGCGGATAACACTTCATATGTTCGTGCGATTACTACATCCGTTCCAGTAATCCACCAACCCCCTGATTAACCTATACAGACAGCAGAGGTTTGTTCACAAGGATCGGATCCGCAATCTCTTTCCGAATCGTCATCCATGGATTTAGCGAGTTGAAGAGGCACCATCTGCGCATCACATCACAAGGCTACATACGCCCATACTCCTACCCCTCATTTGTAAAACATCACCCGTTTGATGCCTTCCGCCTACACACGATGGCGAACTTCTCGCTGGTTTTTCTCTCCTTGATCATACAAATGATCTGTTCGTCAATAAACTGAATCTCGTTTTATCCATCCTTTGCTCAGGCAGACACTATACAAAAATATATGGGGTTTAGGGGCTCGGATCAAAGCCAGAATAAATTAGACACTGTGCAAAGCACCGTGAAGGTATCAGATGTAGATGTTTATAACCAACTCCTAGGCAGTTTCCCGAACAAAATGCGTCTCTGATACCTTCAGCATCGGGAGATGTTTTGGTACAAAATCCGGCATCTGCAACGCACTTGGGATCTCATCGAAGTTGAGGTTCAACTCCGACCTTCGAAGGCGCGGGTCCGGCACCGGCACCGAACTGAACAATTTTTGCGTGTAAGGATGCTGCGGATTACGAAAAACCGACTTTCTATCACCAATCTCAACAATTTCACCCAAATACATCACTGCGACGCGATGAGCGATGCGCTCCACGACAGCCACGTCATGCGAAATGAACAACAGCGAAATTCCGAGATCCGCCTGCAAATCCATCAACAGATTAATCACCTGCGCTTGGATTGTTACATCGAGTGAAGCCACAGCTTCATCTGCTATGATCAGCTTTGGATCAAGCCCCAAAACCCGCGAAATGCAAATCCTCTGCCGTTGCCCACCGGAAAAGGCATGTGGATAACGATTCATATGTTCGCGCGATAGCCCCACGCGTTCCAGTAATTCGCCAGCCCGTTGTTTCGCTTTTGCAGAAGGCAAAAGTTTGTTCACAAGCATCGGGTCGGCAATTGCTTTCCCAATTGTCATCCGTGGATTGAGCGAACTGAAGGGATCCTGAAACACCATCTGCAGATTGCGCCGAAAGGCCTTTAGCTTTTTCGGCGATACCCCGATTGTCTCTTGGCCTTCAAACTTGATCGACCCTGATACTGGCCGATCTAACTGCATAATACTGCGGGCGATGGTAGATTTACCGCAACCGGATTCTCCCACCAGCGCCAGCGTTTCGCCCGGATATATATTGAATGAAACGTTCTCTACTGCAAAGATCCGACCATAGACCCTTCCAAACAACCCGTTCTTAAGGTCAAACCGTGTAACCAGATCTTTAATTTCAAGAAGCGGTTTGCGGGTCTCGATCTGTTCGGTCACGTCCCGCTCCGACATCTTCATACCCCCGTTTCAACGGTTTCGACCACAGGGAATTTTTCTGGATGGTCCTTATCAATCATACTACCAAGCTTTGGTACTGCAGAAATCAGCGCCCGCGTGTAAGGATGTTTTGGTGCCTCAAAAATATCAAACACGGTACCGGTTTCAACAATCTTCCCCTGTTTCATAACACAGACAAAATCGGCAACTTCAGCTACAACTCCCATGTCATGGGTGATGAACAACACCGCCATACCGATTTCGTTCTGAAGATTTCGGATCAGGTCGAGTATTTGCGCCTGTATCGTTACATCTAATGCCGTTGTAGGTTCGTCCGCAATCAGCAGCGATGGACGACAACATAAAGCGATTGCAATCACAACCCGTTGTCGCATCCCTCCAGAAAGCTGATGTGGATATTGTTTCATACGTCGTTCCGCATCCGGCACGCGCACCAGTTGCAACGCATTCAATGCAATTTCCCACGCTTGCTTTTCGGTTTTATTCTGGTGGCGAACAATCGCCTCTGAAATCTGATCCCCAATCGTGAAGACTGGATTGAGGCTCGACATCGGGTCTTGAAAAACAATCGAAACGTCCGCCCCACGGATATCGTTCATGCGAGCCAACGGAAGCGACAATACATCAACAGTTTCGCCACTACGCAGGCGCAGGTCAATTTTACCTCCGTCAATGACCGCACTGTCATGCTCAGTTAGCCGCATGATCGTCATCGCTGCAACTGATTTTCCGCTTCCCGATTCACCTACAAGCGCCAGTGTTTTTCCTTCTGAAATCTGAAAAGATACTCCTTTGACGGCATTCAGAATCTTACCCTGCTCCAATGGAAAGGATACATGCAAATCTTTGACGTCTACAATTGTATTAGCGTTCATCGTTGCATTCACCCCTTTGCCCTTGTTCCTTCCTGCCCTTATTTCATAAAAAAACGGTTGCTAAGATGACCCCCGTCAGCTTGGTAGCCCATATCATCTGGTTCATCTGTCTCCTCCTGTCGCTAGTAATTTCTGTATACTGGTTGAATATCGATAAAATATGGCCAGCCCAACTGATACAGTGATATTCGTTTTTATATACAGTATATAGTATATAATATTATTCATAAATAAGTAACTCAGTCAAGCTGCAGTGTGCCGATGTACATATCAAACGCGGGCTCATAATTAAAGTAATGGTTATTTTTGAAAACCGCCTCCGGCTTGTCACAACACCACGGCCAGTTACTTGGTTAAACCGCATACCCTCATTAACTACTTTAGGAACTGTACAAGCACTGCGCTGAAATAAAGAAGGTCTAACAAATGTATATTCCTCAGACCTTCTTTATTTCAGCGCAGTGCTTGAGGTTGGCACTTCCACTTTACAGATTAGCATGAAGTGCTTAGTTGCAAAGAAACTGGTGCAGTAGAGGAGCAATAAGGAGCAGAAGTTTATCGAGATGGAGCCGAGATTAACTTTTACAACATGATAGTCCCATTGAGGATTGGGACGCGCTTTGTGGGCGTGAAGGAGTTGCATTAATACGAGATGAAAGAACAGTCTATACTCTTGATACCGCCATGAATTAAATCGTATATTATCTATGAGAAATATACTTTAGAAAATATAGTGATAAGGCCAGAACAAAACCTCAAAGGACCATCTTAAAGCTAAGCCCGTTTGAGAGAAAACCCAAAGACCACCGAAGGTCGCCATTATACCGTGAATGGCTCCAATTGCAAAATAAGTTCCAATGATAATCGCTAACAAACGTTCCATGAATAGACCCCTTTTAATCATTAAAAATTGAAATAGATGATATATCTGAATCACTTTGAATCGTAATTACCATATCATTTCTGTAACCTATCAATTGCCCCTTAAACCCCGCCACATTCTGAGAGCCCTGCCTAGTATTTAAAACTAATTTTAGAAGGGGGTAACTATATGATATTGAATTTAAGGCATCTTCAAACTTAAAATCTTCGTAAATTTTTTAATTGGGAGCATATGGGGGACCAATTAGTTTATAAATTCATAAACCATTGTTTTATATATATAAAATCTAATAGTATGGCGGAGTGGAAGGGATTCGAACCCTCGGGACAGTCACCTGCCCACACGCTTTCCAAGCGTGCGCCTTCGACCGCTCGGCCACCGCTCCGCCGATTGGTTTATCCGCAACCCATACCACTATGCA
>Ga0209501_10005489_pt1 | contig 11704 bp, 10 predicted proteins | sample ArcticOcean_MG_C_4_FD_187434 | JGI IMG/M metagenome (GOLD analysis project Ga0209501, IMG submission 187434) | Marine microbial communities from western Arctic Ocean - ArcticOcean_MG_CB4_134 (SPAdes) (version 2) | ecosystem: Environmental > Aquatic > Marine > Oceanic | place: Arctic Ocean...
TCAAAATGTCTGAAATGGAATTCCGCGACTATATGATGGCTCTATTCAAACCAAACAATCCTCGGAAACCGTTGATAGAGTTGGTGTTTTGAAAAGAGTCGGGTACTGTGAGATAAATGATATTATATGCCCTCCCAAGGTAATATTGCCTTGCCGTGCATTGAGTCCTACGTGAGTATAAGTGCGTTTGCAATGTGTGAGTCGCAACGTTCAGAATACATCCAAGGGAGATGACTTAAGAGATTAAGCATTAACAAAAGCGCACTTAGCCTCGGTGCCGTAGCGGTGGCCGCGGCGATGATGTCCGCGTCGTTTGCCAGCGCCGAATCCTTTTCGTTGCGTATCGGCTCGGGTCAGCCGATGAAGCCGCTGGAGCCGATCTTCAAGGCCGACGGCTACTTCGCGCCGACGGTATCCAAGCGGGTCGCCGCCGAAACCAAGCACAAAATCAAATTCATCAAATTGTGGAACACCGTGTCAGGCCCGTTTGACGTCCTCGAAGGCGTCGAAAAGGGATTGTTCGACATTGGCTTGTGGTGCGCCTGCTTCGAGCCCACCAAAGCGTCCCAACTGGCGTTCAACTATTTCGTTCCGTTCGTCACCGAAGATCCGGCAACCCAGTTGAAAATTTCGCGCCAGACCTACAAGGAATTTCCGAAATGGACCAGCGCCTTGGGCAAATTCGGCCAACGCTGGCTCGGCGCGGGCGCGTTCTCGTCCTATGGCATGGGTACCAAGTTCGCCTGGAAAAAGATGAGCGATCTCAAAGGCCATAAGATTGCCGGCGCCGGTTTGAACCTGCCCTGGCTGAAAGCAACGGCGCCACGGTCGTGCAGACCAGCCTCAACGAAGCCTACAATTCGCTGCAGTCCGGCGTTTATGAAGGTTTGGTGATTTTCCCGACCGCATGGAAGGGCTTCAAGCTGAATGAGCCGGCCAAGCATTTCAAGAATGTCGGTTGGGGCTCCACCTTCCTTTATCAGATGTCGATGAACTCCAAGAGTTATAACAAGCTGCCGGGTAATGTTCGCAAGATCTTCGACGAGGAAGCCGAAAACTGGATGGTCGAGGTGGCCAAGGAATCCACCCGCCGCTTCAAGGGCTCGATCAAGGGGCTGCGCGCATCGGGCAGCACGGTTACCGATTTGCCGTTCTCGGAACGCGCGGTGATGGCCAAGGCTTTGGCCGGATGGTCTCAGGAAAAGGCGACGCTTTATGACAAGAAGGGCCTTCCCGGAACCAAACTGTTCAGGCGCTATCTCGATATCGCCGAGCAGTCCGGCGTCAAGTTGCCGTACAAATATACCTATAAATAAATAACATTCGGGCCGGCCGGCCCAATGCTAAATCAAAGGCCCGCTTCCGGTTTGGAGGCGGGCCATTTTCTTATCTGCCCCCGTCTCAAACGCGCGGCGTATAGCCGCAACTAAGCCCGCCATCGATAAACAGCTCCGAGCCGGTCATCATCGCCGATTCGTCCGACGCCAGGAACAGGATGGCGAAGGTGACGTCTTCGGTCTCGTTGATGCGCCCCAGTGGCACCATTTTGTTGAGCCGCTCCAACGCGCCGTCATCGTGCAGGAACTGATCGATAAGGGGGGTGCGGATATAGGTGGGATGGATGGAATTGCAGCGCACTTTATAGCCCTTCTGCGCGCAATCCAGGGCCACGCATTTGGTCATATAGGCGACGCCGGCCTTGGTGGTACCGTAGGCGATGGTGTTGGGATTGCCCATTTTGCCGGCCACCGAAGAGATATTGATGATCGATCCGGCAGCCGAATTTTTCATCACCTTCATGGCTTCCTGGCAGCCCAAAAAGACGCTGTTGAGGTTGATGTCCATCAGTTTTTGGAAATCGCTGTAGGCTGTGCTTTCCACATCGCCGTGCAGGCTGATGCCGGCATTGTTGACCAGGATGTCGAGGCCGCCAAAGTGGGTTGCGGCCAGATCCACCGCCGAGACCCATTGGTCTGGTTTGGTGACGTCGTGAACGGCGGCGACCGCGGCGCCCTGAAATTCGCCGTTGATGGAAGCCGCCGTCGCTTCCGCCGTTGCGCCATCGATATCGGTGGCGACAATGCGGGCGCCTTCCCGCGCCAGGTGGATGGCCGTTGCCTGGCCCAGACCTGAGCCGGCGCCCGAGATTAGTGCGATCTTGCCGTCTACGCGTCCGCTCATGGTTCGGTTCTTTCCAATGGTTCTACGGTATTTCCGATCTACGATATCGGCTAGGGGCGCCTTTGTCAGCCGCTTACCGGTTGCAGACCTGAGCCCCGGTTGGCGATGGCGATGGCGGCGACGATCAGCACAAGCCCGCCGACAACGCGCAGCGAAAACGGCTCCGACAACAGAACCGTGGCGATGGCGATGGCGACCACCGGGTTGAGGCCCACGGTCACCGCCGCTTGCGTCGGCGAGATGGTGGACAGCGCCTGCCCCCAAGCCCAGATCATCAGCGCGCCGCCGGGGATCGCCAATGTCAGGACCACGGTCCAGCCGGTGAAATCGAAATCGAGGGAGCCGCCGAACGGGCTCTCGAATATGATCGCCAGAATGCTAAGCGCCGAAACGCCGATCACCATGGTGACGGAGATAATGTTGAGGGCGCCGTAAGCCATGAAGTAGCGCTTGGAAAAGACGTTGAAGGTCGCCGCCGCGATCATGCCGAGCAGCATGAAGATGTCACCGCGAAGGGCCATGGGCGCGATATCGTCGACCTTATCGGAAAGCGCGAACCCGGTGCCGGCGATGGCCATGACAACGCCGATGGCTTTCGCCCAGCTCATGGCCTCGATGCGGAATATTCCGGCCAGAAGGATGGTCACCAGGGGCATGGTTGCGAAGAAAATGCCGCCCCTTGTGGCCGTGGTGTCTTCCAACGCGCGCGCCATGAAATAGGGGAAGGCGGTGAAAAATACCAGCGCCAGGGCGATGATAGGCAGCCAATCGGCGCGGGCGAATTTTGGCAAACGCCGCGCCGCCAGCAAAATCCCCAGCAAAATCAGCGCCGAGATACCGTAGCGGACCGCCGTCAGGGTCAGGGGCTCGGTCTCGGTGATAATGAAGCGGGTCAGCGCCACGGTCATGCCGCCGAGTGACGTGGACAGACACGCATAGGCAACGCCGCCGTAATTGATACGCGCCGGATTGTTGTCATCGGTGGCCAGAATTTTTTGCATGGATACTTTGGCGGGCGTTCAGATACGGTAGACCCTGGCCGCGTTGTCATGGAAGATGGCGCGGGCCTCGGCTTCGGTGAGGGTTTCGGCGGCGCTTTGGAAGGCGGCGATCAGGGTGCCGTAATCGCACCAAAGCTTTTCGATGGGAAAGTTGGAGCCGAACAGGCAGCGTGCGGGCCCGAACATATCCACGGTCTGGGCCACCATATCTGCGATATGGGCTGGATCGTTCTTGTGGATGAAGGTGCCGAAGGCGGACAGCTTGGAAACCACGTTTTTTTGCGCGGCCAGCAATTGCATGCCTGCCCGCCATTCCGCCCGGCCCGCATCGGATAAATCTTCGAGCATGCCGGCATGTTGGAGGATAAAGGTCACCTCGGGACAGGCTTCGGCCAGCGCGGCGGCGCCTTGCATCTGGCCGGCGAAGACCTGCAGATCGAAGCTCAATCCGTAGTCACCCAAATAGGCAATATTGCGCCGGAAAGTCGCGTCCGCTGCCACGTTCGCGTGGGGCGCAAACCGATAAGCCTCATTTTCGTGCCAGTGGATTTGCTGGCGGATACCGCGCAGCAGGGGAAATTTGCACAATCGGTCCAGCTGCGGGCGCACATCGCCGTCCATCATGTCTACAAAGCCGACGATGGCATGGGGCCAGTCGGTCTCGTCCGCCGTCTTCTGCACCCAGGCGGCCTCGTCCTCGAAGCGCCCGGGCGCCCAATTGGCCTGCACATAGACCGATTTGGCAACGCCGGAGCCCTCGAGGTCTTCCAAAAATTCGGCCATCGGATAGTCGCGGCGCAGCGCCTCGTAGGGCCCGAATATGCGCGCCACCATCGGCCCGGCGAGCCAGGGCAGGTCGTCCTGGCGCCAGATATGATGGTGTGCGTCGATGATTTCGGCCATGGCGCTAATTCGGATATTTGCCGGTGGATGTCAAACAGCGCCGATGACCTAGTGCATGTTCTCGCCGCCGTCCACATTGAGGGTCTGGCCGGTGATGAAGTTCGACGCATCGGAGGCCAGAAACATCACCGCGCCGACCAGGTCGTCCGGCTGCTCTGCGCGCTTGAAGGCGCGTGCCCGGTAGCGGTCCGACTGGCCTTGCAGATATTGGGTCGTCGAAGAGGCGAGCTGGGTCTCGCTTTCGGTGAAGCCCGGCGTGATCGCATTGACCGCGATATTGTCGTCGCCCACTTCGCTGGAAAGCGAGCGGGTGAGGCCGATGACGCCGGCTTTCGATGTGGAATAATGCAGCCGGTTGGGCGCCCCCGACCAGAAGCGCGAAGACGAAATATTGATGATCTTGCCGCGCCCCTTTTTCTTCATTGCCGGGTAGACCGCCCGGCAGCAGAGGAACATGCCGCGCAGATTGACCGCCATCACCCGGTCCCATTCCTCCACCTCGATCTCGTGCCAGGGGCGGCGCTCCAAGACGCTCATCAAGGACGCGTTGTTGATCAAAACATCGATGCCGCCAAATTCTTCGATGGCGGCGGCGGCCATTTTCAAGCTCGCCGCCTCGTCCGCGATATCGGTGGCAACGGCCAGCGCCTGGCCGCCGCCGTCAGTTGCGTTGATGGCGGCGGCCACCGCTTCGCCTTCCTTGGCGGCGATATCGGCGATCACCACATTAGCGCCGGCGCCGGCCAGGGCGGTGGAATAGACCTTGCCGATGCCGGTGCCGCCGCCGGTGACAATGACGCAGCGTCCGGTGAGATCGAACAGTGGGTTGGCTTCCATGTCGCTCATGGCGCCGCCTCGGGGCGCGACCCGGCGACCGCGACCCGGCGCAAAATACGCGTTTGGCCGGGATCGAAATCGGTGCGGGCGTGCTGGGATGCAAAATTGTCCCACATAAGAAGATCGCCGGGCCGCCAGCTATGCTCAAATATGAATTGTGGTTGTTCCATGTGATCGAACAATTCGGATAATAACGCGTCGCTTGCCCCCCGCTCCATACCGGTGATGTGATCGCTCATCAGGCGGCTGACGAACAAAGCCTGCTCTCCGGTGTCCGGATGGCGGATCACCACCGGGTGTTCAAACTGGGGCGCATCGGCGCGGATGCCTTCGCCCTTGATGGTCGGGTTGGTGTCGTAGTCATAGATATTGAGAACCCGGAGCCCAACCAGCTGCGCTTTTAAGTCCGGGGCAAGCGCCGCGTAGGCTTTGGCCGTGTTCAGGAACAGGGTGTTGCCGCCTTGGTCCGGAATTTCGATGGCGTTGAGGATGGTCGCCTTGGCCGGGCGCTCGTAATAGCTTTGATCGTTGTGGAACTGCATCTCGCCCTCCGGCAAGATGCCCGGCTTGCCGTCCACGACCCGGTTAGAGACATGCATGAATTGTTGATCCTCGCCGAGGATGTGGGTGGCCGAGCGGATCGGCTGGATATCGCCGAAGCTTCGGGCGAAGCGGGTCTGGTCGTCGGCGCTCAAAGACGTTCCGCGAAAAAGGATGATCTTGTGGGCCAGCCAGGCGGCGTGCACGGTTTCGGCCACGTCATCGTCCATGGCTTCGGTGAGATCAACGCCGCTAATCTCGGCGCCGATGGCGTCCGATAAAGGCGTCACCTGGACGCTCATAGGGCTGCTCTTTTGCGGCGCAACGCATGCGCGGCGTACAGGCCCGCCAGGATCACCGCCGAGATACCGGTCGCCTGAAGATTGGGCGCAATCATGCCGAGGCCGAGGATGGCGAGGACAATGCGCATCCATCCCGATAGCGGCGCGAACAGGTAGGCTTCGAGCGCCGCCGCCAAGACCACCAGCCCGATGGCGGCGGTAACCGCCGATACCAGGATCATCAGCACCGGCCCGGCCATCAAGAGCTCCGGTCCATAAACGAAGGCGAACGGGATCAGGAACGCGCCGATGGCGAACTTGACCGCCAGCAACGCGATATAGAGCGGGTTGTCTTCGGCGATGGACGCGGCGGCATAGGCGGCCACCGCCACCGGCGGCGTCAGTGCCGACATGACCGCGTAATACAGCACGAACATATGCGCCGCCATGGTGGGAATGCCGAGCTCGGTCAAGATCGGCGCCATCAATGCGGCGGCCAGGATATAGGCGCTCGGCGTCGGCATGCCCATGCCAAGGACGATGGTCACCGCCGCCGTCAGCGACAGGGTCGAAAACATTTGCGCGTTGGTGATGCCGTTGACCACATGGGCGAACTTGCCGGCGAGGCCGGTCATGGTGATGCCGCCGATCACCAGCCCGGCGGCGGCGCAGGCGCCGGCCACCGGCACCATGCGGTAACAGGTCTCGCTCAAGACGTTGATCAGGGTGACCAGCCCGACACGTGTTTCCGCCTTCAAAAGCGATACGGCAAACACGGCGATGGTGCCGAAAATGCCCACCATGGTCGGCGTGTAGCCATTGAGGAGGGCGACCGAGAGGATCACCAGCGGCACGAAAAACAGCCCGCCGTTTTTCATGGTGGTCAGAAACTTGGGGATTTGCGATTCTTCCAGGCTGCCGAGGCCAAGGCGCAGCGACGAGAAATGCACCTGGGAATAAATCGACACGTAATAAAGGATCGCCGGGATTAACGCGGCGATGGCGATGTCCCGGTACTCGACGCCGGCGAAATCAACCATGATGAAGGCCGCCGTGCCCAGTACCGGCGGCACGATAGAGCCGCCCGTGGACGCCGCCACTTCAATGGCGCCCGCATAGGCGCCCCGGTAGCCGAGCCGCTTCATGATCGGGATGGTGATCGAGCCGGTGGTCACCACGTCCGATGTCGGGCTGCCCGACACCATGCCGTACATGCCCGATGATATGACCGCCACCTTGGCCGGCCCGCCCGGCTGGCGCCCGGAAATAGCGGCGGCGAAATCGAAAAAGAACTCGGAGCCCTTGCAGGCCTGCAACAGGGTCCCGAACATGACGAACATGAAGGCATAGGTGGCGGCAACCCGGAGCGGCAGGCCGAAAATGCCGTCGGTGGTAAAGACCGTGATTTCAATGAAATGGATATAGTCGATCTCGCCGTGCTGCAAGACGCCTTCCAGATTGTGGCCCCAAAGATTATAGGCAACAAAAATCAGAACCAGCCCGGTCAGGCCGAGCCCGGTGGAACGCCGGGTCACTTCAATGGTCAGGAAAAATACCAGCGAGGCAAAGAATATATCCCAACTGGTCAGCTCGTCCAGGAGGACGATACGCTCCACAATCTCCGGCGCCTTGACGCCGAAATAGATGCCTGCGGCGACGGATAACAGCGCCAGTATTACATCGAGTACGCTGGGCCGCTCGGACACCGAATTCTCGAAGGCGCCGGTGGTCAGGAAACCAAGCGCCGCCATGCCGGAAAAGAACAAAACGGTCAGCGCCCAGGGCGCGATGATGATGTAGGTGGCCGCCGTGATCACATAAACGCCGACGGCCACGGCGAACGGCGTGAACACCCAATAATAAATGCCTTGCGGACGGCGCCGGGCACCGACCGAAAACCACATGGAAGCCGATAGTAGCGGGTTGGATGCCATAATCGGGCGCTTCAAGTCATTCGAATTCAGATGATTTGCGAAGGGAGCATGGCGGCGGCCATGCTCCCTTCAACAATGATCGAGGCGGTAACAGGCCTACAAAAGACCCGCTTCTTTGAAGTATTTGGCGGCGCCCGGATGGAACGCAGCGGCGCCCTTGACCGCCATGAATTTCTTCTTGGCGTTTTTCTTGATCAAGCGGTGCGATTTGTTTTTGAACTCTTCGATCTGCTCGACCATTGCCTTGGCAAGATTATAGGCGGTGCCGTTATCCATCGAGGCGTTGACCACGATTATCGCGCCGATGCAAATCGACGACGAGCCGGCCGGCGACCATTTGTAATCGCCGGGCTTGATCATGCAGGGTGCGCCGCCGAACGCCTTGGCGACCTTGGCGGTCACGCTGGCCGGAATATCCAGCAATACCGGCGTCACGCCCTTGGCAATCTCGCGCACGCGGGGATGCTTGTAGGCGATACCGAAATTGACCATGTCGATGCGCCTGTCCAGATAGAGCGAGACCATTTCCTTGGACGCGGCATGCACAACCTGGCCGCCCCAGCTTTTGATCTTGTCCGGGGTGGCGCCCATCAGACGCATGACCATGGCGCTGACATCGGAATCCATATTGCCGCGCCGGTTGATGGCAACCCGAAGCGGCGCCTTCTTGTTGACGATATCGGCAAAACTTTTGATGCCATGCTTATCGGCAAAGCTTTTGGCCAGGATCATATGGGTGGCTTGGAACCGCCAGGACGGCGCATAGGCGCGGAAAAGAACGCGCACATTCTTGATGGCGGCTTTGTACGGCTTGGAGCCATTGACCGCGGCGTTCAATTCGCCATCGGTGGCGAGGCCCATGGGCACCTTGCCCTTGGCAACCAGCGGTATATTGGCAAGACCGCCCGACGAGGTCTGATAGCTGACCGTCGAGCCGGGATAGGCCTTGGCGATGGCGGCATCGATACCGCCGCCAATGCGCGACCACAGCCCGCCCGGGCTGGCGCCCGACAGGGTAAGATTATATTTCTGCGCGGCCACCGGTGCGGCGGCCAACGGAACGGCGATGATGCCAAGCGCGGCAACGGCCAATAAATTGAATTTCATAATATTCCTCCCAAACATTTTACCCGTTGGCGTTTTGCCAGGGGCATTCGAAAATGAACGAAAACTTCAAACGCGAATATCAACCAGAACGATCTTATACAATTCAGGCCAAATATACACCCTTGAGTTCATGTCCGGTTGGTCTAAAGTGCCAGGAATTCTTAGCCATTTAATAATGTGACCGCGCCTTCGGCCCCCGCCAGATCATTGGAACGCCGGGGCGGTCCGGCTAAGCATTAGGGGGCTATCAGCCGAACCGTCCGGACACAGCGTCCGGGCGCGTTTCCGCCGCCGATTAACGCGGCATTGATGCGTCCCCGGGCCGCCGACAAACGCAGCCCATCGGGGACGCCTAGGAGATGAAAAATGGATGCAGAGACCAAAATGACCGGTGCCACGATCGACGGCGTCAAGGACTTGCGGAACACCATCGACTGGCTTCGTTCCGAAGGCGATATCATCGACACCGACAAAGAAGTGGATCCCGACCTGGAAGTGGTGGGTCTACAGAAACATCTGGACGGCTCCTGCCCGATCCTGTTCGAGAACGTCAAAGACAAACCCGGCCACCGGGTGATCACCAACCTTTTTGGCGACATCAACGTCATCAACAAGATGTTCGGCTGGGCAGACGACACCGACCGCACCAAGAAGCTGGCGCGCGCTTTTTCGCACCCCATCGCGCCGGAAGTAATCGACAGCAAAGACGCGCCCGTGCACCAACATGTCATCGAAAAACCCACCGATGTGAACGAATATATGGTGCCCGTCCGGCACACCGAATATGAGCCCGAATTGACCGTCGGCTCCGGCATCCGCTGCGTTACCGGCGAGCATTTCGATGGCGGCACGGACCTCGGCTACAACCGCATGAATTTCCGCTGGGGCGATACCGGCACCTTCCAGATATCGCCGGGCTCGCATATGTGGCAGGTGGCGTCCAAATATTACAAAGAGGACAAGCCGATCCCGATCACCATGTGCTTCGGCGTGCCGCCGGTCTGCACCCTGATGGCCGGCGCTGGTTTCGATTACGCCATCCTGCCGCAAGGCTGCGACGAGATAGGCATCGCCGGCGCCATCCAGGGCGAAGCGGTGCGCCTGGTCAAGGCGAAGACCGTGGATGCCATGGCGCTGGCCGATTGCGAAGTGGTGTTGGAAGGGTATGTGGACCCCCGCGACCGCCGCTTTGAGACCAAGGAATCGGAAGACGCCGGCGTTCAGGGCCGCTTCCACTTCCATCCCGAATGGGCCGGCTATATGGGCAAGGCCTATAAGGCGCCGACCTTCCACGTGACGGCGGTGACCATGCGCGATCCCAAAACCAAGCCGATCATCTTTGCGCTCGGCGTGCACACCCTGGACGATCACAACATCGATACCACGGTGCGCGAAGCGACCATGTTCGAGCTGTGCGAACGGCTGCAGCCGGGGATTATTCAAGACGTGGTCATTCCCTATCCGATGACCGATTGGGGCGGCGCCATCATCCAGGTGAAAAAGCGCAACCGCATCGACGAGGGCTGGCAGCGCAATTTCATGACCGCCATCCTTTCCTGCTCCCAAGGCATGCGGCTTTGCATCGCGGTTTCCGAAGATACCGACCCTTATGATATGGACGATATTATGTGGAACCTGACCACCAGGGTGAACCCGAAGACCGATATCCTGAACCCGATCCCGGGCGGGCGCGGCCAGACTTTCATGCCGGCCGAACGCATGACCGCCGGCGAAAAGGAATGGACCGCCTCCAACACCCAATTCGAGGGCGGCATGTGCATCGATGCCACCGTGCCATTTGGTTATGAGAGCGATTTCTTAAGGCCCGTCTATGCGGTGGACAAGGTCGATCCGACCAAGTTCCTTTCCGAGGCCGACTTGGAGAACGCCCGCTCGCGCATGCGCGGCTGGGTGCATTCATTGGCGAAAACCGGGCGGTAGGTCTTTAAGCTACACGGCGAGAAAGGCGGTCCCTCCGGCGCCGCCTTTGTTGGCCCCTATGAGTCTCATGGTATGACCGCAAACAACGGCTCCGTGCCGGACCACGCCTATCGCTGGATCATCGTCGGTGCGTCGGCGGTGATGATGGCAATCGGCGTTGGCTTCATTTCCACCGCGGTTACCGTATTCATCATCCCGTTGAACGTTGAATTCGGCTGGCTGCGGGGGTCCGTGTCGTTCATCAATACCGCCGGTATCGCCGGCGTCGCCCTCGGCGGTATTGTCATGGGCCGCATCGCCGATAAGTCTTCGGCTCGCCTGGTCGCGCTCATCGGCGCCATATCCTTTGGTGGCGGCTTGGTTATCGCCGCCTGGGCCGAAACCCTGTGGCAGTTCTATGGTTTGTTTTTCCTGATCGGGTTCCTGGGCGCGGGCAGCCTGTTCACACCCCTGGTCGCCAATGTGGGCAATTGGTTCACGCGCAATGTGGGGCTTGCCATCGGCATCGTTTCCGCCGGCCAGGCCCTGGGGCAGGGGGGTGTGCCCTTTGCCGCCGCGCTGCTGGTGAACGCCATGGGATGGCGCGGCGCCCTTACATTCATGGGCGCGGTCTCCTTGGCCGTTCTTGTGCCCCTGGCCTTGCTGATCGCTCAGCCGCCCAAGCCCGCTGCGCCTGCGCCCCACAAAACGGCAACGGTTGAGGACGCGCTATCAGCTGTCCTTGCCCCAAATACCGTCATCGTCTGGCTGAGCGCGGCGGTGGTGTTTTGCTGCATCACCATGTCGGTGCCGTTGATGCATCTGGTGCCGTTGGCCCAGGACCGGGGATTCGCCTTAAATGATGCGGCGGGCATCCTGTTTGCCATGCTGCTCGCCGGGGTCGTCGGCCGCGTCGCCTTCGGCAGGCTGGCCGATATCATCGGGCCGGTGCGCACCTATCTGGTGGCGTCCGCCTGGCAGACGGTCTTGGTGTTCGCCA
>Ga0209501_10005491_pt1 | contig 11701 bp, 9 predicted proteins | sample ArcticOcean_MG_C_4_FD_187434 | JGI IMG/M metagenome (GOLD analysis project Ga0209501, IMG submission 187434) | Marine microbial communities from western Arctic Ocean - ArcticOcean_MG_CB4_134 (SPAdes) (version 2) | ecosystem: Environmental > Aquatic > Marine > Oceanic | place: Arctic Ocean...
CGGTACCATTAAACGCCGAATTATAACTAATGAAATAATAGATTTGGCTGATGAACAAAATGTAAGGGAAGACCAACGATTAAGTTGGAGCCATAGTCAGAAATTTGACCCCACACAGAGGTTGGCCATAAAATATGAATATGTCTCAAATAAGGACGCTTACCAAAATGATCAGGAGGTAAATCTTCAAAATCGATTAAAACAAAATTTATCATCCTCATTGAATTACAGCAAAAATTGGAAAACGAGCTCAGCTTCATTAGGGTTCAATCAGTTTAGGGATCTCTCCATTGAAAATAGGACACCAGATTCTTTTAGTTATTTAAGCGATGGACGTTATAAATCATATAAATATGAAGATGGTCCTAAATTTAATTTTAGGCTCGGCAGCCGCAAAATATTTGGAGTTGGAGACAGTTGGTATAATAGTGTAACATCTTCCTATACTATGAAAACCAGCATGGGCCGTCGGGATCATTCTCTTATCAAGGAAAGTGATTCCACCTGGGCATTTGGAGATACTACTAAATTGAAATATGGAGGAATAAAACATTCTGCCAGTGTAAGCGCTCCCCAGACTTTTTTCAAGTGGCTTACTCTAAATCCAAATGTGTCTTTTCGTGAAGATTGGATATTTAATTATAAAATGGAAAATGATGAGGGTGAAGAAATTGATGTGCTGGATGAATTTAAGCGACGACTCACATGGAATTACTCTCTTTCTGTAAAAACAAAGATATATGGATTATTTCCGTTTAGGATTGGCAAATTAAATGCTATCCGCCATGTAATTACACCTTCTCTTAGCTACCAATATCAACCTGATTTTTCAGACCCCCAATTTGGTGGTGATTTATATTTCCAGAATAATGGCACAGATGAGGCGTTTGATTATTTCAAAGGGTCTTATGTGGGTAGTACCTCTAAAACGGAGAAAAAGTCATATAGATTATCAGTGGACAATGTTTTTCAGGCAAAAATTAAAGATGAAAAAGGCGGCTACGATAAATCAAACTTTCTCACTTGGAATTCATCAATTTCATATAATACATTGAAGGATTCTTTAAAATTATCTGAAATGACTTCGAATGTGCGCGTGAAAAGTTTATCAGGCAGTGAACTATTTCGGGTGAGAATGTATCACAATTTTTACGAATTAGGGGGAAATGAAGGAGAGGATGATAGAAAGCCTATTGATCAAATGCTCAATATTTGGGGTGGAGAGCTTCCCCGATTAACACGCATGAGTATTTCTACCGATATGAAATTCAAATTGTTTGGATCTGCAATTGGCTCCCAGTTACAAAATGCTGAAGCGGATTCAACTGAAGATATTGAAGATGAATTTTATTCAATGGAGAAACAGTCCAATTCAAAAAAGAAGGGGAATAATATTTGGGAATCGAAACTTCAATTTAAATATTCAGCAAACTGGAAACATACAGATGATGATTGGGATTATAAATTTTCTATGAAGATGGTAAATTCAATCAACCTCTCAAAAAAATGGACGCTTTCTTACATGGCGGATTTTAATTTGAAGGAAAGGGAAATGACCTACCATAGTTTTCGAATTTATAGACCACTACATTGTTGGGAATTCAGTTTTAATTATTGGCCTCGGGGTAATAGTTCAGGATTTTCTTTGCAAATAAATGTGAAAAATCCCGAGTTGAAAGATATTAAGCTTACCTCTAAAGATGGCAAAAGAGGTTTTGGCGGATTTTAATTATTAATACTTTGACCCTATTGCCATAATGGAAGAAATTTTCACCCCATGAATTTACGGGATAAATTGAAGGAGACCGCAATTCTCCTACCCATGCAGGCGTCAACTCAGTCAGAAGCAATTCAGGAACTTTTGGTTCATTTGCAATCTCTTGACAAATTATCTGCTACCTCCAAATTGTATGCTGTTATGATGGAAAAGGAAGAAACTTTACCTTCTGCAGCCGGTCGCGGAATTGCCTATCCCCACTCTACCTCAATTGAAATTGATGATCTCGTTTGTGTACTTGGAATTTCCAAAGAAGGATTGGATTTTAATTCACCCGATGGACAGCTTTGCCATTTAATTCTCTTAACTTTGAGTCCTGAAGAAGACCCTAGTGGACACCGAAAATTCATTACCCGTTTTCGTATTATGTTTGATAATCCGGAAGTCCGATTTGGTTTATTGGAAGCCAATCATGCCGGCGAAATTATGGATATAATTCAGAATTGGGAAGAAGAAGAAGCCAAGACCGACGATTTGAGTTGATGCAAAATTTTCGAACCATAAAAGGTACCCATGATCTTCTGCCGGATGAATTGGTTATTTGGAGGGAAGTAGAAGACTTCATTCATAGCGTTATGCAGCAAAATGGCTATGGAGAAATTCGAACCCCTGCATTCGAAAACACCGAATTATTTGTACGGGGAATCGGCACAGACACCGATATTGTTACCAAAGAAATGTACTCATGGACGGACCAAGGCGGCAATACACTTACCCTGAAACCTGAATTAACTGCTCCTGTAGCTCGGGCATATCTTCAACATCAGATGGGCAATCAAAATCCCATCCATCGCCTCTATTATTTTGATGCCTTGTTCAGAAGAGAGAGACCCCAAAAGGGAAGACAAAGACAGTTTCATCAATTTGGTGCTGAGGCGATTGGCTCCCCCAACCCAGAGCAGGATGCTGAAATAATTTCCTTGGCTTACAATATTTATAAGAAATTCAATATTAGGGATATGTCCATTCGCTTAAATAGCATCGGAAATGCAGAAATCCGTCCTTTATATTTAGAGACCCTCCGTTCGGCATTAAAACAAATTGAACCAGAACTCTGTACTACCTGCCAGACACGAATTGAAAAAAATGCTCTTCGCCTATTCGATTGTAAAAATCCTCATTGCCAGGAATTATTAGATCAGCAGGCACCTTTTATTTTTGACTCAATTTCAGATGATGACCGCAACCATTTTGAAATGGTAACTCGTATATTGAAAGAAATGGAAATCCCTCACTTTCATGACAAAAAACTAGTGCGTGGTCTGGACTACTACAGCCACACAACTTTTGAGATAACCTCATCTGTTCTGGGAGCTCAGGATGCCTTATGTGGTGGGGGCAGATATAATGGATTAATTGAACAATTGGGTGGGAAATCTACTCCTGCAGTTGGCTTTGCAGCAGGAGTAGAACGATTAATTCTCGCCATTGATAAACAAAATAAAGCTGTAATTCCACTGGATATTTATTTAATCCATTTAGGGGATGAAGCAACGGTAACCGCATCTAAAATAGCCAATGATCTCCGGCTTAAATGTGGGAAAATAGTGGTGATGGAAACTCTTCGCAGAAGTCTCAAATCTCAAATGCGCGAAGCTGGAAGATGCGGTGCTAAAGTAACCATTATTTTGGGTGAAAAAGAATTAGCGGAAAACAAACTTATCGTAAAAGATATGTCCACTGGAAATCAAAATGAAGTGCCCATATCTGAAATAAGTAAATTCATTAGCAATAACTCCTGAGAATGACAGAAGCCTTTTGTATTCTTATTCATTACCATGAAATAGCGTTAAAAGGTAAAAACCGCAGCTGGTTTGAACGTCGTTTAATCAAAAATATAAAACGGCAATTATCTGGACTCCCATTTACAACTGTCCAATTAAATGCTGCCCGCATATTCTGTTTTGGAATTGATGAATCTATGTGGAATGATTATGCACAACGATTAAGAAAAGTGATGGGAATAAAACATGCCATTCTGATGACTCAGGTTAAAGATGATATTGACATAATCCAATCCGTGGCAGCATTACAATTAAAGGGAGTAGAATTTTCATCATTTCGCATATCTGCACGGCGTCAATATAAAGATTTCCATCTTACATCTCAGGAAATAAATATAATGGTTGGAAAGCATTTGCAGTCTATTTATTTAAAGCCTGTAAAATTAAAAAATGCAGATGTGGACGTTGTCATTGAACTGGTTAAGGGTATGGCTTATATTGGGCGTGAACGTATTTATGGATTTGGCGGTTTACCGGTTAAAACCAGTGAGCAAGCAGTGAGCATGATTTCATCGGGGATTGATTCGCCAGTTTCCTCTTTCGAGATGTTAAAAAGAGGTGTGGAATTGACTTACGTTCACTTTCACAGTGCACCAGCAACCAGCAGGCAATCTATTCAAAATGTAGAAGAAATATTAACTGTTTTAGCGGGATACCAAATTCAATGCAGGGTTTATATGGTTCCTCTTTTAGAGATTCAGCAAAAAATAATGGCTGAAGCACCCAATAAACTTTGGGTCATACTTTTCCGCCGCGCAATGATTAAGTTGGCATCCCTGATTGCTGAACAATTAGATATTCCTGCACTCATAAGCGGTGAATCTGTGGGGCAGGTTGCATCTCAGACATTATCCAATATTCGTGCGACTGGCGATGCTGCTGACCGTCCTATTTTGAGACCATTAGCAGGATTAAATAAAGAAGATATTATTCGAATTGCTGAAAAAATAGGTACCTATGAAATTTCCATTGAACCCTATGATGACTGCTGCTCATTTTTTGTACCTATTCACCCGGAGACCAAAGCAAATCTGGAAGTTGTGCGTCAAACCGAAGCCAATATTGATTTTGGTGATATGTTTACTACTGCTTTAAATGATGCAGCGGTTAAAACTTTTGAGCATCCTGATTATGTGAGGGAATCAATTATTAGTTTGGAAAAAGTTAGTGATTAAAATTATATCATGGAATGTAAATGGAATTAGGGCAGCCATTAAAAAGGGTTTCCAAAATTTTGTAGAAAATTATGATCCCGATATTATTTGCCTTCAGGAAACCAAAGCCCAACCTGAACAAGTAGAATTAGACCTGCCAAAATATCCCTATAAATTCTGGAATTGGGCTGAAAAAAAGGGATATTCAGGGACAGCAATATTTTCAAAAATTGAACCCATTGATTCTACTAAAGGCTTGGATATTTCTAAACATGATTCTGAAGGTAGAGTTATAACGCTTGAGTTTCCCAACTATTATTTGGTAAATGTGTACACCCCAAACTCAAAACGAGAATTGACCAGATTACCGTACCGCTATGAGGAATGGGATCCTGATTTTTTGGATTTTGTATGTTCACTTGAAAAAACCAAACCCGTAATTTTCTGTGGAGATTTGAATGTTGCTCATACTGAAATTGATTTGGCAAATCCGAAAACCAATAAGACCACCAAGTCCAATCCGGGCAATGCAGGATTCACAGATAATGAGCGGGAAGGATTTGACAATATTTTGGGCAGGGGATTTATTGATACTTTCAGGGAGTTTCATTCTGAAGGAGGTAATTACAGTTGGTGGAGTTACCGTGCAAATGCCAGAGAGCGAAATATTGGTTGGAGAATAGATTATATCTGCACATCCCCAAGTCTCAAGCCTAAATTAGTAAATGCATGTATTATTCCTGAAATAATGGGGTCTGACCATGCACCCATTTCATTGGAAATAAACTTATAAATTCAAATGCTGTCCGCTGCCCGCATAAAACAACTTAAGTCTCTTCATCAGAAGAAATACCGCCGGATGGAAAATCAATTTCTGTTAGAAGGAAACCGTCTCATAGATCAGGCATTATCTGCTAATGCGCAAATTATAGAAGTGTGGATAACACAGAAAAATATGGACTCAGATTTTGGAAAAAACATTCTCCAAAAATTTGAAGAAAAAAAGATACCTTTCAGTGTTGCTCCTGATAAAATAATTAGACAAATGAGTGATAGCCTCAATGATCAGGGCATAATTGCACTCACACCCATTCCAGTATATAAAAAATATGATAATCCCCCCATCAGGGCAATTTATCTTGATGGAATTTCTGATCCTGGGAATATGGGAACTATTTTACGAACTGCAGCCTGGTTTGGAATTAAATCAATATTCCGCTCTCCAGAATGTGTAGATCCTTTTAACTCAAAAGTAGTACGCTCGGCCATGGGAGCCCACTTTTATTTTTCCCATTTTGATGCATTACCAGAAGAAAAAATTTTGGGAGGTTACAAAAATGCAGGTTTGGAAATATTTGGATCGGATATGAATGGCAGTCCCATTCAGACACTCAAATTAGAGGCTTTGAAGGGTTGGATATTAATTTTAGGAAACGAAGCTCATGGTATCGGTACACTATCAAAATCCTTCATTACAACAACCTTATCCATACCGGGAATTGATGGAATAGAAAGTCTAAATGTTTCTGTGGCTGGGGGAATTTTGCTCCATACACTTACAACCTAATATCCTGTTACAAACTGAAAAGAACTTATTTTAGGAATTACCCTGTGAAAACATCTATTTTTACGGTCTATATATTTATAGAATAATTTTATATAATTAACAAGGAAGAGGAATTAAGGATGTTGCGGATAATAGGAATATTAATTTTAACACAAATTGGGATGGCACAACAAGTGCAAGAGGGATCCCCATATAGCCGATTGATGGGTTTAGAGATTGACTATCATGTTATTGATCTTCCTTCTGTTGACACAGAAGCGTTATTGGCTGAAGATGACACTAGAGCTACTGGCAAACCTTACCGATACGGGTATAAACATATTGTAGATTTTTCAACGGAAGATTCTGGAGTTTGGGAAGAAACTGCTGATGGCGGTCTTTTCTGGCAGATAAGTGTTACTTCTGAAAATGCCTATGCTTTAAGTTTTGAATATGATGACTTTTTTATTCCTGAAGGGGGAGAATTATATGTATTCAGTCCCGGTTATGAAATGATTCAAGGTGCATATACCCATTTAAACAATGGTAATTATGGTCATTTTTCAACCCCTCATTTAAAAGGGGATACTGCCATTATTGAATATTATCAACCTGCTGAAACTCAAGGAATTCTTTCCTTAGTCATTACAGAAATCATTCATGATTACCGAGATATAATGAGTTTTTCAGGCAATGGAAGAGATTGGGAATGTGGCGTGAATGTTATTTGTGAAACAGATGATCAATATCAAGGTCCAATTAATTCTGCAGCATTTTTAGATATGGGCGGATTTATCTGCTCCGGCGCCATGGTTAATAATGTCCGGCAGGATCTCACGCCTTACTTTTTAACTGCCTGGCACTGCGTAGATGGTGATAATCCAAGTACATTCCGTTTTTACTTTGATAAAATAGCATCATCATGCGAAAATACATGGGGAAGTGCTGGCCCCTATGCATATAGTTCTGATCTAGTTGCCCATTCTGATGGAATTTCTCATCCACCAGGATCTGAATCACCAGGAGGAGACTGGGCTCTTCTACTTATTGATGATGAAATTGAAGAAGACTGGGAAGTATTTTATGCTGGCTGGGATGCCACTGAAAATTATCCTCTTATTTCTTGTGGAGTTCACCATCCTGGTGGAACCCCTAAAAAAATCAACTATGATGATGATACAGCCTATGGTGCTTGGTGGGATACTGCAAGTCATGGACTAACCCATTGGCAGGTTAATTGGGATGAAGGCGGTTCTGAAGGTGGATCTTCAGGTTCTCCTATTTTTAATGAACGGTTCCAGATCGTTGGTGTATTAACAGGTGGTGCTGGTGAATGTGGTGAGGGTTGGCCCGATCTATATGGTAAGTTTTATTATGGTTGGAATTGGGAAATGGAAACAAATCGCCGAATGATTGACTGGCTGGACCCCGATTATACCGGGACTTTAGTTATTGATGGTACGTATGTGGAAGTCACCGGGCTCACAGGTGATCTAAATTCTGATGATGCAGTAAATATTTTGGATATTATACAACTGGCTAATATGATACTGTCCGGCGAGTATGCAGATAATGCCGATTTAAACGATGACGGCACTCTCAATATTCTGGACATTATTTCTATAGTAAATATTATCCTAGATAATTAAAATTTCTCATGAAAACCTCTGGTTTAATAATTTTATTATTCTGGGTTGGTTTTTCCAGCTTAGGAGCAGAATATAAAACCAACACCCTCCTCTTTTGTCTAAATTCTGATCAGACTCCCCTTCAAATCACCAGTAATGGTGTAGATATTAGAACCGGCAAATCTGAGCTAGATGAAATCCTTAAATTAAATAATGTAGTAAATATTGAACCCTGGCTCCGGGTAACTACACCCGAAGAACATAGCGGTGATATTTACCTGAATCGGATTTACAGGATTCAATTATCAGAATCCCGAGCAGATATTCGGGATCAGATTAAAAATGATCTTACAGCTTTACCCGTTGTACATTCTACCGAAAAAGAACCTATTCATACCCCTCTTTTCACCCCTAATGATCCCATGTATAATCAGCAATGGTTTTTACCTCAGATTAATGCCAATGATGCCTGGAATTTATGGAATACAGATGGTGGAGAATTTCCGGGAGATAAAGATGTACTCTTGGCATCAGTTGATACGGGTGTAGATTGGGACCATGTAGATTTGGTGAATAATATATGGAATAATCCCGGTGAAGATGCCAATGGAAACGGAGTAACAATTTTATATCAAAGCGGCAGTTGGATTTATGATCCAGATGATTTAAATGGAGTGGATGATGATGGAAATGGCTATGTTGATGACCTCATTGGCTGGGATTTGGCCGGATATTCTGGTCTTCAGGACAATATTCCTTCACCTCCTTCCGGAGTCTCCAATACGGGTACCTGGGCGCATGGTACTCATGTGGCAGGTCTCCTATCAGCTACTACTAATAATTCCACCGGCATCGCATCCGTTGGGTTTAACTGCAGTATCATGAGCGTTAAAGTTTCAACGGGTGAACAGAGTTATCCCTATATCACTCACGGATATGAAGGAATATTATATGCCGCCAAGGCAGGCTACTACAATAATAATTTCACAATCATAAATAATAGCTGGGGCGGAATTGGATATAACCAATATGAACAGGCAGTTATTGATATAGTCTATGATGACTACGGTGCTATTATTGTTGCTGCCGCCGGAAATGGCGATGATTTTGGATTGGGAACAGATGAATTTGCGCATTATCCATCAAGCTATAATCATGTTATTTCTGTCTGTGCCATGGGTAGTGGTGATAACTGGAATCATTGGGCAACATACCATGTTTCAGTAGATTTAGCTTCACCGGGAGAGAGTATCCGCAGCACCCGAATTAATAATGGCTACACATCCTGGTCGGGGTCATCTATGGCAAGCCCGATTGCGGCAGGGACGATTGGACTCCTGCGATCCTACAACTTGGATTGGAATAATGAAATGCTGGAAACCATGATACTCGCTACGGCTGATCCGGTTATTTATGATGTAAACCCTGAATCATATCTGCAGGGAAAACTGGGACGGGGGAGAGTAGAAGCGCTCATGGCAGTTAGTACTCCCTTATTCCCCAAATTTGAAATGGTTGGCACCGATATTTTTATCCCAGAAAACCCAGGAGGTACGGTAATACCTGGTGATAATTTGGAAGTAATGGTTATTCTACTCAATGATGAAGGCTGGGGAGCTGCAACCAATATTTCTACTGTTCTAAGCTCAGAAAGCAATCAAATTAGCATTACCAATCCCAATATGAATTTTGACGATGCATGGCCCGGTATGCCGGTTGTGAATGATGGGAATCCTTTTTCAGTGGAATTGTCACCTGCAATTGAGCCTGGTGAATATGAATTTACTCTCACCCTGACATCAAATGAAAATAATTATGTTCAATACCAAAAAGAATTCAACTTTACTTTACTAGTTGATGAAGGCAGTCAGGTAATGGCAGGCGATGTCAATCTGGACAGCGATGTAAATATCTTGGATGTGGTCATAACCGCCAATGCCGCCCTGGGGCAAATCGAGCTCTCCCCCGAGCAATTTCAGGCTGCCGATGTTAATGAAGATGATACCATAAACATTCTGGATATTATTCAAATAGTGAATATTATTTTAGAATCTTAGTAAATAGAGAACTCTGAGCCCCCTTTTTACCAGGTAAATATTCCCATTATGGGATAATGATCAGATAAAGATTCTGGATTTATTTGTTGTATTTTTGACATATTAACAATCTTCCGTTCTATGGAATTAAACTGAAAATTATCCGATTTTACCAGAATATAGTCCAATAGCTCTGCATTTTCACCCGTTGAAGAAAACTGTAAATCACCAGAAAGTGGACCATTCATTAAATGCAGTTTTTCCAGCATGATTTTTAATTTGCCCGGTTTTGAAATATTCAAATCTCCACATAAAATGAGAGGTATTTCACTCTTATCATTGGGTAAGATAAGTTTTTCATATATTTCTGTATATTGCTGGGTACGGATTTTATTGTACTTTGTTTTATAATCAGCCTGTAAATGGGTATTTATAATATGAAACTTCTGCTCATCTTGAACTACGGAATACAACTTGGCTCCCTTAGATGATAAAGCATCCCAATTTTTCTGATTGCTGAAAGAAATTTTATCTAAGATGTTGATAGGACTCTTGCTAATAACCCAGAGTCCACTATTAGATTTACCTATGCAACTTTGATCTTTCGGAATTAGCTGGTAGGGATATATAGATTGTAATCCCTTATACATTAATTTTCGAATTCTTCCTGAAAAAACTTCCTGAAAAAGTATAACATCATAATTTTCTGCAGTATTGAGTGTATGAACAATATTTTCTGCTCGCTCAACCCGATTATGCAGCCACCCGTAGGGAGCCGTGAGCATTTTAATATTCCAGGATAAAATGGTAAGATCATTTTCTTCTGCAGAAAATACCATTCCCAATATAAATAAACCTATAAAGGGGGATTTACTTATTCCGTGCAAAGGATTCAATATCTTCCAGCATTTGGGGTAAATAGCGTTGGTTTGCCTGGTTTACTATCCAATGGGGCACATCACCACCGGGGTCAGTACAAACACGGTAGGTTAGTTTTGATTTGGCTCCTTCCTGCGTTACCACCCAGCTGCCAAAATTAACAGGCGGCAAAAGTAATCCATCTGGATTTAGTTCGGTATTCACTGTATCTTTTCTCACCCAATGAATACTATTACCCAGACGAATGGAATTAAACTGATATAGGCGAGGAGATAAAAAGGGTACATCAAAAACTTGGAAGGCAGTATAGCTGCTATCGCTTCTTCTATGGTACACTCCCGCATCAATTATAAAGGCATTTGGGAATACCACCGTAGATTTTTCCACCAGCCAGGCTGCATCAGTTAACTTCTCCATTTTTACATCGCTCAATATTTCTGCTTTTAAGGCAGGTATGGGTGAATCGGGTAATAGTTTACTATACACCAATACACGATCCGTTTCTTTTACCAATTCCCAACCCTCATTATTTTGAAGGTCATCCCAACTTGAAGGATAGGGATGGGGTGAAGCCAACAGAATGAAGAATGAAAAATTAAGAATTAAGATTAAATTTCTACTCATCTCAAGATGGTTTATCAATTTCTATAATTAACTGTTCGGCTATTTGCATACATGCTAGTACGGCTTCCGACTCTATTTTATCTACGGTATCAAAATTAGTATGGTATGGTACATCCCCGCTGGTGAAGGTAGTATCGAGTCCAATGATAGAAAGAGCTGGAATTCCTGCCTTGGCAAATTCCGCCGCATCAGTAGAACCTCCCCCAAATGGCATATACATGCTGGGGATATTATAGCCCAGGGACTTTGCAATTTCGGTACATTTTTTGCCTA
>Ga0209501_10005496_pt1 | contig 11696 bp, 10 predicted proteins | sample ArcticOcean_MG_C_4_FD_187434 | JGI IMG/M metagenome (GOLD analysis project Ga0209501, IMG submission 187434) | Marine microbial communities from western Arctic Ocean - ArcticOcean_MG_CB4_134 (SPAdes) (version 2) | ecosystem: Environmental > Aquatic > Marine > Oceanic | place: Arctic Ocean...
GCTCGTGGAACCGGGGCAGTGGCATACGGGTATGCCGGCCCGCCTCAGCATGTCCAGGTCGAAAAAATCATACCCGACCGTCACGATTTGCCAGAGTTTCGCGCCGGTTGCCGCATCAACCAGTTCCTGGCAGGCCGACGCGCCGCCCATATCCACGACGGCATCCATGCCTTGGAACTGTTCGCCTGCGGGCTGTGCCGGGTCGTAAACATGGACGTCGTGATGTTCCCCGATCATCGAGGTGATGACCTCGTTCCAGAGTGGGGCGGAGCCTTTTTGTTGGAGATAGATGACGTTGAGTCGTTTCATATGCCTATTGGGTTAGTTTTTCTATTACGTGAACCACTGCGCGACCTCGCGCAGGCCGATTTTTGGATCTTTTGTAGGCCAGTACTCCAAGCCGACGAAGCCTTCGAAGGTCGTTGACCGGATAGCCTCGAAAACTGCAGGATAGTGGATCTCCCCATCAGTTAATTCATGCCGGCCGGGGTTGCCCGCGGCGTGGAAGTGGCCGATCTTGTCGATGTTCCCAGTGATATTTTGGATCAAGTGTCCTTCGCTGATCTGCTGGTGATAGATATCGAACACGACTTTCACAGCCGGGCTTCCCGTCTCATCGATGATCTCAAAGGCTTCGTCGCTTCGAACCAGGTAGTAGCCCGGGTGGTCGATCAGCTCGTTCAGCGGTTCGATGACAAGGGTAATCCCCGCAGCCTCCAGAAACGGGGCGGCACTTTTCAGCCCGTCCACGAGACAGCGGTGCTGCTCGGATCGTTCAATCCCTTCACGGAAATCGCCAACTTGTGAGATGAGCGTCCTGCAGTTCAAAGTTTTCGCTGTCGCAATTGACTCTTTGAGCCCGTCCAGATAATCGTCGCGCCTCGCTGGATCCACCAGGGTGATGAACTTCGTGCAGCAGGCCGAAATATCCAGCCCGAATGAAGCCTGTGCCGCTTGCAGGGCGTCCAGGTCCTTATCCCACCAGCTCCAGAATTCAAAGGCGCTCAAACCCGCGTCGGAGACAATGCCCAGCGCCTGCTCATAATCGAGCTTTTCCAGCACGGCGTCGATGCAGACTGCCGGTTTCAGTTTGCTGCTGGTGACTGAGGCTGCCATCAACTCCACTCGACTCTGTCGTAGCGACGGAGCATCTGTCGGCCTTTTTCCGACAGGGATTCATAGTCAGCCTGTGTCATCTCGACGTTCTGCTGAATGGCGTACCAGTCGCGGCAATAACAGACGACGAGCTCGGGGCGTGGATCCGGGCTGCGGTTGGGGGTGCCACGGTGAAGGGTGCGGACGTCCTGGATCCACATCGACCCTTTTTTGAGATTGAGCCGCTGGGCCGAGGGAAAGCTGCCCTGGCGCAGGATGTCGTCGTATCGCCGTTCGAGGGCAGGTTCTGCCAGGTACTGGGTCGAGGGGAGGACCTCGAAACTGCCGTTTTCCTCTGACGTCTCGACCAAGGGAAATTTTACCCCGACTACGGGAACATTCTCGAGTCCGACGTGGGGAATTTCCTCCGCAAGCTGCGTATCGCGATGCCACTCCTGGAACGCACTGCCGGAGCAGGGCGTGTTGGAGTGGTAACAGGTGATAAGATAGTTTCCGGGTTGCCAATAACGGTCGAGGAACTCGAGTATGACGGGATGCTCGTAGATCGCCGGGTCGGCGAAGGGGGCGACCCAGGGGATGGTCACGGTGTAGCGGTTGGTTGTCTGCAGGCGCCCCTTGCCGGTGCGTACATCGCCGGTTTCGACGTTGGTCGCCTCGCTCTCGCGATTCTGGACGTTTTCCAGCAGGGGCAGGAAGGCCGCGCATATGCGATCGATCGTCTCGAGGGGGATCATGTCCTCGAAGACGGTATAGCCGTTGATTTTGAATTCGGCGATCTTGAGCTCAAAATCGACGTCGGCGCAGGTCAGTGCCATGGTGATTTACCTGAAGGTTTGCGTGTTATTCCGGCGGCCACCAGCCGGAGATGATGCTGCCATCATGTCCACTCGACTCTGTCGTAGCGACGGAGCAGCTGTCTGCCTTTTTCCGACAGGGATTCATAGGCAGCCTGTGGCATCTGGACATCGTCATGTACAACATACCAGTCGCGGCAATAGCAGACGACGAGCTCGGGGCGCGGATCCGGGCTGCGGCTGGGGGTGCCGCGGTGAAGGGTGCGGGGGTCCTGGATCCACATAGAGCCCTTCTTGAGGTTGAGCCGGTGGGCTGCGGGAAAGTCGCCCTGGCGCAGGATGTCGTCGTATCGCCCTTCGAGGGCAGGATCGACCAGGTACTGGGTCGCGGGCAGGACTTCGAAACTGCCGTTTTCCTCCGATGTATCGACCAAGGGAAATTTTACCCCGACCGTGGGTACAGTCTCCAAGCAGACGTGGGGAATTTCCGTTGCAAGATTCGTATCGCGATGCCACACCTGGAATGCACTGCCGGAGCAGGGCGTGTTGGAGTGGTAACAGGTGACAAGATAGTTTGCGGCTTGCCAATAGCGGTCGAGAAATTCAAGTATGACGGGATGCTCGTAGATCGCCGGGTCGGCGAAGGGGGCGACCCAGGGGATGGTCACGGTGTAGCGGTTGGTTGTTGCCAAGCACCCCTTGCCGGTGCGTAGATCGCCGGTTTCGACGGAAGTCACCTCGTGGTGGCGATTCTGGACATTTTCCAGCAGGGCCAGGAAGGCTGCGCGTATGCGATCGATCGTCTCGAGGGGGATCATGTCCTCGAAGACGGTATAGCCGTTGATTTTGAATTCGGCGAGTTTAAGCTCGAAATCGACGTCGGCGCAGGTCAGTGCCATGGCGGTTTTCCTGAAAGGCTTGGGGGTTATTGCAGCGTCCATCGGACGGACATGATGCCGCCGGCATCTTCAGCATACGGCAGATGGAAATATTTACCGTTCACCAGGACATGTTTTTTTCCGTGATTTGTGATTGCTGATGCCTCGCGTACCACTATTCCGGCGCCTCCGATATTTCCACCTCTCAATCACAATTTCTCCCGGGCCCGGGGACCAGTAACTTCGCGGGTGATGTTCGGCTGGCTTTCGGCCCAGGCCGTTGCGGCGTCATCGGACTGTCCGGTTGTCAGACGTGTAAATTTTGCTTTCGTGGTGGTGGGGGGAGTCCATGGCGCCCGGCATAGACTCGAGAAACACGTTACTTGAACCGTTCGATTGTTTGTGCGAAGATCTCTGCCTGCCGATCGGGTTCAGCGGTGTCGAAATAGTTGGTCTTCAGCATGATCACGCGCGGTTGGATCTCCTCCCAGACCGGACAGTTGCCGCGTTCGTAGCGGGGGAGTTTGCCGGCAAAGTGGGGATGGCGATCGGCGTTGGTGTCGACGTCCGCGTTGAGCTTGGCGAAGATCGGTTCGAGATGAGCCGGGTACGGGGGGGCGTAGAAGCCGTCGCCGCCAAGCGCCTTGAACGCTGCCAGAAAATCTGCCCAAACGATGTCGTCGCGCGTGATGCGGGCCGCGTAGGTCCAGTAGGCGTTGACGTAGCCTTCCGGGGTTTTCTGCGGTACCAGCCATTCGCAATCCTGCACGACAGCTGCAAAGGCGTTGGCCGCGTACGTGCGCAGCGCCGCCAATTCGTCGATACGCTCGAGCTCAGCAAGTGCCACCGCGGCAGCGATTTCAGGCAGGCGCTGATTCCACCCGATGCTGTCGTGGCGTTGATAATCCGGCTGGCTGCGCAATGCCTCGGAAACGACGTTGTCACCGGGTTTCAACGTGAGATCTTTGTATCCCAGGGTAGCCGCCTTTCTCACGGCCAGGGCAAGGGTGTCGTCGGAACAGATCAGGATGCCGCCATCACCGCAGGTCAGTGTTTTTGACGACTGAAAACTGTAACTGGCCAAATGGCCGATCGATCCGGCGATGCGCCCCTTGTACTCTCCGAGATAGCACTGGGCATTGTCTTCAATCACGACAAGGTCATGTGCTGCGGCCAGTTCCATGATGGGATCGAGATCGGCGGGCAAGCCGCAGATGGACACTGGAATGATAGCTTTGGTTCGAGGGGTGATGTGTTGGCGGATCGCATCGATGCTGATCGTCCAGGTATCCGGATCGACGTCGACAATGACTGGAACCGCGTTGCAATGCAGCGCGACCGCCGGGGTCGAGAAGACAGTGAAGGACGGTACAATCACCTCGTCGCCGGCGCCCACGCCGGCTGCCGCCAAAGCGCTCTGCATCGTGGCCGTACCGTTGCAGTGAGCGATGCCATGACGATGACCGAAACGCTCGGCGAACTCCCGTTCGAGTCGGGCGGTCATGCCTACGGCCTGCGCATTGTGGAATCCGAAATCGAGGATTTCCCTGGTATAGTCATACGCCTTGGGCGCGACACGCGGGATGGCTGTCGGAGAATCAGGCATGATCGGTTCTCGTTTAGTTGCCGCGGGGTCGTCGTTGCCAGCGCGGCCAATCGATGGTATTGCGATCCGGCGCGCTTTCAGTACTGAAGGGCAGCTCATACAGATGCACTGCGAGTGGCTCGAAACTGTCTTCGAAGACACCATCCGTCACGTTGATCAGTCGATTCTCCGAACGCACTGCGGCTTGTGGTGCGAATTTGCGCTCGGGAACCGGGATGGTGAAGCGTGCTTTCATCGGCGTTGTGGCCCCATTGACCGCGATAAGAAAATAACCCGTCTCGGTTTGTCGGAGTGACGTGTAGAGCCCGCCCTCGGGTCCTTCGGTCATTTCCGTCTTGATCTCCCCGGGCGCCTTTGGCGACACCAAATACGGTGTCAGCCGTTTCAATTCCGCTGTCAGGTCCGCCCACTGCGCGCATGTTGCGGGATTATCTGTCACCCACCAGGTCCAGTCTTTGCCCATGTAGTGAAACGCGAAATAATTGATACCGCTGATGCCGCGCGACACTGCCAGATATGTCATGCAGCGTGCCTCGATGATCGTGGGAGCACGGTTATGCGGCTTCTCCTGCAGCGGGCACATCTGAATCCACTGCCAACCCAGCTTGCCTGAGCCGTTGATAGTACTGTCGGCGTATCGCGCAACGCCGGTGACGGATGCCACGGGTATCGGATAGTAATTGTCGCTATGGATGTCCGCGACATGTGCGTAGTCCTGGTGGTCCTTGAGACGGCCGACGGCGAGGTTGATATACACGGGGTGGACGGGGTCGAGTCGCTTGATCAGCTCGTAGACCGGCTCGAACTTCTCGGGCGGGAACCGATAGGGGTTGTTCGCGTGGTTGGGCTCGTCCTCCAGCTCCCACACCAGCAGTCCGGGGTGGTCGCGACAGTCCAGGACAATCTGCTCGAGCCGCTCGAGGTCTTGCCAAACACCGTTGGTGACTGAGCACGCCGCGTACATGCCGTTGGCCCAGGCGTCATCGATGTCCATGCGAAACGACGCCACGTTTGTTCTCAGACCGTGGGTTGCGACCAGATTGAAGCCCATCGCGCTCGCCTCCGGCAAAGATTGATGCCAATGTCCGGCCCAGCCGATGCCCACTGGAAAAAACGGTTTGCCGTTCACGTAGAGACCCTCGGCGCGCGTCTCGACACGCTTTACGGGCGGCAGCGTTGCTGCCTGTGTCGACAACCCGTAGAGGACCATGATTGCAATGAGCGTGAACACTGTCTTCATATCAGCAGTCTCCTGTTATTTTGCTGTGTTGAATAAAACCGCAAGCTTGGGTGGTGGGGGTTGAAAGCGCTTGCTTAGTTTTTTCGCGGCAACTACGCAAAAACTCAAAACGGCATCCAGGCATGGGTTTCGGGTCCGCCGACTCCGATCCACCCGCCCTGGAATTCGCTTTCCTTCAGTCGCTCGGGGTCAGATGCCTCCACGTGTCCATCGGCATAGGCGACGTTCGCTCGCCTTGCATGTCTTAAATGAACACGATCGCCGGGATTAGGGTCAGTCTTCCATATTCTGGTAACCTGATAGGTACCCATCGGGTTAATGTGAGCGTCTACAATGGCATCTCCATCGCTCGAATCAACGATCAAGGCGACCGTATCCGGGGCGGTCAGTCGATTCAGCCTGAAAAACCTGGTATCTGACGGCCCGGACGATTGGACCATATTGATTGATAACCCGGGTGGGGAAGTGGGGTCAATAATGGCCCCGTATGCGGTGTATATATCACTCGGGTCATATTTTTCGTTGCGCATGCTTGGACAGGTAAAGGTGTCCTGTGCACTGATAGACCCTGAGTTATAAAGGCGTTGCTGCCAAAATTCGTGGTTTGGCCCGGGCCCCCACCGCATCAAGTGAACAATCGACTCACTGTCATCCGTCGCATACATCTGGAAGGCAATATTGTTTTGCTTCAAATTGCCAATGCAGACAACCGCGTAGGCCTTCTCCTTGGCCAGGTTCAATGCGGGCAGTAACAGCGCCGCCAGGATAGCGATAATCGCAATGACGACGAGAAGTTCAATCAACGTGAAGTTGCTTGAGCGTTTCGCCCGAAGTGCTTTGCCTCGGCACGCCAACAGTTCGGTAAGGGCGAACGGGGTGCGTCTATTCTTGCTCTCTGCAGGCAGTCTGATGAGCGTGAAGCGATCGGTGTACCGGGAACATTCAGTAGACGGCCTTTCGTCTCGTTTCGGGTTATTGTTCCTGAACTGCAACGCAATGTGTTCATTTCGCGACGACTTATTAGATGTTGTCAACGCCTTCGGTGTCATTGTCATTCCACACACTCGGGGGGGCAGCGTGCTCGTAGTTGTGTCAGGGTACCTGAGCGGATCACCGTTAGATCGCGACCACTACGCTATTCTACCGATTCCCGAGAGGAGAGTCAAGGCTTCACATTGAGGAAATGTTGCTCCGGCACTTTCTCAATCCCAGTGGCGCGGAATGGTCGACCTTTCCGGTACCGACGCGTTTGATGCTTGGCACCGTGACTGCCGAAAAATCGCTATTGTGGCCAGTCGCTCCAAGAAAAAATATGACGCTGCGATGAGCGCTGTGCAACTGTGTCTTGCGACTGGGATTCTGGCGTTTCCGAGACTGCGGTTGGGGAAGCTTTTTCAGAAAGTTCTTGCAATGGCCGGCAAAGTTTCATATAATCGCGAGTATATAAAAGACTGTGGATATATGCCTGCGACAAAACTCGATGGTTGTTGGTGGCGGTTGAAATAGCCGATATCCATAGTGGAGATCATGGATCGAAAACTCAGGCCAACAAGAACGGAGAAGTGACAATGAAACATCTGCAATTCGTAATGACGGTAATCTTGGGAGCGGTCGCGGCCTTGCTGGCGGCGCCGGCAAGCGCGCAATGGACAACTACGGGAGATCTTTCCTGGACGCCTGCGGACAGCCACGTGACTATCGGCGCCAACTACGTTCGCGAGGACACGCAGCTCATGCTTCACACAATGGGAGACGGCCCCAATGGCGATCCGGTGGGCAGAGAGTCCGTGCTTCGGTTCCATTATAGGGATTTCACCATAAATAACGGCGCGTACGTAAACTCGTATGGCCAGATCGAATGGTCGGGCGATGACGAGAACCCGGGTGCGGGCGGCGTGCGTGCGAGCCTCGAGGCCCGGGCATGGGGGGCCGGCACGCGGGGTGAAGTGGGATTGTTCTTTCGAACATCGGGCATCGAGACCAACGCCAACCAAACTCGCATGGTGATTTCCGATGAAGGTACCGTCGGCATCGGGATTGGGGATAGGACTGACGACGCATTCAAGCTTCAGGTCGGGGGTCAGTCGCAAATTGACGCTGGCAATGAGCAAACGCGCCTGGTGCTCAAAACAACGGCAGTTAATGGTAATCTCGATCCGCCTGCCGGCACCGGTAATGATGACCAGGGAGAGAGTCTGCTTGAGTTCCAATATCGCGATACCTCGGTCAATGGCAATGCCTTCGTCAATTCTTATGGATCGATCATATGGACCGGTACCGACGAGAACCCAAGTGCCGGAGGCATTCGAGCCAGTATCGAGGCCGAGGCATTCGGCGCCGGGAGCCAGGGCGAGACGGGATTGTTTTTCCGGACCTCCTATATCGGTGAGGATTCGAACCAGACAGCCATGACCATCTCGCATGTCCAGAACGTCGGTATAGGAACCGAGAATCCCGAGGCAAAGCTTCATGTTGCCGGTTCGGTAAAGATCGATGACGGCACACAGGGCGAGGGTTTCGTCTTAACCTCCGATGCCAATGGCGTGGCGTCCTGGCAGGACGGCGGTAGCGGCGGCGGCAGTGTGTGGTCGGTCAATGGCGACGATGTGTTCCGTCCCATCGGCAACGTCGGCATCGGCATCGACACGCCTGAGCGACTCCTTCATCTGCGTTCTGGCGGCCCGAATACGACCATTCGACTTGAAAATACAAGCGAGTCAGCCGGCGGCGCCTTTGGCGGGCCTATCGATGAGCCTCTTGGAACTCTTGAATTTGCATCACAGATCGCCAACCAGGGCTATTTCAGCTTGAATAACCCGCGCGTGAAAATCACAGGCGTGGCCCAGAATTCTTCTGGTGGTGCAGCCCTGTTATTTGCTACTGCCAACTCAACCGAAGCGGACCCGACTACACGGATGCGGATTATGGCTGATGGCAACGTTGCGATCAATTCGACGGGTGCCTATGCACAGGCGAAGCTGGATGTTGATGGTCAGGTAAGGATCGCAGGCGGTAGCCCCGGGGTGGGTAAGGTCCTGACCTCAGACGAGAACGGCGTAGGCTCCTGGGAGGAACCCAGTGGCGGCGGTACGGCGGGTCCGGCGGGTGATACTGGTCCGCAGGGGCCGGCTGGTGAGGCTGGTCCGGCTGGTCCGGCTGGTCCGACGGGTGATAGTGGTCCGGCTGGTGATACTGGTCCGGCGGGTGATACTGGTCCGGCTGGTGATACTGGTCCGGCGGGCAGCAGCGACTGTGTTGATTGCGCCGGTGCTCAGACCGTTGTGTTCGACGCGGCCTGCAAGATCTTCGAGGGCGACTTGACGAACACTGCCCAGCTCAGCGAATGCGTGGCAGTACTGGCGTCATTCAAGCTGTTTGGAACTGAAGTCTGTGACGGCACATTCGGCGACGAAGCGGATTGTCTCAGCTTCATCATCAGTAATGTCCAGGATCTGATCGACGAGAAGCTGTAACCCCTGATCGCCTGCGGATGCGATGGGGCCTTGTATTTGGAGCCGGTGTCGGATGGAGACGTCCGACATCGGCTCTTTTTATTTTCAGGTTGAAGCCTGTACACCGTTGGCCATCACGTACGCGGCCGAAGCGAAGCACCGGACGCGTCATCGTGAATGCGTGTTGTTGTCCGAAACCATGTTGCGCCGGACGTTTGTACCACGGAGAGCACGGAGCCACGGAGGCAGAAGTTCATCCGCCGTCGCCCGTTGCTATGGCGGGACAAGCATCGTGCATCTGATTTGAAGCCACCGGCTATCGCCGCCGTTATCAAATCAACCGATACCTGTGTTCTTTCCGGCTCCGTGTCTCTGTGAACTTCGTGGTTCAATTCTTCCTGCCATGGACAACAAACGGGCTATCCAGGTTTGGAGTACAGGCTTCGGACTGTCTTCGGAGTCCGCCCGAAGCGCGTTAAGTTCACCGCCGGAGAAACTGTACTCTTGAATCGTCTTGTATGGTGGGGGCGTGGCGGAAGCAGCGCGACGGACACGGGCTATCAGGCAGCCGGGAAATGGCACTGACACACGGGCTGAAACATGCTCTCCCAAGATGCAAGTCCATCGATTTCAAATTCGATTGGATTGAACCGGAAAGGCGGTGCGTCGGCGTAGCGTGGGACAGACTCGCCTGCGCCATGGCGGGATCGGCATTCGCGTACGGTTCAGCGCCATCCCAAGGATAGCCGGTTATTGAACAAACATTTACAAGCCGGTCGACTATCCCCTCTACAGCAGGTCGCCAACACCAGTCTCAGTCATCTTCTTGTGCCGTTCGCCTTCCTGATACTCTTTTTCCTTGGCTTCCTTGGCTTCGGCCCGTCGCCGTTTTACGATTTCATTTTCAATTTTGGTGTTGTGGTATGAGACCACGACTTGGCCAGTTGTGGTTGCGCCGGCTGACACCCGGACACCCGCGTTGTTGAACTCTTTGCGAAAAGCTTTGTATTTCGCATCCAGCTGCTCTTTGATGTATCTCAGACCGTCCTTGTCCTTTCCCCTTGTCGGTGCATCCGGCATTTTGAAGTAGACGGACACGTGAAGCAGCTGGTCCTCGGTGAACGCGTAGTCGGTCCTCTGTATGATCTCGCCGTCCTTGCCCGCCTGTCGGAGGATCAGAGGTTTTCCCTTGATCTCCTCCAGGTCCGTTATCGCGGACTGCACTTCCTCCGCTGACTGGCCCCACTTCGTGTTGCCGTAACCATCTAACAAAGATAGGTCTGCTGCCTGCAAGCCAATTGTGGTGACGAAAACGGTGATCAATGTAATCCTGGTGCGGTGACGGGTCATGTGATTCTCCTGCGTTTGGTTTTCGAAATACTGTCCCGTTTCGATCCGTTAATGACGTAATCGGCGTGCCGTTTTAATAACGACGAATCGATCCAATTTAATCGCTGTTTTCAGGGAATTCCAACCCGGCTCTGTGCTTGACAGGCTCGCCTGTTTTATCGGGAGATGGTCAGGCTACTGCGATTCATCTGCGGTCCGATCGCACATCATTCCCGGACACGCGATCGGGGTCGGCATTTACCCCCGGAGCCACACATATGAAAGTTCTGAGCATTCGCCGGATTACGAACGACCGCCGACACAACGCATTCACCGGGGCGTGCTGGTTCAAGGGTGAGGCGATTAGTTTGTTCTGTGGCGGCGCGATCAACGAGGCGTGGGTGTGTGTCGAGTGCGACGTCATCCAACAGGTCACATTCGATGCTGTCTGCAAGATCTTTGATGGCGAGATCGGCAACACGGCGGAAGTCAGCGAATGCATCGGGGGCATTGCCCAGCTCGCTTTGATCGGCGTCGATGAGGTCTGCTCTCCCAACGAGACGGGCTGCCTGTCGGTCATTCTCTGCAATGTTCAGGCCTTTCCGCAAGGTTTTTTGCGGTGCGTAATCAGAAGCTAAAGTATTCCCGATCCCCGTTATAACCGCCGCTGATAGGCTGCTCGAGTTTCTTCACGTCACTCGGCCTGTTTGCTGTTGCATGCCCATCGGCATACAGGGCATTCGCTCGGTCGTTATGCCGGAAATGAGTTCCCCAAGAACCATCCGGAATATCGTGGACTTTATGAATCTGATAACCTGCAAACATTAGCCCGGCATATTGTGCTTCCGACACCGTCGAATCAGTTATAATGAGTACCTGGTCAGGGTTTGGTAATTTATTGAAAAGGAAAAGCTCATACCCAAAATCCGGGTCTGCGGCTTTTTGATAAATACCGTAGCTGCGTGAGGTGTGGAGGTAGACTCTATTGATCTCTGTCGGGCACACAAGCATGTTGGGGTCGGTGACATAGCCTTGCACATCAAGGTTTTCAGCCCAAAATAATTCATGGCCGTCAGGTAAGCCACGGTGTACATGAATCGAGCCAAGAGCGTCGTCGTCTGCATAAGAATGCATTGAAATATGGACTTGCTTGAAGTGGCTCAAGCAGATAATCCCCCAGGCAGTGCCCTTGGCCCGATTGAGCGCCGGTAACAGCATGGCCGCAAGGATTGCGATAATCGTAATCACGACCAGCAGTTCGATGAGGGTGAATGCTGATCG